>JGI26058J51888_1000020_pt1 | contig 102389 bp, 93 predicted proteins | sample HigsolmetaSP110D_FD_51888 | JGI IMG/M metagenome (IMG submission 51888) | reverse complement strand
AAAAAAAAAAAAAAAGATGCAGCACATGTAGTACCAGCATGGTCCTTCTTCTTTTTCGTTTCTTTTCTTAGCCTCAGGCTACACTACAGGTGTCACGCACCTGGGCCAATCGAGTTATCTGCAGTGGCGGCAGTTTTGGACAGGTTTCTGTTTTCGTTTCATCCCTGGGACTCAGACGAAAGGCGATGTTTCAGACAAACTGAATGACATAAGGGGGATCGTTACCGTTCCTTGCAGAACGCGACGCTTAACCGTGCATGTGCAGGCGACGCCAATTCGCCAGTACATAGTCAACTCCGGGGTACTCCGGACAGACCTAGATACATACCTAAGTTCAGTTGATTGAACCCTGCGACCGAGTTTATCTGCTGGGGCTGAAACTGGTGCTGGGTTCTTATCAAAAGTCCATTTAAATAAAGCACGCCCATCTGCAACGCATCAGCCCCGCGACACAAGTACATACCTACTTACCTACTCAGGCATGTTGGTACGCGCTTGGGCCGGAAGACAATAAATGCCATTGTTATTGTTAGTTGGTCCCTGACATTATGATTGAAGGCATGGATTGGTAATTTGTTTCTGGGCTGGACCAAAGTGAGGAGCCCCGAGGAGGAAAATACAGTAAAGTGATGTTCCCCCATGCAATAAGATTCAGCCCCATTCTGTGTAGCATGTTCGGTCCAACCGCCTAAGCCGATGATCGCCTGCGGCGGCGGCGGCGGCGGCGGCGGCTGCTGCTGCTGCCTTCGAGAGCAGAGCCGCGTGGGATCTGGCGCTTAGCTTATACTCTCATGGCACATGTTGGTTGCCGTGACACGGTGTCAGAGATTCCCGGAAGGAAAAGCCCCAGTAAAAGGTGGCTTATACGACATTATCGAAGGTGTCCGAGTCAGACGGTCCGATGTACGTGGAGGGCCAAAAGATGAGCGATTTCCTCTTAGATAGATACCCAGTACCCTTTTGTTTTCGTGTATTTCCCGTTTGTTAAACTCCTTGTCCTTTTTCTTCGAATGTGTGTAGTTCAGCTGGTGGATTTCTCTCTGTTTCTTTTTGATCCGAAGGAACATGAGAAGTATTACGACCCTCTGCACCAGGAGGGTCCTTCATATTGCAACTGTGCTTACCGTTGCTCTCCATGCCGCCAAAGCCCATTTACATTCTCGAGAAGCGGCACAGATTGAGCCGATTGTGGTGCCTCCTTCTGGCTATTGGTATGTCGGACAGCCAAAAAGTCACCATCACGATTGTTCTCACCAAGTGGTAGGGATGGCGACGAGGGCCGTTGGTCTTCGTTCAGCGTGGCGCTTGGGACGCCTGCGCAGAACATCCGAATGCTGATATCAACCTCCAACTCAGCAAGTTGGGCCGTTCTCCCGCCGCGGGATTCAGTGTGTCAAAGGGAAAAGTGCAATGACGAAGAGGGCACGGTCTTTGAACCCCGCAATTCATCCTCGTGGAGACGGAGCGGATCTGATACCTACGAGAACAATACGTGTGTCGTTGGCACAGATGACCTGAGAATAGGCTCTGCGGGAAACGCGTCGGGCCCAATCCTCAGGGCGCAGACTATCGTCGGGTGCCAAACAGCCATACCATCGTCAATCGGCATGCTGGGACTAAGTCCATTCTTTGCTGGAAATTCTACCAATTCCAGTTCACTTCGGGGCATTCTGCAGTCACTTAGATCAAGCAATCTCATCCCCAGTATGTCATATAGTTACACTGCAGGAGCGTCTTATCGAAACGCACCTGGCAGCTTAGTCCTTGGAGGGGTTGATAAATCCAGGTCTGAGCCTGACCGTGTTTCTTTCAGTTTGAATAGTAATTCAGATGAGAGGATGGTGGTCGGGATACAGAGCATCACCACTAACCGGGGCGGCGTTTCCACGGCTACTCTGTCACATCCAGCCATCTCTGCGAACATCGACTCGACAGTGATCGACATGTCGCTACCAAGGGAAGTCTGCGACGTCGTTGAAAGCCACTTCAAGCTCTCGTACGAGGAGAAATTGGATATGTACTTTGTCAACGACTCTGTCCACGAAGAGCTGTTGCAAACGCAGCCATCGGTAACTGTCACGATAGGCGATAAAGCTATAGGCGGGAAAACAGTCAACATCACCATTCCTTACGCCGCATTCGATCTGGGAACATCACCACTGCCCCGGGGAACGATGCGTCGCTTTCCTCTACGACGAGCCCAAAATGGCAGCCTACCAACCCTCGGCCGTGTATTCCTGCAGGAAGCCTACCTGACTGTGGACTGGGAACATGGAATTTTCTCCATCTCACGGGCGCGTTTTGATAGTCTTGAGAAGGTCGTACCTATTCAGCCGTCAGCTGTTGACCCGATGATCCATACACCAAAAATGACCATGATGCCACCGACGACGTCTAGTGCGGTTCTTCCTTCGCAGACTGTGCCTGTCAGATCAACGGTGATACGTCACTCTGGCGGGATAACGGCTCCCACGAGTTTCTCAAACCCAACTCCCACTCCTTTTAATCCTCCGTCGTTGAGCAAGGGCGCCATCGCAGGTGCCGTTTTGGGACCTACAGGAGCGCTGGCTGCGTTGATCTGCCTCCTGATATGCTTAAGGCGTCGCACGAACAGGACGACCAATCAAATATCTCGACCCATCCAACGTATCTCTTCAAGCTCTACGCTGACTTCGATGATAAAGCCTTTGCCTCGGGAACCACGTCCGCGTGGTTCATTGCCGACTACCCGGACGATCAGTGGCCCAGAGCTCTTTATTGCGAGTTCTGGCTTCACGGCTGAACCTGCTGAAGAGGCGATCCCGGACGCGAAGATCCAGGACCTGGATGAAAAGAATAACTTGGAGGGGCCTGTGAATAGAGTCGCAACGATGCCGCCTCCTCCGCCACTAGAAGAACATCCGCTCTTCAGGTCACGACCAGCCTCTCCCTTGCTTCCTCCTTGTTCAAAACCGCATCCTCCCCCCATCAATCTCACACCCTGTTCCCGCTTGGTCGAGACGGAACGTAGTTCCACCCTATCGACAATAACGGAATTACCGTCGCCTTCCGTGTACACGGTGTTCTCAGAAGATGACTGCCCTGACCCTGCACATCTGCAGACGCAGAGTTCGTCGCAGTGTATGCCGCTGGACACGACTCGCCGACGGACATTCGTGTCGCCGACGAGGGACTCGTCGGAGTACTGGGACCGCTTCTTTTCTCCCGAGACACGGGCAAAGGGGATGTGGAGGGGGGCAGAGAGCATTTCCTACAGCAATAAGGAAGTGAGTGTGTAGCATCAGTTGCCGTCATTCCTTTTTTTCCTCTCTCCTATGACTTGGATACCCATTGCAAGATGCGAGATCTACATCTGAGAGTCTTGGGACTTTGGTTTTCATAATGAGTTAGTGTTTCTTTTGTTGAGTACTCCGTACAGTAGTATCGGGAACGCGAAGGAAGCACTGGCGGGCTTTGGATTGCGAATCAGGTCAGCATGAGTCTGGCCCGGGCGTTGGGGTCTCTCACCTCGGTTCTGACCCTTCGGGGGAACATGTACCATACCGATCGTTTGTACATATTTGTTCCGGTCCCAATCTTTTCCATTTTTTTTAGTCCAATCACACATCGACTGGGAGACATCCCGTCACGATCCGTTGACCACTTGGCCACTAGGAAAATTTCTGGGAAGTTTTTGGAAACGGGAACCCGCAGGTATGAGACAAGGGGCAAGAATGAACGGTTCAACCAACTCCTTAATGGCATTGATAAAGATAGGGGATTCGTTTAATACAGGGCTGGCTGGATCTGACGCTCCCTGGATTGCATAAATGTACGGAAAATATGACACCAAAAGGGGGATCAACGCTGTCGGGAACGTATGTACAGCGCCCTGATGCCATGAACACCGAAGATCCGTCTGAACTAGGCAGGTGTGCCCCGTGGTTGATCACGGAGATATCCAGGTCTGGAGAGGAACCCTCGGGCATGGCAGGGGGAGCCGCAGCGTCACATTGGGCCCAGAACTGGCGATAAGCACGGGCGAATCAGATGGTCCGACAGCGTCGAGGGCGTGACTCCTGACTCCTGACCGTTGGATGCGAACGTGTTCTGTACATCGTGCCGGAAGAGAGAACCGTGTTGTCGTCTGTTGCACGGGATGCTCAAGATCGATCGTCGCGGCCCAACGAGCGATGCGCGTGACCGGCAGGGCGGTTGCGGTCCGCACGTGGGGACGCGGATTGGGCGAGGGGCGCCGGTGGCATCTCTCTCAGTCGTTCTCCTGCGTCGACTGCGCCAGCACACACAGCAGGTCGCGAGCGCATGATGACGATCGTCTTCGGGACTTGTGAGTTCATCGCTGCGCACTGGACCTTCTGCCGATCAGCGGGGGAGGACGGAGATGACAGAGGAACAGCAAGGTGACGGTGCCGGCGGAGATGACGCCCGGACGGCGGGTAGGGCGAGGCGCCTTTGCTCGTTTGGTCGCGCGCCTTGGCGGAAGCTTCTGTCCTCTCGCCGGCGGGTTTTTCCTCTTCTCTTCATCTCCGGGCCCGTGGTCGGGCAGCGCGACGGTGACATCGGCCCGCCGTCTGCCTCGACAGGGCGTCACTCTCTCCCTCTCCCTGCGGCGCTGCAGGCAGCCCTGGCACGGAGGTCGAGGCATGGACACAGGGATACGGCGCTCTGCTGTTGCGGCACGGCCCAGACGGGCGTCGTCATCAGCGCTGTGTCTCTACGGTACTTTGATACAGCATGTCTCCTGTGCAATGGATGTGATCGGTGGGATGTGCGGGGAGGGCGGAGTGACGGGCGACGGTGGGGGAGGGACATGGCCCTATCTTTCTTCACTTTTTCTGCAATCTCCCCAGCCCTGCCCTAAACGCCCCCCCAGGCCGTGATTTTTTTTTCACCTTTCTTCTTCCCTCTCGTTCCCCTGCGTTTTGCTTTCTGCTCGTGTCTCTCGTTTCCCTGGCCTGCACTCCCTGCAGCCTGTCCACGCCCTGGCCCATCTCTGTTCTCTGGTTACTTCCGTCACCTTGGGCGGTTCCTCTCCGGGGGCACCCGACTTGGACCTCCCAGATCCTGTCCTGCTCCTCGCCACCCCGACGTTATCATCTGTTGCAAAGTCCCCTACCCTGCTGCAGACCATGCTGTGTGCCGTCTTTCAAAGCATCGTCTTGTGTTTCCTGCCGCGTCACTCTGCTTGACGCTCCTGCTGCATATATAAAAAAAGCGTACATCGCGGGGGAGCTTCTCTCTATATCTTCCGCCCCGCCCACTTCTTCCGCCGGCAGCTCTCCACCAGGGCCCAGAGGACAGAGTTTGCCACATCTTATCTTCTACTTCCTCTTGTATTACTATTCTCCAATATCAACTAGTTATTTTGTGACTTTACCGGGGTGCAATATATCTCGCCCGCAACCATGTCGACAAGATATCCTCCAATACAGCTTGCACTGCAAACCGAGAAGGACGGAAAACATATCCGACTGCACCAGCCAGCCCCTCCGCCAGAACTCACGCCTCCGGTGACGCCAACAATCGAGGACGATGCGGTGCCGGGCAGTCTTGCGGTGGATGGCTCAAGCAAGCCCAAGTCGCCACCTCCGGCCCCTACTCCCCCAGACGAAGTCTCTGGGAATGTCTGCGATCCTCAACAGCTCCTCAAGCCCCTGGAGTTCTTGCAAGATCTCGAGCTGCGCCGGGATGCGTCTGGCCGCCCGGTCGAGTATGGCCGTGGCGTGTGGAGTGTCGTCTACATGGCTACGTCCCGGGGCGCGTCGCAGGCCCGCAGTTCGACACCTCCAGCGTCTCCGGCGACTGCAAACCGCGTCTTCGCGGTCAAGACCCCTTTGCGCCGCGACGCTCATGCAGTACTCCAGGCGGAGGCGCTCACCCTCACCCGCATCCGCTGCACTCCTGGACAGGAGCGTCATGTGGTCCCCTTCCACGGCTTTGTTCCCAGCACCCAGTCAATAGTCATGTCTGCGGTGCCGCTGACGCTGTCGACCTATATCGAAGAGCGCGCTGCCGTGGCGCGGGAGAAGTTTTCCACTCGGACCATGTTCGATCCGGTGCTAGGGATGTCCCAGTGGCTTGACCTTGCGAGAAAGCTCATCGCAGGTCTTTCCTGGCTCCACAATGGACCCCGCGTGGTGCACGGCGATATCAAGCCTCACAACTTCCTGCTGCGCCCTCGTGCAACGGGCGATGAGAGCAACCCCGATGCCTTCCCGTATGATCCACTGTATACCGACTTTTCGTCCGCCCATGACTTCTCTGCGACGCCCGCGTTCAAGAGCCCTGGGACATCCATCTCTGCCTTGACTCCTCCGTTCGCGGCTCCTGAACTGCTCTCCATATCCACCCTCAAGTCCCCCGTGGTCGTGCCTACGCCGGCGTCGGATGTCTTCTCCCTTGCGGTGACGCTTCTGGCGGCTGCGACTGGAGACCTTCTCCTCTACCCCGGAGTTAGCAGCATGCAGCGGCTTGCCATGTCTCGAGACGGTCATCGAGTGCTCGAGTTCGTCCGATCCGGAGCTAATGGGTCACGGGCGCCTCGCAATGGACCTGTTGATCTGGCACTCAAACCGGCCGTACTGAAGGAGCCGGCGGACCGCATCACGCCAGAAGGGTGGCTGAGACTTATAGATCCCAAATCCGGACTTGGACCAGCGCTCCACTGCTCCTCATGAGTCTTCTGTCTGATGATTCTCTTCTTCTATACCTCTTCTTCCTTGCTAGTTAGGTCTATTTTTTTTTCCCTCTGTCCATATTTGTTTTGAACTGCGAGATACCCAGATAGATTATGGATTGATGGATTGAGCAGGATGTACATACGATTTCCTTCTAGCCATTGAGGGCATCTGCTTTTTAATTTCTTCATTTTTGGCATCTTTTTATCCCAGGATAGGAATGGTTTGAGTCTTGGTTTTTATCCCAAAATAAACGGCACGGTTCAATGCATGTTCTTCCAAGCTTCCTGTGTAGATCTCTTTTCAGAATTTCTTTCTGGAGCTTCTTACTGAGAATTACGTTCGACGCGCGTGTGTACGATGGTTGGAACGGACAATGCCATCTGCTTCAGGTTCCCACACTGCGTTTCTGCATGTCCCCGTGTGCTGTTCCTGCCTCCGCCGCTTCTCGGTCTTTCCAACCACCGCAAGATGCATCCTACGAGGAAGGCACAGGGTACATGTGCATCCCAACGTGCGTCCGGCGTCTCTGTCGCTCCTGCCTTGGAGATCAGGGCTCCCGAGGGGTCTGCTGGAGTACTAGTAGACGAACAGCTCGTCCTGATGTTTCTTCTTCTCTTCTCATCTCCCATGCCACTCTCTCTTCGCCACGATCTCATCTCACTCTTTTGCTTGCCAGTTCCCATATCTTAACCGTCTATAATAGCTATCTAGCTATCTGCACCACTTTCTCTTTTCAGTCGCTTCTCACTATAGCAGAATCCCCCCTTCCCCAGCTAAATCTTCCGCCCAGACTGTGTCTTTTCTCCCAGCTCAATACGAGGAGGCCTGCCAGGATACCCTCACGATCGTTATCAATTAGGGTCTGATCGTCCCAGGCCCGTTCTTTTTGATTCTTGCCCTTTGCTGATGACCGTCTTGTTAGGTTTCGAACCGTTTCTAATATTCACACGCCTCGAGTTCTCCTTGTTCTCGACGGAAACCATCGGAACTTTACAAAGACCATCTCGTCCGATCCAGACGGCGAACCGGACTTCTCTATATACGCTGTCAAAGCTTGGGACGAGAAACGTCAAGCTTCCATCTCGACATCAAGACCTTCCCCGTGCGGAGCGAAGGGTGGGATTGTGGGAACCAAGCATCGACGAGGCGTTCAACGTCAGCAGATAGTAGTAGCGGCGGGAAGACCCGCGAAGACGCTTAAGATGTTCAATGTGCCCCGACAGATTCCGGCGTTCAACATGGCCATCCCTGTTCAACCCGTAGCACCGCACCCTCCTCAGCCGTTCCCCCAATTCTGCGTGCTTCGTCCGGACCGTACGGCCGTCCCTTTGATTGCTCTTGATGAACTGCCATCATGGCTCCAAGTGGGAAACTGGGACTGGAGCGATCCCACTTTGTTCCAGTCGATGGTCCCTGCGAGTCTTAGCCAGATCCCGCGGGTCGGGGAGTATGATGTTGTTTGCCATCACTGCTGTGCTAACCTAGACATTGTGCAGCGGAGTATATCGCAGGAGAGTGACTCCAAGTCGAGTGCTCGTATCGCTGGCACGGACGATTTCAGACCTCCTTCAACTTATCCTGGCGCGTCTCGCGCTCCTTCCAGGGGCCTCTTTCCGACGAGTCCTGTGCCTTTGGGCTATCAGCGGTACAGCTTATTTGGAGAGCCGCCCTTCCTGTCTAATCTGCAAAACCCGTACGTCGGCCTATGTCTCATTGACACCCGCGTAATAGAAAGGGGGTTCAATAGTCAAAAGTCCATGTATCCGCAATTTCCAAATTGTTTATTGCCAACTGGATCGACAAATTTCGCCAGTAGCCAGAAAGATCGAAAGCCATCACTGAATCCGGAGGCTGTAGTCTTCGACCCGAAATCAAACAAGCACTCTTCCACTAGTTCCGATAACAGTGGCAATTGCGGAGGGACTATCTTCTCTAGAGGATGCGCCTCGACATCGATCTCGTCTTTTCCCAGTTCCGGTAGGAAAGACGTCGAGCGAATTACCAGGCTTCCTGGCCCACTTCTACCAAAAAGAGGTGCATCCGATCACTTGAGTGCAAGTTCTACCGACGTCCGCTCGTATCCCGTCCAGGATCTCAACGCCGCTGTTGGACAACTCAAAGAAATCCTAGGGATCGGTAAGGACACTGCGGTAGCCACGGCTAATCCCACGGGAGTCGTAAAGAACGGTCCAGAGACGACGATAGAGAAAAGGAACAAGAAGCTCCGTGACGAGCAGCAATTCTCGAACGATGCGGATAACGAGGTTCGGGTCGGGGTCAAGCTGCTGAAGGAGGAAACAAACCATGATGTGGAAAAGGGAATACAATCAAAGGGGGATGAACGTCGCCGTGGTGAAAAGTCCTCGGGGGGCCCAAGCAATGGAGGCAAAGCTCCGCCAGGGAGGAGACGTAGCCGGAGAAGAAGGCAGGGGAGAAACCCGAACAATGGCGAAGCAAACCGGGATCGCGGAGATGGTCCGTCGAGGCAGGAGAACTCTTCAACAAAGAGGCAATGGAGGAGGGAGAAGATCAACAGGAACAACAAGAACGAGTACGGTCCGGGCAGCCGATACTGGCACATGATGATGATCCCGAACTGGCGGGTGAAGGTTCCACAGCGGTATTAATTGGGCATTGGGATTCTGCTATTATTATTACGTTCCTTCCTTTCATCATGTTGGGATGTGGCTACTGGTGCAGCACTTATCTGGTCACTTTCACTTTCTTTGCCATTCTTTTGTATCAGCAGGTTTCTTCGGGATACGCATATGGCACTTAGATAGAATTGAATAGAACCATTCCCTCGGTCGGATTACATTTTCACACCCAGTAATCCTCCTCACTTTCACTAACGTTCCATGAAGGCCATGCAAGATGGTTCGAACCCTCTGCCTGGTTCTTTTCTCACGTGGTGCTATCAGACTTGTTGCTTTTAAGGTCTTATTTTCTCTGCAAAGCGGTACCACATCCTGTCTGCATAAAGTCCTCAATCAACAAATCGAAGCCTTTCTTTTCACGAACAAGTTTTCTCCGCTGACAAACTGATGCATGGAATCTAAATCAATATAACCTCTAGACCAGCACTTAGTAATTGCCGTCCATGGTGACGCGATCGTTGGAATATGGTATTGCACCTTGGTACCCGTGATCGGCGTGTCTCGTATCAAGATTGACGAGCAGGTGGTTCAGTATGATAAGCAGCGGTAATATACTGTGCCTATGTAGATGTCTACTGTATGTACTGTACATATGGATAGCGGAGCACTATACTATATGCTACACTCTACATGTACTACGGTGAGCCGAGAAAGGGAAGGGAAGGGAAGGAAAAGAAGGGGAGGGAAGGGGAGGGGAGGGGAGGGGGAGGCGATGAAGCTAGCTTGCTAGCTTGCTTAAGGTAGTTGTGTGTGTGTGTGTGTGTGTGTGGTCAGACTAGGTAAATGCTGTCTGTGTATAAGTACAGTAGATGTAGATGCAACGCTGTGGCGGGACGGTCGAGTCGTGTTGGCTCAGGTCGAAGCTTTCCCTCCGTTCTCTTCCCCCTCCCCCTCCTTCTTTCTCTTTCTCTCTCTCTCTCTGTTATCTTTGTCTGGATGCTGTTCGAGGCTGGTATAGCATAGATAGGTACCTTCCTCTACATAGATAGGTAGGCAAGTGGTAGGTAGGCAGCATTTGTGCTGCATATACTGTACATGTACTGTACATGGACATGCATACGTCACAATCGCGGCTTGGAATTGGAGCAAATCAAAACGGTATACATGACTTGACATACATGACATATCATCATGTATACTGTACATAACTGACTGATTGACTGTGTGTGTAAGAGAGATCTTGGAAGTTCTCTTGTACTTTATTTTTCTTTCGTATCGCAGTTGCGCGATATATAGATGAAGACGCAGATGCTGGTACAGATCCAGCACTAGTACAGAGGTGTTCATACTCAAAATGCAGGATTGGGGTGCGATGTATATAATAAATAATACAGATAGCACACATACATACACACACACACACAAAATAGTTGTCATGTGTATAGGCACAGTGCACAGTGCCCCTGGGCAGTTATATCGTCGATTCGACTCCCGAAAGGTCTTATATATGGTTCTTTTTGTCCTTTATGTTATCTTAGGGGGGTGTGTGTGTGTGTGTGTGTGTGTGGATATTCGATCTCCTCGTCGATGTTCTACTGGTTGCGGACTGTGGACCGATTCGGTCCTGATTTTTCCCAGGTAGATGGATGCTGTTCGTTCCTGGAGGATGTATATTTTTTTATCTGACGCAGGTTTCTGGAAACAGATGGTAGGGACGGGGAGAGAGGGAGGAAGATTTCCGTTTCGGTTATCTATGGAACGAACGTCTCCAACCGGCGGTCAGATGCGTCCCTCCATTATACTGAAAAGCTCCCAAGCTCACCACTGCCCCCAATGCCTGCAGGCCAAGTCAAGATACGGGCAGACAGCTCGAGCTTGATCGAACTAGACGAGATGAGAGCCCGAAGGCCTCCAAGTGTGACCATACCTAGCTCCCGGGTATCATGCCTCACAGTCTTCGAATCGATCCCGCGGCCCTTCCTGCCTTGAATTCGAACATGTCACTGGCCAGCTTGTACTCCGTCATCGACCCGCCGAGCGCCCAGTTCATCTGGACGGCCGATTTCGCCTTGAAGGGCGATCGATCATACTCCGCAATCAGGTCCCACATCACGGAGAGAGGGAGCGAACGAACCCGAACGCGGCTGAAATCGTACTCGATAGTCTCCTGGTACGAGAATGCAGGGTCGGTCCCGACCTTGGGGTCGATCGACGTGGCGGTGGAAGTCGTAGACTCGGAGCCAGAGCCATTCGGAGTCTCCGCCCGGGCAGGACAATGATGACCTTCGAAATCGGGTTTCAGTCTCCGAGACGCAACGGCCGCCAGACTGGGGACCGCTTTGACGATATCGTCGGTGGACCGGCCTGGAAACATGGCCTCCAGAAGTGCGGCAACGGACGTGCCGCCTCGGTTGCCATAGGCACCAGCGACTTCATCAAATAGGCCGATGGTATCACTCCTCTGCCGCTGGTCCATCTTGTCGAGGGCCTGCACCAGCGAGGAATCGGGATCGGGTTCGAAGTAGATCATGTTGCAGGGGACTTCGCGTGGATACAGCTCGTCGTCTTCGATGGTTAGCGGCTCAAAGGGACGGCGATCCCAGTGGAGGACCGCGTCATCGAAGCTTCCCGTCCTGAGAGCGGCACGCCTGTCGTCAATGTAGGTATCGCTTTTCTCTGCGATAGACTCATCCGACTCGGAATACAGCCTGTCGTACTCGGCCCTTGCGGCTGCCAGCTTAGCGTCCATCTCCTTGAGGGTTTTTATGTCGACTTTCGGATCCGCCGCCGCGCGACACAGAGAGACTTCAAGCTCATCAATCGCCATTTGCCTTTCTCTTAACTCTCTGCGGACGTGAGAACGGCGGTTATCCTGGTTGAGCACAATGGTCTGCCGTGTCAGATTCTTCCGTGCTGCGTTGATGGCATTCTTAGTCGATTCCTTATCTGCTTCGACTTGTTTGACGTTCTCTACGGCCTCGATGTATTTCTGCATGAACGGTATAATTGGGCGGGGAACATATGGTGTCTTGAACCGGTCCTGCTCGGCGGCCTCAGGGGCCAGGGGGATGGGAGGGCGCTCGCGCCCCTCGGGGACCGTCACGTTTTGTTCGGCGGTCCGCTCAGCGACACGAGCGGCGTTGTTTCTTATGATGTCCCATTCCTTATATGCATACCACGCCAGTCCGGTTTCGGGAGACGCTGCAACATCGAATGCCTTCCCAGCGGCTTCGGTCAGAATGGCCGCTCTCTTGCGGCCATGCACTGTCCGTGGCAGAACCATTTCGCCTTCCTTCGCCGGTAACAAGGCGAGAATGCGTATCATGCCGTAGCTGTGCATTTCGGTCTGCCTCAGACAGTCCTCCATGAAACCCGCCCATCGTCGAGCGGGAGTAAAATGGCCAACCTTTGAATCGACCGCGGTCAGATTGTCAAGGAGAAGCAGGCTGTCGTTCCTTGAGTAGAATCGGTTGGCATCGTCCGTCGGGGGCTTTTGCTCCGGTAGATGCTCGGCGAATATCCCGGGCCAGTCGATCGGTTGATGTCGATCAAAGGGCACGAGCTTGCAGGAGGGTCTCTGGGCCAAATCCTCCAACACTTTGCCATACCGATTAAGCTCATATTCAAGAAGCACATGGCGTCGCGGCTTCAAGAAGTCGTTGAGCTTCGCAGAAAGAAGACCAGCGCCCGGGCAGAAGTCAATAATATCAACCGGCGCATTCCTCCGGAGAAACGGGGAGAGGCGCTGAAGGATATCGTCTGCCAGATTTACCCAGCGTCAGTGACCATGTATGACCAGGGCGCAGGTCTGTTTGCCAGAGGCGGGCTCACCGCACAGTCTTTCGCTGACGATGTTTACTCTAGACGTTGCATTCTTCCTGACGATCTTGTCGAGTTTCGCTGTAAGCGGGTACTTGTTAATAGGTATCCATCTCAGCGCCTTGGGGGGCATGTTGCGCCGGTGGCAGCAGGCCCCTCCGCTGATGGCCGCAAGATCAACACAGGTTCAATGGATGGACGAGCATGAGAGAGTTAGAGAGTGTGTATCATGTCAAGTAGAGTCGCAACCCCGTGAGAAACGAATGCGCTGGGCTGCGCTCGACTGAAGCGTGGAGACCTAGGCGAAAGGAAGGTGTAGATGTCGAGATGGAGAGAGGGACAAGAAGACGGAGCAGCTCCGCCCCGGACGCCGCGGCGGGACGGGCCCCGCCGAGTCCTCCACGACAGAACGCCCGAACAACGATCCCCAGCAGCATCGCAGCGCCCAGAAACATGTCCTCGCGCCGTGTTCGCAGCGCTCAGTCTGTCTCGCAGCTCTGTTTCCAGGGTCCCCTGGAACTCCCCACCCGCGAATTCCCATGAATGCCTGCCGCCTGGAGGTGACGCGCAACGTCCCACCGGTGATCGATTCATGTGCCGGCTCAGATCTTGTCGAAGTAACTGACGGACGGACTGACTGACAAGCTGCGCGCCGGCTGGCTTGATAGCGAAACGCGTTCCCAACTCCGTCTGCAAGTCATCTACAGACGCCCTGCGGTGACGCAGCTCCCGGGGTGTTGCTCCCTGCCCCGCGACCATGGCTTCACGACTGCCTTCTCCCACCAGCAGTGGGATCTCTCCACCGCAGAGCATCGAGCAGATCACGCGTCTCGCTCAGGACTATGAGTATGACCCGCAGATCCCGTTGAGGTACTGGTTGAGGACCGCGGCATCGCTCATCAAAGAGGTCGGCCCTCCCCAATCCCCCCGTGGCCAGGCCGCTCGCTTTGCTTCTTCCATTGTGCTGACGACTTCCCTCCAAATAGGCTCGTATCTACGAGAGAGAAGGTCGTGATGAGCAAACTTACCTTTTGCTCTTCAGACATGCCCAGCTCGTCCTTATCCACCTGGTAAACCATCCCGAGGCGAAGGAGGAGAAAAACCGCAAGGCTCTGGTGCTGGCGGAGAAGGAAGTCAAGACCAACCTGGGGAAGCTGGAAGCTCTGAAGCCCCGGATCAACAAACGCTATGAGCGTTACACCCAGCTAATGCGTGAGCGCGAGGCGCGAAAATCCGTATCCTCTGATCGAAGGCATGACGCCCTGTCGTCTCAGAGACGGCTGCCGCCTGATCCTGCGCTGGCTGGCGTCGCGGAACCATTGGAAGCTGGAGAGAACAGAGAACTTGCCGTCAGGTTGGCCCAGAAGGAAATCAGTCGCAGGGCCACGGCTCGGAAAGCCACTGGACAGGCGGGTATATCACAGCAGGAGGAACGCATTCGTCGCACCGCTGGGGTTTGGGGTGACTGGGAAGAAGCCCTGGGCAAGGATAGTCAGGACGCGAGTGATAACCTGAGCAAACGCATCCAGCAAGTGAGGCTAAATATCGATCAGACCCAGCTAGACGACCGGCAACTCCCTCAAGCACCTCTGTCCGGGAGATCTGATGCTCAGCGGCCATCGACTCAGTCTGTCGTATCTGCCTACAAATATCCAACCGTCCCACGGCAAAGACCTTTTGATATCGGTCCTTCTGCTTCTATACTGCAGCAAGTAGAGGGACTGGAACCTTCCAAACCTCCAGATCTGCCACCGAAAGAGCGCCTTCTTCCTGGAGAACCTGTTGTGGACGAGCCTCCTCCACGGCCGGCCAAAGTCCTGCCTGGACCGCCCGTTCCAGAAAAGGACAAACTCGCAGGTGATGCTGGGGCATCATACTCCGACCTAAACCCATCTACTTACACATTCAAACCGTCCGCCTATCTCGAGAACGGAACTCCCCTTCGCACCGTCTTTCTTCCCCCGGATCTGCGCACTCACTTCCTGAAAGTCGCCGCCCCGAATACGCGCCGCAATCTCGAAACTCTTGGTATCCTCTGTGGGACATTAATCTCGAACGCCTTCTTCATCTCAAAGCTCCTCATTCCCCAACAGGAGTCGACGTCTGATACCTGTGAAGCCGTGAATGAGGCCGCCATTTGGGAGTTCTGCGATTCCGAGGACCTGATGGTCCTCGGATGGATCCATACGCACCCCACCCAGACATGTTTCATGAGCTCCAGAGACTTGCATACCCATTACCCCTACCAGAAGATGCTCCCGGAGAGCATTGCCATCGTGTGTGCCCCCAGCAAGCAGCCCGACTGGGGCGTCTTCAGGCTCACAGATCCGCCTGGACTCAAGACCGTCGCGAGCTGCACCAAGACGGGCCTGTTTCATCCTCACGATGAGCAGAACATTTATACGGATGCATTGCGGCCGGGCCATGTCTTCGAAGCGAAGGGGCTCGAATTTGAGACCGTAGACCTGCGGGCTGACACATGAAAGGACTAATGATCTGATGTGCAGAAAGCATTTGTTTGTTGTCGTTGTTTGTTAAGCAAATATCTCCACATGGGTTCTTTTCGAGATACCCCACGGGCCTCGAGAGTTTTGATGTTTGACCGGCGCTGCATGAATCAGGGAATGAACCATACAACACAGACCGAAAATACTGACCATTTATTGTTGTCCGATGCATTTTACTATATTTCAGCATCCAACGTTATCCGCAACCATTATTATAGCGATGAATCAGCTGTCCAAATTGCATGACTGGGCTGGAGTCACGTGGCGCCTTAATTTGAAACAGATCCTCATGAAGTTCCTGTATGCCTCTCCTCCACGCAGCAATTACTTCTCGTGTATAATCTGTCCTGAAACACTTGAACGGGCTTGAATTTAGTTGCTTCATGTTCTTTATGGTCGATAGAAACCATTTTCGTGTCATATAGATTACGAGGACTGCAGTCGAAAATAAATCATCAGGTTGCTACTCCACGCGTTCCAAAGAGCTAGCTGGACCACGGGATACGCCAGCGAATGACTTTTAAAGAGACACGAAATGGACATATTCCCCCGAACGAGAATGACCGGGACCCTCCGTTTTGCCAATTGGTTCTCTTTTGCGCGAGGATAGCAGTCTTACGGGAGAATCCGGCTTTTGCTGCGTCACTAATACTGCCCGTGAAAAGGAGGCAGAAGCAGAAAGTAGAAGAAGTAGCGAGCCCGGTCCACTTTTTCTCCTCGGGGCGCTGTACGATAGGCAAGCCTGCCGCTGATCTACAGACCCTATCGACAGTATCTTGTACGATAAATCACCGGAGGTGCGAATTGGGCTGTATCCACGGGAACATTCCAGCATTGCCCGTCTCTTATGCACTTGCGAAGGTTACTAGGTGTTCGTACTGTATCTGTTATGTTCTAGGTTAGGTATATAGAGCTCAGAGTCATGCCAGACTAGATGCTTTACGACTAGGGGAGAAAAGGACTGAAATATATAGTATTCCATTCTCAGGGCAATATTCACGCTATGTACATTTGGTCCCGTTCCTTCGATTCGAGCCAGCCTCTGGCATCAGCTGCAAGCCCTCCCCCTGGCTGACTTGGACAAACTAATCACCAGTACAGCAGTCGGATATGGTTTCTGTTCTGGGAGTCTCCAGCACGCGTTGATTGCTTCCTTTTTGAAGTTGTACCGCCCAAGACATTCGCTTTTTTTCCTCAACAAAAACCCATGCTGAGAATCTGTTGGTTAATAAACAACTTGAAAAGTCTCTGCTGCAATATCATGAACTACGTAAACAGTCCCCTCATCATGCGCTCCCGCAGCATCGAAGTCTGTAACCTCCATGGCATTCGCAACGACTGCTAGTCTCATTCTGTTGTTTGCACAGTAATCCGCGGAGTTGATCTTTTTTAGCAATAAAGAGAAAGCCATTCCCTAAGACACCTTTGCCATGATAGAGATGTGGGCATCCAAAAACAAATCGAGGGCAGCAACGAGTGATTTTCCATGCCCTTCTCGGTGTGGTTGTCAACTAGCCGGGGAGTTATAACTCCGAGGCGGGCAGCGAGGACGTTCTAATGCAATATTTGTACAGTACATTCTATAATGTAGAAACAGGACTGAATGACGTACGGTTATGGTAATCTCTACTTTTGTGAATCATTCTTGTGCCGGGATTTTTTTGTTCTTTCTATTTAGTTTCATGCTTGATGACTGAAGAATGCTAGAGGACAGATCTTCCCTTTTGGAGTAGGATCTGGTTCCTGTTTAAAAAACACTTAGTTCATCGAAGTACTCTTCTTCATAGAGGAAGAATTAAAAAGACTATTGTCTTCCCACGTCCATTATATCTTGCCAATTGCTAACTCAGTCCTTCCGGATCAGTATTGAAGGCCCCGGCGAAGACAGAGAAACTTGTATGACCTGCTGCGTTTTATAAGGATTGTTTGCTCGTAGGTTATTACAAATACATATTTGCACTTATAGTCCTCCATATAACGGGCGAGTTGTCCTAGCTGTCGTTGGCATTGACATCTGAGTACAGCTATTCAATAGGTTAAAATGCAAAGTATTGAACTCTCCACCAAAAAGTGCTTGTGCTGGAACTAGAATGCTTGCAATGATGTTATCTGGAAGACTGTCGTGTGCAAACCAGCAGGCCTATTTCCTAACCTAATTTTGAAGCCCTCGGCTGCAATAACAATATTAAGCTCCTCGGAAATATTTCCAGTTGTTCTTGCAGAGGCACTAGATTTGGCGGCAACGAATAATGTTCGATATAAGGGATGAGGGGAACAAAGTTAGCCTTCATAGGAAAAGATGTCCTCTGACGAACTTCTTCTGCAAAACCTGTCCAGTTTGAGAGCTGACCAGTAGAGAGTATATATGTAATATCAGACACTTTGACCTATGGATCAGCTGGATAGTGATGTGAGATCAAGCCGCAGGATACGCGGTCATCGCGGATTCTCTCCTGTCCAATAGGCATTGTCTTGTATTACCGGCAGCACAGGAGACAGCAAGAGAACAAGATCAGACCGTGGAGGTAAACAGGATGATTTCGAGACAAGTCCGATAAATAAAAAGCCAGTTTACCATTTACCGTTGCATATACGTCTGTCATTCAGGGAGCCTTAATATCTTCGACAACTAGTTATTGCCCTCGTTCCTGAATATGTATTTTCAAATATAGCGTCAGAGTGATTTCTGGCCATGGTATCGTCTTCCATTAAAAAATCATCGAATTTGAAATTAATGACCTGGGTTTTATTGTGATATTATTAAAGATGAATATCCTATCATAAAAGCGTGACGATTGCCTCTTGATAATGACCGCGTGAAGCACCTGTCGGTTATTACTGACCAAGGCCGACCAGATGGTCTATCACTACTTTTATCAAATTGCTTATGGATTAAACTGGAAGCTTCAATTAACATTCAATGCAATTTTTCACTATAGTTTTGCCTGTTAGTTTCAGCCTTCCATGAGTTTGAAAGTGATATGATACTTATAGTGGTTGACTACTTACAGATGGTACTTCGATGTGAACCTGATCCAGGGAAGAGAAAAAGAGCAAAATGTTCATAGACAGAATAGCGCGGTTGGCCCAAGTATGTACTATTTATTTGGAACATGTTCTCCACGATAATTCAAATCTTTTTTATTCCCAGGAAGGTCCGTCTCATATGACCCCAGGAATCTATATAGCTTCATTCCATGAACATTTTTCATCTGCCATATGGAGACTTTTGTCCTCAGACAAGGTTGGAAACATTTGACCAGAGATGTAATGAAGATGTCAAATCACATTCCACAATTACTTGAGCAAATAAATGCAGTGGCTCTGGCAAATTCCCTTGGTAATGTCCATTATCATTGTACAGGTGCACATTACGGGGTCCACGCGACCGTGGGTCTTCGAGGACTCTTGCCATATTCGTGGTGCGCCAAAGGACAAGGTTCGCTCGGTAGATTGTCAGTTGAATAGAACAGTGAAAACTTGTAAGGTGGTGGTGTCCTTGGAAATGGGAGGGGGGAGAGAAAGAAATCTAGGTGGACTTCAAATGAAACAACCTTAATTCCACCATATTTTTTGAATTAGGATTCGATACAACCTTTCAATGTCAGAAAGTGTCAAGAATTAGAGAAATCATGTCTATACACTGGGAAGAGCAACGTTCAAAGATTCTTCATTGGTCTATCCATTTCGATCTGAAGGATTGTGGACCAATCTTCTACGATCACACAATCCAGAATATCATCTGTGAAAATCTTTTTCTTGAAGTTCATCCAGCTCGGAACTGACAATCTTTTCTGCAAAAGACCATTGAAAATGTTTTTGCCCGTATCGCGTTTCACTGTTATAGAAGGAAAAAGACCCTCTCTCCTCGTCAAGCTTGTTGAAATCATGTTCGGAAACTTTCTCTACAGCAATATATTGCGGGCTGTTCTCGTTCTGAAAGCATAGTAGCGCACCGTGGACAGCATTTTCATGTAGTGTAATAGCTTGGACACAGTGCGCCTGAGTAAGGCCAGTGGTTGGGCGAGCAGTACTTGGATTGTTGCGTGCTTGATTCCCCCATTTTTCCACTGTGAGGGTTCTTACTCCTCCATCAACTGTAGATATTTCAGGAAGTTCTCTCTTGACGAACCTTTTCGCCCAAGTTGCTAGGCTCTCGCCTGCAGGAGAATCGCTTCGGATGACGCAGTTATCTTAGCAGCCTAGCAGAATGGATATAGTATACAGTAAGTAAAGTATGCAGCAAGTCGTCTCCCTGTAACAAAAACAAGGATATCCAAGAACACATTATGGCTCTTAACCTAGAACCAACAACTAAACCTGATTACCCTATCTGTCAGTCTGGTTTTCCGTGGTTCGAAGCAGAAGCATGAATGGTAGATATGTACCTAGTAGTTGTCGTTGGACACAGCTTGAGGCCGTGCCCCCAATTTCTTACCACGTCTCCGCGGCTTCGCAATTTTTGATCAGGGGTTTGGCTCCCGCAGCAGACTCCAATGACTTGTCCTTTCTTTTACCTTTTCTACCCCTTGTCCGTCTTGTACTGGGGCCTTCGCCCCCGCTTCCGCCTTCTGCTCATCCTAGCAATTCTCTTCTGATTCTGATCCCGTTGACTAACGAGATTCAGAAAAGCACCTCTTGTATATATGTATTCAACCTCTTGAACTATTTAGATCCCGCCAGTTATGCTTCTGCAAAGTCATCAAGCTTGGCAGGGGACTTAAACTCTGCCAAACGAAGTAGAGCACAAGGTTCGGCGCCGTGCCTGATTCATTGTCTGAAAATAGGGACATTCCCCTTGGCCGATATGGAGGCTCATTGGAAAGTGGAATTTCGAATGTATAGATAATAGCTTTTCCTGGGCTAGCAAACTCCAATCTTCTTGTAGATATGCGGGCGTAAGACCCATTTCATTGAATGCGTTCTGTTACGAATGGCACAAGTTGGCTATCGACTGTGTGGCCAGGAGCTGCGCCATGCTCTATTTCCCCGAAGTTGGCGAAGGAAACTTTCTGGCCCACTGGGCCAAGCTGGAGAGAGTAAGGGAAGTCTATCTATCTCTCACAACTGTAGGGTCGAACTGTGTCACAACCCGTCGAATGCGTCAGAACTATATAATATAATATATAAGCTTCCTAAGTAGGGAGGATGTATATTTAAAGAGTGAGCCTAGTAGCAAGGTCAGGAGCAGGAGGTCTTTCAAAAATCCTCTATAGAATTTAGCAAAGCGGGGTATTCTGAATAAGCAAAAGACCAAAGATGCAATCCCACATAGGCACTAAATTATGAGACTCCAAAGGACAGCGAGCTGGCCGGGGCTGTATAATATTAATAGTATATATCATCTATCAGAGTTCTCGGCCTTTGCCAAGGTCCCCAACAGAGCGCAGCAAGTGCATCAGCCACGTTTTCAGCATAATCCTCTGGATCGGGATCAAGATCCTTGATCTGATCGACATGGAGATTGTAGTTTCGAAGAGAGAGAGAGAGAAAAGGATTCTGCCACCTGGACGAGATGAACCGAACCTTTTTCCCAGAAGAAGACGGATAAGACAATCTCTAGTGGCTGGGTCATTCCTAACGTGGGCGACGTTGTTTTGGGGGCTGAAGACATCGATGAGAGTGTGTCTGATAAGTTCACGGAGTGGAAGGATCCGTTCCATGCATAGAATTTCGCGCGGCTGGTGGGGAAAGGTGGGCTTGTCCGGAAAGAGATGGAGGTATCAAAGCGGTAGCAAGGGAAAGGAAAAATAAAAAAAAGAAATAAAAGCAGCTTTGCTGGCTTCAGTTCATCATTTGGGTTATGTAGCTAGGTCTCTTGGGTATATATTCCTGTAAGATAAATTGTGGCTATAGAAGAACTGAAGTGAATTAGGGATCGTGACATTGCATGGGTTTATATATAGAATAAATATGTGAGGCAGAGCGGAAGGGCCGGCAAGGGCTTTCTTTGGCCACCCGATCCGAAAGTCCAGACGAAGATCGACTTCCTCGAGTATGATATATAGAATCTCTTCGTCGCTGCGGCTCATAAGTCTCCGCTCTTTGGTAGCCCATGATCTATGTAGCCGAGATGCAGATATAGGTCTTCTGAGAGTAAGTATACAAATCTCTGATAAGTTTGGATGGCAGTATATAGTAGGATAACCAAGTTAACCTGCATTCCTTTGGTTGGATTTTGACTCTAGTACTCCTAGGATGAGGAGTGTGAGTAATATAGAAGGGTGAAAGTTATGGGAAGGAGTCTATATAGGTACCCATCTAGTACCTATATGTGAATTCAAGGTCCCCTCTTTGACTTGATTCCCCTGGGGCCGATTCATCGGACCGTTCTTCAGGAGTCATACTACGTGAATATATCCCCCTCGAAGAGTTATCAGTGAATACCTAGCTTTTTCTTTCCATCGGCGCAATTTACAAAGATACATATATCTGACCGACCAATTTCATGTATACTGAGAACTTTAAAAACACTATTATGAAGATGAAGATAGTAGTCGAATCGTCATAGGTATATTATATTGTACCCCGTCATCAAAGAGCGCAGGTAGACTATATCCCGCTAGCATGTGCCGCAGTAGCGTGCATAGGCATTGTGCATTACAAAAATAGGTGAATTTACTTGATATCACAGATTATGGACATCTGTATGTGCCGTACTGTACTAATGGGAAAACATCCTAAAGAGTCGCAGCACGATCGAGTTTCCCATTTACTCCTCCGGGTAGTTCTTGGACGACCACAAGCCAACCTTACGGCCAGCCCCTCTGACCCTTGGGTTACCGGACTGGAACGAGCCGCGGGGAGCATGGCCGCCCTTGGAAGCGAGGTCTCTCTTCAATTCGGGGCCAGTTCCCAGGCGAAACTCAAACAATGTACACAAAATTCCAGAGAACAGCTGGTCAAGCACTCAATTCGACCCTGGTACATACCGCCCTGGTACGAAGACTGCCCTCCTTTGCGCGCAATGTCCTCAACCTCGCGAGGCCGGTTGGCGAAGGCGCCGGGTTCACGTTCAAGCAACCGATCTACGAGGCTATTCTTTGTTTGTCGGTCCTTTAATTCGTGTAGAGAGCAAATAACGGATAGCTTTCCTTTGTTTTAGTTCTGGTAGTACACTAGTGTCCGATTTGCTTGGTTCAAAGATTCGAATCGAAGCAATTAGCTGTTCACATGGCCTTCTTTTTATTGATGCGGCTGGTATGAAAACGCGGTCATGATGGCTCACGATGGGGTTCGCCTCACGTTAAATGGGTGAGTTCTGTACTTATGTGATAGGGACACCCATGGTTCTGATAAATATGCTGCTGCCCTGCTGTGAGCATGGATTGATTTTTTTTTCTGATGACTGGCTGCTTCTTTGCTCCCCAGATTTTCTCTCTCCAAGCAGACGACAGAGTCTATCTCGACCGGGGAGAATTTTGAATACCATTGCAGCCTGACAATGATCTGTTTGGGGTAGGAGAAGGACTTTTCAGCATGTGGCGACAGTTCAGTTCGGGATCTATCTGTACAGCATAATCATGACCCTGCTGGAACATGATGAAACTCGTGAGCTATGAACCTGAATGAACTGCGGAATGCAGTTATCAGCCTCAATTGTTTGACAGATATAACAGCATTGCTTTGTCATCTCCATGGTGGAGATAGAAGTATGCAGGTATCATGAAAAGCGACCTTACAGCAGGTCAACGGCTGCCAGGATCAGCATCAACTACATCCAGAGGCTTCCCCCAGTTTTCGAGTGGATCCATATCTCAAGAGAACACTTATATAGTTAGCTGAAGACTGCATCAGGTCGAAAGGGTTTGTGCTGTCCAGATGTATGCACGGCACCCAGCTTCCAAGCGACGGCCGCGAGCCCGAACATCTCAGCCTTTTGGCCATGCATGGGTTGTTGTCTGCCAAGATTATAAGCGTAAGATTTGTCCTTGATAGACGGATCAACGGACACTCTGGTCTTTACCTGGCAGAAGCGACATGGCCAGCGTGTCCATGGTCATAGTAGTTGATATAGACAGGCATCTCGCTTCCACCGCCCGGCCGACCATCTTATCTCCCGCCCCCCGACGCTCCGCCAACATACGACCCGCCAACACCACCTCCCGATCCCCCGCGCAGCGCAGCAATTGACGCCCACGCCCCCATCGATGTCCCTCAACCTCCCCGATCCTGATCCCGATCCTCCTCATCCATCGCTCGCATAGCGGTCGCGCGAATGTCGTCCTCCCGGGGAGGCGCTTCCTCTTCCGCCAGCTCGAACTCGAGATCCGCGTCGCCGGGCCCGCAGCACTCGTCCTCGACATCCACGACAGCAACGTCCTCACCACCGTCGTCGTCGAACCTGTCGCGCACCCAGTCCACCGCTGCGTACCTCTCCTACCCCGTCACGCATGTCGTCTCCGGCCTGTACCGTCGTCTGACGGAGCCGTCGCCCGGCGGCGGAGCGTCCAAGAAGCAGCAGCAGCAGGAGCAGCAGGACCAGCTCCGCTATACCGCTACGAGACCGGAGGTATACACGCCCAAGCGCACGGCCTCGCCGTTCCAACCCCCGCCTCTCACGCCCTTGACCCTCAAGGGCGTCACGCAGAACCAGCTCCTCACGCGCACCCTGGCGGAGGAGATCCGCCTGCTCGTCCCGCCCCGGCTCCAGCTCGTCGACACCTGGCGTCTCGCGTACAGCCTGGACCGGGACGGCTCGTCGCTGGCCACGCTCTACGAGAACTGCAGGCAGTACTCGCAGCGCAGCCAGCGCGCGGGGTATGTGCTCGTCGTCCGCGACTCCAGCAGCAGTGGCGGCGGTGGTACCATCTTCGGCGCGTACCTGACGGACGCGCCGCACCCGGCGCCGCACTACTACGGCACGGGCGAGTGTTTCCTGTGGCGCGCGAGCGTGCTGCCTTCGACTCCCATCGTGCCCGCTAGCTTTGATCAGAAATTCCCCATGACGGAGGAGATGCTGGAGCAGGCGGGCCTGCCGCTCCCGCCGAGCGCGGACACCACGCACGCCGGGCGGAGCACGACGTTGCGGGGTGAGAAGAAGAACCATAACAATAGCAAGAACGGAAACCTACTCACGCCTCCTGGTGAGGCTGCCACCGCGAACGGGAACGGGGGGTTGGACAGGAGCGGCGCCAGCACCCCCGACCGGATCCGGTTCAAGGCCTTCCCCTACAGCGGGGTCAACGACTACATGATCTTCTGCGAGACGGGCTTTTTGAGCGTCGGTGGGGGGTAAGTTCAGCTTCAAACCTACTTCCTCCCTTCAACATGGAAAATGAAAGAAGACTAACACAAGGGGTGTCTGCAGAGACGGCCACTACGGCCTCTGGCTCGACGACTCGGTCGAAAAGGGCGTCAGCGAGCCGTGCCAGACCTTCGGCAACGAGCCCCTCTCCGACGAAGGGCCCAAGTTCGACGTCCTGGGCGTCGAGGTCTGGTATATTGGCGCGTAGCGTGGCGCTGTACAAGGCAATTCATGAATGAATTAAAAACAATTGAAACGAATTTTGTGAAATGAAAAAAAGAAAATACTGAAAGGTGGAAAACATGAAACAGAAAAACGAAAAAAAGGTCAGAAAAATGGAATGAATGAATGGTCATGATCACGGCCATCAATAATCATGTTTCTCCTCTCCAGTTGACAGACGTCCAGTCTGTGCAAGGACCCAGTTGAGTCGTGATGTTATCTATCTATTTATACACCTACCTAATGTATTTACCTATGCTGCGAGAGTATTATCGGATGGAAAGGGTACTATTGAATGGCGGACGAAAAAAAAAAGAATCAAAGTGAAAAGAAGCCTAGGGTTACAGGGAAAAGATTTGGATTATGGAACTCCTGAAGGGTCTATGAGTCTGTTTGTCTGTCTGTCTGTCTGTCTGTCATGGACAAAAAACAAAATACCCCATCCTTGTTCCTATCGTCTATCTATTTCTCTGGGACGTCTCTTGTCTCTTGGGTCCTACTTCTACCTGCTGATACGGTTGTTTTGGACTGATCCTTAATTTTACGGGACACTGCTCACTCCACGAGTAATAATCAAAACTACATACATAATTTGCACCAATGATTGGATAAACCATCCATATTCACGTCTAATTCATTATGGCTCTTAACTAGCTAGGTAGCTACCGGGTATACTTCTCGCCCCTGAAGTCTGCCGTCCAAGGCAAACCGTCCGACACATCCTTGCCTTATCTGGAAATCTTGAGGTATAATCAGACTCCGCCACCCAAGTACCAATCTTCGCGACAAAAACATTCCGCTCATTGCACTTCTCCAGCAGAAGAAAACAAAACAGGTCTTGCGGGTACCGGTAAGGCCTGAATACAAGGGAGTAATGCCGATAACTAGGGTTTGCTCCTTGGCGCGAGGTACATAAAGGAGCCGCAAAGTTCACGAATTATCTAATGGATGGGGGTTTAGGGAACTGCGGCTGGAAGAGGAAGCGATAGGGGGTAAGAGGCGTCGAATTTCTCTCAGAACAACCAAAAAATCGACAAGGGGTATGATAGGCGTACACAGGAAAAAGAAGAAAGGAAAAACATTAAGTAGTGCTTCATCTCCAGTAAACTCATGCCAGGAATCGATTTTCATCTTCGCCGCCGGCAACTCTAATAAGGAGAGTTCACAATATCGTTCCTCCCGAGCCGGTTGGTGCTCCTCCGGCCGGGGATGAACGGGCCCGCAATACTCTCGCGAGTTGGCTTCTTGAGGCTCCGCTTCTCCACCATGTTGACTTCGTTCGGCAGCGCGACGATGACGTTCTTGTCCGACCCGAACTTGAAGTTGTCGGCCATGACGTTCTCGGCATATCGCTTGATCGTGTACGGGTCCTTCCGGCCGGCGAGGACCTTCTTCAGATTCCAGGTGATGATGAACGGACCCGTAGCAGTGACGATGGAGGTCTCTTCCGTATCGATTCCCGTGTTGAAACGGGCCGGAGTGAACGACAGCGGCTGCTTGGTCTCATGCTGGAACTGCGCAACGTGCGCGGGCTGCAGCGCCAGACGACGGGGCTGCGGCTTGGAGTCCTTGGGGAAGGAGCGCTCGAAGCCCAGCTTGCCCTCGTTCTTCCCCTCCTTCTGCAGCGCGTCGATCAGGAGGAGATACGTGCGGCACGTCGCGAGAATCCAGCGGCCGTCGGCGGAGACGTCCAGACCGATGATCGGTTCGCCCAGGGCGGGGATATGCGTCTTCGCATTGACACCCAACCGATCGAACATGCGGATGTCTCCCTTATTCGACGCGACAGCGATGTAGCCTTTCTCGGTCGTCGCTAGGGCGGAGAAGTCGTTCTTACTCGCGTACTGCTTCAGATCGGCCTCCACCAGCTTGTTCCCAGACAATCGGGGATCGATCCGATACAGAGCATTGTGGGAGATACCGAGGAATGTCGGGGTCGATGTCATTTGCGCGAATTTCTGGAAAGTGGTTAGCAAGGCCCAGGAAATACAGTAAGGGATGGAATTCGACTCACATTCTCTGGAGCGAACGTAGTCACCGGGATGTCATCATGCACTTTCCACTCATCCACAACTTTACCATACTCCAGATCCATCCGGTAGAGAGTGCTGGGCTCGCCCGGATTCTGCAGGATCATGTTCGAATCCTCCGCGTGGAGCATGACCTTCTTCGGACTGAACAGCTTGCCCTTGGGCGTCTCCACCTTCGAGATATTGGTCGAGAACTCGAGATTGTTGTTGGGAGTATGCTTGAACACACCGATCTTCGAGCCTCGGACGACGAACGACCGGTCATGCTTGTAGCCAACGGCCAGCTGCGAGTTGACATTTCCGTCATCCTCGCGTGTGACAATATCGTCTTGCTCTTCGTCCGTATCGTAGTGTTCGCTGCGCTGGCCGTCATCCTTGTCTTCTTCTTCCTCTTCCTCCTCCTCGGCCTCCTCTGGCGGACTGTCTTCCATGGTCAGGTCCTGGAAGGCATCCAGCACATAATCCCTGTCATCTTTCTTGACCTTGACCCACTTCATCTCGTTCAACTGCTCCCACAGAGCCTGCATCAGACCCTCCTGGAACCGCTCCTCGGTCGCCTGGTCCTTGAACCGCAGCAGCCACGAGTAAGCGGATCCATCTTCTGTGTAGTGGTTGAAGATGAACGAGAGATACTCAAAGTTGAAGACGGGGTTGATCTCTGCGACAACCGGCTGTCCCAGCCACTCTCTGTCCTTGCCGGTGATTTGAAGCCAGTACTGCCATTCTCCGGTCTCCGAAACGGTAGCCGTCACCTCCGGATCTTGCAGAACGAAGGTGCCGCTGGGGAAGTCAAAAAGGTGCAGCTCTGCAGTCTCCTTGGCAAGGATTTCCTTCGCCTCCGGTTGTTTGGCGGCCGGCGGTGCCTTTGTCGGCTCCTCTTTCGCCTCAGGAGCCTTCGATTGACCCTTGGGCTTTACGTCTTTCGGCATGGATGCAGTGGATTCTTTGGATGCCAGGGAGTGTGTACGGGACTTGGTGACAGGGGAAGCGAGGGGGCTCGCGGCAGGTATCGGCTCCTCCTCCTCGAACGAGAACTCCCGCAGCTCCTTCTCCGTCGCCTTCTGCGCGCTCCTGCGATATTTCCTCTCGTACTGGCACTGGACGGCCGCGAGCTCAAAGGTCGCAACCTTTTCTGGCGAGACGGACGAATCGCAGATGAACTCGTAGAGATCGCCGGGGTCACCAGTCAGATCCCTCCAGGCAAGAACCTTCTCACCACCTTCTCTGACCTGGGAGCGGAAGTGCAGGCTCTGGTCGAGCAGAAAGACCTTCTCGTCCTTGTCGAGACCGTCACCGGCACCCTGCTCTTCCTCTTCGTCTGCAAGCTCCTCCTCACCTTCCTCGTAGACTCTCTGGATGACCAGCTGGTACTGGTACTCCTGGCCCGTGCGCCGGATGGACGCGGCTGCGTCTTTGAAGATGAGCTCGGAGTATCCCTTGGGAGAGACCGGACGGACGAGGTAGAGCTGGCCCTGGGGGATTTCGATGATGGCTTCTTTGGAGGTGTCGCCAAAGAGAAACTTGCTCACTGTAGAAGGAGCGAATAGCAGAAAACGTCAGCCTTGGTTGCCAAATTTTTGCCTGTGGCGTGCGTTCCACCACGCGGCGTTGTTTGGGTGGTTTTTCTGTTTGGAGGGGTCGATGGCGGGGTTGGTATGGAGACGTACCGTTCCGGAGCATAAACATGGTTGCAGAGGGCCCTTGCTAGCAGTCGATCACTCGGAGGACCAGCAGGGCAGGGTGCAAGTATGAGGGATGGGGTGAGAGTGATGTGGGATCTTATGCAGAGAGAAGCATCACCCTCGCATCGTCTGCGGGAGAAAGAATGGCAGCTCGACGCGTACCAGTTTTTGAGGGCGAGCGGGATGCTGCCTGGTGTCCTTTTTGTTGTCCCGCAACCCTCATGACGCACGGCACCGCCGGGCGGGTGTGGCGCGTCTGTGTTGTGGCGGTGCATATATACACCGGAGATATAGCATCCAGGTGGTGGCTAGACAAAACCTGAGGAGATTGAGTTTGCCACAGGAGCTGTATTACACACAAGACCATGCTACGGAGTATGCTACGTACGAGGTATACATTATTCAGCTCCCAGTCTGAGTAACCCTCTGCAGAGCAATTGCTGCTTAGCTTGATCTTCATTGATATTTTTTTACTGATCTATATAATACACTAGAGACTTATATCATCCGCAGGGGTTGTCCTTGGATAAATGCTCCACTTCTTGACGGTGAGAGACCGCTGGGGATAGTAAATATATGGGCTAGATACTATGCAGGTCCCTGCTATCATTGACCGGAAATTGCATATCCTCCTTATTAGGAGCGTTACGCAGTGCAGACTGCTAAGGTGATGCTATATATATATATAGCGTTCAAACTCCTCAATTGAATTCCGCTGCTTGGTGGTCCGTATGGGGGCCGTCTGCAGTCTGGCCATCGGCAGTGACGCCGTCCATAGGTTGGCTATCATCCTGCGACTCTTTATCCCTGTCATTCTCCTCCTCCTCCTCCTCCTCCTCCTCCTCCTCCTCTTCGTTTCCTTCCTCGCCCTCTTTCTCTTTACGCTTGTCTTCTTTGAGCGTCCCGCCCTTTCTCCGCGGGATGACCTGTATAAACGCCTCCCCCCAGTCCCCCAGCTCCAGCCACTTCAGCATAATCTCAACGACGTGATTCGTCGCCAGCACCTGCCGGCTCGCCATCTGGATGTACTCCCCGATAGGGAGCTTCGCCGTCTTGACGCCCCTCGCCGTCGCTCTCTTGTAGCAGATCCCCTTGTGCCGGTTCTTGTCCACCAACCCGCCGATGATGTACGTGCTGTAGGGCTTCAGCTCCGTCAGCGTGTACGGGCTGTCGCTGGTGAGGTAGACGACCTCGCCGTCTTCGGGCTTCGCGTCGGTCTTGTCCGTGAACACGCCCGCCATCTTCCCGCCTCTCTGCGGGTCCTTCATCCACTCCTTGGCCAGCTCCGCTGCGTGGAGGTAGTCCTCCTGGAAGAAGCGGACGCCCTTCCAGTTCTCGTGCGTCCTCCGGAGGACGGTATCGAACCGCTCCTTGAGATGCCCGCCAAATGACGTGATCGCGAGGTGGCCCCGGTACGGCGCGCGGTAGTTGTCGGAGTAGGAGCGCGTGAGCTGCGCGCCGAGGGAGACGCGCTCCTTGTCGTTCATGAGGTCGTCGAAGTCGCAGTCGATGACGAAGGTGATGGGCAGGAGGGTGGATCGCAGGTGCTGCTGCTTGGGAGTTTCCCAGGCCTTCCGGACTTCCTCCACCGCGGCCTCCCCGTTCTTCTGGCGGGCTTCCTCCAGCGCGGCGCGTTTCCGGGCCCTCTTCGCCGCGAGCTTTTCTTTCCGCTTCTGCTTGCGGAGTTCGCGCTTCTCCTCCCACTGCTGTTTTCGGCGGAGTTTCTTCAATTGGTTCTTGGACATCTTCGGCGGTTCCCCGCCGTTCTCCTGCGGAGGGGGATTTTCACTACCTCCTTGTCCTTCTGTGGCAGCGCCCTCTTCCTTGCCATCTGCCTCCTCCTCCTCCTCCTCCTCTTCCTCGTCGGAGCCCTCGTCCGAGGTACCAGCCGCATCTTCCATAGTCGCGGCATCCTTCTCTTTCTCCTCCTCTTTTTCGCTCACGCCAACAGCGCCCGTCATAACGGGACCCAATTCCTCATGCTCAGCCGTCTCCTCATGGCCCGTCTTCTGTATTTTCCGGGGCCTCTCTTCTTCCTCCATTGTGGCAGCAGTAATAATCGTACCGCTGTCGCGTTGCGAAAAAAAGGAATGAGATAAAAAATGATATCGTCGTCGCCGTGGAGCAGCGGCGTTACTGCCCAGGTTAAGAGCCTAAGGCTCCGCTCCGTCTGTCCCGCACAACAAACAAGACAAACTTCAGCTCTCCGCGGCACCCAATCAATGACGTGGGGCACCGAAAATAATCACGGCACTCCGCACTGGGCGGCCCCGGTCACGTGATACGTCTTGTACTTCCAACCATCGCATCGACTTATCGACTCCCTGTGGTACAGCCGACATATCGTTCTCCCGCATTTCGTCGTACGCATTGAGACCGCGGATCGTGCTCAAACAGCCGTCAAGATGCCTCAGGACATGCCCCCCGCTGGGGGCTATCTGCCCGTCCAGTACAAGGTATGGGCATCCCCCATGCTCTCATCTACTGTCTACCTGAGTGCGATAACGCTCGATCGCTAATCCAAGCCTTTTCATTATCAATGACAGCGTAACATCCCTGCGCGTGGCTTCAGGCCCGTCTACTACCTCATCGGCGTGCACCTGATCATGGCCTACGGCTGGTACAAGCTCTTCTACGGCATCCGCGAGCAGCAGTATGTGGGCATCCTTTCACTACCTTGATTACTTGCATTCTTCTATCCCCAGACCGATATCTCAGTTAAAGCAAACAACCTAGTGAAACATGACACTGACTATACATGTCATATAGTGAGCTCGCAAGAGAAAAGATGTGGTCGCGCATCCACCTCATCCCGCTCCTCCAGGCCGAGGAAGACCGCGACCAGGTCAGGAGATACTACGCGGACAAGGCGCGCGAGAAGGCGCTGCTGGGCACCGAGACCAAGGTGTACAACTCTGACAGGTACGCTGCATTTCTTATATATATATATATATATATATATTTCTCTTGGAGATCGATTCTGATATCCTCGACAGATTCGTCCGCCCCACCTTCACGTACACCCCGAGCAACGTGGTTGAGTAAACTGAACAAAACGGAGCTGGGTCCCTGTCGGTCTCTGTCAGTCGCGAATCTCATGTCGGTTTAACCGTGCATTAATCATCCCGCACTGTCCGTTTCCCTTTCTCAAGTATGCGCACAGATTGGACGGTCGTCGCGTACTCATGATGGTAAGGCGTCAATTGCGTGAGCTCGGGGAGAAGGTTTGTCCGCAGACATCGGACTGGAAGTCTGTACATAAGTCACCAAACTGTGGAAGAAAGTGACAATTCTTCACACTTCCATTTCTGGCTATATGGTCTCACACCATGGTGCTCTCGTAGAGCTTACTTCCACTCTGAATGTAAGCATGTCGAAGAAACCGGCCCATACAAGAGGAATACGGTCATACCATCGACAGACTTTCAAGACTTCAAACGGGGAAATAAGTTACAAACCAGAAATCATTCTTTCTCGTCCTATTCCCTCGCCCACCGCGACACACAACCCGCGTAGGTTTATCATGCGTCTATTCAATCGATCTGGTGACTCAAGATTTAAAACAGGAGAAGGGAAATGCAAGAGAAAATGGAACCATCAATCGCTATGACCAAAGACATCAATGACATGAGCCCAAACATGTAAATGCATCACGATTTGACAGAGCTTCTCTAGCCAAACAGATCGGCGACGCCGCCTAGATCAGGTCCCTCGTTGATATCCACCTTGGTACTCTGCTGCCCCTCCATCTCTGTAGTCATATACCGCTCCTGCATTGCACTCCTGGCCTTGCGTCGGTCCTCACGCGTGGCCAGGATCTTGCCCTGCTCGGCGATACTCACGCCCCTGAGACCCTCTAGGAGGTCGAGCACCAGCGCCCGCTGCTGCCGGGTGGATGTGGACCGCATAAGCGCCGTTTCTGTGCTTGCCACTCGCTGCTCGGTCATTCCAGGAAGGCTGAGCATCACCGACCGCGGAGTGCTACTACTTGGGCCGTAGAGGATCCAGATAGATGCGATCAGCTGGGCAAGGTCCTTCTGCATATCGACAAAGTAAGGTTCATGCACCGACGTGATGCACGCTGTCAGTACTTCAGAGCAGATAAATTCCCGAATTGTCACCGCTGTTGGCGTGTTAAGAGGCGGAGCAAAGTCTTGTAGGATGGAGCGGATCACGCGTGTGATGATGCCACAGCACCGGGTATCACGCATGCGCAGCGCGTGCGTACAGAAGAGAATCACAGGCTCAAGGATCGGCGGGGAAGAGAGAACAAAGTGACGTATAGAGTCGGAGGGAGCCGGCGGTTGTGGTGGCACGCTTAGATCAGAGGGTTCGGTCGCGTCTGGGTCTGGTTATGAAGCTTTAGTGGGAGGTAAACACAAGAAGGATGGGCTCTACGGCCACTTACCACCCCTCTGAGGATCGAGAAGGCTTGCCACCATAATTACCGCAGAGTACGTCAACTGGCGGAGGATACTTTCATCTTTCATTTCCTCAGTCAAATCCCCATCGACGAGACCAGCCTTCCGTCGTTCAATGCTATCCCACTCAGCGGTAACTTTCTTGTCCATCTGGGTGAACAAGGTTGAGAGCATAGGGGGCAAAAATTGGTTTCGGAACCGTACAGGGCAGTCATCGATCAAACACCGGGAAATATTCAAAAGAACGGAGAATTGGTGTGATGAGAGATGCGTCGAGTCTTTGAACAGTGCTTCAGACAATGGCCCTGGAAGCTCAGCGAATCCGTAGAAGTGTTCGCGCAGCCTGCTCATACTAAACAACATAGAATAGCACGACTCTCGCACAGCTCGAATCTTGCCGCGAACTGAAGACGCAAATCCTTCAAGAGTGGATCTCGATGCTGTGATTTTGGCATAAAACTCTTCTCGACTGCCGGTTGATATGCCAGCTTGCCAGAATCTGTCCGTCAACATCCGGCCCACAACCGATTTCATTTCTTCGGGGAGTCCGCCCCAGTTTTCAGGGTTGTGGAAAGCATGAGCATGGCTGCAAACTCGTTTAGATTATGACCTTCAACGAAGAGGAACTATCCATACCTGACAAGCTGCAACAAAGTCGGAAGGATTATCGGAATAATGTCACGCCATAGACTGCACGCGAGCTCATATGCTGGTTCAGTCTTCTTAAGCTTCTCCGTAGATACTGCGAGCATTGTCTTGGTCCCACGCAAGGGCAGAAGCTAATGGAACTAGGTTATTATACCTGTCACGCTCCAAGCATATTCAACTTACCTGGAACTTGGCGGTCATCTCTTCCTGTATTCTCTTTCCTTCATCGTCCAACGGTATCGCCGACCAATCCTCCAATTTCCATGCTTGTTTAGCTTGCATGTACGGCCCGACTCTATGTAGCCCAAGAAGGTCACAGAAACCGCTGAAGGACGAAGATAGACGTTTAAATTCTTCATTCTGCCAAGAATGCCTTATTGGTTCAATAAAACCTCGCAAACGTGACTCTCGAAGGTACATGTCGACATTGCTTGCACGTTGCCTGTCGGAGTTAGGAAAAGCGTAGTCGAGTGGGAATTTGGAAAGACATACATTATAATGAGCAGCACCGAGGTGAGCTCAGTTTGTAGCTTGTCATCCATCTGTCGTGCTGCGGCGATCTCTCTGATCTTCGGCTCAAGCAAGTCGTAAAATGTCTTCCGAACCGCAAGTCAGCAGATATATCGAAAGTATACTCCGGTTAAACTCACAGCAAAGTAGTCAGCATAGCGCATAGCAAGTCGGCGAAGCTCATGGCTTGCCAGATTATGGAGCTCCTTTACGGATTCAGAGTATGCTGCGTACTCTGGACGATCAGGCAGATGCGTCATCAGGATATGCTCTAGCACTTTGAGGGCAAAGCTTGGAGTTTTGTCAAGAGCTTTTGAAGATATATCAACGACAAGCTTTATGATCCTCTGTTTTATAATTGGATCCTACTTTGCGTGTCAGAAGCTGTTTGTCGAACACTGAGTTACCTGCTTCGTACCTCGAAGTTTCTCTGCATCAAGGTAAGTGCCCATGATTCCAGAGCGGTTTCCAATTCCATTCGTTGTCGCTCCTGCATACATGTTAGTCATAATTTGAGAAGAAAGGAAGGTGCCATACGTCTTGCTGAGGCATCCGCCCATGTGCCGCTACCCATTTATTATATCCCTTCAGGGTTGCTTCCACAACAGTAAATTGCGTATCCGCGCGCATCAATGGCGTAGATGTCTTTTTAAAAGTTTCAACTGATTATCCGTATTAGCGGCAGCCATCTATTTCATAATTTAGGAGTCAACCTACCGCTGAATGGGGGTACTCCGTTATACAAGTTATTCAGGGCGAGGTCAACACCAGAGAGAATATGGGGGATAGCATCGTGAGGTCTCTTCTGCACGATTATCTCGATTACCGAAGAGCAGTATCTTCTGTAATTACCGACGAAAGCATGCTTCTCCGGGATCGTGTCGATATCCTCGTTCAGGAAGATAACCGTAGGATTATCTGAATCATCGGGCAAAGACTCCCAGCGGACAAGTCGTTGGGTGCAAATCTCCAGCAATGGCGCAATTAATCCCGTGACAATACTCATATTGCCGATTCTCTCGGACGCTAGCAACCTCGACCAGGAATGCAGGACAGGTATCGAAACTATTAGGCTCTGGTGGCGAAGAATACTGATCAAGAAGTCAAAGAAGAAAGGAAGATCCATTCCGTATGCACTTTGAAGGCTGAATTCTTTTTCCTCAAGAAATCCGGCAACGTATGACATCAACTACCGGGTTGAATCAGCGGAGGAACGAACCCATGGGAGCTCTTGGCACATACCTCGGATAGCTTTTTCGATATTGTATATCGTGTGTCGTCAATGTCGTTGGCATCAACAATTGACCACTCATACAGTTTTCGCAACAGCGTCAGGTGGTCTGTCTGGTACATGAGATGTACAAGCTGTTGAAAGTCTTCGATCTCGAAGTTGGATCTGCTATACAAGGCATGAAGCGCTTCAACAGCAGCCTTGGAAGTTATTAGCAGCGCCAGTTTTAATGAGCTGTATTGCTAGAGGCCTTACCAGTAAAACTTGCTCATCTTGAGTGGTTAACGTGCGGCAGATGCTCGCAACGCTATGAGAGGAAATGACCGCCTTTGGTATAGCCCAGGCTAAAACGGACTTCAGGGTCGCAAGTGCTGAGAGAGCACACTCTTTAGCCTCCTTGGAATGCTGCAGATTCTGAATGCAGTCGTCCAAGAAATCGCATGTCCTAGCCAGCCACCCTTCAGTTCCGTGGCGGAGCTCGACATGCCGATCCCTGTCCGGATAGACCTCCTCGAAGACTGAAAGTGGCGTGAAGATCTCCACGAGCGCTCTGTTCAGATCTGTCCCTCGTAACGAGGAAACGGTATCTTCACGATAGAAGATATCTTCCGACAGGGTTTCCAGGACAGTGAGGACGAATTCCTTGTGGAGGAGACTTGCATTCCACAGTTTCACCAGGGCTTCATCCATGCCGAGCCAATCGATACCCCAACTTCTCTTTGCGATCTCTGCCCACAACAGCGCAACCTTGTTGCGGATGTAGGTTGGATCCTGGGGCCGGATCGACTGCGCGAGTTCCAAAATCATGTCTCTCAGGTTGGCAAGCTGTTCGCTGGTCAAGGTGAAGCCCGTGTGGCGTAAGACGTGATCCAGGAGCGACAGCCCGAAGTGCCGGACCAGGGGGGCATTATCTGGATTCGAGGCCAAAAGGAAGCCATTACGAGCTGCCGATGCATCCTGCTTCTGCGATTCCAGGAAATCTGAAGCCTGCTTGCGAAGTTCGTTTGTTGAGGTTGGACTGTGTATGAGCTCCAGCGCACGAAGGATGTCGGCCATGCCACCTGCGGGGAGCCCGTTGGCAGCCATGATGAACCTCTCCGGTCTGAGTTCAACCTGCGACTTAGAAGCCGGTTCCTTCGTCTATCCAAGGTGGGAGGGACAGGTTCATGGCCCGGCTCGCGCACGCTGCAGATGGGGCGTTGGCAAATTTCAGCAGAGCAGGCGGAGAAAACAGTAACAGGCCATCAGGTAGCGGCCCGATGTCCCAGGACAGCCTTGGGTGTTGCTTTTTGCTTAATCTAGATAGCTCTAGGGCTTGCTAAGCGCTGGTTCCTAACCTTGTATGTTGCCCTGTCCGGAGTTCTGGGTTTCTTTGGCGCGCGACTAGAGTCTCACGGGAACGCGGTTGGCATTTCTTGTCTGAGGTCACTCCAGACGAGCCGTGATTTGCGAGAACCTTTTTTTCCGAGCACGCACCACACCGCTCTTCATCATCCACCACGCATCCCAACGACGCCGTCTTCTATCCACTTGGACTCCGACTGGAGAGCCCCAGTGTTCATGCCGGCGACCCACTGATGCTCAGCGCGGAAACATCACATGATCACAGTGTTTTGGGGAAAACCTTCTTTCGACCTTCAGCCGGACGTCATTTAGAAATTAAAATAGCTCTATGGACTGCCTTGTTATTTCGTCTAGCTCCAAGTGGCCTCTGACAGCTGGATGCTTGACCTGCCTTTTTTTTTTTGAAATCTTCTTGGCTGGCGGGCACGAGTCGCCTCATAAATTTAAATCATTTCATCTTACCTGTTCCAAACCAGGCTTCCTCAAGTGTCAGTGATATCTCTCCACTGCTTCATCCTTGCCCTCTAATTCCTCTTCTGAAGCTAGTGTAATGGAGTCTCAACCAAAGAAGTAAAAGCTAACCCTAAGCATCGATATCTCAACCTTAAAGCAGGAGCTCAACACGTGGCCAGGCGATGTTGAAAAGCTCCAATCTCAGTCACTAAGGTTGACATTCAAGCAAGCCAACTCGGCTTAGGGCAGACCGAAATGCATCTTGGAGCTGACTTCCAGTACGCTGACCTACGATATCGGTGGTCTTTTAAAGAGGATCAATGTCTTCGAAGCCACTGTCAGAGTGGGCAGTTGTGTTTCAGCTCTTATTAGTACCAAATAGGATTAATCCTAATAGCAAAATTCCATCGCGACTGCAATTCAAAAGCTCAAACAACCTAAATGCCTACAAAACTTAAGACCAGAGTCCTTGCTTTTGTGGACATTCTTCTTTGTGATGGACTTGAGCTGCTCGATGATGCAGCTGCAGCCAAGTAGCCTGGAGTTTCACCAGAGGTCTCAATGGAAGTTTCAAAAAAGTGTCATGAAAGATCACAGGGCGCGTTGACCGTGTCCTCGGTTATATGGATGAAAATGACCAGCTTCAAGGCATGTTCTTTGTTAAGGCGCCGTTCGATTTTCTATTAGCACTTCCTCAACTTCCGACATATCTTACCTGTGTCCAATACGCACGTTCTCCTGAAGCACAGTACAAAACGGGGGTATTCAGGCTAGCAAACGACTTTGTTCGATTTGTTTTTTGTTGATTTACGTGAGGATTACGAAGCATTCGCATCGAAGGCCCTGGATTGGCTTTAGAAAAGAGGCACGATTATCTCGTCTCTAGATCCCCTACTTCAAGATGTAATTGAGGCATCTCCTTATGCTACGCCAACATGGACTGGCAACAGAAAGATCAAGCAATCTGAAAAGTCACTTGGCGCACTGGCCGACGTTGGGCGCAAAGGTGCCCAACTTCTGCGGGGAACACGTCGAAGTCGTATGAGTCATTATTGGCCATCACGCTAACTGAATGGACAGTACTAACTTCATAGAGAAATGCACAATCCCTGCCGGGCTAAACAGAGGCTGTGTAGACGTACCCCCGTACTATCCCTTTCTGTAGGCCCCCGCCCGAAGATGAAGATCCCGGTGTCGGCAAGATTATCTGATAACGACCAGATCGGATCGGGGTGGTTTCTCGGACATATTTTTCGCTTCGGGGGTTTGCGGCCGGCCGTCACCCCCCTGACATAGTGGTTAGTCAGCATCGGTCTTCCAGACCCTTCGGGCCCTTCCAAAGCGGAGCGCGGGCGTCCCCAGGCTGAAACTGTTGCAAACTGTGAGCTATACAATAATGGATAGTTAAAGAGAAGGCCGTAAGAGCTGCAGCGCCTGTGGCACGAGTCCGTGTTGAGGCTGTTTCACGTGTCGGAAATGCCTCTATATAGCTGCCTAGTTCGATCTATACTAAATATATATCCATACATGCTTAATTCATACAACTTCAAGAAACCGATCACATCCAGACCGCGTCCGCAAAGCCAGGTTCGCAGACTACTATTTATACCGCCAGTCGGGGAAGTTTCACTGTCTGCCTAAAGAACGGCAGGAGCCGACGACGGATCATCACCCGTTTCGGCAACGACCGCCGATTGATAAGATCCCCCGTGCGCCAAGGCTCCTACTCTCGTATTCCAATTGATCGGAGTCATAACTTGCAAATACTCACAAGTCCAGGACGGCTGTTCTAGGATGAGAGATAAACGGGATTCTGCTTAGGAAGCTTCATGACAATACGAGGAATGCAACATGGGCGCAGATGGTGATGTTTCCCCTTCCCATGCTTCCCTCGATTTGGGACAGGACACGCCTCAGGATGGAGAACGAAGGGAGGTGCGCAAGAGACGGCGTCAGATTCTGTCTTGCCTCCCCTGTCGACGGCTGAAGGTCAAATGCGACCGCAAGCTGCCTTGCAGCCATTGCGTCTGGAGTGAGAGGGCCGCGAGCTGCGTCTACGCGCCTCTCTCCCGAAGGCGTTCCGACTCGAAATCGACCAGAGGAAGCCAAGTTCAATCAGCGAGTAGTGACTCTGGTCTATCTGAAAGAGATTTTTCTAGTGCTCCAACACGCGACTCATCTCATACACAAAAGCAAAAGCCAATGTTGCTTCCGAGGATACGTGCACAAGACAGTAAAGGTGTTGGGTCTGTACTGACCTCATCTATCCCTATGAACACGTCCGGCGGCTCGAGTTCGGGGCATAAGGACCAACTTAGGGGTTACTTTTACAACTACACGGCATGGAAATCAAAGTTCAGAGGCCCTACCCACTGGATATCTCTTCTACGTGAGGCATGTACCCTTCAGGAATTCTCCCTATCCTGCTTCCAGAAGTGTTAGGGCTGACTCAACATGTGTAGTTTAAAACACTAATGCCATACGCGAAGGAGACCTGGGGAATTATAGGGTCACGTCTTGAACAACTGGAAAAGAACAGGAGGCAGTTCTGCTACACACTCCAGTCTCCAAACTATCCCTTTGGCCTAGGTAACAAGTGCGATTCGCTCTCGAAAGAGGAGATCTTGTCATATATCCCCGATCGATCCACGACAGAATCGCTGGTTCAGAAGTACATCGATACCATTGAAAGAACTTATCGTCTTCTCCATATACCAACATTCAAGGACGAACTTTCACGGTTCTGGGCAAACCCCACGGCCGTAGAGGACGAGTGGCTAGCCCAGCTGTGCATGATATTGGCCCTCGGGTATCATGCCAGCAATGTAAAGCTTCAAAGTCCGATATATAATGACGTGGATCGAACTATGTTGGACCGGTTCTTTAGCGGAGCCGAAGCGTCTCTGAAAAGGACGTCTTTCATGTTCATCCCAACTATAACGACCATTAGAACCCTATGCATCATGGTGATTGCCAAACAGGTTATTGCATCATCCTGCCATGAGCTGGATTCATGTGCGCCCCTGATGGCTATGATTGTACGGCTTTCTATGTCGATAGGGCTCCATTGCGATCCAGAGGACGATAGCACCATGTCCCCTTTCGATAAAGAGATACGCCGCCGGCTGTGGACCACGATCGCCTACATGGAACTACAGCAGGCGATGGCGACGGGAATGCTGCCCCTTCTCAGGTTCTCTGATTTCGACACCCTTCCTCCGTCAAACATCAACGATGCGGACATCAGCCCCTCTTCTTCTCCGTACCCAGGAGGACTCCCAGTTCGAAGCCCAAACGAGTACACGGACTCCTCGTTCCAGATCATCTTAGCTCGCTCATTTCCCATAGCATTTGACGTCGTCTGTCTCGCCAACTCGCCCAGCGGTACCCTCGAATACGACCAGGTTCTACAGTACAACGCTGAGATCAAGCAACTTATCTACGAAACGACGCTGATCTTCAATTCAGCATCAACCTCATCAAGTAGTAATAACGAACACGAGTGGATAGACCTCCAACGCACCATGCTGGACATCTTCTTCCGTCGAATCCTGCTCGTGCTCCACCTGCGCTACGCCCAGGATCCCTCCGCCAGCATCATCTACCCGATCTCCTACTGGTCCTCCCTAGAATGCTCCCTCGCCCTCCTGGTCCACCAGCGGCATATGTGCGAGGAGCCAACAACAGTCATCCAACCTTACACGAGGCTCTGGTTCGCGGAACTCTTCAAATGCGACTTCTTCATCGCGGCCGTCATCGTGTGCATACAACTCCACCGCAAGGACGCACCCACGCTGGACGAGATGGGGCAGACAGGCCCCCATGGGATGGGAATCCAGATGCCACCCAGACAGACCATCCTGCAGACCCTGCACTGCTGTCGGGAGATCTGGGCGCGGAGCATCTGTCGCTCCCACTGCCATTTCTTCACGCATCTGACGCTGGGGAAGCTGATCCGGACGTTGGAGGCGGCGTCCCTTGATGGCCACGATCCTCGGCAGGGCGCGGGCGCGGAGCAAGTGATGCAGGATAGTCTCAGGGCCCTCGAGGAGTGCAAGTGCGGGAGCTGCGCCCCAGGGTCCGGGAGCGTGAAGCGGCTGTATTTGGACCAGTCGGTTCTCCAACAGGGACCGGCTTGGGTAGTCTAGGTCCGGGTCCAGAGCGGCGTGCTTGTTCTCCGTTCAATTCGTTCCGTGTATCTGTAGACTCTCTAGTGTACACGATCTTTCCTGTTATCTGCTATACACACATATATACCCCATTACATTTGCACGTATATAGATAGTGTACCTATCTCCGCTCTTGGGAATATACATCTCATCCTGAGAAACATGCAATATATTTGTATCCAATATGAATAAATAAATTTATATGTTCCGACTTCGTCATGTATGTCCAATACCTTCTCTACCTTTCTATGTAAAAAACCTGCATAGCTCCAGATCACATCATATGAAAGGGACGGTTCCATATCAATCGCAACGGCAACGTAGAGAAGCAGCAAAATGGCGATAAGAAAGATCTTTATGCAAAACATTGTTTCCATTCAGAGGTTCTAGTCCCGAAGAAGACAAACACCAATAAGACTATGCTATCAGATGCCCGAGTCTGAGCTGGAAAACACAATCATGATGCAGAACTGAATCAACGCGTATGGTAATGGTAACGCGTACAGTCCATCACATCACGGTACACGTGCTCCTCTGACACTGCTCAAGATAGCTCTCATCCTCAGCGGTGCTCAGAATCTCGCCCGGCTTGCGCTTGAGACCCTGGATCTTGATCTCCTGCTCCCCCTCGCCGTGCCACCATCTGAGCCGCTGGACCGAGACCGTCCCGACCTCTTCTGAATCGATGGTCCATTTGCCGCCGCTGACCGTGACGATGGTGTGCTTGTTGGGGAAGTGGAATTCCGGCAGGTAGATCTCGGTCGGGGCGTCCTCCGGTGTTGGAGCCTTGGCTTCCAGCGAGAGGGTGAATGTGCAGTTTCGCAGGTCGAAGCCGTGCCGTAGCAGATCGCCGTTGGTGACGATCGGGCTGGGGCGGATGTACGCTTCGGCGGCTCGGAAGCCGCGTTTGCCTTCGGGGGATGTCTGAGATGGTTCGGGGGATATGGATGGTGACGTGAGAGCATGTTTCAGGTTACCGGGTCCCACTTGCTGGGAGTCCGCGTTGCTCTGGCTTTCTGAATAGGCGGGGGAAGTGCGATCGAGTGATGTCGAGGACTCGTTTCCGATCAGTTTGGGGCTCGGGAGCTCGAGGTCGTCACGCGAGAAGATGGAAATGTCCTCGCCATTCCAGTGATCGCCCCATTCGTGATTATTCTGGGCAAGTCGTCAATTATCTCCCCTTCCCTAGGTCACCAGGAAAAGAGTTAGGGCATTACCTGTGTCATATATACCCACAACGTGAATCCATTAGAGCCACTGCCTTCTAATGCAAAATGGTTCGCATCCATGGCGCTTGTCTGGCTACTGTAATCTCCAGTCTTGTACGCATATTTGTTATCCATGTCATAAGGAATCCCGATCTCCGTAAAAATAAGCGGATGATCGCCCATGTAGTTGAAGCTTTCCTCCCGGAGGTACTTCAGCTGATCGCGCAAGCAATTCCTGATCGCGGTCTCTCCAATCTTGATTGCAAAGGCAGGCGAAAAATACTTGCCACGGAGAACACCGACTACATCGACGTTATAGATCCGGTTCCTGCTGCGGTCAGTACTAGTATATCAGAATGGGCAGTATGTCACCGACCAATGCTTCGTAAGGAGCGTCAACCCGTCATAAAAGTGCACTGCATGAACCATGTTCGGGTCATCGTCTTCCGTCCCTTTCACGTCGGGGGGTATTTCCATGACCGGAGGCTGACAGAATAAAATGGCATCCGAATGCACGCTTCGAATGGCGTCTTTGTACTTCCTGTAATGCTCCAGGAAATACGAGTTGGTGAACTTGTCATAGTTCAGTTGTTCACCAGTCTTGGGATGTTTGGCAAAATAGTCCTTTCGCAAGAGCTTGTCCGAAGACGGGTCCCACACGCCATGCTGAGCCCACAGACATTCCCCCAATTTCCAGCCAGGATCTCTTTTCCAGCCGTACTTGGTGTCGTCATAGTCAGCAGGGAGCCAGGCAGACTCGCCTTCCGGATCGACCAGCTCACGGCCGGTCTGATATGGTCCAAAGCTGCCGAACGCCCATGTTGGCTCCTCGCAAGCCCGTCCGGAACCGGTCAGCATTGCCTGGAACGCTGTTGGCGATGTTCCCAACTGGAGCTGTTGCTCTGGCGGGATCACGGAGATGTCTTGCACACCGATCAGTCCGCGGTGCGGCTCGTTTAGGCTCTCCCAGCCGATAACCACCTCGTTCTCCAGATCACCAGCCTCATGGATCTTTTCAGCCAGGTGCTTGCAAGCGGCGATGAAATGGTCCTGGAGGTAATCCTGGATGTTCTTGCCGTCAATTATGGCTTTGGGGGCGAAATCCCTCCCTCCCCAGAACAGGGTGAACATCGTCTGAGACACGAGTCTGGTATAATTCGTACTCCATATCATCTTGGGAAATTCAGCAGGGTTCTGCCAAGTGTTCTGAACCAGCGCAGCTTGCGTCTTATTAAAGTTCCGGGGATTAAATCCCGCTGCATATAACGTCCACGCGGGAGCACCAGATCCTCCCGACAGCCTGGACCACTTGGAATGGTCAGTCACGACCAGCAAGACACAGAGAAATTGGAAGCCAATCATACCACATCCTGGTGGGGATCCATAAAAACATAGAAACCGTACTGCTTGGCTATCCGAAGGACCTCGATCGTAAAGGCGATCCACTCCTCGTCGTATATGCCAGGGCCGGCATGTTCAATGGCCTCCCAGGTGAAGACATATCGAATTGTATTGAAACCCCACTTCCGCAGCCTTCCAAAGTGTTCATGGGCCTCCTCCAGAGGGAACGGTCGACCGACAAAGGAGACATTATCTGCATCATAGAAGTTGTCGGAGACGTAGGAAGGGACATCTGGAACTTTCGGACATTTGGAGTCTCCGGCGACGTTGATCCCTCTCAGAGTAATCTCCCTGTTCTGGGGATCTCTGAACTTATGTCCGTCAATCCTAAGGCGCAGAGGAGGTGCCATAATGCTAACGGACCTCAGTCAATGCAGGAAGAGGCGGTTGTAGCAGGACGGTCGTTGGCGTACTCGGGGATGGGGCAGGGATGGGGCGGAAGTTGAGCTTCCGAGGCAGTCTGGAATGTTGTGAGTATACGTCTGGAGCAGCTCTCATAGGAGTATACGTTTAAATACATAAGCCCCCGGTAAATGAAGAAAAGCAAGTTCTCAGCACCTACGAGAGAGTCAAGCCATACAACTGGTGCTAACGACCATGCCTAGCGCGACCCTGCCAGCTAATCCCCGCAGCGGTGACCAACGACGGTCCGACAATTGAGCTCGGAAAGGTAGTCTGGGAGCAGAGGAGGACCGTCAAGGAGCAATATACGAGACTCTTATACTTGCCATGAAGCCCCGAAGGCCGGGAGCGCAGCAGCTCAACGCATCGCGACGAAGCTGCGGAGGCGAGCGGTCGGGGCAGAGCGAGCACCGGCATCCGCGATACGAAATACGAGATAAGAGGATACGCGATCCGTCCGCCGGTGACGTATCGCCCTTCTCCACAAACCGCACGATCGCCGTCCAGACACCCCTCGCGACCTGCGCGCAGCCGACCAAACGTGGGAAAGCACAGGCAATGCACAGGGGCCGGTTCCTGCACGCCCGTCCTCGCTAGAATGTCCTCCAAGGCTGCGCTGAAGGCTGTCCGGACTGCGCTGGACTCGAAAGACTTTGAGCTTGCGGCGACCAAGGCGCAGGAGCTTGTTCAACAGGAGCCCCAGAACTACCATGCGTACGTGAACAGTGGACAATCCGTTTGTTGTTTTTACCGACTAACCACGATCGTCTTCCAGAAATGTCTTTCTCGGCCTCGCGCTAGACAAGCTCGACCGGAACGATGAATCGGAAAAGGCCTACCTCGCCGCAACGCGCATCAAAGAAAGCGACAGGACCGCATGGCAGGGTCTCGCCAACCTGTACGAGAAGCAAGGAAACCGCAAGCTGGATGCCTACCGCGATGTCACCCTGAAGCTCGGGCAGATCTATGCAGAGACGTACGACCACGACACCCTTTCCCCCTTCAAGAAATCAGACGTCGCTGATGTGTAACGATTGCTGCAGTGGTGACCGAGGGCGATGTCAAGAAGTGGTCGATAAATACATCAAGTTCGCAAGGAAGAATGGCTCTCGTTCCCAGTACAGGCAGGCTTTGCAGCTGCAGCTTCCAACCTGCAGCCTCTATGACACTTTGGAGGGCAGGGTGCCGCACCCCTCCCATACCTATCTCCGGATGGCGGAGATAGCGGAGGCGGAAGAGAAAGAATTTATCAACAGAGAGATTGGCGAGCGGCGCACGCGCCTGGGGGCGAGGATCGACCAGGTGACCCTGGAGGTCAAGCGGGAAGCATACAGACGGACGGAGCTCGATGAGCTCTATCGCGGCGTCATCAACTGGTCCCATGAGGACGATGTCCGCCGAAAGTACGAGGAGAAGCTCCTTCAACGGGCGTATGAACTCCTTGTGGTCCTTCCCGCGGAACAGAAATCGGAGAAAAGAAAAGAGGTACACCAAATGGCCCGCGACATGGTGGTCCTCAAGCATCCCTTTGACCTTGCTTGGAAAATTGTCCTCGAGTGGCAAGATGTCGAGAACTTCTCCGACTGGGACGTCGGGCTGTTGAAGGAATTCGTCGAGTTCTTCCCGGACGACGGGCTTGGCAAAGTTCTGAAAGGCTTTCTTACCAGTGATATCTCACCGTTCCCGAAAGAATCTGTATCACAGGAACAAGAACCCGAGGAGCCAAACGGTGAGACTCGCGAAATGGCGGCTCAGGAACGTCTGATACTCATGGCGGAGGGTTTGGAGAATGCTCCGTCTTCCATCGTCGCCCATCGAATCATGAGCGAGCTTTACTTGACCCTGGAAGAACACGAGAGCGCAGTAGACGTCGCTCGCAGGGGTTTGAGGAATATCCAAGACCTGGTTAAACAAACGGGTCTTGACCTTCGTAATACTACTGATGCGGTCAGCATCACGCTAGCCAACGCGCTGATCTCCTACCAGTCCCCCCGTCATCATCCAGAAGCAAAGGAGATCTTTGAGAACATTCTGAACAGGAAGCCAACATCAACTAGCTGCTTACTTGGTATTGGCTTGATCCTCGAGGAAGATCAGGACTACGGAGAGGCTGTGGACTTCCTGGAGCGCGCTTCCCAGCGTGATCCGTCGAACCTCAAAATCCAGAGCGAGCTGTCGTGGTGCAGGGCGCTCAATGGAGATCTTGAGGGTGGCATGCAAGGACTTGAAGACACACTGTCTAAGATACAAGCTGCAAAATTAGAGCAGGTCCGCGACTTCAAGGCAGAACTTCTCTATCGGATTGGCTACTGCAAGTGGCATCTGGATCCTTCACCCGCTGCCCGTAAGGACCGCAATGGCGCGTATGCCAATTTCCTTGCGTCAATACAAACCAATATGAATTATGCACCGGCATATACAAGCCTGGGGTTCTACTACGCAGACTACAAGAAAGACAAAACCCGAGCGCGTCGATGCTTCCACAAAGCGTTTGAGCTGTCATCCTCGGAGATCGAGGCAGCGGAACGACTGGCGAAAGCCTTTGCGGATCAGAAGGAGTGGGATCTTGTCGAAGCGGTCGCCCAGAGGGTCGTCGATTCGGGCAAGGCCAAGCCTGCGCCGGGCTCGAAGCGCAAGGGTTACAGCTGGCCCTACGCGGCGCTGGGCACCGTCCAGATCAACAAACAGCAATACTCCAAGAGCGTCGTATCATTCCAGGCGGCGCTGCGGATCTCTCCGGAGGACTACCATTCCTGGGTTGGCCTGGGAGAGAGCTACAGTAATATGGGCCGGTACATAGCTTCCACAAAGGCCTTCGAGCATGCGCTGACACTGGAAGCCAATCTGTCAGAGTCCGAGAGGGAAAATACCTGGTTCGCTCGGTACATGCTGGCAAACGTGAAGAGGGAGCTGAGCGACTACGGGGATGCGATTGCGAGATACGAGGAGGTACTGAAAATCCGGCCGAACGAATTCGGCGTATCCATCGCACTGCTGCAGACGCTCGTAGAGAGTGCGTGGAGGAACGTCGAATCGGGCCTCTTCAACGACGCCGCGGAGACCGCGCGCAAGGCCATAGACACGGCCATCGCAATCTCCAAGACTACAGTTAGCGTGTTCAACCTGTGGAAAGCGGTGGGCGATGCCTGCGCGATCTTCTCGTATATCAAGAACAAGGCAAGTTTCATGTCGATACCTGTCATCCAGGCGCTGTTGAGCACCGAGCTCGACGAATCCGCCTTCGACTTCCTTGCGGATGTGGACGATGTGGGAATGAACTACTCCTCTCTCTTGAATCCCGAAGAAGATGCAAGTCCCGTTCCATCGAATCCCTGCATCTACGCCACGATCCTAGCATACAAGCGTGCCATCGCTGTGTCCGCCAACGACGTTCACGCCCAGGCGGTCGCTTGGTATAATCTTGGCTGGGCCGAGTATCGTGCCTACAAGACCATACACTTCGATGCCGCCAAGAGAAGCAAGAAGCAGCCGCGCAAGTTCCTCAAGGCGGCGATGCGATGCTTCAAAAGGGCCATCGAGCTGGAGGCCGGAAACTCCGAGTTCTGGAACGCGTTGGGTGTCGTGACAACCAATATGAGTCCCAAGGTCGCCCAGCACTCGTTTGTTCGAAGCCTCCACCTGAACGACAGGAGTGCACAGGTTTGGACGAACATGGGCGCGTTCTACCTCATCCATAACGATCTCCAGCTCGCCAACGAGGCGTTCACTCGAGCACAGTCCGCCGATCCGGATTACGCTCAGGCGTGGGTCGGTCAGGCATTCGTAGCTCTCCTCTTCGGAGATCCCAAGGAGGCCAGGGGGCTCTTCCAGCACGCCTACGACATCTCCAGTTCAGCGTCCGTCCTCCCCAAGAGGCAGTATACTCTTAGTCTGTTCGACCACCTTCTCACCGACCCCTCCATGTCGAATGAGATTGCTCAGCTTATTCAACCCTTCTTCGCCCTTCACCAGCTCCACACCCAGACACCGTCCGATCTTCCCTTCGAACACCTTTCCGCCCTGCTGGCAGAGCGCATCGGCGAGTATTCAGACGCCGAAGCCAGCCTGCAGCTCGTCTGCGCCGGTGTCGAGGCAGACTACGAGGTGACCGAATCCGTGTCTGCGCTTTTGCGCTTCGCGCAAGCCAACGCGGACATTGCCCGGACTCACTTGGCACGCCACGAGTTCGAGGCCGCCGCGGAGAAGGCGGAAACCGCACTCTCGCTGTCGGGCGAGGAGGATGCAGCCAAGTTCGATCCCGAGGGAACCCACAAGCTGCGGCTGTCTGCGCACCTCACCGCCGGCCTGGCCTACTACTACCTGAAGTCGATGGACCAGGCCATCGATATGTTCCGCGACGCCCTGCAGGAGGCGGACAGCGCGCCAGAAGTGGTGTGCCTCCTCGCGCAGGTGCTGTGGGCCAAGGGAGGCGAAGAGGAGCGAAGCGTGGCGCGCCAGCAGCTGTTCGATTGCGTGGAGAAGCACCCCGACCACGTCGGCGCCGTCACGCTCCTGGGCGCCATCGCGCTCCTGGACGGCGACCAGGACGCCATCGAGGCGGTCGAGGCGGACCTGCAGAACATGCGGACGCGGGACGACATCGACATCCACGAGCGCGCCAAGGTGGTCAAGCTCCTGACTGCCATCTCCGCCATGGGGTTCACTGCCGATGCGAACCTGCCCGAGGAGACGAGACGGATCGCGGAGGCCACGACTTCGGTGATGCTGTCGCCTGGCCATCCACAGGGGTGGATGGAGCTGTCGGCTGCCACGGGGGAGCAGTATCCGGCGGAGATGGCCGTGAAGACGGCGCTGCAGAGCGTCCCGCCCAAGGGCAACCTGAGCGCCGACGATCTCTGCCAGGCGTATGCGCAGACGGGAAGGATCGGGGATTCGTTCCGGGCGATCATGGTTGCGCCTTGGAAGAAGAATGGCTGGGAGGAGCTGGGCCATGCCCTGGCTGGGTCGGCATGATGTTGTGTACGACGTGCATCTCATATCCTTCTATTTTATGAGCCATGTATGATAGATATAGAAATAAGGATAGAAAAATTAAATACCTGACAGTAACGCTGTCCTCCACAACTCCACATGCCATCCATAGCTAAAACCGTCCCGATCCGATCCCAAGGGTATCGTATCACATCATTAAGGTGCCAAAAAAAGAACAAAAATTCACACATTCATTCCTCCATCGTCACATCCTCATCACCACCCCGCTGCGCCCGCTCCCTCTCCATCTGCTCGATCCGCGCGAGCAGCCTCGCCTTCCTCCCCTCCCTCCACGCGCGATCCATCGCCTCGATCTTGCCCCCCAGCAGCGTGACGCACTCCGGGCCCAGCAGCACCATGCCCCTCGCGACGGTCGTGTTGCGCAGCACCATCTTCGCGCCAATGGGCAGCTTCCCGATGGCGACGCCCTCGACGGGCCTCAGCTCGATGGCGACGACCCGCGTGCCCGCCGCGTCCTGGAGCACGAGGCGGTGCGGGCCGCGGCTTGCTTCTCCGAGTCTGGAATTGTTTGTGTTGCTGCTGTTCACCCCATTCCCGTCTCCAGTATTGTTATTATCATCATCGCCAACGTTGACAGTCCGCACGATCTGCCGCCCGCGCACGGCCTCGCCGCGCTCGACGCGCTCGATGGCCTCGACCTGGCTCCACAGACTGGTCCCGATGTCGTCGATGTCGAGGACCTGGACGGGCACGGGGCCCGCGATGCGCCGCTCCTTGACGGCCGGGTCGGAGACGTCGGGTGGGAGCAGGGACGCGCGGTTCGACGTCGAGAGGGAGCCGGTGAAGTCGGAGGCGAGGACGCGGAAGAGGGCCGTTTGGGTCAGGGCCGTGAGGGGCACGGAGGTGGAAGAGGAGGAGAGGAGGCTGGAGAGCCAGGTGGAAGAGACGGGGAGGGATGTGGTGGTGAGGAGGTGGGCGGTGATGTAGTCGTGGGGGTTGGTGGTGGACATCTCCTTCTTCTCGTTTGGTTTATTTTATTCGTTCTTCAGGAGCTTTGACTCTGTAGGAGGATTTCCAGAATGAGAAGGAAGAGACTTGTGGGATCCAGGCCATTGAAGGCGTTGTGATGGAGCAATTTGCTGTATTTTTGTCTTGAAAGGTCGCTTTCAGGCACGCGAAGAATCCGGGGAAAGCACAGACCACCGCTTAACATCTCTCCTGGTCTCTCGACCTCCATCCTCCATCTCTCTCCTCTGTCGCTATCATCTCCACCATGTCGGCCCGCTCGTCTCCCCGCCCCTCCATGGCCTCCTCGCGCGCACGCTCGCCCACGCCCTCCTCCTCCCGTCGCCCGTCCATCGACGTCAACGCCGCCAACTCCCTCGGCAGCTCCCTCAGCGCCGCCCCGACGCCCACCACCGCGCGTGCTGTCTCCCCGTCCCTCCACCACCGCCGCAACCGCGCCGCCCTGCGCGACTACTACAACCTTAAGCCCGCGGGGCCAGAGAACCCAGCGGCCCCCTACCGCTCGCGCAGCATCCCCCGGAGCACCGACGCGTCGGGCGACCTCTCCAGCCCGGCGGCCGTCGCCGCCGTGGCCGCGAACACGGAGCTCGACAACCCAGACTTCGACCCCCAGGCCTACATCAACCAGCTGCTCGCGACCTCCTCGCTCGCCACCGTCCTGAAAGCGGAGAACACGCTGGTCGGGGACATCCGCACCCTCGACGGCGAGCGCAAGGCCCTCGTCTACGACAACTACTCCAAGCTGATCCGCGCCGTCGAGACCATCGGCGCCATGCGCCGGAGCATGGAGGAGCGCGGCGCCCCGCTGACCATGACCAAGACGCTGGGCCCCGCGGTCGCGTTTGTCGCGGAGACGGCAGGGGCCCTGATCCAGGAAGGGGAGGAGCAGAGACGCCAGGTCCGGGAGGCGAGGGCCGCGGAGGAAGATGGGCGGCGAAATGCGGAGAGGGAGACCGTCCGGTGGGTGCTTGCGACTCCGCAGAGATTGAGAAAGCTGCTCGACGAGGGGAAGAGGGAGGATGCGGAGAAGGATTGGGCGGAGATCGATGGCCTGCTGAAGAGGTGGGAGGGAGTCAAAGGCGTCGCGGAGGTCAGGGCGGCGTGTGAGGAGGTGATGAAGAAGGAAGAGGGGGATAAGTCATGATCATTCCATGGAGTGCTGGACGCAAGTTCACGAAACCCGAAGCGCCCTGAGAGAGCGGGCTTTGGGTCGTCCCGGTGAGATATTCCGGTCCTCGATTCGATGGCATTATTATCACCGAATCTTGCCTCCGCTTCTCTTCGGGAGGAGGCGTTACGATATTGATTATCCGGACGGATGATCGTGCGGACATAGATGTCGAGTCTGCAAGGCTCGATGGACTACTCGAAGCGCATGCTTGAGATCGCAAGGGAAGAACTGAAAATGGAGCAGACGAGAGCAACCGGAGGGCGAGATCTCTGGCCTTCATCAAGGCGAGTCACTGGGCGGGATACTTCTCGATCGATCAGCACCTGATTATCTCTCAGAAAAGACGAGAGGACAACCATGTTTGAGGGGTATCAGAAGCGACAGACTATATACAGTACAGCACAATCAAAGACATCAAGTCATGGCCATCTCATCTCATCATCATAATCATCAGATACATAAAACCACGCGCTTCAAAACTTCCCCGCCCACACATCCCGACTCGAAAACAGACTCGCCCGTAAGCCATACTCATTATCCGCCTTGATCTCCAAATACGTCCAGGCATCACACTTGTAGTAAATGGGCCGTCCCTCCCTCTGCACCACCCCCAGCTGGACCAACTTGTCCAGCACCCGCTTTACATCCGCCTTATCCTCATAATCCCGCGTATACACCGCAATCAACCTCACCCCACCCGCGGACCCATCATCCGTCGCAACCTTCGCCGCGACGCCCAATTCCCCTTTCCTCGTCGCCCCCGCCACTGCAGCCCAGACCTCATCCACGCGCTCCACGCTCGGAAACAGCATCCACTTCCCCGTCACGACGCCCTTCTCCCTTGCGACCGCGAACAGGTCGCTCTCGAGCTTCTTCCGGAGCGGGGTGAGCTTGCGCGTCAGCGTTGCTTTGGACTTGGATCCGGACCGTGCGTGCTCCGCCTCCAGGGTGGCTTTTGCGTCCTCGAACTCGCGGAGCAGCTTCGTCCCTGCGGCGACGAGCTCGCCGATCGCGGACTGCGTCAGAGACAAGGTGTCGGTGGGACTGCGGGCGTAGATCCAGGGGCCGACGGCGGAGGCTTTGGTCATGGAGGGGGGGAGGCGGGTGAGGGAGTCTTGGACGGCTTCTGTTGAGGAGGGGCGGTGTGTATTTGTATTGGTTGTGGGGTAGTAGTCGGTGTCGTCCTCCGTGATAGCTTCTTCTTGTTTATCTTCTCCTTCTGGAGTTTCGTTTGTTTTTGTTGATGCTGATGCTGATGTCAGGGAGCGGTACTGGATGGTGGAGAGGAGGAACGGGTGCGTCTTGGTCCAGTAGGGGAGGGGGTCGTATGACGCGACGAGGTCCTCGAGGGCGGCTTTTTGGTCTTCGTCGCCTGGATGTATGTTGTACAGCGTATATGTTAGCAACCAGATGATAATAGATATATTACTTGCCGGTCTCCGAGTTTCTGCATGAATGTGTTTGTTATCATATCAGATGCGCAAGTTTGGATACGCACGACGACAGGATGGATACCTGTCAAATGTAAACAAGCGTATATTACCACTCACCATAGAAACTGGACTCATCCGAGAATATCTCCTCCAGATCCAGATCGTCGTCATTCCGCTCCCTCCCTTCTTTGAAGAAACGCGCGCCAGGAGACGCGGGCTTCTTCTTGCCTCTGGTCAAGACCATCGTCGCGGATGAGCTGATATATGAATGAATTGGAACGATCTGAGCAGGTATGTGAACTGTCGGAGCACCAGAAGTGGGGTACTAGGTATCTGTCCGGACAACAAATTTATCAAGACACGCATGTACATGTACATACACACTGTAAGACCATCACATTGCGGTAAACTGAATGCGCGTGTAAAAGATTCCAATTGATAGGTAAAGTGGGAGAAATAGCTGTCCGGTCCGTCCTGACTGTCAGGATTAATTATTTGTCGCAGTAAGGTTGGTCGGGCGCGCCGCGATCGGACAGACAGACTGGAGGGATGCGATTAGATTAGATTAGCTTATCCTGCATATTGAGCACTCAAAAAACTTTGGGCCAACTCCACGCACACACCTCGATTCTTATTCCGTTCTCGTGAACTTTTTTCTTTTCTACCGGAACACTGGTCGTCATTCATAATGTTTTGGAAAGCTGGTTGCGCCTTGTTCCGGACGGTAAACAACCAAGCTCAAGCGCGTTCCATCAAACCTCAGATCGGCACGCGCTCACCGCCCACACTTTTCTGCCGGGCGGTATTCGATGAGGGACATGGAGGGGTGACGAGGATGCTAGGAACTTGATTCCTTTGCTTATATTTGTCTGGTATCTACATTATTCGTTTGTTCATTGTCATTTATTTAGATATTTGAATAGATGATTGATACCCGGCACTGATTGGCCAATTTTTTTTCAAATCCATTACTGGCACTATACAGAGTTCATTTTGATATATCTCTGAATTTTGCCGATGACTTCTGGATTCTTACCTCTACCAATATTTCCCACTCAACCATCACTGAACTTGTTCATCCGGAGAGAAGAATCTCGCAATCCCGGCGACAGACATCATGGTACAATCAACCATACAATCCCCACAGTCCCTGACAACCGTCTTCCTCGACCAGCCGCCGAGCTGTCTCGAATTCTGCCCCGAAGACCCGGACTACTTCGTCGTGGGGACGTATCTCCTCTCCGAGAGCAAGAACGATGACGGGGAGACCGTGCAGAAGAAGACAGGCAGTCTCCAGCTGTGGAGGTTGGATCCGGTTTCGTCGCAATTGTAAGAACCCTCGAGCTGGTATCACTATCAGATTGTACTGTATAGAAGAAAGAGAACTAAATTTATTAGAACCCACATCCAAACCCACCCCGTCCCAGAAGCCGCCATCTTCGACCTCCATTTCCACCCGCGACACCGGACCCTCCTCGCCATCGCGACCAGCGCCGGGACTGTCTTGTTCTACCGCGTTGCGAGACCATCACCGTCTCTGGATCGCGAACCTCCTGTGATCCAGCACATCCGGACCATCACCGTCCGCGAGGATGACCCCTCCATCCCCGCGCTCTTTCTGGCTTGGATCCCGCCGCAGCGGGGGTTCCTCCGGAGTGCCGCGGCGGACGGGTTCGCGGTAACATTTTCGGACGGGAAGACGTCCGTCTTTGCCACCCGGGGCGGGCTTCTTGAGAATGTGGAGGATGGCTTTGAAGAGGCAGCAAGTTTCGAAGCGAGAAAGAGCATCGAAGTGTGGTTTGCTGCGTGGGGAGCCTTCCAGGATGACATCGAGAAGAACCCTGCACATTTCCTATTCACAGGCAACGACTTTGGATCTCTCCATACGCGACGATTCGCAGCACGCAGTCAGGATGAAGATGACAACGACGACGACAACAAGACCGATATCCTACCCCCCGTCCTCCTCGACCACGACGACCGAGCCCGCCACCACTCCGCGGGCGTCACGTCCATTTTACCTCTCCCCGTCCCGCTGATCAGCGGCGCCCCGCTCCTCCTGACAGGCAGCTACGACGAGTTCCTGCGCGTGTACCACGCGACGCGGAGCGGGCAAGTCCTCGCGGAGACAAGGCTGGGCGGCGGGGTGTGGAGGTTGCAGTTCGTAGGGAAGCCCACCGGTTCTGGAAACAGCAGATTGAGCTTCCTGGTCCTGGCGAGCTGTATGCATGCCGGGGCGAGGGTGTTGAGGGTTACCTGGCGGCGGCGGCGGCCAGAACCAGCTGCAGCTGAAAAAGAAATAGGCGAATGGGACATCGAGGTCCTGGCCCAGTTTACGGAGCATGAAAGTATGAATTACGCTTCTGGGGTTTGGCGGGGCTGTGAAGGAGGAACCGTAACGACAGAGGGCAAGAGACAGCTGCTCTGCGTGTCGAGTAGTTTCTATGACCGGAGAGTCTGCGTGTGGAGGGCTGAGGTCTAAGGGGACCGTGCAGGAGATTGTATAAAGGTCACGACAGAGGGCGGAGCATATATTATTCGCTCAGAGACGGCCAGGAACGTGGCCGAAGGGGAAAGGCATGAAAGGTTCATGAGTAGGGGCGGCAGTTTTTTTGCCTAATTACCCTACCGATTCATGCGAGAGCTAGACGACATGTCGAAAAGTGGAAGGAAAAACAGATATCCGCTCTATACGATCGAAATGTTGCAAGACCAACAAACAGAAAATACACCCACAACCCGAAGCACCAAAGATGAAAGGAAGAAAACCGGCAAACAATGTAAACTGGAAGAAAGATTCTTTTCGTTCTCTAAACGCTCTAAACAATCGTCTCCAGCTCTCTCGCATACCCGATGACGTTCTCGATGATCGTGCTGCTGGCCACGAGGACGTCCTTCTCGGACCGCTGCCCGGGCGGCGCCTGCGCGCCAGGAGCCTCCGGCTCGGCAGGGAAGTATATCCGGCCGTCGCGCAGGATCCAGCCGCGCTCCTGGGCGAACTCGATGACGGCGCCCTCGGAGTCGAGGAAGAGGAGGTTCTTGGCGTTGGAGATAGGCAGGGACGGGTACGCCTTCTCGGAGCAGTCGGCGATTTCTCTGCGGATGGTGCCGACGAGGACCTGTAGTATAGTTAGCATATCAATATTCCCCGTAAAATAAAGGCTACCAAGGATATGACTGGAATGAACGTACATTCGAAAACAACCCAAACTCCTCCGACGGCACCCTCTCGGACTTGGTCTCCCTCCACACCTTATCGTAGCTCCCCTCCATCAGACTCCGCTCCAGCTCAACGGGGTACTTGATGTACGGATCATCCTCGACATCAGCCCCCTTCAGCGACGCCTCGACGACCAGCCCCTCCAGCACGGTGTGGAAGTCCGTGTTCTGCCCAACGCTCAGTAGCAGCAGCAGGTACAGGCCAGTGATCTTGCTGCGCTGGCTCGTGCTCAGGTCGATCCCGCCCGCGGCCGCGCCCACCGTGGCCTCGATGTGCCGCTCTGCGTCGTAGAAGGGCTGCAGCTGCTGGTAGTAGCGGGTGAAGGAGGCGGCGTCCTCCCTGCGGATGGAGGTGAGTGCGCCGAGCTCGAGGACCTCGCGCGCGAGGGAGAGCAGCTGGGGAGGGGTCGAGGGGGTCGGGATCAGGGCGTTCTGCTGCAGGAGGACGCGCTTCGCTCGGCTGAGGAGGTTGACAGCGTTGTCGAGCTGTCGTCGCTCGAGCGTGGTGCGGAGCTCTGCGACGAGTGATCGGAGTTCGGACGACATGGTGATCAGGGTGATGGACGGAGAGAGATAGAAGAGGAAGAGAAAAAGGAGGAGGACGTGAGGAAGGAGGAGGAGGTGCTACGTGAGCAGAGGAGGATTCGTTTCGAAGGTGAGGGGGGACGTGGTCGTGATATCAGACGATGATTGCCGTCGCCCGCCAGCAGCTTCATGACGGAGCTCCAGCCAGCGATGCTTGGCGTGGCGGGTCGTTCTTCCGCTCCGTCATGTCACGTGACATATACATGCTTTGGAATATGCTGCCTCGGGCTTAAATGTCGGTTTGGATACATTTTACATGCTTCCTGGCTGGTTTGAAGATATATTACGCCACGCTTTGCATTATTTGCTAAAAGCTATCGCAGACATACAGGTGCTAACTTCCTACACGAAATGTATGTAGGATTACATGCGACGTCCTGGACGGACTGGAATTGCGTACTATGCTAGTAGTTCAAACGTGCTCGGTTCTAGGAAATCACGCAGACACAGCAAGCTTGGCCAGGACTGAGAAGACAGGCGTACCTAGCCCTGTCACCGGGTCCCAACCGGGTGTGGCATTCCAACTCGCGTATGGCACACGCGGCGACGGGAGACCAGCAGATGATATACCTTTACAGCCCGTCGAGCCACCATGCACAATATCCGTGAAACCCGTCTGGTTGAGCCCATAGAGCCAGGGATTCAGAAAGCCCAACCTGGTCTTGTTTGCAGCCAGACGAACAGAGTTCAGGTTCGCGACGATGGCCGCAAAGGTAGGTGCGGACGCACTTCAAGGCAGTTAGAAATCCAATCTGATCAGGAGGACATAGTATTACGAACCTCGTTCCGCCAACGCTCAGAAAATGCCCATGATCCACGACGATGTAATGTTGCGCCTGGGCAGCAACGTCGGGGAATCCTCGTCCCTCGGGGTTGTACAACCCTTTCCATCGACTACCCAAGTGGGTAGTAAGGTAGTTGCTGACAGCTTCCTCCTGGTACGACGGGCGGGGAAACCGCTCGGAGAAGCCCCCCGAAGAGAACGATATCGCTCTTTCTGGGTTGATTTGATACGTACCTCCAACAGACGTGACGAAAGGACAGGCCGCCGGAAATATCGGTATAAATCTGGTCGTATTCTTTCCGTCGTTCGTCAAGCACGATGACCCGACTCCTGAGTCCCCACTGCTGAATATCACAGAGACACCACGCGCGCCAAGTTGGGCAAACAGGCTGCATGTAGCGTTGGAGTACGACTCAGGAACACTCTGCTCGCTTTCACCGTACGAGGTAGATAAAACCGATGGCAGGTCGTCGTCCGGCAGGTTCAGGAGATAGTGGAGCTGTTCGAGGTACGGCTCATTAGTAGAGTCGTCTGGATCAGGCTGGTCCAGATCGGGAACGAGAGGACCACGACCCGCTGTTGTATAGTACGTCGCAGCAACTTTATACGCCAGCGAGACACCGTACTGAATATCCAGACTAGCTTCGATGCTACTTTCGGATGAGTTCTGCTTGTTGAGGCCGCCATTTATTGATTCTACTGTGAAGTTTGCATCCGTCTTGTCAGGCGCATATGTCCGCAAGAAAGTTTGAAAGTCGCTGTACCGTGCGTACTGTTCCAGATATCCGGAAATGCCGAGCTTGTTGCGCGGGTGCGGTGTGGCCACAAAATCGCCGAATTCGTACAGTTGGCGAAGACAGTCTGGCGTTATTGTTGTATTGCAATCAGGACTTTGGCTATCGGAAGCCGCAATCCTTGATTTATCTAAGATAAAGCTCCTCTGCGAACTGAACTGGCCGAAACGGGTAGTCGGCTGGATCAACTGAATATAGGGGTGGATGGCCTTTGGCACAGAATACTCGAGCGTCCGGATCCCAGTCACCTTGTTCACGTCGTTGTGGAAGTAGTAGAAGCGCGTGTTCAACATTCGCTCCGCCTGTCCCACAGGGACGACAAACTTGATCCAATCCCCATCATCCTCAATCGAGCCTTGGGGGACTCCTTCTGATTTGAGCCAGGAAAGAACTGCTTCGGAAACTGCAGGAGGCGGACGCAGGAAGTCTTTGATCTCCTCACGCTTCATATGTTTGCCATATGATCTGTGGCCAGGGGTTGCAAGGTCAATAACCATCTGCTCGAACTCCGCAGCCCTCTCCTGGCGAATGGCGAGGCGGAAACTCAGCAGTTTCGATGCGGATGGTGCGAGACCCCTGGTCCAGCCTTCAGGAACATCATTCAATCGCTCCACGACCTGATAGTCGACCAGGACGGCGAGCACTTGCAGACATGATAAAAATAGGGAGAGGATCCCTAGGTTAAAGACAGTAGACAGCATCGTGACACTAAAACGGAGCAGCTTTGGTTGAAGGGGGAAAAAAATGAGCGGCATGCAGAGTGTATTGAGGAACGCTATTTTGTTATTCAGAGAGAGCAAACAGCCTCAACACTTGTGAGGATGTGACAGGTCCCGAAGGAAAACAGTCTCTATTGTCCAGAGCAACGACAGCTGCACATAGTATGTCTGTTTTCGACCTGGGACAAAGCGGTGCTCGGCCCTGAGGGTCTAGAAGAACGACAGCTGTACGCAGAGGGGAATTGGGGAGTTAAGTGTTATTTTCAGCCTGGTCTGGCAAGGCCGGGATCTAGGGAGCTTGCAGGGTGGAAGGAACCCCGGATGTCGCCTCCCTGCTCACAGCTCTGTAGGTAAAGATTGTACGACTCGGGCAGGTGTGTAACCGCTCCAGTCGCGAATGACCACTGTATATATGATGTTAGTATACTAAGTACCAACATGCCAGCTGTGCTTTTGGGCACAGTAGGATTAATGAAGAAACTGCAGCTGTCTTTCGTCTCGATTGGCGAAAACATCGGCCAAGCACGTGTGGTGCATTCCCTGAGTTTTCATCATCAGGGATCACCCCGCCTGGGCATTCCAGGAAGATGACCCCACCACATCTGGGCAAGATCACTAAAATATTAGTTTGCTTGGCTGTTGCAAGAGACAGTAAATTATAAAAGCAGGGGAGCAAAGCAACGCAATGTTTCGGCGGCGTTCATACCACGCTTTATTCGGGGAGAGAAAGTTGAGCACACAAATGTAATCAAGGATAGCTGCTTCTTTTTGGTAGCAACCAATGTCTCAGATGAGCTCGATATGCTTCTGCAGGCGTCCGACGGTTCTTGACTCGCGCCCAGATAAACACAGCACATAGGCTAAGGAGTAAGAGACTTGGTATCATTCCTCAGCGCCGTGATACCCCGAACTCCGCATGGAATCGGCATGGAGCAGATGGAGAGCCATTTTGACTGCAATGGCAAAGTAGGAACATGAAATTCATCGCCATTTTGTTCAATGACATCCACTGGCTTGATCTCCGTACGCAACATGGAGAAGCAAGGGCTCGAGGCTGGCGCCAGACGGCCTGGATCTTACATAAGCCGGATGACAGCGCACATGGTCATGTGACACAATCACATGACGAGTCCTGGAGAAAGGTCGTCACGTGGCCGCGCGGCGGATGATCAGCTTCGCCGGCCTCCGGCGTCGACGACCGACGTCACTCGCTGCCAACGGCCAGGCCGGCGCTGGCAGCGCGAGTGCACGGTCGACCTCCTGGAGACTTTCAGCTTCTTCGAAGACGGCAAAGGTGGGATTTGTCGCCCTGCGTTGCTCTGTTGGGTTGTGGTGCCTCCGTTGCCTGCTCTACAGTGCATGTATGTATGCATGTTCTGTGCTAAACAAGTGCTCCAGAAGCTCCCCCGCCTAGCCCCCTCATTGATCAACGCTCGCAGCTCTGGAACCCCTCCAACGACCAGAAGGTGCAGACGCCAGTTGGCCCCGTTGGATCTCCCCTGATTATGGGGTTTCTTTGACTCCAATCAGTCCCGAATCGAGCTGTCCAGCCTGCAGTCCGTGAGCCGGATCGTCAGCCAGTTTCGGAAAGACGTCATCAATACATCTCGCGGAGTCAGACCTCCCTTTTCTGCCCGTAGACCACAAAGCCGTCGCAGGCTTATTATCTGCATTTACTCTTGTTAGTCGTCCTTAATCACTATGTCGCAGCCAGATATTCCGGACGGGCGCCGGTCCTCGCAGGCCGAGAACCAGACTATTTCGAAAAACGAGATATCTCTGAAGGAGCGGTTCTTCCGCTACTTCCAGCATGAAATAACAGGTATGCGATCCGGAATTGGCTTATGAGAAACTTTGGCAGTCTGTTTTTGTGATGTGCAATATTGACTGGACATCTGTCTTCTAGCTCTCCAAGAACAAATGGACCGTCTCGCAGATACCTCCCTTGTCGGAGGCGAGCGCGCGGATGCGACCGATCACTGTCTAGCAGGTATTGCGCGACTCTCGAATGAGGTCAAGGATGCCTCGAGTTATCTCCCAACGTACGACCAACGGATATATGCAGAAGTAAGTTCAATCGCTTCAGTTTCCACGAGGTTGGGCTGCTAACGTAGCTCCTAGGCGATCAAAGCGCTGCAGGACAAACTGGCGGAAACTAGAGCGGCCGTCGCACCTCGGACGAAGTTCTCTTTCAAAAGCAAAAAGAATCCCTCCGCCATCTCATTATCTGATGCTGCGGAGATCGCTGCTCAGGGTCGCCCTCACATTCCCGTAAATCGCTCGCCCGAAAACTCATCTCCGGACTCCTCCGTCGCCAACACCCCAAACTATGCCTCCACACCCCCCAATGAACCTGAGCGGCAACAGCAGAAACCGGAGATCGCACCAACCTCTTCCCCAGCCGTTATTGCTGGCGATTCGGAAAGCGTTTCCAACACGGATCCGAAGTGCTCGTCGATACAACAGCCGACTTTCTCAACCGCATCTTTTGTAAACGTCAATTCTCATTCTGGCCTCCATATAATACTCCCTGCGTCGGCCTCGAGCGCCACAGTCCCAGCTTCTATAACGTCGCTTCAGCGCTGTGTTGTTGACATGTCCGTTCCGACTGCAGAGGGGAAGCCGTACGCGAGCCTCACCATTAAGGGGATCAAGGAGAGCCTTCTCATCTGCGGTCAGGTTAACGGACCTGCTCACATCACCGGCGTCGAACACAGCGTCATCGTCGTGTCATGCCATCAGTTCCGCATGCACAATTGCGCCGATGTAGATGTCTATCTCAGCTGCTCCAGCAATCCGATCATCGAGGATTGCACGAATATCCGGTTTGGAAGGATCCCAAAAGCATACGTAAGTGCCATCTTCTGAATCAATTTTTGTCATCGATGTCGTTTCTTATTCCACCAGTTTTGTACGTAATGTCAAGGAGCTAGGTGGCTAACATTACATCTCCTTCCCCGCAGGCCCTGGATCAGAACCAGCCCGACGAAGCCGACCACTGGAACCAAGTCGAGGACTTCAAGTGGATCAAGGCCGAACCCAGCCCCAACTGGAGTCTTCTGAACCAGAATGATGCTGTGCCAGAGGAGGTGTGGGCCGAGATCGTTCCCGGAGGGCCGTGCTGGTCATTGGAGGACATCTTACGAGCGACCAAGGTTCTGAAAGAGTGAGAAACCAGCAATTTTATAATATCTTCATCTCGGGCGTTTTTCTTATCTGTCCCCCATTCATCTCATATCTCTGTTTAATTTTTTTTCGGGTTGACGGGCGGTTGGGTAGGCAGGCTAGGGTATATATATAAACTGAACTCTGACAAAATCGGGTTGTACTGTACTATTCCATAGGATAGATGTTCTTTTTGCATTAGCACTATATCTGCTTGTCTAGGTAGTCATGTTTTTCGGTATTTCTTTGTTGGGTCCTGTTGCAAGGATCATGAAATTGAAACGTTCCGGCGTTGGCTACATTACTATTATTATGTAAGGTACCCTGCTTCTACTCTAGGCTAGGATAGGCAGTTGTGCATATTTTTTTATTTTACTTGCTTTGAATAATAATGAGAGTGAAATTTTTTAAAAAAAAGTTCCCTTCTTCTGTAGCTAGTAAGGGTGATGTATCTATTCCAAGGTCTGTCTGTTCTGTTCTGTCCTGTCCTCGCCGAAACGAGTGGCTGGGTTATATGTACCTGGACGGACATATATTTTCAGACAGGCTGCCGTACGGATGTACAACGTTCCCATTCAAAAGCAACGGAGAAACAGAAATATATATATATATATATATATAAAGAGATATACATACAGAGAGAGAGTGTGTGTGTCTCATTGCGCGATGTCGCGCCGTTGCAGGCTGGGTTAAGTTATGCTAGAAGGCTAGCTAGGTACTAGGTATATTATTAGGTAGGTAGTTTGTATGGGTTGATTGATTGACTTCTTTTGGAAGTAGAGTACGAGCAAGAGCGTAAATATTTATAAATACAGACATTCTCGCGCTAAATGGAATGCGAGAATTGTATATATAGTACTGTACTACGCAAAAAAAAGGACAGACAAGGAAGAAGAGAAGAAGAAAAGGTGATGTAAAAATTAAGGACATCTTTTTATTTCTTCTATCTTCCACCGTTAACGGTAACAACTATAAACTACCTAGGTAGCTTCAAATGATCCAATTTATCAATCGGACAATCAATCAATCACTCGATCAATTGTGGCATGCTGGAAACGCTGGGGAGAAGTTTTCAACATGAATATGCATGCCAGAGCAAGAAGAAAAAAAAATTAAGTGGCAAGTCAAGGTATAGCATAGATATGATATCTCATTTCACACAAATCATTTGCCTCGCTCCAAAGGGTTATACAGCAGTAGCACATCCATCAATCAAACAATGGCAATGCAGTTCTCTCTCTCACGCATACTCCTCACTCATCATCATCACCACGTATCTATTTAATTCGTCGACGAACTTGAATCTAAATTAGAAGAGAGACATGATATCCTCGTTGGTCTTCTTCGGCTGGTTACCACCACCCGACGCTGGTGGCGCCGCAGTGCTGGTGTTACTGTTGTTCCCCGACAAATCCAGCCCCGCGAATCCGTTCATCAGATCTGTCATACCCGCGCCGCCGCCGCCGCTCGTCGAAGAAGTCGCGCCGGCATTGTCTCCGCCGTTTCCGAATATACCAAGCAAATCGTCCAGGTTGTTGCTCTTTGGAGGTGCACCGACCGTCGGAGATTCCACCCTCACGGGTGTTCCGGCCAGGCCCTCCAGGCCGGACATACCGCTTGGCGGCTCCTGCTGAGCAGATGCAGGGGCAGCACCGTCGAAGTCGATGTCGAGAAGGTTCTCAACGTTGTTCTGTGCTTGTGGCGGCGGGGCTTGGCCTGAGACGGCAGCCGCAGCCGCAGCCGCTGCAAGCGGGTTCTCGCGGGCGTTTTGAAGTTGTTCCCTGGAAGAGTTGTCAGCAAGGCAATGTCTTTCTTGAAAACAGAGGACACGTACTCAATAGCCGCTTTTTGGACCGCATCGGCACCAAACCGACCCTGCCCAACGAATTGCTCCGGGGGTTTGTGGTATACGGAGGCCAGAGTTGACAGTTCTCCGATTAGCTGGTCAAGAAGCGCAGGAGGTAGAGACTGGATTGTGGTCTTGATTGGGGGCTTCTCTGAGAGCACGACATTCTTGGCAGCGTTGGGATCGGTGGTATTTGAAAGCAGACGCCAGTAGACGTAGGCCCGATCCCGAATATCCGGGTTGTCGGTCTCGGCCGTCGCTGCTTGAAGGACCTTCTGAACCAGACCCTGGGCCTTATCCGGTCTCTTCAAGAAGAGCTTGACGACTGCCGTCAAGATTTGCAGTTGTGTCTGTAGATGTGTTAGATTAATTGCGGATTAATACCACATACTAGGCGTATTGACGCACCTGTGTGAATTCTTCACTGAAGCCGTCAACGAAGGAAGCCAGAATGTCACCAGCATTGCTGATCTTCTCCGCATACTCTCCGACGATCCAGATCAGCGCAGCCCTGGCATTCGGCTCATCGAGGTCGTCAATACACTTGCAGAGCGTTGGGATAATACCCTCGTAGCCGGGGTATTTCCGGAAGATATCCTTGATAACCACGATGGCCTCCTGGACGATATAGTTCACCTTGGTGTTGATCAGGTCCAGGAGTGTGTTGACGCACTTCTCACATGCGCTCTCGATCTTGATAGCCACCTGGCCAATGGCTCTGACCGCCCGCCGGACGAAATCCATGTCAACTTCGAGTGCGTATTCCTTCAGTTCTAACAAGAACTGGTCCACGTTCTTCTCGTTCGCTATCCGGACCATGATCTCGAGCTTCTGGAATTTGACGTAAGGAGGGTCGTTGTACTTGCAGAAGAACACACGGAGTTCCTTGCTCAAAATGTCAGGCTGCTTCTGCAGCAGCAGATCAATATTTCTCAAAGCAACGTATTGCACTTCAGGAGCAGAGGAGACGAGGGTAACTGGAGGAAAAAAAAAGTTAGCAGTGTCACACACCTTTTCATCCTGCAGAACGTACCCAACGGAGGCGCCATCTTTTTCAGATACGACTTGACCAGTTCTGGATTGAGATTGTCCATATGCTGGAACACCACCTTGATAGCAGCCAGGACGACACTGGCGTTCACATGTTGGAACTGCGGAGCGACTCTTTCGCAGATGTGCTCCGATTCCTTCACATCGTCCGTCTTGTATTTCGCTAGAGTGGTAAGGATAGTCACTCGTCCCCATTCCGTACACTCGTTCAACGCCATCAACAGCTTGCGTAGAGTATTCGAATTGACCTGCAGCGCTTTCGTCTCCGGGGCCGTCTCGTTGATCTCCGCCAGCGCGGTCACCGAGTTGGCAACCACCATGGGGTTGGGGTCTCCGATCATCTCTTGCAGCATCTCAAGAAAACCATTCTCGATGCACATAGTCGGGTTGAGGTCGAACAGTTTGGCCACGCATATCGCGGCGGTCTTGCGGACGTAGGGCGACTCGTCACGCAGTGTCTTCCTGAGCGGCTCTTCCATGTAATCTATCATCTTGTCTACCCTGATACAGCCCATCGTTCGTATTGCAAGCGCTCGTATAAGAGGATTAGGGTCTTCTGAATCTTGGACAAAGGTATTTACGGCGAGAATGCAAAGGTCGGGATGTGTTTTGGCATAATTCCTGCAAGAGTGTCAATTCCGGAGCCACCAGACGCGGGGTAATGCGCTGGAAGGTCTTACATGAGATATAGGTAGACGAGTTTCTTCTGATCGAGGTCGTTGGTCGCGATATTCTTGAGGACGTCCGGGAACAGTGCGGAGACATCCTTGCCCAGGGTCATGGCCATGATGGTTTTTTGGATGGCCTCTTTCCTGCAACAGCGTAAGGATCCGGGTACTCGAACCACACATCCAAATGGAAGCATCTTCCATACCGTTCGTACGCATACTGGGATCTGTACGACCGGTCAGCATTGTCCCGCACAGCGCTTCAGGTGTCCAGTTTCCGTACACTAGGCCAGCTCTCAGCTCGAAAGTCTCTCCCTTCCTGGGCACCTGGAAGGCGCCCCGTAGCCTGTTGATCGCCATGTCTGCGATAGCCGGGCTTCAGCGACGACCAGGTCGCGCCTCCGCAGCGTGAATGCGGTGTCGAAAGGTGTGGTGGAACAGTGTCCTGCGAGGACCGCGGGGCGTCGAGTATCGGAGTCTTCTGCGGCGAAGCTTCAGGGGGACGTGGCGCGGCTCGAACGAACGTGCGGGTGGATTGCGTCTAGATCATTATCGCCCGACCGCGCGGCAGCCAGAGCAGCGAGGATGACAACCAAGCTACGGACAGTGCCTGGTGTCGTGCGATGTGTTGAGGAGGTCGGGGAGTCCTGGTCTCTGATCTGATACTTGGTGATCGATGCTGGCCGATCCACAAACGCCGCCTGGCCTCGCCCATCCGAGCTTGACGGCGGGCCGAGAGCGACGGGCTCGCTCTCCCGCGACGTCTCTTCAACCTCTCGACCGACGTGGATGCTCATTGCTCTCCAACCTTGACGATCCGCATATATTCTAGGACAGAGATCGGGGCCACGGGATCTCTGCAACATGGTGAGTGACACCAGACCGTGCAAATGACCCCATCTGACTGCTCCAGGCCAATCTTCCCAACCTGCGGCGTCTGTTCGTCGAGGCGCGGACTGAAGCGGAGGAGAACGAGTACTCGAGGAATGCTGTGAGTCCTCCTGGAGTCGAGACGCTTGATGACTCTATCTGCTAACACGGACGAAGTTCTACAATCTCGTGCTGTTCATCTCCTCCGTTGCGGTCTTTAGTCTGGTGGCCCAGCGCATGAGTGGAGGAAAGCAATACAAATAGACCGTTAATGTGGAATATTAAGTCCTAACAGCATATCCTGTGGCTATGACCGAAAATACGGCATACGGAATCATTACGACCGGCACGACCAAGCACTGCTGTCTGTCTGGCAGGACAGCTATCCAAACAGAAGCCGGATAGATGGGGAAGTTGGTGACGTTCGCCTGCGAGTCCACCTGATAGTGATGCACATACTAGTCTGTCTCCTCACCCTCGTCTCCTAAGAAAGCGAGATTCTTCAGCCCGCGTGCAAGTCTTCTCCTGGGCCTTGGACCTCCGTCGCTCTCCTCTCCCGCACTTCCCGTGCCCCATTGCTTGGCTCGCTCCTGCACCACCTCCAGATCAGCCTTGAGTTCCCTCTCTTCGCGTATCCGCTTGGCCTTCTCCAGCGAGTATCGCCCTTCCATACCCGCGTCCTTCAGCATCTGCTTCAGATGCTTGATTTTGGCCTTTGGTGTGTCGTACGGAGCCAGCTCCCGGGACCACATCTTGCGGATTCCACATTTGACGAGCCATCCCTGGAGACGCTTGATCTCTGCCTGGTCGGGATCAAGGTCCGCATCTTTGCCCTTGGCAGCAGTACGCTTCCTTCCTTTCTTTGCCGGTGCTTCTGCACTCCTTTGCCGTTTACGTTTCGGTGCCTCGTCGAGCACGACGGACAGTTCGCTTTCGGACGCTTCCTTCTCTTCCTCTGTCTCCTTCACAGATGGCTTTTCGGCCTGCGGCTCGTCCTCGACGTCTGACGTGTCAGACACCACCTCCTTCGACTTTGGCTGCGGCTTTGCTTCGGGAGTGGTGGATGTAGACTTCTCCGCTTCTTCCTCTTCCTCCTCCTCTTCTTCTAAATCACTCTCAACCTTGGACACCGATGACGGCTCCTCTTCAGACTCCACCGGGGTGCTGGTCTTCCGGCGCTTCCTAGGCTTTGAGGGTTCCTCAGATGTTGCTCGTTTCGCGGGTTTAGCCTTCTTCGGAGGCTCGCGGGCCTTTTTAGGTGGAGGCGGAGAGATGCTCTCTTCTTCCTCTTGTTCTTCTTCTGCCTTTTCCACCGACTCTTGTTCCTTTTCTTCTTCCGCTGCTTCCTGCGCTGCCTGTAAAGCACAAAGGTGGCACGTTAGGACCGAAATCGCTGTAGTCGTGCCAATTGGCATTGCATGTAACGTAATTGTCATGGGAAATAGAATAAAAAAAACCGGACATACCACTTCATCCCTGATGATCCGATCACTCTTCTCCTTCCAGCGCGGGTCGGCCTTGAAGAACCCTTCCTCAAGCCCCAGCGCCTTCTCGGTCGCCAGCCGCACCCTCTTGACCGTCAGCTCCTCCATATTTCCCACTTTGTAAATCTTGACGACTGTGTCCCGTAGACCCCTCTCGAGCTTCTCGTCCGACGGAATCGCTGGAGCGGTGGACTCAGACGCCGACTCCTCCTCGGAGTCGGACACCGCATACTTGCGAGGCGGCATCTCCGTGTCGTTCGTTCGTTCGTCGTAGCGGCGGAGATGGTGAAGTTAAGCTGGAAGTGACGCGCGCGCGTGCGTCGTCGCGTCCTGTGACAGGCACAAAATGGAGATTGATCTAATCCCACGAGCAATTGAAGATAAAGCGCGCGTCAACGACGCAAGGACGCTGCTGTCGCCAAACACGCGCGGTGTGCGGTCTGTCGTTCTTGTCTCCCCGCGCGCGCAAACAGGCAAACAGAGCGGAGAACACGAGGCGAGAGGGACGCCGCTCAGCTGACGCCATGGCAGAAACCGGCGCGCCGCCCCCGGGCTCGGCGACTCAAGCTTCCCGCGGAGTATTTTCCATAATACCTACGAGTTCTCTTTATATTAATAATATCTCATTTGTGCCGGAAACTTTTTTTTCTTCGCAGATCTTGTCGGTCCATTACAATCGCTCCTCTCTCATAAGGCTATAGGTAGTGGGATTTACGTCCTGCTTCAAGCTTTCTTGCCTGATATCTGAGATCCCCGCCAGGTACCTCTCGCCAGCGGGCGGAATTCCACATTAGAAGGCAACATGGCGGAGATTCTCCCGGAACAGGTGGACACCCAGCTCGCAGCAAAGAAGGGCAAGGAAGCCTCCGCGGGTCCATCGGAGGAGAAGAGAGAGGACACGAGCCAGAAGCTGCCCAAGGGCGTCGTGCTCGACAAGGAGGGGAAGCCGTATGTTACCTGACGTATATATACCTAGGTAGGTAATATATAATTTATACTGATCGAATCCACAAAAACAAAAATAGATGCCGCCTCTGCACCTCCGTCGCATCCTGGAAAGCCCTGACCAAGCAAGCCTCCGCGGCCACCGCCGCTGGCGCCGCCGCGACCAGCACCGCCAGCCCCTCGACGCTGCCAATCCCCGCCGACTGCCCGCCCGACGTCGAGGCCCTGGGCCGCTCGACCTGGACCTTCCTGCACTCGCTGACGGCCGCGTACCCGGCGACCGCGACGCCCCAGCAGCAGGACGACATGCGCAACTTCCTGACGCTTTTCGCGCGCCTGTATCCCTGCTGGGTGTGCGCCGACGACTTCCGCGCGTGGATGAACGAGCCCGGTGGCCGCAACCAGCCGCGGCTGTCGGGGCGCCAGGAGTTTGGGACGTGGATGTGCGAGGCGCATAATGCGGTCAATCGGAAGTTGGGGAAGAAGGAGTTTGATTGTCGGTTTTGGGAGGAGAGGTGGAGGACGGGGTGGAAGGACGGGAGATGCGATTGATTGGTTGACTGCGATAGGTTGGTCGATCAATTAGGATATGTTGATGTCGAGATTGGTGGCGTGGGAAGGGGGGAGGAGTCTTGGACTGTACGATATTGGGCGGTTCTGGTGAGGATCTTGTGTACAGTACATGTCTTGCACGGATTATGATCTTGCATTTGCTCGTTGAGAGCAGCACGGCGATTACGAGGGACATCTCTACTCATTTGCATAGACCTAGATACCGGTGGAACGCATCTCACTGCATTGTACAGATAGTATAATAGATCATGAATCCTGTTCTAGATTCTACAAGCACGGGGCCAGAGCAATCAGAGGCTGAAAGAGCTGAAATCGACTATTATTATCAGTATGATATAGTGAGAGCCAGATCTAAGGTAGAAGCTAGCTCCAGCCATAGCGCCATCCCGGCATTTTCCCCCACAGGGACATATGGAAAAACTCAACTGAGATACGAAACCCTTTTCCATCTCGGGAAGCAAAAAACCGATACTGAAAAAACCCGTCCATACCTCGTCATTCTTCAATGCTGACCAGAGACGAAAAGCCGTAGACCACTTGCTGGCGCACCGATCTCCGTCACATCGGATATCCTGCATACAGAGCCCCTGTACCGTTCGTGATACTTGGCCCCGGTGTACGGATCGGTGACGTAGGGCGAGCCGCTGTAGATGGGAGTATAGGAAGCCGCGCAGATGTCGAACTCGGCGAACTGGTCGAATTCGATCTCGATCTTGTCTTGCGGGTTGCGCTCGCACTGGGCTTTAATCTTCTTCGCCTGTACGGTTGTCAGCACGACCATGTGGAGGAGTAACACCGAAGAGCGATGCTTACCTGGTCGAGCAGCTTGGCCGACCCGCCGTTTGCTAGCATTCGGTTGGCGAAGCTGAGTGCAGAAGAGTAGTTCTTGTGCGCGAAAGCCAGTTTCATCGCAGCCATCAGGGCAAGTTGCCGGTGGGCGACTTCGAGCTTGGGAATGGTGAAGTACGCAGAGAGCTCCAGGCTCCTCTTCAGGTTCTCCGGCGTATCGGTACCAAGGGAACGTCGGTGCAGTTCAATGGACATCGCAAGGATGTATTCTCTAGCGGTGGCAATAATCTTCTTCGCCTGCTCAACCTCGCTCTCAGAAGACACGGTATTGACGAGCAGAGTGTGCAAAATGCGCTTGAAGATCCTCACACCATCCTCGAGCTTGTTCGCTCTCATGGCAGCGTATCCCTCTTGCAGATCGACATTGGCAATAGTCTCCAGATCCCGAGGAATAACAGGAAGGAGCTTGCGGGTGTCGGTTTCGTCGACCGTCCTCCGCACGTAGTTGACCAGTGGGGGAAGTCCTGCAGTCGCTGGGAGGTAGGTCTTCGACGCCTTATAGATCTCGAGGAACCGCTCCTTCAAAGGAGCAAAGTTCACCGCACCAACCTGGCGGTTGAGCAGCTGCATAGCGGTGTCGAACGATCCGGCTGCAACATGATCTGCGGCCAGAGGAGAGTTGCGAGCCCACAGATCAGCCTCAGAGCTGCCGGCTCCAGCTTCGGCGCTGTCCACGTTGACAAAATCGTGGTCATCCTCGACGTTGATTTCGTCACCCATATCCCATCCAGCAGCGTCTTCTTCCTCTTCCTCGAGTTTTTCGTGAGCAACACCTGCAGCTTCTTCCTCCTCCTCTTCGAGATCGTGACCATTGGCTACGCTCTCCTCGTCCACAGCACCTACTTCTCCCAGTAGGGCCTTCTCAAAGGATGAATGGCCAGCTGACTTGACTGGCCAATTGGACTTAAAGGTCGGAACAATTGGTCGTGGAGGATGCAGAGGCTCACCGATTGATGGTAGCGTAACCTGATCCTCAGTGAGACCACAACTCTCCAGAATGGACTGCGCTTCTTCGGTCAAACCGTGCGCTTTGGCAGTCAAGTAGGCGAGAGGATATAGATCGACTTCTTTGAACATCTGGATCCTGTCCTCAATGTCACCTCGATAAATGGCGTTCTGGAAACGCGAGGTGAAGTCTCCTCTGTGCTCAGCAATTTTCGCCATTCTGGAAAGCTTCTCTTCATCACCCGTGGACAGATACAAGAAAGACAGCTTGTCAAAGAGCCGCTGCTTTTGGTAGGTCATCTCCACCGTCTGGTGGTTGCCATGAGCCAAGGCTTCGACTCCCAGTCTGTTCCACAGTTTCGGGCGGTCAAGTTCCTTGGCCATCTCAATGGCAACATCAAGGTTACCACACTCGATGGCAAGCTCAAAGCGGGTTTGAGGGTCCTGCACGAACTGCAAGGCAATCTCCGGATAGCCTTTCTTCTGCAGGTATGCAATAATGCTCTGGCCAACCAAGCTCGAGGTTTTGATAATGTGAAGCATTTCATCATAATTCCTCTTGATCAGGGCAAGCTTGAATCGGTATTCCGTGGGGTCGATTTCGAGGATCCTGGGTTTAGCATTCCGGTCCAGGCAGTACACGTTTCTGCCCTTAACACGGACGAGGTACACGGTTTGATCAAGAGTACGGACAATACCGTTGTCTCTGTAGTAGCTTTGTTAGTCTTTACCCTCATGGCCAACTGGCAGTCCAAGACGTACCCATTTAGAAGAGAATATTTAATATGGTTTAGAGTGGAGTAGAGGAGCACACCAGCGTCATCCCAGGTAGCGCTCTTGATACGGATGGTTTCATGAAGAGTGCTTACTTGCTCAAGCGTCTTGGTGACGATCGTCACATTGTGCTTGCTCAGCAAAGCAGCATAGAGGCCGTCATTTGACCAGACAACATATTTAACCCCGCTCACATTAAGCTCAGCCAACTGCTTCTTCTGCTGGATATCGAAGAGAACGACAGACGTGGGCGTGATGAAGAGCAAGCAGCCTGTGCCGCCAAAGTAGATGTCAGTCGTTCCCGCTGGAGGCTTGATTGTCTTCGTTGTAGCGTTGCTCAAGTCCTTAATGTCAACCGTCTGACTAGGCTGATTGAAGACGGCGAATCTATTACGAGCGACGAACACGGCGGAAGTGCCCTGGCCACGCTTCATATCTGTTGGTTCCACTGCGCCAGTAGCATCCCTTGGCAGATGAATGAGTTCGTATGTTCCGCTATCAGCAGGGGATGTGACGAGGATTGCCCGCTCCGCGGGGTTGTAGGATAGCGTTCGTGGAGGGACCCATGGGGCACCCAGTTTCTTCAACGAAAGCATGGGCGGAGACTCAACGTTTTTCGTAAAGTCGTACGATTTGACATGCTTCTCCTTCGTGATGTAGAAGAGCTGGTTTTGGTACACCGCGGAGGCTGGTCTTTCTCTCTCCAGCTTAAAGACCATCACACCGGTGTCGTGGCCGGCAGCAAAGAGGTTGATCTCCGGATGAGCCGAAATGACCCAGAATCGATCCAAGTCCCGTTTGAACGACTGAACAGAGGTCCGCTTATTCAAATCCCACACTCGGATCGTCTTGTCTTCTCCAACAGAGAGTATAAGATCCTGGTGAGGGTGGAAGAGACAGGCGGATGCGTTCTGGAAATGACCACGACACGTATCGACCTCCCACGCTTTGGTGTCTGCGCGCTGTTAGACCAGAGCAAAGGATGATCCATGCATTGTACTCACCACTCATCCTCCACAGCTTGACCAGACGGTCGTCACCAGCAGAGACAATTAATGGTAGGGTAGGGTGGAAGGCGACCCAGTTAACTCCTCGATCGTGGCCTTCCAACACGAACTTGACGACTGCATCAGTGTTCCCAAACATATCCGCCTGGCTTCCATTCGCCCGCGCCATCTGATCTTCGAAGGTCATGGAGGTCGGGGCGGAGTGTTTCTTCCGAAGACCGGAGATATCCCAAACGCGAACGGACTGGTCAAGAGATGCGGAGACGATCAGGTCTTCCTTCGGGTGGAACTGCGCGCACATCACGTAGTGGTTGTGACCGGTCATCGTGCAGACTAGGATGCCTTGTCAGCGCCATCCCCAGCGACCGTCGGAATGCCACTTACTTAGTGACCTGTTTTGCCAGTTCCATATTCTGATCGTCTGGTCGTCTGAAGCCGACAAAATCCATGGCAGTTCGTGATGGAAGAACACCGTTCGCACGTAGTCCAAATGGCCGTTGAGCGTGAAGAGACATCTCCGAGTCTGGTAGCTCCAGACCTTGATCTTGTAATCGTCTCCTCCGGACACGAACAGCGGCTGAGTCTTGTGGAAATCGATACCTCGGACAGGGCCATCATGCTCCTCGAAGCGATCGATCAAAGTTCCCATGCGGTAGTCCCATAGCTGGATCGTAGAGGAGTGGAGCGACACGAGGATCCATGGCCTTGTTCGTGTCAGCGCAATGTCGCAGCACGACCCTCTAATAAAGGCTTACCGTTTGGGGTGGAACGCGATTCCCTTTGCTCGGGACGACTTCGACTCAAACTATGATGCGACCATTGTTAGTATACACCTGAGGCGGCAGCCAGGGAGGGTGAGCGTGCCTTGGTGAGCATGTTCGGAGAGGTCTGCATCTTGAGAGAGGGTTGGCCGGAGCCGCACCGTAAGAAGCACGCTCCGCACGCCGATCAAAGAAGGTTGGCTAATGCTTCCACCGCATCAACTCCAAACGAGGGTCTAGATGTACAGGGTGAGGTGGGAGCGTTGCGGCCGAGCTGTGTCGGGACATGCCAGCTTTAGCGGTACGTGGACTTATTGTGTTTCCAATGTCGGAGAGCCACTAAGCGAGTGGAGCCGGCCAATGGCGCCCGCTGCACCGCCTCGTTGAGCCTCCTGGGGAAACGTGCGCGGCCGAACGACCATCTTTTCTGTTAGCCTGGAGAACCGGCCAGCAGAGACAAAGAGAGTCATGTACGCCTTGGGGTTGTGCGTGGGTTATGGTGTGATTAGAGTTTAGGATACCCTCTGTTTTCGTCATCTGTCCTCTTCTCAGTGTTGAACACACTTTCACGTACTTCCACAGGCCCCGGTGCCGGACGTGCTGGAAAATTTGCTCCATGTCAAGATGTTCAAAGGATGTTATCCACATTTTGAGTGATCTACACTACATGTCCACTATACTTCTTCCAGTTCCTGTCTTTTAAGGTCTCGGAGTTCTTGCATGTCTATATCACACATTAACTGCAGAGACACATGGTCATTATCTATGCGCCCAGACTCAATGTGCATATTTCATGACGGAATATCTCATGTGTGCCCAAAGCATTCCGCTTTCCTCAGGTTGAAGCAGTATGAGAGAAGAGTCCTCCGAAGAGCGACCCATCCCTGGTTCCCTTGACTGTTCGTATGATAGTCAAGGATTTCCAGATCTCGTCCCCTCACAGGAGTCCAGCTCGTCGGAGTCCTTTACACGGGACGGTGGTACTACGCAGAACCGTGCTCGAGATAGTCGACCTGGGAGTAATGACGACTTCATTATTGAAGATGTTTCCACGCAAGATCCCGGTTACGATGCAGATGTCGAGGTGGTCAAACCGTACGCTATCGAGGAACCGGACGAAGCCTCGAAACCCGAGTCTCCCAGGTCTACGTCCCGAAGACCGCGAAGCTTTACAGACCTGTGGCAGGATGACCTTGTCGACTCCATGCGGGACCTTGACTGTAACTCAGACAGTAATGATGGTCATCCACGGCCTAGTCAGAAACGCGGCAGAAAAAGGAAGCCAACGATCACGGCGGGCACCTACCAATACTGTCCCACGTCATCCCCAAGGACGGCTTTTAGAGTGGTCGATATGCGAGCTGAAGCCGTAGGTTTCAGCCCGAAGAGGCTGCGGAGACGCAGTAAGATATCCAAGGAAGACATAAAGATTCTTCGCGGCGCTCCTGTCTCACCAGCCAGGACTGATATCCGGCCTGTTTGGGGCTCCAGCTCCACGTCCTTGTCCCCAGAAGCAAGTGGCACAGAGCCTCTTGCAGATGCGTCTGCAGACGACAAAATGGACGTGGACTAATCCTCTAGATATATGTCATGACGTTTCCAAATAACATGGTGAAGCAACTTGCAGCATCGGCTACATAACCGAGCTCGTCAAGACCTGTTCTGATGTACGTATAGCCTTGTCTTTCCATTGTCTTCTTGCAAAGACAGAAGGTCACATGATTATGAACGCATGAGGAGGCTAACAAGAAGGTTCCTGAGGATTCAGACATGACGTCAGGCATCCCTCATCAGATGCCTCTCGAACCTCTGCTGTGTTTCTTTCCTCTTGTACCGCAGCTTTTGTCCCAGCGTTAAGCAGAAGTTCTCATTCTCATATGATAAGAATCATCTGTCCTCCATCCTTTCGCATTTTCACTCGTCGGATTGGAGCATCCAGCTGGGAAATTAATTGCAAAATGGCTGCCACCAGGACATCCACACGCCAGGCCGCGCTGAGGGCTAATCAGGCCATTTCTCGCGGGAATGATTCAAGGCCCAACGCCGCAGCCGGCTCAAAGCGTAAAGGAGCAAACACGGCTTCGGCTCCAGCTCCGGCGCCTAAGAGAGGAAAGAAGGTGAATGACTTGAAGGCAGAGGAAGCGAAGAGAGCAGAGGGGGCAAGACAGGCAGAGGAGCAGGCAAGGGCACAGGAAGTGAGGAAAGCAGAAGAGGCAAGGAAGGTAGATCAGGCAAGAAGGGCAGATCAGGTAAGGAAGGCGGATCAAGCAAGGAAGGCAGATCAGGCAAGGAAAGTAGAGCAGGCAAAGCAGGCAGAAGAGCAAAAGGTACAGGAAGCAAAACGGGCTCAAGAGGCAAGAATGGCAGAGGAGGCAAAGCAAGCGGAGGTACAAAGGCAAGCAACAGAGCAGAAGAGGGCAGAAGAGGAGAAACAGGCAGAAGAAGCACAGAAGGTAGAGGAGCAGAAGAAAGCGGAAGAGGAGAAGCAGGCAGAAGAGGCAAGGCAGGCTGAGGAACAAAAGAAGGCTGAAGAGAAACAAGCTGAAGAGACAAAGAAAGCTGAAAAGAGGGCAGAAGAAGAGAGAGTAGAGGAAGAGAAGAAGATAGAAGAGAAGAGGGTTGAAGAGGAGAAGAGGTCTGAAGAGGAAAAGAAGGCAGAAGAGGAGAGAAGGGCAGAAGAAGAGAGGGGGGTAGAAGAAGAGAAAAGGGCAGAGGGAGAGAAGAAGGCGGAAGAGGAGAAGAAGGCCGAGGAAGAAAGTAGGGTAGAGGAAGAGACGAAGAGGGCAGAAGAGGCAAAGAAGATAGAAGAAGAAAAGAAGGCAGAAGAGACCAAGAAGGCGCAGGAGGAAGAATCAAAGCCTTCTGATGGTAAGAAAACTGCTCACGAGCTATTTGAGCAAGAGGAACTGATGTGACTCAGAACATGAAGAGAAGGCAGCGGCTGCCAAGGAAGAGCCGGAGGATAAAGAGCCAGAACCAACCGAGAGCGCCGGTGTCAAAAACGTCCCGGAGAGAGAGGAGATTATTCCCAACAATATTCTCGAAAAGGGAATTATCTATTTCTTCTTCCGGCCCCGCGTCAATGTAAAAGATCCACACAGTATCAATGACGTTTCACGAAGCTTCATCGTCATGCGTCCAACTCCTCGTGGCGCGACATTGACCGATGGTCCTATTGGAGCCGACGAGAACTGTCGCTTGCTTATACTCCCAAAGAAGAAATTCCCGACCTCAAGCAAGGAAAGAGACATGGGCTTCGTGGAAAAGGCAGCTGTCTCGATGAAGACCTTACAGGAAACTTTCGTCGCCGGTATGCAGTATGAGACGACGACGCGGGGAGAGCGCACGAGGTCGGATGCCAAGCCATACGCCGAAGGGGTGTACGCCATCACCTCCACGAGACGCGCATCGCATCTCGCTTACATCCTCACCATACCTTCAGAAATCGGCGATATACAGCATGATTTTGGCCTTCGCGATCGCGGGAGCTGGATCGTCCAGTCAAAGAATCCCAAGTACCCCGGCCCGTCTTATGCACAACTGCCTCACCCCCCTGAGTATCCTGAACAGTGAGTACTCTGAACTTCTCCCCGGATATGTTCTTCAAGATCAGCCCTCTTGTAACTGACAACCATCACAGTGTTAAGGAAAAATTTGCCGATCTCCGCTGGGTTCCCCTTGAACCGGAGTTCATCAATTATCCAAATGCCCAGTTCCTCATGATCGGTGAGGCGCAAGACGAGCTTGGCAAGGCCGCTGTGGCCGAGGTGGGTGGAAAGGAACCTCACCAGCAAGAACCCGGAGAGGAACTGGAGAAGTTCGAAAGCGAGAATGAAGAGCGGATCGAGACCTTGAAAGGTATGGGCCGGAGGAGAAGTATTCTCAAAGGATTGCATGACATGCTGACAATTATCTCTCTGCAGGCGACCACACCGTATATGAGGATCTTGGCTTGGATGCCAGGAATTATCCCAAAGTGCCCACGACTTGGGACGCACAGTACTAGTAACCCCCCCGTCATGTACATGAAGGTACAGTCACGTGTATACTATATGTGATTTTAAGGTGGAAGGCAAATAAAAGTGTGTTTTATCATTTTCAATGTGATGTATAGCATGTGTCATAGAAATTGTACCTAACCTGATCGCCATCCTTGAGAATGAATCAGTTTATGCGACTATCTCTCTTACCGTGTCTAGTGTTCTTAGGTCAGGTAAGTAAATACTAAGCACTAACCTGGTGTAGCTTTTATTTCGAGCATAATACTTGTCAGTTAATAATTAATAGAATGTGCGAATCTTAAATGGAAAGCTTCTCTTGCACAGAGACTGAATATATATACTCCAAGGTTGTTAGATCCAGCAGTTTAGCAAGAATATTTTTAGGTGACCCTCCATAAATAAGATTGGTCTCTGTCCTTTTTTTTCTGGCATTTGCTTTTCTCTTCCTGTCTCTAAGCTCCGGTACCATCATCAGTGCTGCCCGGTGGCATTGTAATCAAGTTGACACATTTACATTATAGTACTGTACTATACAAGATGAGACAATTCCATCCCCTTCCTCCTTTATTTAATCCAAACTTCCTTGCTCCTTCGCCATCTTCTTCACCGTCTCCTCAGCCCACATCTCCACGTCCTCAACCGCACCCATCGGATCGCGCTTGTATCGCAACAGAAACCCCTGCACGGCAGCTATACTCAGCTTCTTCTCCGGCAGCGCGTTCGCGAACCACCCCGCCATCTCCTCGAGGTTCTCGAGCCCGATGTCCGGCTGCGCGACCAGCTCTCCCGCCTCGTCGACGTCGCTGTACATGCGGATGAACAGCTCGCGCAGCTCCTCTCTGGAGGGGAGCTCAAACTCGACGTGCATGTCGACGCGGCCCGGGCGCACAAGGGCCTTGTCCAGCGATTCGGGCGAGTTGGTGGTCATGATCAGGATCCGGCCTTCCGGGGAGCAGACGCCGTCGATGGCGTTGAGCAGGCCGGAGAGCGTGACGGAGACTTTGGACGATGGGTTCGAACAACTCGGGGAAGAAGACGTAGCACGGAGTAGGCTGATGTTGACATGTCGATGGGGATGGATGGTCGGCTGGGCATGGTTGTTTTCGCTGCTGCTGCTGCTGCTGCCGTCCGGAGCATCTCCTTCTCCGTTGCTATTACCTGGACGGTTGAGACCCGCGGCGTCAATATCTTCCAGCAAGACGATGCACCGCCGGGGCACCTCCGACATAAGCTTCATCAGGTGGGAGTCGTTCATGTTCGGATCCTGAAGACTGAGAACGTAGATATCGAGCCCAAATACCCCTGCCAAAGCAGCGGAGAGACTCGTCTTCCCCGTTCCCGGGGCTCCAGAGAACAGGTAGCCTCGACGGCACGGGATTCCGTGATTGGCATACCATCGTCGAGTGACGGGATGCAGGTACTCGTTCATGTCCTTCAGGATGGCCCGTTTCTTCTCCTTATTCAAGATCACCGTGGATATATGTCGCGGCGGTCGTGACGTGAAATTGGACCAGTATATGTAACCGGGGCCCTCCGACATCGCGCGGAAGATGTTGGTCTTCCTGATCGTCTTCTCGAGATTGTAGAGCTGCGCGTCTTCCAGCAGGGTCCGTAACGGGGCGGTCGACAGGCTCAGGCACTGCAGCTTCATGTGGCCACGTTCCGAGGAGGTGTTGGAAGCGGATGATTTCCCTGAGCCTTCACGCTGTGTGAAGCGAAACAGGCTCCCCCGATGGCGAAAGAGGAATGCACTTTCTAAAGGTTGAAGCCTGATCGGCGTACGACGGGCGACGGAGTGGTAGCTGACAAGTGTATCGGAGTCGTAGTTGAACGTGTATCCCATTGCATCGTCTTCATCCCCTTCCGAGGTGTCAGAGGTGTCTTGATGAGTGCTAACAGCCCTGGAGGAGCGGAACTGGCGGGCGTTGAATTGATGGTCCGTCATCCAACACATGACTTGCTTGTAGATGGGATCGTCATCGTAGATGTGCACTGAAGGAAGACATATCTGCTCCGCATGTCCGTAGAGGAAATTCCCAATATAATGGATGAAGGTCGAACAGCCCAGGAGAATAATACCTATGTTGACAAGGATCATAGGGTCAAAGCCCAGAACATCCTTGATGAGCTCCCGGAGATAGGTGTAGCACGGGTTGAGCAACTGGACTGCTTCAGAAGACATGCCAGGCATAAACATGATGGTACACTGGTACTTGGGAGTAGAACGTGAACTGTCCAGCCTTTTAGCACACTTAGGAGACTTTGCTCATGGTTTAGTCGCACTTGCATGTGTTCGTTAAAGCTTAAGTGGCTATTACAGGACAAAGAAATTATGTCCATGAGCATGAGGTGACCTTTCGAGTCTTTCATATGGATGAACAATGCCATAAGTGCTTGGCCAAGATGTGGCTTGTTAGATTCATTCAATTTCAAAGCACTTGGCGCATGTGCATCAGACAAAGGATGAACGCCAGACAGATTTAGGAACATAGGCAGATCAGGCAAATAAGCTCTGGGAAGAGATCTGTATCACAAAAATAGAATCTTATTGTTATTTCTGAGAATATATGGAATATAGATAAACATGGAATCTGTATATATGGAATGCGGTGGGTATGGGGTTTGGAATTTGTCTCAAGACCCCTGTTCAATATATCATTAAGTTGTCGGTCCTGTTGCAATTCTTTTTTTAGACGCTGGGAACTATATAAAGTGATCTGACGTCAAATCAACTCTAGAAAACTACATGAGGTCTTGGAAATATTGCTAACTTAAGCATCAGTGCTGAAACGAGCATTTATGCATTTCATTGACGAATTTTCACATTCACGTTGCATGTACCTCCATTTTGTTTGCATCACTTGATAAATCCATAACAAACAGTATCAGCCAACTGTATAAGGTTTGTACATATCTTCAGTAAGCCATTTGCGGCGGTAGCAACGAGGTTCGGTTGAGATCAGTCCTTCCCGCTTCCAAATTTCTTCCTGCCTCCTTGTGCGTCGCTCAAGGCTCGGTCTCTTTCTTCTTGACAGGTTCCTCCAACAGCCCTTCGATACGGCATATGCACTATCATACAAACTCCTCAGTTAAAGTCATAGATAGTATGACCTGCATACTTACTTCTTGGTGAAAATCCCAAGGGATTGCAGTCTCCAGTGGTCCCAGATTCCATAGCCCCATCGTCTCATTCCGTTCAGAACTTTACTACTTGGGTACTTCATGCTGTCTTCTGGGAGTCTTATGGCTTCTGTGGCCCATGACCAACCGATGCTAGGCTTTTCAGAATCATCCCGAAATTCAGCATTCGGATCGAACGGCTGCAGCTTATCTTGGCTCGCCCGATATCGATAATCATATGGAGGCAGTTGCCACAGGACGTGGGTCAGAGTGGTATCCGGAAGGTGTATTGGTCCAAAAGCGTCAAGTCTAGCTTCGAAGGTATCGGCTGTCAACATCGTCTTGAGTCGTCTCAGACCCCGCGTTAAGCAACCTTCCAGCCAAGATTCTTGAGACCGACCTTGGGACAGGTCAGAGAAGAATATGTCTTCCCTTTCCCATCTGCTGTTTGGTCCAAAGGGCTCAATAACATATGGTTCATCCTCCAGAAAGTCCTGCATACAGTCATCTTCGACCCGGTTCAGATAGTCCGAAAGTTTCTCAAACATATAGTGCTGCACACACATAAATTCCTCCAACTCCCACTCTCTGAGACGGTCAAAGAAGCGTAGCTGCTCCAGATATGGAATGTTGTCGTCATCCCAAGGCGGAGTATGATAGCAGAGATTCCCATAGAGCTCCAGATAATAGAATGCCCTTGCGAGCCGGAAGTGCTCAGTATGCGACAAGATGGGGGCGCATGTTTCACATGCTGAGGTGGTGAGAGACTCGGAAGGGATCCGAGAATGCAGATAGTTATCAACGACGGCGAGGCGATTTCTGGCAAAGTCTGAGATGAAGAATTCAACGACGTTATTATGAAATCGGAGAAGCTCCTTTGATATCTCCAACGACAGTTTGCGTGGCTGACTTGGCGTTTTCTGTCGGAAATTTTGAAGAAATACGAGAACCGCTGCGCAATCTCTCGGTGATTCCCTGCACTTGCGCCATTCAAGCGCGTCCAGTGCAAGCGGCAAAAGAGCCGGGGTTATCTGATTCCGCGTTACATGGGATAGGACAACTGCTTGGAAGACCCTGTACACTTGAAAGTATCGAGGAGAGGCACGTAATAAGGCATGCAAGGTCGTTATGTCGGGAATCTGCTTGAGGATGTGGCACTGGATTTCAGGCGGCAGTATTTCAAGACTCGCCGAACTTGCCCAGGTGGTCATGATGAACAGTCGACTGGTCACCCTGGGAATTCAGAGAGTATGGAAGGATGTCGAAACGAAGGAAACGCTCTGAGAAAAACAGAGTGACGGTGGAAGCAAAGGAAGAGAACCGCTGGCAAATCTCTTGCCTCACCTGTGCATGCCCTAATTGGAAGGTATGACCTGGGACTGGGAAGTTCCCATCATAAGGCAAGCGCCAGTTGAGCTTGTCGTCACTTGAGTTGTCTTCACTGATACTTCACTCCCATGATGCTTGTTAGGTACCTCTTTAGGTTCACAGTCGGGATTCTCATCAGATATGCACGCGTGCGCCAGTCCTTCCGGAATCTGAGAGAACTTACCTATTACGATGATGTAGTCGAGGCGATTAGGCATAAGCAATGGAAACGGAGGCCTTAGGACAACCACCTGGACAATGAAATGGACATAATATATGCGGCGTTAGGGAGCCTAGCTCATATACAACTACCAGTTCCCATAAACCAGCATTCACGGCCTCCGTTCTGAACTCAAAAGAGAGCTTTCGCATGGACAAGCCCAATTGTGTATAGGGCCACAGATATGGGATTGTCCAGGAGTGATAATTTCCATCTGACTCCAAGCAAGACATAGAAACCCACCTTCGCATTCGGCTGGGTGAACGGGTCGTAGTTAATATGGCGCTTGGATGTTCTTTTGCGTCAATGGTATCAACTGGCGATCCTGGTATCTGTTGCCTTTATGGAGTAAGTGGCTGAAAGGTGCGGGACTTAACCTTATCTTTCAGTGATTCTACATCTCTGATCACCATGTCAATGTCAAATTCGATATAAAGTTCCGTCACCAGTTGCCTGAATTTGGGAGATTTGTTCTAAATGACAATAATATGGACAATGCTTATCAAAGCCTGGCGCATACCCCTTTGGCAGATGCGTAGTAGCACTACGCATATGCAAGCACTGATGCAGTTGCCTTCATATACAGCCCACAAAGTCAGAGCTCAATCGCATTTAACCAGTCCTCCTGGCGCATGACAGGTAATGATTCCTACGAGGGGATTGTCTATGCTTTAGCTGACCGTGGATGGTAGGGAACATGTCACCAGTCCCAATGAAGAGTAAAGAAGGGAGTGTTACTGAAATCTAACTTGCATCCTGGGAACGCCAATGGCACTGTGAACGTCCAGTCGCGTATCCACAAGTTCTCCATCTCGCTCAAGCTGGGCCCGGAGGGCAATGGCTTGGCACCCTGCTCCTCCGAATGTGAAGCTGAAGTATCTTGACACGATCCTTCTGACTGGTCCTGACAGAGAGCCCACCACTGGTCTCGATGCTGATGCCGATGGCACGCTCCCTACCCCGGCTTTCCTCCACTCCCCGTAGCCACTTATGAGGGCGACGGATTCAGAGGCGAGGGTCCGGGTGGAAAGAGAGTTGCTTTGGACACTGAAGGCCTAGCCCTCGACGAAGATGGGGTCTTTCTGGGTCTCGGACGAGTATGGCCCTCACGTCTACAAGTTCGGCAAGATGGTTCTCGCTCTGCAACCCCCGAGTGCCTTCCTCCCCCGTCGAAACGGCACGGTCAACTTCAGCGCTGGATCGCCTCCAGTATATGATCCGGATGAGACGCCAATTCCCGAGGACCCTCGGAGCGGCAGAGCCAACAACCAAGGCTTCGAGAGACTCACTGTCTCACCAGATGGGACCAAACTGTACGTCATGATCCAGTCTGCTCTGAACCAGGAAGGCGGTCCGGATAACCCCTTCTGCCGACCAGCTCGTGTTCTTGAATACGATATCTTCTCCGATCAGCCCAAGTATCTGTATGAGTATGTCGTGATGCTACCGACGTACTTGGACTATACGGAAGAAGACGAAGACGATACGGAGAAGGTCGCTGTTCAGTCTGAAATCCACCAGCTGCCCACTGGTGACTTATCTTGGCTCGCGACTCGGGGTTCGGCCATGGACAAGAGCACACCAAGTCTGTGTACCGTCACGCAGACATCTTCTCCATCATGGACTCCACAACCGATACTGGGGGACCTGCATACGACTACGCAACCGGGGCCGCTGCTTCTTCCGAGGGCTAATTGAAGGAGGGTATCGGTGCCCGCTCAGTATTGCTCGTTCATCAACAATCCCCCCCCCCCTCTTTCCCCTCAAGCAGAGTTGGCCAAGTTCGGCCTTCACAGTGGCGCCAAGCAGAACGCGACTCTGCTCAACGAGAAATGGGAAAGCTTGGCACTTCTCAAAGCCTATCCATCGATCACGCTGCCAAAGGAAGAGAATGAATACTTCCTCTTCAGCTTTACTGACAATGATTATGTCACAACGGATGGTATATTCCCTTAACATCCGCCTTTGTTCTGATTTCTCCTGCTGACAGTTTCACAAACAGGCCATCTCAAATTTGGCAGGTACAGCTATTCCGACCACTCTGGATACAACATTGACACTCAGGTTTTGGTCTTTCATCTTAAGTTCAAAGGCCCTGAGGATGGCTTCGATGCTCCGCTGCAACTGCGCACTAAGGATATCTGACAACAGTTTGGTGCAAGTTATTTCGTAAATTTCGGGACTAATATCTCGTGACTATATAAATTCTCTCCTATATTTCATTTATATTATTTTCCTTGCCGACTCGGTGCGATGTTGGATTCTTCCGAGAGCAGGGTTTAGCTTACCGGTTAGTTCCAATAATAAACGGCGATCTGCAATCCGGCGTGTCCATGGGCTAACCGCTAGACCTGGTCCTCTGGTGTACGTGCCAATTGGGTCACTTTTTTATGGCCGAGGTTGTCTTGAATTTCCCCGCACGCCCAGAAGATAATCGTCACCTCTACTGATTTAAGCCTTTTAACTCGAGACTTGGCATTTCTTTGGTCTGGGACACGAGAATCACAGTTGATTCAAATGCAGCAATTGATACATACTAATTAGGTCTCTACGTATTTATACCTCTTCGTAGGAGGATTTGATCGTTGCCAAATACACTGAAATGGTTGCAATCTAGGTATTCTATGTATCGGTCGCGCAGCTCGAAGAAGTCAACCATAAAAGACAATATAGGTCCGCGGGTCTCATTATGCAGAAACACGGCAGCACCAGGATATTCAAGTCTCCGTATACTATTGACATCCCACCGATTAATGTCGTGTCCTATGTCTTCTCTTCCGGGACGGACTCTTCCCGACAGAGCCCGCAGTACTTCGACGCGGTCTCGCCGTCAAAATGCTACAGTCTCAGTCAAGCCGAAGGCTTTGTCAAACAGGTAGGACTGGGTCTACAGAGACTCGGTCTGAAGCCGGATGATAAAGTCTTCCTGTTCTCCAACAATAGATTGTTCTTCCCCGTCCTGCTTTGGGGCACCATTGCTGCCTGCTGTGTTTTCACAGCTGCGTCGCCGTCAGCTTCTTCGTCAGGTACGCTGGTTCACCCTGCAGCATTTCAATTCTAGAGAATACTAACTGGTTGCAGAATTAGAATATCAACTCCGTGATTCAGAAGCCAAAGTACTCATCACTAGCCCGGATACCGCCGCCACGGCGCTGAAAGCTGCAGAGAGAGTTGGCTTACTACGAGATCGAGTATATCTGTTCTGTGACCCTGAAGAGGACCTTTCACAATATGCTCCCCTTCAGCTGCGTCCCTGGACCGACTTCTGGGCCTCAGTCGAAGAGAGTTACTCGTGGTCGTGGAAAAAGATCACCACGCTGGAAGAAGCGATGTCGATCACGGCTGTTCTTAATTACTCTAGCGGGTTGGTTTAGTGACTGCCTTTCCTCCTTTAACGTTATCACTGGTTCCGGGGTGGTGCAATAGTGCTGACAGATTTTAAGTACAACGGGGCTCCCAAAGGGAGTTGAGATCTCACACTACAATCTTATCGCGAATACAGAACAGCTCATCTTCAAACGTAACCTTGTCCCAGATTCCCCAGAGGGTCGTGCTCGTAAGGCACGTATAGATGCGTCTGGGGAGAGGTGGCTGGCACCGCTGCCTATGTATCATGCATATGTATGTTCTCATCTTAGAGAGAGAACCCGATCGTACTATTCATGCAGCACTATATACCCACATACCTAGCTAGCTAAAGACATTCTGTACTGATACATATTCCAGGGCCAAACATACTACTGCATCACTGCCCCCCGCACCGGCGCAAAAGTCTTCATCATGCCCAAGTTCACCATCGACCAGTACCTCCTCTACCTCGACATCTACCGCATCACCACCATGGCCACCGTTCCCACCATCATGGTCATGCTGTCCAAACACCCTCACCCGGAGCGCTATAACCTGCACGCCATCGAGTCTGCCGTCTGTGGCTCCGCCCCGCTGAACCCGGACATTGGAAAGCTCGTCGAGAAGATGTACTTCCGTCCTGGGGTGTACGTTCGGCAGGGGTGGGGCATGACCGAGACGACGTGTGCCGTGGCAGGGTTTGCACCAGGTGATATGGATATTGATGGACGGTCGGTGGGGTGGTTGAATCCGAATTGTCGGGCGAAGATTGTTCCTGTTGAGGATGGAGAGTCTGGTAGTCTCTCTGGATCCGACTCGACGGCCGAAGGGGGTGAAGGCGAAATTGTAGGCGAACTATGGGTTTCCGGGCCTAATGTTATGAAGGGCTACTATAAGAAGCCAAAGGAAACGGCCGATACGATTGTATATGATGAGGATGGCAATCGCTGGTTGCGGACGGGAGACATTGCGTATATCGATAAGAGAGGGCGGATCTATATCGTTGATAGACTCAAGGTTTGTTATCCTCAATAACTCTGCCCTATATAACTCTGAGTTTGCTAAAAGCTGTGCTTTTCTTAGGAATTGATCAAAGTCAAAGGACTCCAAGTCAGTCCAGCCGAGCTGGAGCTCGCCCTCCTGACACATCCCGGTGTCGCTGATGCGGCCGTCACTGCCGCGAAGGTGTACGTACAACACTTTCCCAAATCTCCTACCATTTGAAGTGGTTTCTATAGAGCCAACTGTTACTCACGTCTATGTACTCAAGAAACGGGAACGAATACCCCCGGGCCTTCGTAGTGAGGAAAAACAACAACGACGCCACTGCTCCCGCAGTAACCGAGCAGGAACTCATCGATCTGATCAAGCAGAGGTTTGCTCCGCACAAGTGGCTCACCGGTGGTGTGTACTTTGTTGATGTGATACCACGGACGGGAAGTGGGAAGGTAATAAGACGGGCGCTGCCGAATCCGAAAATGTCGATGCTGTGAGGTCAGGTTGTCTTTCTAGATTATGATTTTGCTATTTTGCAGAAGAGACACGTACTAGGTTCATTAATATAACCGAGAAAGAGCCAGGTTATTGTTTGGTGATAAAGTCGGGAAGTTAGGTAGACTACTCGATATAGGTTAGGTAGGGTATAGGGTCCTATCTCTTGCCTTGTAGAGTAATAGTGACGGCTAACTGACTTTTGACAATGAGGCATCATACCTAGGTAGCCTCATCTATTTATCAGAGTATAAATATATGAGAAAAAGAAAGAAATCTCAAATTCAACATCAAAACGATACCTGACAGCTCATTTTTATCAAAATTCACATCATGGCAAGGTCCTTCGTTGCAAATTCCGACTGCTCGATGTCTCACAAGAAGTGTCTCTGGAGGAAGGCGTTCCATAACTCTAACCTTATAACTCTTCGGAATGGCAGACTGGTCAGTTTGATTTTTATTGATGTTAATATAGCCAATGTTGGGAGGTAAGGTCTCCAACTGCACAAACCTGAGGGATCAGATGGACGAACAAAGCGTACTGCATTTGTCACCTTTGTCGATATAGTTCATAGAGATTCATTGTGGTCTTGCAACTATCTGTTGCTTTCAGGTATATAACGCTTTCCTTGGTTTCATATCAAACGATATAGAAAGAATATGGGTTTGTATTTAATTCCCACTGCTCCTTTTGCAGTCTGCTAGTGGTTGATTAGGCTATACCATACCAACGGCCTGCCCGTTCAGTTTCCAAACCTTCGCGTCCTTTATAACAGAATCGACTTTCCTGAAAGCACCCTTATCCTCTCTTGGATCTGTCTCAAGAGCAATGATATCTGCTCGAACGCCTTCCTCGAACCACCCAAAGCGCATACCGCAGAGGTCTTTTCCACACGCTTCCCAACCGCCAACCGTGCATGACTCGAGTACATCTTCCACGGACATTCCAGCCTCAATCATAAGTTCGAGCTCCCTGACATTCTCACCGTGTGGATACGTTCCCGTATCACCACCGCAAGCGAACCGTACTCCCAACTTGTATGCCAGAGCCACCTGGGCCTTGATCTCATTGAATCGACGGGCGTGTAGCCGCTCACACACTGCCAGGGTTGGCACAAATATAACACCCCTTTCGATCATTGCCCGAAACAATTCCTCGTTTGCATAATAGGCATGTTCAATGGTCTGGACTCCTGCCTTGATGGCACACATGGCACCCTCGATTGTTCCGCAATGCGCAGCAACAGGGCAATTTGCCAACTTAGCCTCCTTGACAATCTATGTCCATCTCCTCCTGAGAAAAGTTCAGGACATCTGGGTTTGGATCCCTTGGTGGATGGAGAACGCTGGGCTTGTAAGGGTGTTGCTGCGCTGGCGGGAATCTCATGATCCGACGACGATAGTCCGCGAAGAACTTGATGATATCTGCGCCGGCAGCGATTCGACGACGAACAGCGCGACGGATGTCATCGACACCATCGACCGCTTCAGCACCCTCAGGGAGGCAGACACCACCGGCACTGTTTTCCGTTCGCAGTTCGTATGCGCCCGTGCTGGCTAGGGCTTTGGTAGCGACGAAGAGGCGAGGACCGGGGATCAGACCGCGGGAGATGGCGTCGCGCATATTTGCATCAGCATCGCCCATAGATTCAGAACTGAGGTCACTACAATAGGGAATTACTTTTGGAGTTCTCTTCACAGGGATGATAAAGCTAACTATACCGGTAGGTTGTGTAGCCGGCCAAGAGACCAAGGCGGCAATGGTTAACTGCTCGTACTATCCGTTCGACATGGCTTTCGTCACGTTTCTGATTGAGAGCAGGGCGTTCACTATGCGCATTCAGCTTTAAGTTCACGGTCAAGAACACGCACATATATATCCACACTTACTCATAGGAATGCAGGAAAATATGAGTATGAGCATCAACGAATCCCGGCATGGTGACTTTGCCTCGCAAGTCGATATCACCTTCCGGGACTGTATCTCCCAATTCTTCCGTCCACTCGAAGACTCGCACAATATTTCCGGTTACTGGATCAACCGTAATGGAGACATTTTGCACGAATGTCTTTTCTTTGGATCGAAGAGTGTCGAGGTGTGAATGGGAAAGTAGCTCATATTGTTAGGAATGCCACCGAAGACACAAATTCAAGCAAGATCGGAAAGCAGCAACGAATAGTTTGATATTAATTGAACTGGAGAAATTTTAATCAACCCAATTCCATCAGATATTTTTGGCCCCAATTACTCCGCATATCCCCTTGCGAAACTTATTTCAGAGTTCCTTATCATACCCTGCTCATTATCACTAGCGTTCGGCCCTTTTGCCGACAACCCCCTATCTTTATCGATGCGTATGTGGAGAACCGCTGACGATGCCGAAACATGCTATCTATAGCCGGGTTGATCAGGTGCAGACAGGCGTCGTTATGCCCATCTTCTTTTCCCATAACGGGAAATTCTTTTATCTATCCCTAGTCATGTCCTGCGACAAGATAGGAGCGAAGGGCTTCCGCAACTAACTGGTAAAGAAAAGTATTGCACATCGCATATCTGAAGATTGCTGACAGCAGTAAGTACCACGTATAGGGCAAAATATTCCCAGATGTGCCTGTGGTTGTTGACTCATGTTTGCTATATTGAACGTCGTCTGCTCGTTCACCTCCTCTGTTTTCGGTCGCCATGGGGGATACAAGTGAAGATCAGAATAAAATAATGGTAAATGATAAATGTACCTCGGGGACATCACCAATTGACAGTAGCAGCATTGAACAGTGAAATCGGACTGCAGATACCAAGGGCGATGAAGCTTTTCAGTTTGCCAGCGGCCAGGCCATTGAGATTGATGCAGAGACTAACAGTCGAATTCTCCGCAAGATCGATCTTCATATTCTGCCATGGATATTTGGACTCTATGCGCCGCAGTATCTGGACAAGACAGCTCTAGGTTATGCGGCGATTATGGGAATCAAAGACGGTACCAATATTAACAACTCTCAATACTCCTGGTCAGTTTACAATCAGTTTACAATCGATTTTATACGCCCGGATGCTATACGTAAACTGTGACTAAACAAAAAAATGAAGGACCGGTTGCATATTTTACGTCGGCTATCTGGCGTTTGAATACAGCTTATGCAGAAGTTTCCCCTAGCAAAATACGTTTCTATTACGGTCATCTTCTGGGGGATTGTTCTTTGCTGCCATGCTGGCACGAAGAATTTCGCTGGACTTATGGCCACGCGATTCTTCCTTGGTGTCCTCGAAGGCTCAGTCACTGCAGGTAAGTAATAGATTAAATTCAAGTAATTCTTGAACCTTCAGGCTAATGTCTGTCAGGCTTTGTACTAATAACTTCGCGATGGTATCGCAGCACTGAAAAAGCATTTAGAACCGCAATCTGGTTTTGTGCTAACGGTTTCGCCCAAATCACCGGGGGTGCTCTTACGGGGGTTCGGAGAGAATACGAGTATTACCTTCCCGTCCTGGAAGGCCATCTTCCTCGTGTGCGGTCTTCTTACCAGTGTATGTGGGTTTGGACTCTTGTACTTCTTACCAGACTCCCCGATCACCGCCAAGTGGTTGAGTCAAGAAGAACGTCGACTAGCGGTTGAACGTCTGCGAGCCAACCAGCAAGGCATCGGGAGCAAGGTATTCAAGTGGTATCAGGTCCGCGAGGCCTTTACTGATATAAGAGTGAGGACCATTCCAAATCACTTAGGCAACGGTACTGGCGTTCAGGTTCAAGCTAATTGCTGTACATCCACAGACATATTTGATTTTCCTATTCTGCGTGACATGTACAATCCCTTGCGGAGGCATAACGGTCTTCTTCACACAACTCATTCAAGGATACGGCTTTTCCTCCGAAGACACGGTACTGTTCAGCATGCTCGGAGGTGTTACGCAAATTATTACGAACCTAGGCCTCCCACTTCCCATATAGGAGCTCTGGAGGATGCTGCACCCGCTCTTCCTTCGTCAACTGCCATCCAGCCTTCCCCGCCAGCTCGCGAATATAGCTCGGCGTGGCGAGGGAACAAACATTGCTGCCATCTGTGAGAGATAAAGTTTTCATCCTCAAGTTGGTCTCCGCTAGGGAGAGAGCGGTCGAAGACTATCTTGAACTTCTCCGGACCAATGGCACCTTGTCAGCCATATATTACTGCTAAAGGAATCAGCCAAAAACCTTCCTGCATATGGTCTAGGCAGCTTTCAATGAGAATATACGCTCTGAGGGATGATATACGTGTCCCCTTTGCTTACCCTTCACTTATTCTTGCTTATTTTTGTCTATTTTACCTGATTAGTCCTGTACGCACAAATCTTGATGTATATTAGTTGCTTTTTACCCTAGGTAGATTCAGAAATAGGACCTCTCCGCTTCTTACTAGTCAATACTAGGCGTCCTAGGATTCGACACCTCCTGCCAAGTCGGAATTCCCGACGATGAACCACCCTTTGCAGTCTCCGTCCCCAAGCTGCTGCGCGGTGCAAAACTTGGAGACTCTAGAACTGGCAGCCCTGACAATCCCGGGTAAACGTTTAAGGTGGCTGCTGAAAAGAACGGTAGGCCTTGGGTTGAGGAGCGATTGATGAAAGATCGCCATCGTTGACATGGCCGATGCAAGACCAGATATCAGATATCGATACGTGCTGGCCAACAAGCAGCACCTGTGAATGGATCATGCCCAAATACAGGTGATCCATATCCATGGATGTATGTAGATAATAGAGGAGGGACTTATCCTTTGCAATGCGCTGCTCTCAGGAAGACCTAGCCGCTCCATCAAATGCGATCCTTCAACTTGTCGGACCCACGGAGATTTTGCGGGCGCCGTTGTCGGAGCGCGCTAAACCCGATCAGGATGCGGGACACCCCCCGGGCCCCGCCGCCCGCCGCAACTTTCTCCGCCGAGTGATTCATGCGGGTTTTCTTGGGATGCTCTCACTCATCGTTATTTACCAGTTCAGAGGACATTCGGACGCAGAATTCCTCTGTTCCTTCAGGTGTGGAGGATAGGTAACGTGGACTGAACCAATTGACCCTTTCCCCGCACCAATGACGCACACTCTCTCGCAGAGGTACCTCAGCACCAGAGGTGCCTCCTACGGAGTAAGGACTGTACGACCCGCCATACGGGCTCAATTGCTGATTTACAATCTGGTTCATAGCTCTCGTTCGAAGATGTCGTCCTAAAAGGATTGGCTTCTGACGGTGGTCTCTTCATCCCCGAAGAGATCCCCTCTCTGCCCAGCAACTGGGAGTCGGAATGGCGCGACCTCAGCTTCGAAGACCTGGCGTTCCGAATCATGTCGCTTTACGTTTCGCCCAGCGACATCCCTCCTGAAGACCTCAAGGATATCATTAAGCGCTCATATTCCACATTCAGACATCCGGAGAGGACGCCCCTGGTGGAGTTGGACGCGAAGAGGAACCTCTACCTCCTGGAACTGTTCCACGGACCGACATTCGCATTCAAGGACGTTGCGCTGCAGTTCCTAGGAAACCTCTTCGAATACTTCCTTGGACGGAAAAATCAGGGCAAGGTTGGCAAGGACAGGCACCACCTCACCGTCATTGGCGCCACCAGCGGAGATACTGGCTCGGCCGCCATCTACGGACTGCGAGGCAAGAAAGATGTCTCTATCTTCATCCTGTTCCCGAAGGGGCGAGTCTCGCCCATCCAGCAGGCTCAGATGACGACCGTGCTGGACGCGAACGTGCACAACCTTACCGTTGAGGGATCTTTCGACGACTGCCAGGACATCGTCAAGTCTCTGTTCGCCGACAAGGACCTCAACTCCACCCACAACCTCGCGGCTGTGAACTCGATCAACTGGGCACGTATCCTGGCCCAGATGACATACTACTTCTACTCGTACTTCTCCCTGACGAAGTCCCCTAGCTACGTGAAGGGCTCTAAGGTCCGCTTCGTCGTCCCATCGGGCAACTTCGGTGACATCCTGGCGGGCTGGTTCGCCAAGCGCATGGGTCTGCCAGCGGAAAAGCTTATCATCGCCACGAATGAGAATGACATTCTCGACCGCTTCTTCCGCAGCGGCGGCCACTACACCAAGAAGCCAATCAACAGGGAATCGGCGCAGTCGGACGGCGTCAAGGAGACCTTCAGCCCCGCAATGGACATCCTGGTCAGCAGCAACTTCGAGCGTCTCCTCTGGTTCCTGGCCTTCCAGACCGACGGCGCCAGCACGGTCGAGGAGAGGCGCAGGCACGCCTGCGAGAGCGTCAGCGCGTGGCTCAGCGAGCTCAAGACCAAGGGCGGCTTCAGCGTGCCCAGCGCCGTCCTGGAGGGCGCCAAGGCCGAATTCGAGAGCGAGCGCGTCAGCGACGACCAGACCATCGACACCATCCGCTCCATCTACACCACCTGCTTCCCGCCCAACCTGGGCCCCGGAAGCGGCCACAGCTCCAAGACCGGCGGATATATCCTCGACCCGCACTCCGCCGTCGGAGTCGCTGCCTCTCTCCGCTCTATCGAGCGGAACCCGGGCACCAGCCACATCTCCCTCTCCACCGCCCACCCGGCCAAGTTCGCTAATGCGGTCGAACTTGCGCTGCGCGGCCAGGACGGGTACGATTTCAACGAGGTGCTGCCGCAGGAGTTCGTGGGTCTTGAGCAGAAGGAGAGCAGGTCTACCCCCGTGCCTGCCGGAGCGGGCTGGGAGGGTGTGCGCGCCATCGTCAAGGCGGAGGTAGAACAGGAGCTGCAGGGTCTGCGATAATCTATTTATATACCACCCACTGTCGCCTCCGCCATCCCTTCTTTTCCTCCCTCTCTTTTCTGTCTCTGTTGCCGTCTCCGAAAAAAAAGAATGTGTCATGGTAATTCCAACGTCAAGCTGTGCCGTTTTCGATGACGATGATGATGAGGGTGGAGTTGTATATAAGCTAAGCATCGTACCATTGTGACTCTTTTGATCCCTGCCTCAAAGTGCAGCCGGCCTATTTTACTTGGTACCATATCATATACATATATTTTGGGCCCCATAGAAGCAGAGAGAGAGAAATAAAGGCAGAGAGCATATTATGGTTTTACATATACCGTACAGTATATATGCGGTCATTTATCTTTTACCCAGGTAATCTTCATGTGAAGGCGTGTACTGTAACTGTACAGTAGTGCACATTTCAATTCTATTCCCCCATCGCCCTTTCCGGGAAACTTCAATATGCACAATCTGAGTCTTATTCCTCTATGAGCCTCTGCGGTCGGCAATGATACATACATGATCCGCAACCGCCCACTGTATCTGGAATACGTGGTCTGATGCAAATGCATACACAGGCGATGTAAGTGCAAGAAGGGAACAAATAGAACAAAGAAGATGGCGGGGAAATGGATATTGTATGTACATGATTGGATAATGAAAGATAGGAAAAGAAAAGGAAATAGGAAAAGGGCTCTTTGTTCATGGGCTATTTTATGATAATGACACAGTCTAAGATGATACCAGAATGCAACAAAAAAATGAAAGATGAAAGGTCTGTCCTGCTTCATGTACTGTACATACAGAATAAAGGGGATCCCCGAACCACAACAGCCAACAACGACGTGGCGAGAAAGAAGTCGAGGAAATGGTTCGTATGTACCCTACTTTCTTTCATTCTTTGAGCTCAGTTGACGATGATCAGAGCCGGTCCGTACTTGGTCCTATCGGACACGGCCTGGACGTTGGAGAAGCACCCCCCGCCCTGGGCGAGGACGGCGATGGTCAACCCGTTCATGAGGTTCTCGTCGTACGGGAAGAGCGCCTCGATGGTGACGGCCGGACCCTCCGTCTCGACGACGGTGAAGTTCTGCACGATGGGCTTGTTCTGCTGGTTGATGTAGACGAGTTTCAGGTCCTTCGTCGCCGCAGTCGGGTCCGTTGCAGTGGAGTTCACGTCAAAGCTGAACCGGACCATCTGCGTCCGCGCCGCCGGGGCCGTGAGCAGGTTCAGCGGCAGGAACGTCTTGGCCTGGATGGTGTCGAGGCTCGGGCACGACCCGGGCACGATGAAGGTCTGGTTCAGCGCGTTGAAGGCGAAGTCGCGCGTGCTGGTCGTCAGGAAGGGCAGCTCGGAGGCCACCTTGCCCTGGAGGACGCGGTACCAGCCCTGCTGCTCCCCCTCCTGGCCCAGGACGGCCGCGACGCCGCGGGTCAGCGGGGCGTCGCCGTTCTGGGCGAAGGTCTGGATGACGTCCTGCAGGGTGCCGAGGACGACGGAGGTGAAGGTGCCCGCGAGGGCGATGGCCGAGGCGAGGTCCGTGACGGGGAACTGGTACTTGCAGGGCTGGATGGGCTGGGCGCCGAAGTTCTTGAGCGCGCCGTTGGCGTTAAGGGCGTGGAGTTCTTCTTGCTGTTGTTGGGGATCAGGTTAGCATATTGTCCGCAATTCGCGATAATTGAGAAGTTTGTAACATATTCGAACAAAGAGAAATGAAGGAATAACACACCGCTTGGACAGCCGTCAGGGTCTTGATCAGGAGCTCCCGCGCTTCCTTATCCTGGACATCGTATCCCGTCACATTGTTGGTGATGTTGGACAGCAGCTGGGTAAAGAAGGCTACTTCAAAGAGCTCGTTCGCAGCAATGACTCGAAGGTTGTTCAGGCCCTCCTGGCTGATGTTATTTGGTGGAGCACCGTTGGGCAGGGTTCCCAGGGACTGATTCTGGATCTGCCGGACCTGGTCGGCGTTCGGATTGGGAAATCCATCCTTCAAGGGGAAGGGGTTGAAGCCTCCAGCTCCAGACCTGCGAACATGCGGAACTGCACCCACAAGGGCGGAGGCGAGGCCAAGGAAGGCCGTAGCGGTGATGATGAAAGAACGCATCGAGATGGAAAATGGAAAAAGAAGTAACAGGGTCTGTTAGTAGTAGATGGTCTTTGTTACTGTCTAGAATGTAGAATGACAGATGAGGAAACAGAGAAGTGGAGTGGAAGACCTGCAGATCGATTCAAGAAGAAGCAAAGAAAGATGGAGTCACAGCTGCAAGTGAATGCATCTGGCAGTTTATATAGAATTGAGACGCAACAAAGGCTGCGCCCCGCAGCCACACTCTCTCTCGGGTTGAAGTATCCATAATGCCAAAAGAGAATCTATTTCAAATCTGACAGGAGACGCCGTCCAGTGCGGAAGGGAGACGTCAGCATCGCTCGGCCAGAAAAGGGCGCCACACAGCTTGCTGCCGTCTGATCCTGCGCTGGGATCGTGGTGTCTGTTGGTGGAAAGCCTTGTCCAGAACAACACAGCGATGGTGATGATGGCGGAGGCTGCCGGAAGTCTCCAGTCACCGGTTGGCGTGAGGCCGCGCGTGAAACGAGGGCAGCAAACGCGGGTCCAATGATAAAGGATTATTGGCGCTGACCTGGACAGGGATCTATCAAGGAGACGAAACGAACATTTCCCCATCGAGGCTGGGGGACATCTAAGCCTCGCCGGAAGAGGAAATCATCCCAAAATAGGGCTTACGAGAGCGTCGCTGACATACCGCATCAGGACCGTGGCTAAAAATACTCCGATGCTAAGCTTCGCCTGCAGAAGCTTGGGGGAGGACGATGCCGATTCAGGGAAAAGGACAAGAGAAAGAAACAATGGGTCGGCGAATGAAAGAAGGGATGGATGCACCGGCAGTCAGATGCACATAGAACGAACGCTTCTCCCATAGAACGGCGGTTCTACTTCCATCTCACTGTAGCACTGTACGTACACAGTTGGATGGGGTATTCTTGGTTTTCATCAACCCTGGCCACCATGGTTGGCGATCGCCAAGTGCGGACATTCCCCGAGCGACCTTTGTCGCCCTTCTCCTTGCACCCGGAATCCGGGATGATAGCGCAGTTCGAGCCATAGGCCTCTCCAGTGGCTTCACTCACCGGACCCAAGTCCCGGCAGCAGTGAGATAGTTATCGATACTGCTAACATCCGATGAGTCCAGGAATGAAAATTCCTGCCACCAAAAGCAGACGCAGGGTTGTCGCACATCAGTGTACCCCCGGTGGGCTGGGGAGGTGAGCTTTTTTCGCTGCTCTCTATGCTGCCTTTTTATTTTAAATGATCTATGTATATCTTTCGGTGTGCTGCCAGGAGGACAGGTGCTATGAAGAACGTCTTCATCTAGAGCAAATTTCTCATTTGCAAGCTCCACAGCAGTTGTTTAGAACAGCATTTCACATATCATCCGGTGAAACGGTAGCCTTATAAAGGGAGATGCGATTATGTATTGACTATTAATGATGCGTTGGTGACCGACAAACAACCGTTGGATGCCTGAGATTATGCCTGAGAAAATGAGGTTGCTCCTCCTACACCCAACATCCCTCGAAATTAAACTCTCAGCAGTGTCTGGAGTCGAAGCCAATGACGATTAATTGAATAAACTCTTGCCTCGCGATAACACCCCACTCTCCGACGCGATCGGCTTCCACACGTTGGTGGAGGATCGTGCACCTCTCTCTCTCTCCTAAACACCCAGCCTGCCCTTCTTGACTACACCCCGTCCATAATTTACAAGAATTCCTGCCACAAGAGAAAGTAATTCGACACAACTCGTCTTCTGAGAGAACGTGGGGATATCCCTGACCCTCTGATATTTCTCCGCTGCGATCTACGACGTCACTGCCTTCGGCACTGGCCGGGCGAGTCTTGGAATTTGCCCTCTTCTCTTCTGCATCCCTCACAGCCTCTGTTTGCTGCCTAGGCAGTTCGCTCGATAATACTCCGGCGGAAGCAAGCGGCAAGCAGTCTTCTCCAAGTTCTCGTGCACTTGGCGGGGAAGATGTCATGGGGCGCCATGCCTCCCAATGAACCCTGGGTCTCTGCACCGCCATGCCTGCTGAGCGCCGCAGATACGTGGACATCCCATCTCTACATCTCCACTGCATACTACATGAATGGAGCAAGATGGCGGATAGTCCATACGCCATACGATGTAGTCTCACTGGGAGCTTGGCCTGAGCCCGATCCCCAGATGGACAGACAGCTGCATCCCACCCATCTCTCTGCTTCTTCTTTCAACGAAACGCATCCTCTTCCTTGTCATTGCTTGCCGCCTAGACAACCCCACTGCAAAGTGCCTCACGCGGGCATAGCAGCCACAGCATGAAGTTCATGCAATGTGGCGGGGTACTGGGAGCAGCTCGCCAGTCAACGCCCTACCAATCGCATTCAGCAACATGATGGTTATCGTTGGGGACCCTTGTTGACTCCTCTACAATCAAGCAACTAGCCACATCGAACTTGGGATCCTCAGTCTTTCATGCTCAAGCCTTGATGCCTGATTCTTGCATACAAGTACTACACGTCACCATGGACAAGTTGCAATTATTGCACTTCTCGTTTCATTCACAGCTTCTGAGTCATGGAGTATCTCACTGCTCTTTCGTTCTTTTTCAAGCAGAGCGATGGACAGGAATATAGCATCCTGGACGTGAGTCCGTTGGTCCTCATTAAAATTACTATCATTAACCTGGAGAATATATATATAGGCTCTTGAGAAGCAAATCAAGGATCTGAAAGAAGAGCTGGAGCAGAAAAGAATCGATCTGATCGATCAACAAAACAGCAGACGGGAATGGCAGAAGCGGGCACTGGAGGCTGAACAGTCATTGGTAAGTCGAATTCCCAGAAACATATTCTGGAGAGAATATGTCTTTCTTATCCGTTGTCTACAGAGTCGAAACCAATTTGCGGTGCTGTTGGTCGACGGAGATGGGTACATCTTCAAAGACCAGTTCCTCGTGGACGGTGAGAAAGGTGCCATAGCAGCTGCAAATCAACTCTGTGATTCCTTCAGGCGCTCTGTCCTGGATTGCCGCCGTCCCGATGACAACCTCCTTTCTGACCTCGACATTGTCATCCGCATATACGTGAATAAAAAAGGCCTGGCAGGCGCTCTGGTCGATGCGGGTATCATTCCAAACGCCGCCCACCTGGACGCCTTTCTTGTGAAACTGACACAATCTCGCCCCCTGCTTGACGTCGTGGACTGTGGTGGAGGCAAGGAAAGAGTAGACGATAAGATCAGAGGTACGAACTTCTCCGCTGACGGTTCTATTCCCCTTACGGGCCATGTACAGTACACGAAGCTGACCCGACCATGCAGAGCAGTACCGACACTACGCGTACAATGCTCAATGTCGTCATATCTCGATCGCCTGCTGCCACGACAGCGGCTACGTTGCCTTCCTCGACAAGTTCCAGGGGGACCCTCTTGTTGAACAGAAGACCTCATTGTTTGTCGCGGGTCCATGCGTCCATAACAGTTTTACGAAACTTGGATTTCGACGTATCGTCCCAGCGCAGGACGTCTTTAGAGACAAGATATACATCGCCAGGGGAAGGAAGGCGACACAGACGCCTTCACCTCCGCCTCCAATAACGTATGCGCCGCGAGCGTTGAACGCGCCATCCGTGCAGTTAGACTCTTCCTCAGCCACGGGCAATTTTGTATCCTCTGCTGCTATGTCAACGGACCAGAAACTCACCAAATCTCCCACAAACCCAGCAATCTCCGCGCCATCACCTGCACCGTCCTCGGGACGAGGCTCCTCCAAAAACCTCATCCCGGTCAACAGGTTCTCCCAGCGCGTCGACATCCCGCTGCCCGCCCCCTCCAATGCAGCCATGAGGCGCCTCCGAATCCGCACCAAGGACAAGGACCTCTGCGCCGAGTTCCACCTGCGGGGCAGATGTCCACGGCGCAATACGTGCCCCTTCGACCACAGCGACGTGGCCAAGAAAGTCAAGAAAGCGCTGCAGGTCGCTCTTCGCGCCAAGGCCTGCAAACAGGGCCTCCAGTGCCGCCAGGCGGGGTGCTACTATGGGCATCACTGTCCGGTTATCGGATGTAATGGGAAGGAACCGTGTGAGTTTGTGGGGATGCATGGAATTGAGCAGAAGGTTGCGAAATACGTTCCCGCTACTCAGTAGGTACCGGGTAAGTACTTAAACTGCCTTTCCTTTGAGGTTGGATTAGTTAGGGAATGTCTCTCTCTCTCTCTCTCTCTCTCTCTCTCTCTCTCTCTCTCTCTTTCTTCCCTCCTATTCCCTTTGTGTGTTTCTTTATTTTAGCATGTATGGCGTTTTCATCTTTCCATTCGTCCATTTTGTATGTATATAGTTTAGCGGTCTGGCTCAGTGGCGTCAATCTACAGTTCCAATATCTATTAGCAGACGGACAGATATTCATCAAGTCTCATAACCCGATTCAACCTTTTTTATCCTCATAACGATTATCCATATGGAATCATTATTATTAAATCATAACAGGGACAACCAGACCGAACTGTAGACTTGACGGTCCCGAACTGTGGGGCAGAGTCGACTGCCTAGCAAACAATCGGGAAGACATGGCCTGCATGCGCTGACCGCGTCCGTAGGAATGCCGTCATGACATGCATTAGTGGGTTGGAGCGCGAGCTTGGCAGCAACATACACGTGGACGACATCTTTATCACGTCCGTTCGACTGAATGAAAAAGCAATGCGCCCCCAGACAAATAAGGTTAGGATGTAGTACACAGGTTCCATCTCTCAACAGACATCAAAATGCTGGAGATAGAAGGTTTCCACTGATTCATGCAGAGTTCATTGACTCATTCCTAGATATTGACCAATAACAGCAACTGTGAAGAAGAACTTTAGTGACATGTCAATGAGAAATGGCATTGCGTCCAATAGCATTTGCTGCACATCGCCGAGAACACCATGAAACCTGTCAAGCTAGATGAAAACGGGCATGCAAGTATTGACCAAAGGAGCAAGGTGACCGGAGAGTCGTGATGTCGCTTAAGATTTGGTTGCAATGTTTCCATCATTTTCAAAATCAAGCATGTTTCAAGAGGACGCTCTGGTGCATTAATTCGCTATGCCTTCTCTGCTCTTCGCGAGTCGGATTAGCAACTGCACTGTTGGCAATGGCCGATAGCACTTCAATGTGGGCCGTAGAGCAAGAGCGTGCCGTAAAATGTTGGCAGCCGGACTTAACAGTTTGATTGGAATTCTGGACGAGTAAGAAGTAGTCATCCCAGTTAAGAGTAAGTAGTGAGTGGCGCTTGTGTTAATTGGAAAGGATCGGAAGGACGCCTAAGGTATTATTAGTAGGGTAAGAATAGAAGTCCTGTTCGAGTTGATGACGAGAGTAGCATGAAATGTCAGTTCAATTGCATTTTCCGGGTGCAGCCATTCACGGAATAAATTAAGCAATAATCATTTTGGATGATAAAATGCACATATATAACGCGAATGCCAGTTTCTGTAAGTTTCATAACGCCTGGTAGATGAGCGGCAATTCAACCCCCGAGCCATGGGGCATTCCAGGGCCTGATGATCGATTTAAGTGTGATTGAACATTCTCAGTGAGGATATCTATCCCACAGGTACGGAGTAAGCAGCTATGTTTCCGATAATGATGGGGTTAAGACGTCCATATCCGTTGTCTCATCCATCATCCATCGCACGATCATATCCTTTGTCAACGTTCCTCGGTGCCATCATCATCGCCTGGAGACATCGGGTTCCGATAGTTAACGTATTTCACTACCGAGTGAGACACCTCACGCGTTTTGGCCGCGGTCGAAAACATCGCTCAATTCAACCACCAACCATGCCTCCAAAAGCGCGTCAAAATTCAANAAATTCA
>JGI26058J51888_1000019_pt1 | contig 107008 bp, 72 predicted proteins | sample HigsolmetaSP110D_FD_51888 | JGI IMG/M metagenome (IMG submission 51888) | reverse complement strand
TTTTGTATGTTGATTTTTTTTTTTTTCCTATCCTTCTTCATCTTCTTATCCTTCTTTTTTCTTGCATTTCATTTTGTGCAGTTGAGATATGATTTTATCCATATAGATATATACATATATCCTGACCTGACCTGACCCGCCTCGTCTAACGAATTCCATTCTATTTAGTCCTCGACTTGCGTCCCTATCGGGCCCATCCCTATCCCATCCAAGTCCAACAACAATCTCCTGGAAGGTCTCCCCCTCCCCCTCCCAGGAATCCTCACCCCCCTCCGCTTCCCCGACATCTGCCCCCTCGGCGCCCCCGAGCGGTGGGAACTCCGCGCCCGCCCGTTCGGATGCGCTGTTTCGACGATGACCTTCCTGAGTACTCTCGTTGCAGTCGTGGGGACGTTGGGCGCTGTCGGGGTGGTTTGGGTGGCGGTGAAGTTGTTGGGGCTGGGGCTGGGGAGGGAGGAGGTGCGGATGTATTTGGTGCGGGTAAGGTCGTTTGGGGCTGGGGTGTGGGGGTTTGGGTTTGGTGGTGATTATGATGGGTATGATTGGGTGCGGAGGATGGGGAGGAGGAGGGGAGGGAGTGGGAGGGGAAGGGGGACAAGTGGGAATGTGGGTGGGTATGGGTATGGGTATGGTGATGATGGTGGAGTGGAGGATGGGGAGGTGAGGCCGTTGTTGGGTGGGTAGGTCCATATGATGATGATGATGACGACGATGATGATGAGTTCTATGGCCTCTTAAAGAAAGGGGAGGTTCTGATGAAAATGGCGTGGCGGTGGTAGGATATGAATGAATGCACGTGTGTAAGGGCTTTTATGTATCTTGTCCTCGATGACAGTGGCATTGGGCTATGCTTTTTTCATGCCTTTTTTTTTATCAGGATGTCAACTCGACTTTGCAGGTGTTATGACCGTTCAGGATACGGAGGAATACATCACCGCAATCCAGACTCAGTTGTTTATTCGAGACTAGTAGTTTCAGCATCCAGTCCCATCATAGACTAGATCGGGATGCTAAGAGATACATGATATCTCATTAATCTCATATCATATCATCGACGAAAGGAATATGTCTCGAGAGACAATCGAATGTCCTCCGTGTCATCTTCTTGCGTTGCTAGGTACTGTACCTAGATAGGTAGCCCTCAACCCTTGACGACCTGGCTAACCTTGTATTCGACGATGGTCGGCTTGCCCTTCTCGACAATGAAGTGGCCCTGGCCGACGAACACGCGGTTTTCGAGATCCTTGTAGCGCTCGTCGCCGGTCTGCAGTTCATGAGGTCATTCCCATTGGTATGTGAAGCTTTGTTTTTTGTGGCAAGGGGCCTTCGAAGTCGTGACAGTGACTGTCACTCTGTTTGTCGCGGGTTAGGTCTTACCTCGAACGTGATGTGAGTGACTAAAGTACGATTATAGTTAGTGTCATGTATCCTGGATTATGAATATAATAATGGACCGGTAGGAGGTGTCTACGTACAAGAGTTGCCGTAGGGCGTGACCGTCGACTCGGCCTGACCGCTGAGGACGCTCGCCTCTGCGGGAGTGACGGCAATGGTGCCGGTGTAGTTCAGGTAGACGAGCTGTAAGGAACCAGTGTTAACCCTCATGAGGAAATGGTATATTATTGCCGTGCAGTGGGCTGGATAAATCGAAAACGTACAGCGCCATCATTGGTCCTGGGGTCGACAATGTCAGTGGTCGCTTTGCGGGAGTGATTTCCGCAGCCCCGGGCTGCATCATCAGGAAGCTAGAAATGTCTAATAACTCACTTGACAACGCCATGGGCATTCAGACGCAGGTGCTTCCCGTCCGGGTCGGCGTGGATGTAGTCGTTACCGACACCGACGAATTCCGAGTCGAAGCTGGGGGAGTATCCAGGCTCGCTCTTGATGGTGCCTCCTGTCATAGGCTTTTCCGCTCAGTTAGCTATCGAAGTTTTCATGCTGCCCAGGTATCAATAGAAACAAAAAAATGGAGGAAGAACTTACGACAACGTTCAAGCCTCTGTTGCGGGAAGCGCTGCCTGCGTCGCGGGACCTGGTATGTTAATTCACTGATCGCTCCCCATCTTCACCGGTTTAAAGTACTGGTTTAGCAGTGAGTCGCACCAACTACGAAAGGAGGGTCGATTTTGACCTGTTCCCGCGAAAGGTGATCGGTTAGTGAGGCTATGTTGGAGAGAAGAGCCAGAATCTCATCGTAGCGGGATACCTGCGGTGTACCTGCTATGATGTAGAAGAGCTTACCTGGATGGTGAAAGCGGGCTGGAGAGCTGGAAAGTTCGCCATAGTTGCGATGCGATTTCTTGGAGATCGTAGATCTTAGAACCAGGAGATCAGGTAGATAGCAGAACCAGGTAGGTACTGTGATTCTGTCTTTTCGAGGACTGGATTATTGTTGTGTGGGATGACGCAAGTTCACTCTGTACGACTTATACTTCGACCTAGGACCCATATACAGCGGCCCGAGGAGATTCACGGCCCCGCAATTCACGAGGGGTGTAGAGTAGACTGTAGACCCGTTGTTCCGGAGCTTTTAGCGGAAAAGAACCAATTCCTCTTGTTGTCTTCGATCAGAATGGCTTGTCGACCAGTGAGAGACCGTCTGCCTGGCCATCTTTTGCCTGATTGCTAATCAAACTCCACATCGCCTCCACCTCTACCCCTCATTTCCAAGATCGTTGCGAAGCAGACAGGGCAATTGGAAATCGACCTTATTTCCTGAACGGTCGTCAGACTGTCCCTATATTGATGTAAGCTGGGGAAATATCAAATGGAGTATTCTGTACCTTAGTACCTGGTTACCTAGTAGGTAGGCAGTAGGTCTTCCTGGGGTAGGTTCTCACCTGTATGCTCGAAACTCTCGATTACCTACATAGTAGCTCTTCCCAGACTGGTAATACCATTATTATAAGTCTGGTGACAGAGACACGGTGCCACTAACAGCGCAGAGAGAGTCTGCATAGCTACCATCTATCTTTCTTTTCTTAGATCTCGTAGACGTAGCCAATCTCTCCGCGACTCTGTGGTAGTGATCTCACATAGAAGGGTGGGCCGCCTAGGTCGGCGCACACAAATGTCGCAGTAGTGCCGGTATTTGATTTAACCAGCTATCTGCCTAGGTAAGTACTAGGGTATTGGAAACCTTAGAGACCGACTCGTGCGGTTGATCTTACACCAGGACTCTACCGAGGATGTGCGGAGTACGGAGGAGCATCTCCGCATCTGGACGGTGGCGTTGACGGCCCATGAACTTTCGGTTAGATCGCCATCTAAGTCTTATTCTAAACTCTCTACAGTATAAATGCGTGTGTGCGTGTAGGAAAGGTGAAATGAGCATAGCGCTCAATTCCTTTAAGCGAGTCCATAAGTACACATAAAATCTGTAAATGTCGATGTGGAGGGAAGGCTGCGATGAGCTGAAAAGAGACTGAAGCTAGTGATGCATTTCCATGCCAAGTCTCTCCGAGTAGAGAGACATAGCAGAGGGGGATTGTAATAACAATAGTCGACTCTATAGTCGAACGGTGATCTTCTCGGTACCGGCAGTATCCAGATTTCTAAAGCTGACAAGAGGGAGTTTAAAGCGCAGTTTCATTGTCTTCTGGAACTTGGCTATATTGTAAATCCATGGCTCTTGAACCAGAGCCTTGTCAAGGGTCCTGAATCAAAGATAAAAACGATGGTAGACGCATCTCAACTGAGATGCGGGTGATCACTGCTAGGAAATCCAGTGGAGAGGGAGTGCAAAAATAACATAGAGAAAAACGACGGACTGACACACACAACACTGAGTATGTAGCCACGTAGTCTATTCCCCGCACTCCTGCGGTATTTGATCAGCGTCTAGGATACACAGGGGGGGGGATCGTCAGACTCTCAACTTGCGCACAAGCTGATCATGACCTGCACAGTTTCAACCTCCTCTCCAGCCTGCCAGTCGCTGACGCCGCTGCTGCGCAGTCTGACGCGGTGCATCGTGATGTCTCAACTGGCCACGACGATCGGCGTTCACAGGGTCCTCAAGTGATCCAATCCCTCGACGAACCAGCACTCCCCAAGACCGCACGTGGGAGAGGGCAAACGATCAGCTCCTGCGCAGTGAGTCGCGTGTTCCTTTGCCGCTCTTGCGTTAGTAAGAGAGGGAATTTGGGAGAGCTGATATATATAGGCCATTCTCAGCTGTCACATACGGACACGGAGAGTGGTGAGCCTGGAAGAGCAAGGCACCAAGACCGATCGCCGAACCCTGTCGCCGCCGCGCCTCTGGTTGGCGGGAGCCGGGGCCGTACCTGACGCCGCGGCCGATCGGGAACGCGCGCGCAGCCAAAGTCGTGGTGACGTCGTGAAGCTGACGTCCTCGCCGGGTATGCCATCTCGCTCTCTCTGTGTTGCATGCCTGGGCTTCTCCCATGGTTAACATTGACGCATGGTATACACAGGTCTCCCGCGCTGTCGGGCTGCTGCTCGAGCTTTCTGAGCAACAATGATCCGTGTCCTGCTGTCCCTTTGCCTGGCGGCCGCAGGCGCATCCCGCGTTTGCGCGCTGGAACAGCAACCTCTTCGCGAAGAGCACGGGCATCAACTTAAGGATAGCAGTGGCAGGCCCTCGGGAGGGCTCCATGGGCGTTTCCTGCACGTAACAGGTGAGTGATGGCGCAGTCAAGTTTGGGCTGTGCGCATACATACTGACTTGCGTAGACTTTCATCCAGACACCTTCTATAAACCCTTCACGAGGGTAGACCGTGCGTGCCACAGAGGCAAAGGTGTTGCAGGATACTTTGGAGCGGAGGGCTCCGACTGTGACTCGCCATTGACGCTGGTAAACGAGACGTTCAGGTGGATCGAGAGGAACCTCAAGGACAAGATCGACTTCGTCGTCTGGACTGGTGATTCCGTACGGCATGACAATGACGAGAAGAACCCGCGGACGGAGGAAGAGGTGGCCCAGCTGAACAAGTTGCTGGTCGACAAGTTCGTGAGCGTGTTCAGCAAGCAGGACGGTGCCAACGACCCGAACCCGACCAGCCTGAAAATTCCCATCGTCCCCGCAATTGGGAATAACGATGTTATGCCGCACAACATTCTCAAGAAAGGTCCGAACCGGTGGACGAAGATGTTTCTCAAGGTCTGGGACAAGCTGATACCGGAGGAGCAGCGTCATACCTTCGCGGAGGGAGGGTGGTTCTATACGGAGGTCATCCCTGGCAAATTAGCTGTCGTCAGCCTCAACACAATGTACTTCTTTGACTCCAACAAAGCAGTCGATGGATGTGACGACAAGTCCGAACCCGGCTATGAGCACATGGAGTGGCTGCGTGTACAGCTGAAGCTCCTCCGAGAACGAGGCATGAAGGCCATAATCATTGGCCACGTCCCTCCGGCTAGGTCGGGTTCCAAGCGCAACTGGGATGAGACTTGCTGGCAAAAGTACACGCTCTGGATGCATCAATACCGCGATGTCGTTGTCGGAAGCCTCTACGGCCATATGAATATCGACCATTTCCTGCTCCAGGACAGCCACGACATCGAAATCGCTGGCCTTGACGCCAGTACGGAATCGTCCCGTATTGAGGATCCCTCCGATGGTCAGTTCACGGTTCAGTCCCGGTCGTCGTATCTCGCGAGCCTCAGGAAACAATGGTCAAAGATGCCGTCCCCGCCTTCGGATCTTTCGGACATGGACGTTGCAGACGATATCTCCCAAGAAGACCACGTCGCTGTTAACTCTACTCAAGAAGCTTTGAAAAAATCCAAGAAAAAGAGAAAGCAGAAGAAAAAGAGCTTCTTGAAACAGATCGGTGGCCCTTGGGCGGAACGGTATAGTCTATCCTTTGTGTCGCCTAGCGTAGTCCCGACCTATTTCCCAACCCTCAGGGTAATAGAATACAATATCACGGGCCTGGAGCACACTGCCACATGGGCAGAAGCCATGGCCAGTGGCAATTTCAATCTCATCTCCTCTTTGTCCGTGGTCAACGACGATGCCATCGATGATAGACCTTCATCTGCTGAATTCGACACATCGAAGAAGAAGCGGAAGAGGAAGAAGAAGAAAAGCCACAAGAAGAAAAAGAAGCCGGATTTTAAGGTTCCTGAGCCACCGTCGTCGACTGCTCCTCCCGGTCCTGCATATTCAAACCAGCCGTTGACGTGGCTCAGCTATACTCAGTACTTTGCGAACCTCACCAGGCTAAATGAGGGGATGACGGCATTGAAGAAGTCCTCCGAGGACAAACCCTCAAGCTGGAGGGAGTATAAACTTGCTAAAAGTAATGCATTGAAGAACGAGCATGTGCCATTTGAATTCGAGGTCGAATATGACACGGCACAGGACGAAATTTACAGGATGAAGGATCTCACTGTGCGCAGCTTCTTCGAGCTCGCCACTCGGATAGCGAAGCGGGATCCAGACAAAGAAGATCGGCTTGCTTCTTTAATTTCGGGAGATGTACCTGAAACGGAGGATTTAGACGCGAATTGCGCGAACGATACTCAAAGTGATGTATACGAAGACAACACTGGACTGGATGCAACAAAGAAGAAAAAGAAGAGCAAGTACCTGAACAAGCCGTGGGTTACGTTCGTGGATAGAGCGTTTGTGAGCTATCTGGACAAGGACCAGATCAATGACATTCTCAACAGGTCATATTAGGAATTTTGGCACAGGTTATGAGTATATGATGACCGGAGGAACAGTGCGTTTCTTGTACCCCTGTTCCTACATAAAGTTATACCCAGTTTCCCACCCTGATTTTGAAGACTTCATGGGACTGCACGATTATACGGGCTCTTCACATTCACAGGATGACGATGAATGCTTCACATACCCGAATTTTCGATCTCGCATACGCTGTCAGATGAATCTGCATTGCATATGATTAGCAGATTGATTACATTCTTTTTCTCCATAACTCTGCATTTACCGGTTGGGCATGTTCGTGCGCTTGGCGTCTGTGTTCCACTGGATGGGGTTTTCATGATGGAAATAGGCTGTCCGAGTTTCTCTGTATATATATATATATATACACTTCAACCAGGATTTCCGGGGTTTGGGTAATCATGTCTCTGAAAAGTTTCGGGCCATCTGAGCACTCCTTCGCATTCGCGTGTACTGTACATATACTTGTGCTATATATACAGCATTGCACAACCGAGACACGTTGATAAAGAATGGACGTAACTGCTGCAACTACCCATGTTATCTTCTAAACAGCACTGCGTAGTCTTCGTAAGCTTGGACCGGACCACATAGGTCCCCATTGATAGGTATTCCTCTACTGTAAACGAACCAGCTGTCGCTATCGACTATCCCCGAGAGAAGGCCTTTCGACGTACTTCATTTCAGGCCCACAGTCCGCGCTGCTCACGAGCAAAAGCAATCACTAGCTACCGGCTAAACTCTACGGCTAATTCGGTTTACGTCTAGTAATACTACGTAGAGAAAGAATAATATCTACTATTGGCTTAGACGCTATGAAAGATGGAAGTAACCCCGCTTAGGTACCCTCTCCACATTTTGCAAACTGCGCTGTTGCGCTTCACTTATCGAAGAAGGCAGTTTCCAGATCTCAGCGCTTACTTACATGCTTTATTTATTTACGACTAGTATAAAGGCCTTTGTGCCACCTTTGTACAGTTCTACACAGCTAAAAGGCCATATTCTCCCTCTACTGTACATGTCTACATGGGGCATCTACCGTAGACGTAAGTAGTGATAAAAAACCTTAGGGCTGCCTTCACCCCATGATGCGGCTCCGCAAGGGAATTGCGGCTCTGCAGGGAATGATCCGACGAAAATTCCCTTTCGTCTGATGTCGTTCACTGCGGAGCTGCATGGGGTGACATTCCCCAGCCCCCTTTTTTCAAGTGATTTCTATGATTCGGAGTGTCTGATTGGATGAGATCTGTGCATTCATTCATCAGGATGGTATGAGTCGTGGGTTGGACAGTGAACGATTGTGAAAGAGGAAGGTTGGAGCTTGGGCCGACGGGGTGGGGTATAGAATCCCTATCTGCCTGGTTTTGCTTTCTTTTTTTCTTTCCTCTCTACATACATGCAACTGGCAAGGTTCTTTGGGGTTTTGGTCTTTGATTCCTCTTGGGTCCTGTATATATACTAGTAGCCTTTAAAGGTTTCCTTTGCTGCTCTTGCTTATACCTTCGAAGGTTGTTTAAAGCATTGCCTACCTAGGTATGAAGTATATAGTCGTCACTTCATTTACGGCAGGGATAGAGAACTTTAGGCTCCCTTTTTATACTCCTGCTTGCTTCGATCGACGACTTGTCTTTCAAATCGATGACGCACATATTGTTTACCGTGTCCATCACACCCGGAAACTTCTAGGTTTCCTTCCTCCCCTTCCCGTCCTTCCGGGGGGAACATAACGGCTTCGCCGCCAATATTCCCTCCTCATGTTTGTACCTTCAACTTTCTTCCACAATATGAAGTACCATCTAGTATATAGTATGATTTGTCCATTGACCGATCGCGTCTCATGGACCTGAAGGCACCATCACCATTCCCCTCTGTGCGAGAGAGACATCGTTGTCTGAAATATATTACTCTACTACATCGCAGAGCTCCTATACGCTCGATGAAGAGGTGAGAGGGGTCGTCTATCTCTTGTCCTAGAAGTATTAAGTCAGACAACCCCACACCTTTGGTGTCCTGCTCTATTCTTCTCTTTAGATACCTGATCTTCGTTCTTCCATCTTTTATTTATTTATAGAATGGAGCGGTGGAGGAGTAGAGCCGGACGGTGTTCATTGGCTTGTGTTTGCATTCTCTTTCTTACTTTGTGTCGGTGGATGAAATGTCTGGCGGCGTATGCCTGGTGGAAAGGCAGGGGAGGGGAGCAGGCTGCGAAATAGCAGCGTCACAGGAGGTCCTCGAAGAAGAGGGAAGATTTTTTTTTAAATACTTGGCAGAGGTCGGTTCCTCTTCGCTGTTCTTATTGACGATATATTCTTTTATTAATATATATATATATATATCAGGCTACTCCTGATCTTGTGACGCCCAGTCACGGCCACCCCTCGGGGCTAATTATAGCGGCTAAACGTACCTGAGTCGGAGGGCGAGAGAGCGTCGGTGGTTCTACCTGTTACATGCACGCTTGCAGATGAAGCCCATCAGGAAGGAGGGGAGCTTCCTGAAGAAGACGAGAGATGATGTGTGCAAAGGCTAAGAACTCGTTGTTGTCTACGGTTCTTCTTCTCAATGAATCCGAGCAGGGAAAGGAGAATCATCCACTTCTACTTCTAAATATAATAAACAGAATATATCTTTTCGACGAGTGGATTACAACTGCGATGAATTCCAGCTGATCGTTGGTTTTTATATCTAGTTGGAAAGATTTGTCTGTTCTCTTAGCAGTGCAAAAGATTACTTGTTTCTACATTTAAAACCCCGTGAATCTCGAAGGACACAGCAAATAATCTCTCCATTGGGCCACAAACGCGCAAAAGCTCCCATTCAAAACGACCCCATGAGGCACGAATGCCCAGATATTCTCCCCGGCGACGTGGCGGTGCTGGTATTATAGTGGTGGAAATGGAAATGGCTGAGAGCGCTCCCCGTCTCAAGGAAGAGAGGAAAGATGCAAGCTGATATTTGCAAATAGAACGGCCAACAGCATGAGGAGACTGAATATCTATATATACAACTCTTTTGTCGTCACTCTTATATTCTCTTTGTTCGGCATGGTGGATTCTTCCTTCAGTTTCTATGAAAATTGTTTAATGGACAGTAAACATTCGTGAAGCAAGGGAAAAGAAAGCAACACTCACTCCTTGCACCACGATCTTCCTTTCTCTAGGTGTCTGCTCTTCGTCTTGCCTTCCAATATATAAAAGTTTCTTCTCTTTATTCCGCTCTGCGGAGGTTATTGTTTCTATCGGATTGGGATGAGCTTCCTTTCCATTCCCCTTCTTCAGAATGTATAGAGCTGTCGAGGTTCCTTTTCTTGTTTATATATATTCCTTCCAGGATCGAACAAAATCTACAGATCGCCCAGGTTCCTTTTTATATCGTTTGTATATGGCACCGCTGCGCGTTGAACTGGGGAGAGTGTTTCTTCGTTCCCGAGGAACCCTGTCGCCTGGGGCCGAAGGTAACGATGATTTGTTGCTCAATATGGCGTTAGAAATAGGAATATCTTTTTATATACCCCTAGAGACAATACTCCACACGGCCCATGCAAGCCACACTATTCCAAACCTTGCTCCAACCCTACAGAAATGGTGCTTCTATATGATCCTAAATATATAGGAATCTTTTCATTATGCCTCTGACATAGCGTCACTTCTTTTTCCCGACACTTCCACCGACCTCAATCAGTCCCTGAATGGCTCCGACAGGAAGTCGGACCAAACAAGTCATTTGACGAGATCAGGGACCTCATAGAGCGACTCCACGAATAGATTGCTGCAGAACAAAATGCCGGGCACGAAGTCATCATTCCACAACAACAAAATAAAGTTCCGCCCAGGATGGAAAGTCGCTCAGCAGGAGATTATGGACGATGATGTGAAAGGACAAGAACAACGACAGACCATGCAGCAGCAGAAGGAGAAGCAACGCGCACAGTGCTGCAAGGATTGGCGGGAGGACACCATTCCCGGGTGAGCAGGAAGGGCCTGTAACAGAAAGTGATGTGCAAGTCAGGGGTTTGTGAACAGCCTCACTTTGATTGACGATCTGAGTGGAAGGAGTGACGTGTAGGTCACGAGTTGTTTGAAATGGCTCTCGTCTCACTGCCCATGGTTGTTGAGACGAAGAGAATGGTCGATTCACTGGTTCGATTTATCTTCTTTTACAAGATTTCGAACTCCCCCTTTCCAGATTCTGAATAGGATCGTTTATATATCTTCCAGTTCTTTTGCGCCTCCGAAGGAAGAAGCGCCCGACGTCGGGATGGACCTCTGTGTCTACCATGAAATCCTCGTGTTCCCTTCAAGCATCCCAGATTATTAAGCTCCTTTCAAGGGGGTTATGCCCCGCAAGCTATGTCGCCGGCGATGGTGTCGTTTGTGTGCTGCTGACATTTTCTTTATGTGCCGTGGACAGGGTCGTATACACTTCTCTTTGGTGTAAGGAGGGTCCAGCGAGCCATATCTTCCGACACGGTCCATCCTTCGTATAAGAACTGGATAGGGTCTTCGAAATTTTCTTCAATTCCTCGAAGAAGCAGCATTCGACCTGCTCTTGTATAATGAGGGCCCCATGTAGGCGGCCCCCCTTGGTATCAGGATCAAAGATTAGCCCACCTTGCCGTCAGTTTCGTCAGGGATTCTTTCCTCCTGTATCTTTGATAGGGTCGTTTATAGTTCTTTTTTAATATTTAAAAGGGACCCAATGAAAACTTCCCAGATTGGTTCGACATTCTTTTATTTTGGTTACCTTCCCCGATTCACCTTCAAAGACTACTCATCCTGAGGAACGGGTTAAATACCACGTTTGGAGATGAAATAAATCTATACAAGAACCAATGTGCTCTCCATAGGATCTTCTATTGTTTTCTTATCACACGTCATTTCGTTGCTTTGCTTAACTTTTCTTTCTGTGCTTCTCCTTCGAATGATTGGCGCATGGCGTATCTGTTCTGTTTCCTCTCCGAAATGCTCTGCGGAGGAGGTCTTTAAGCTTGTCTTTCAGAAGACAATACATTAGTCTGTACATACAAGACTAGTACGCACCAGAAGCAGCTCGTGATTTTCAGATTCGCAAGAATCCTCACCACCATCAGAGACAGCAGAAACACCGTGGCATGCCTCCATTATATATACAAAAAGCAACTGACTTTTTTTCTTTTTTGGACTCTCAGGAAGCACTGATAGCCATCAGCGACGGCAGACATCGCAGCATGTTTCTTATGTATACTGTACAAAAATTGTCCTTTGTCCTCTATTGTTGCTTGTCACACCAGAGATCACGGATAGATCGCAAATACCACAGACAAGGAAACTGGAAAGACTGGCGGAGAATCTCCCTTTAAAAACTGGTATAGCAAGTCGTCGGGCGCTACGCCTATGGGGGCCCTGTGTTGGCGGCCCCCTCCGGTTCTTGAGATGCAGGCAATTGTTGAGAATCTACCAGCTCGAATTCTCCAGTTTAAAATTGGTGTGCCAACCAGTCTAACTTCTATAAAAAACAGAGTCCAAGTGCGGTCCACCAGTGGGCGAGGCCGTCTTCGACCCAACAATAACCACCGCATTCTCATCCGGGTTCAGCCTAAGCACCCGGTCTCCGGAACGTCAGACCGGCGGCAATGACATTCTTCCTCTGGCTTCTATACAGCCGTTTATATTTCTTTTTATATGTATAAATGGGTGAAGTGCACAAACCTGGCCCCAGAGTGTGGTCGTTTATACTTAGGTACTTAACTTTCTTACGTCTTTATATAGAAGGGAGCCCCATACTGGGCCCCAATTGAAGTAGGACCAGCCCTGTCGTTATTTGCCGCAGATGTTCGATTGATATGAAAATCAATCGTTGTTTATGCTTTCCTGATCGACCGTGAAGACTTGTGGCCAAGGTCGGCCACAGCAAAGTCAAACCTCTGGTGGCCGCCGGGTGCCGTTTTTGAAAAAGGAATACAGCACACTGCCTAAACGTGTTAGAACAAAATCCACGTCTGGTGTGGCCCTTTGTCGACTGGCTTATAAGCTTCAGGTTGGACATGACCTCCAGTGCTGCGTTCAAGGAGAGCTCCAACATCAATCTAGGGGGAAAAAAAAACTGCGGAATCGTCTAACGCTGGAAGTTCCAAGATACTCTCCAAATTGTCAGAGTTCTAGAGAACTTCGATGATTCTTCCTACCAGGTGGAATTTGAGTGCAAATTCCCGATTCTTTAGGATCGATTTTCAATTTTATTATCTGGACAGACGGAAATTAATAATACATCCTTTTCTAAAATCAGAGCATGTTGCGGTCCATTGGATAATTATTTCATATAATTTATAGCTTGAAATCTAGTATAGTTTGCATGAAATAAAATCATTAGTACAATGTTAAATGATCCACAAATTCTGGATTCTGTTTTATATTGCATTTTTTTCGATATATAAATAGTTAAAAGAAAGATTTATCAAGTTTCGTGCGCTGATGGTTCTTTATACTTCTTATATTTTGATGAGAAAATCCTATAAGCACAACTCTCCTAACCTTTAAAGCCTGAGAGCAGCAGCAGACAACGAGCTCAGTCTCCAGAGCTCATGTCTCGAACAAGTGCAGTCGGCTCTCCGACTTCGGTCACTAGCACTCCAGCTCCAGCTGCAGCTCAAGGCACGACGAACGCGAACATGGACAGGGACCGAGATAGAAAAACCGGCGGTTGCTTCAGAAGGACAGAGTGAGAAACGCTGTTGAACGCTCTTCAAATGAGTATCCGAGATAGTTGGAGCTCAATTTCATATATAATATAAAAGCAGTCTTATATATTATAAAGAGCAGGACACGATCTCAAGCTTTATCCAGGATTACGACCCTGTCAAGGTCAAACATGTTGTCCAACCAGCCATCATCTCACTGCGGACCAGTGCGCTAGACAGATTCAAGATTCAATCCCTTGGTCTTGTACATGCTGAACACTGAAGTGGTGCAACGGATGGGGCTACCAACCCAGGCAGCAGGAGTTGTTGATGATAGAAGTGGAGGAGGCGGTGCTCAACCTGGACAACCACTGTCTCAGCCAACATGCCACACAGACTTTAGTGAGGTCACAATTGCACACAGCAAATTGTAAGATCTGCAACAAGCAGAACAAAGTGGTCTTGTGCTTTTGCTGGAACTGTGGCTGGCAGATCTATACTCCTTGCTGAGATGTATATAATTGGATATTGCTGCTATAATTCTCAGAGATCATTTACAGGTGAGTTGTTCCGTATAAAAAGGCATTTGAGAAGAGTAAGACTAACAAGAACATTTGTGCTGAACAAAGATGGAACAGATAACTACAGTCTTGATCGACATGCTGTATTGACTCTACTTGACGTGACAATCCACACGGCCAAATGCGACATCTGCGACATCAACAATAAAGCAATCCTGTGATGGTGTCGCAGCACATTTCTCACTCGACATCCATATATATTCGATTATCCGATTACTCGGTTCCGTGGAGCTGTTGCGAATAGGCACGACAAGAAAAATGGAGAACTGTAAGACAGGCATTCATGATTCAGACAAGACAGATCCATGGGGAATCTGTCTCTCAGATTATCATACTTCGAAACCGGTTACTTGAGCTCATTCTCGTATAATTAGAGTGTCAGAACTCATCGCAACTGGGACAAAGTCTCACAATACAATTGGGACTGTGGCTGGCAAATCTGTACTGCTTGCCGGGATGAACATGGTGGAGATGGCCACCATGGTACTCAGAGGCCATTTATAGGCTAAGTGTTCGATCATAACCAGCCATACAGAAAAGCATCAGAGCAGAGCAAGAAGTTTGACGAAAGGTATTAAGAATATCGACCTTTCAGTGCTACCTATGGCGGTTCTCTGTTTTCAGATTGCGCATCGTGAGGGATACTAACTCGATAAAGAGACCAGTTTCCGATTACGAATATAATCTGCTGTTACAAATTTAACCGAAGTCGAGCCCCGAACCGATGGCCCTGCCGATAAGCTTGGTCAACCCTTCTCTCTTGTCGTAGCATCTCCCAACATTCCAACAATGCCTCGCAATAGCACCAGGAACAGCGGCAGCAGCATGGTCAGATGTGAATTCAGCGAAGGACCATGTGCCACTGGGGGGGGGGGAGAATCTGAAGAAAGTAACCTCGCATATATTTAGCCGCAATAAGGTTTCAGGAAGCTCTGTCTGGACCATGTATCGGTGCACTACTGTCGAAAACATGATCTGTGCAAGGGACCGTGCCATCATGTGGAAATTAACTCAATGTGATCTCCTGATGGACTCCCTGGCTGTTATTACTGTCGCAAGTGTGGATTGGGCGATGCCAGAGCACTCCAGTCTTTGCAGCAAGCAAATCGATCTTTTTTTATTTCTCCTGTGACGCGAATTATGAACAATATATGAGATACTTAGCCTCGACATATGACATCTTTGGGCACATCTAGATGCCTCAGAATCCACCTCGCGATGAAATTCTTGCACCGCGAAACCAAGTCGCTTATCGACTCCTAAAGGGGAGATTTAAAGCTCATGCTCTAACCGGTTGATTACAACCTCTCCTCGGCTGCGTCCAGATAAAAGCCTTTAGGAACAACGTCCTATGAAGAATGCTCCGGGTGCTCTTGGGTCTCACATGCATTCCGTTTCTCCGGTTCTTTAGATTCTCCTCCTCCCTCTTTTTTACCTCATTCTAACGGTCCTGTGCTCCAATCCATGTTGGCTGTTAGAGGGAATTGAGAATTCTGATATACTGAAATCTGGAAATTCAGGTATCACTTCCCGTTGAGAGTTTTGATGGAGAGCCATATGCAATTTCGACGGCCTCGATATCATGATGATGTACAGCACATATCTGAATTCACGAAGAAAAATTATGACAACGACGTGCCGGAAAACATAATGATATAACTGAGCACATAAAGCTCCCCAGGCCAAGTTGCCGAGCTCCCAAAACACAGACCTCCAGATGATGATCTGATCCAGCGTCGTGGCACAAGCGTACTCGGTGGAGTACGGCGATCAGTCTCGGCCGGCTCCAGACGCAGAGCGGCAGGAACAGGGAGTCTTCAGGGGCAGCGATAACTATGAACTACCAGCCAACATGGTGTAGGTCTTCTTCAAGCGAGAACAATCTTTCTTGTATTTCTTTGTAGCTACTACGAGAGTGACTGATGAGGAGGAGCCATTTAGAGGCTCATATCTATTGGATGAGCATGAGAGGATTGTGCAGTTTCTACTTTACTAGCTAATCCACTAAAGTGAACTGGAAATAGGACTTAACCTCAAAAAATTACATATCAAAGAGCTTTGTCTTTATGCTATCTCTTTCTCTGACCACATAGGATTAAATATGTAGTTAAATTCAACCCCTTGGATTACTATATTCCCATTGGAGAAGAAATCTTTTGCAGTAGGGTCCCAATATGGAGACAAATGGTCCAGGAAATGGCGATTATCCTTTCCCTCAGGATGTCTCCATCTGATCCCGTGATGTTTATACGACGCGAGATTCACAGTCCGGCACCTGCCGCGTCACGTTGTCTTCGGAATAAACTGTATCCGGATGGCAGGAGGCACACAAAGGAAGACAGATCCTTAGTGAAATTCATTTCTGTCACCAAAAAGCTGGACTCCAATGCAACATTACCCTCATCGTTTCCAACATCAAGAAGATGATCAACTCCATCATGACCCTGTCTGTCTGTGATTCATATTGTATATACTCATCTACAAGTTCATAAAGAATCAGATTCCAGTACAAGGAGAGCTGGGAGTTCGATGCGATTGTGGCCTGCGAGTATCTGTGTGCCTTCATTGGATGTTACAATGACAACCTCATCGTCCAGAGTTCCTAAAATCATCAAAGCCGGGACACCCAGCAATAAGCAGAGAAACTGGAACATCTGGTTCTCGAACATCGCAGTTGATGCAAGACCACATGGCAGCACCTGGGATGTCTTTGTCAGAAACAGGTAAGATGGAAGCAAAGTGAATCCTTCCTGATGCCCAGCTCCTTTTCCTGTGATCAGAGTACAAAGTTCCCTTGAATTATGTTTCTGTTCTAGTCTATTTGCTGACTGATGCGGAGAATATATAGGCAGTCTGTGTGTTTGACCACTCGTGGGCGGCAGGCTATGACAGCAGCGACAGCGCAAATTGGCAGTTAACAGGTAGCTCGAAGCATTCGGGGACTTTGGATTCGGATCCGAATCGGTCTATCATCGAGGTGCTAAGTTACATGAGACACGATAACAGGAAAAGTGCAAACGCAAAGCGACTATACAGACGCACACAGTCCTCCCCACAAAAAACTTTGGTGTCAAAAGTTAAAATATCACAGTTATACTCTATTGCGTCCAGCTGAATTTGCAATTTTTCTTCGCCGATTTGCCTCTGGCATATGGCCTTGGCAACATAATGGACAGGGGTGAGAGAAACTACCTTGGACCAGACGAGGAATACCTCAACATAATAAATCTGTGGGCCGTCATCACAGAAGTTGAGCCGATGATTAACCATGTGCTTCTTGTCAGCGATCGATCAGTGGCCCAGGTCCTGTTGGCATCGAAGAAAAAGAAACAATATGCTCTTATATACATGAGCACGGAGTGCTGCTCTCGACCATTTTCAGCGGCAACGTCATCGACCATCCCTCTTCACTATCGATGATGATTTCCACATGCCACACCACCGTATTCAGCTTCTCCGGCACAGACCGCAGCATCCTGAGCGCGCGGATGGCTATCGTATTCGTGGTCATCGGCGTGGCATGCCTGACAGGACCTCAATTCGCAGCGAGACTGGTCTCAAAGATAGTATCTCGCATCCGAGAAAGATGTTACGTCCCGTGCCCTACCTGCCGAACTCCGCGATAAACGGAGTTGGAGACGCTGCGGCGGTTGTGGCTTGTGGTGCCAGCCTCGTCTCCGTTGTCGGCGACGGGGATAGGTGGTGGAGGTGGTGGTACGAGGAAGAATTAATGGTTTTCATCCCTTGAGAAGCTTCCGAAATGGGGAGTTGCCGTGTGAGAAAAACCGCAAAGGGCTCATCGTTGGTATTTATATAAAAGTAGGTAATATTCGTCCATTCCCATATCAGTGGAAAAGGAAAAACAAATCTCCAGGGTATTAATTACTTCTTTTTATATTGACAACCCTGTGAATCTCGAAAGCCACAGCAAATTCATGTCTCCATTGGGTCACAAGAGCAGAAAAGAACAAAACAACGGATTGAGGTACCAAGGCCCTAGTCTTCTCCCCTGCGAGGTGCTGGTGCTAGTCTTTATAGTGGTGGAAATGGAAACAACAAGAATTAAGGGGCCCCCTCTGAGAGTGGTCCCCGTCCCAAGGGAGAGAAGGAATATGGATTCTCTGTTCTATCTGATAACTTGCATTTGCGACCATATCCATCTCCTGGTCGTTCTAAGTTCCCCTGACGACTTACCGGCTATATATGCACTCCAGACCTCTCCTTTACTTTGGTCTTTAATTTCTTTTCTTGAAGAAGAATCTAGAGGTTCGAGCTTATGCTAAGAAAGCGAGAGAGCCAACGCACTCAGGCGCACCGGCGAATGTGATACTTCTGTACACTTTGCGGCATCTCTGTTGCCATTGAACGAGACCAGAATTATATGCTTGATTCGGACATTAACATCGTCGCCGAAAATGTGCTGGAAATCTGACCATTAAACGGGCATGGGATTCGGTTTCCGTCTCTACACCACTTTTTCTCCACCCACCCTTCCTTCTAGTCAGCATTCCAGGAGACGGACATCGTTTAACTTGAGCATGCTGCGTTCCCTGGACTTGTACCGGTGCCGTCATGCAGTCTCTCTCCTGGAGCACATCGTCAGATCAAAGCAGAAAATCCGGCTTAAAAGCTTCGAAACGTTGATGGATGGTTACAAACTACCGCTGTCACAGCGCCGGTCGGGGTCCCCGGGGCTCCCGCTAACAACGGGCGTAGCTCCTGCGAGCCACTGGTGGAAGATCAAGGCAAGTTGCGAATAGCGGGAAAATCATTTACAGTGGGAACAGGTCTCGGGTTTCAGTTTTCTAAGGATCCGACCATACCATTTGTCATATATCGGGCGGCCGCATCATAACGTTGATGTCATCCGAAGGAGTCAACACGGCAGGGGCAGTATCCGACACCTCAGGCAACAAATCTTATAGTTCTAGTCAATGCCGTCACTGATTGGTTGAACTTTTAATCCCGCCCAATCAGATGATGCGACGTCTCGCTTAGGAAGAAATCCGTGGCGAAATCACAGTACCCGATGCCGCTTTACGGCTGCAGAGCTTCCAGGCATTTTTGAAAGGTTGAAGGCCTAGGACAGTGAAGGAATATGATGTTGAAGGCACAGACGAAGGCTACAGCGAAGTCGAGCCCGACGGTGTAGTGCCGTCTTGGACCTTATTTTGTTTTATATCGGGTAGCGAAAAATACTCAACAAGCAGAGCATCAATGGTCCAATGGTTAGGATTCGTGCCTTCCAAGCACGAGGTCCGCGTTCGATTCGCGGTTGATGCATAAACATCAATTTATTTTTGAACCCCAACGCGCTGTTGGATAATTGCGTCCATGATCCTTTTTATGCTCCTCTTCTCCTGATGTGCCACAGTGCTGACATGACGCCTGCTTTGGTCGTGGTCATCGAACCTAGCGATACCGGATAGGGATCTTACGGTGCCTCAGGCAATGGTAATCGAAAGAAATCCTTGGATCATCCTACCACCCGACAGACAGGATATATATCACTTTGTTTACATTCCCTCGGCCGGCGAACATCGCCGCGGGCAATAGTTCGCTTTCCCGCGGCGGTAAATGTAAAAAAACGCACTTTATACGTTTGACCAAAAGCCATACGGCGTTGATTTCAAGGCAACCCGTATGACATTATTTTTTTCCCTTTTCCTGAGATAAATATCCATTGTCATATGGATAATCTTTATTCGCGGGAACAAGATGAGTTCGAAGATTCTTTTCCCCCTTCGGGTGTTTGGTGAATACCCCTCTCTCGCCAGTTGCTTCTTCCAAGAAGAGAGAACTTTATGTTAGGGCGAAAAAGAAGTCAGAATAAAGACTCCGAGGCCCGAAAATGGTCGCTGACTGTCCCAAGGGTCATGGTCTATATATATATATATATCCGCAGGCAGCCTGGCGCCCAGGCGAGCTCATTGAGATTGCCGACTGGGTATTTGGACCTAATAGCTTTCCGGACCTGTCGATCCTCGCCTACGGCGACTTCTCATATTATATATATAAATCGTTCTTTGTCGCATAACTCACTGTCCCTCTGACTTCTGTTGCCGCTTTCTGGGCCTACCAAACTCGCAGGTGATATATCTCGCAGACCGTGATCCTACAGCCCTAGATTCGACTGGAGGGTTGATACCTATATATGATGGGAAAACCCTTCGTGGTGGCTTATCTGCTTTTCATGCTCAGTGAACGGAGCTGAAAGTGGTACATTGGCAAAGAGAGACAATTTAAATTGAAAAAAAATCCAAATGGCATATATAGGCCTGCCAGACCCTGTTACCTGGAAAATGGCTTGCCTGTCTGACCTCAGCACTGCACATGTCGATCAGCCTTTGACCAACATCCGGGTCGGTAGTGGACGTTGCCTGAGTCTCGGATGCTCTTGATCTAGGTGGCATTGAAGGGTACACTGGAGGAGTTTCGCGGTTTTGCTGCCTATATGTATATTACGTTATAGGCTCCTGTGTCTGTCTATGTTGCTAGAGAGGGGTATCTAACAGGCCCCAGTGATATTCCACTTCGGGTCAGAGATGGATGCGATTTCTCGGAGCCCTCAGCGCGCTTTTTGCTTCATTCCGGAGGTAAAATTATGAATTCGACGACCTTAGATCAAGCATATGATGACCTCGTGGCGCATGCTCGCATCATTACATGGAAAATATCGCTCAGAGACTTGTCGAAATCAATTATGGGGAATGCCTTCTTGTTCTTTTCTTTCTTGTGGGCTCACAGCTTTCATGTGCAGTGGACAGAAAGAAGCAGGGCATTGCAAGTGGCTTCCGGCTCTCCGAGCTTGACATCGGGCCCGGTCTTTCTAAAATGCAGATGAAGTTGCCAGATGGGTTCAAATCTAGTACGCCGGCAGAGAGGGATACTTTCCTAATGCTTCTGGGGTTTGAAGCATGATGTGGTTTCTGATCTTGATGGGTTCTTTGATGTTCCTTATATAATGGAGCCCAAACCCTACGGCGTTGATTTCAAGACGTGCCATATGGTATATTATATATTCCGTTTTTTGAAGTCGAAACTCGACTCTGAAACGGATATATTGCTCTTATTCGCAGGAACAAGACCGACATCGCGAGGAACAATGCTGAACTCAAAGTCATATACGGCGATATCTGTGCTGACAGAGCTTCTCATGATACCATAGATACAGCCAGCGTCGTGGGGTTGCAACTAGAATATTTACTGGAAGATTTATATATAGTTTCTGCCCCCCTCCCCTGTCCAGGGAGACCTGTTGTTGCGGTTACGGAGAACCATGAGGACCTCAGCTGGATCTATCTTACCGCTATATCGCCGCCGCATCTCGCTCATTTGGCCTTACTGTTGGTCATTGGGCCATTATTGAGAAGGTCTCAAGCATTCATCTTCCGGAAAGCTACAGAGCTGCCTATAATGATGCAACTATTGTCTCGTTGAACTGGTGCAGACAGTGCCCAGTGGGCTTACAGCAGTAATATTCACATATTCCCTGCTTCACAGTGAAGAACAATGGAAATAATGAAGCCAAGAATATTTCTCTCAAGGGGATAAGGCCAGCAATCAGCCCATAATCGCAACGGCTGTTGCTTCAAGCACTGGTACTTCAGTCCAAACCGCAGAAGGCAGGAACGAGAACAACCGAAGCGAGAGAGGCAGGTATGCGTCCATCCCTCTTCCTGGCTACCGGAGACAAGGCATGGGAATGATCGGACGCACTTATTCTTTCGCAAAATGGTGCCACTTCTATTCACACCTCTTCTCGCTAGTGACTGCTACAGGCAGAGTTGCATGGGTATTCAATTGGAGCATTCATATACGCACCCGGCCTCCCAGTTCAAAGAGATTGGCAATTGCATGACGAGAGAGTATATCTTACTCCTCCCTACGTTTCTCTCAAACAGTGGAACTTACTTCTTTCAAGGGTCTTTTATGCCTCCTAAGAGAGCTCGCTGCCGATGGTATTGGCTTTCCATATAATATGGATTGATATATGTGCCTGACGAGAATTTAGCCGCTTCGAATTTTCCCATTCACAGTAGTCGAGTCATCCAGTCTAGCTCGATATGAAACAGAATCTAAGCTTGGCTCATCTGTGGGTGGGACAGTCCTTTCTTCTCCCTGTCTTGAATAGGGTCGTTTATATTTCTGCCGAATGTGGTTGGCCATTTTATATTAATCTTACGTCTAGATGGAGGGGGGACACGATATGGTGGCCCTGACTGAAGTACGAGCGGCCCCGTTGTATTTCGCAGTACTCGAACGAGCCGCACGGAGTCCGTCCCAAGTCTCGCTCTTGACTGGAAGAATCAGGATTGCAGGGGTATAACTGGGACAGTGGTATATATTTCTCCGGTTGAGGGAGACCGGTTGCTTTACTATGGAAAAGCGAGCTGTCCGAAATCACCCTAGTGGAGAAGACTTAATGAAGAACCTCGGTGAAACAAAAGCATTAAGAATCTATTCACTGACCCTTGTTGCTGGAGACGATCAGAAGATTCCAGGTTCAACGTCAAAGACATCGCAGGTTCCCTGTTCAATGGTGCCGTGGAAATTCTCAGACGCGTTACATTTGTTGGCCTTAATGACGAGAGGCAGAGCATGACACCAGAAGCCATGTCTCCAAGCAGTGCAGTCGGCTCATCATTCGTCCTTAGGAGTATATTGCCCACCTTCTTCCTGCTCCCACTGTCCTTTGTCTGACCTCCTTTTGTTTTACCCTATTTTGTTGTACCTGTTCGGAATTCAAGAGAAGGCAAATAGAAAATATTGCGATACTTTGTTTTTATGATGATATATATATAGCGCCTGCCTTATGCCATGCGACGGAGAGCTCCAGAATCCTTGAGACAATCTCGTCTCTATAAACCATGGTCGTCGTTGGATTTTAACTTTCCACCGATCATACAGAAAAGCACAGACTCCTTATCTTGCATGGCTAATGTCAAGACCGCCATTCCGGTATTTGTGAGAGGGAAGCGGTGAAGATACGCAAATTTGAGAAGCAGCTCTGTGCATGAAGGCCCAAAAGAGAGAGCTACGGCATGGAGAGAAGAAAACAATGGCAGAGGACTCGCAATGGTCATCTAATCTCTACTAGAGTTTCGGAAGGATATGCGACTGGGAGATTCAGATACACTGGATACATGTGCAGCTCACCTCCTTTTTGATTTCCAAACCTCTTGATATACAACGTCCTGTCTGGAGCATACTATGTTCTTCAAGCAAGATCCGGCAAACGTTGCCGGGAAAAGAGTCACACGCAACGCATCCGGACGGAGTGTGGCCGATGTCGAACTCAAAAAGATTATAACGGTGTTGCGATTCGCCCGTCGTTGTTAAGCGGCAACGGATCAGCTTTTTTATTAAAAGGTCAAGATAAAGAAGACGACTCAGCAGAGCTGCAGCTAAGCCACACAGCTGCACATCTCATGGCATTGTTCCTTTATACGCTCTTAAATATAGGGTTCTTTTTCTTATGTCACCCGAGCGCTGCGAGTGGAGCTTACCAGGAGCTTCTCGAGTTAAATATCTCTTTCTATAATATCGATAACTCTGTTAACCTTGGAAGATTGCGACCAATTCATCTCTCCATTGGACCGCAAGAGCGAGAAAGATCCCATAATAAAACGACCCGCTTAGACACGAAGCCCAAATATTCTCGCGCCGACGTGGTGGTACTGACACCTGATGGATTTCTAATTCCCAGAAGTCCAGGCTAACAATAATTAGAGAGGAACCTATAGGAGCTATTTGGACGAGGACCAACAAATGGGACCAAAGAAGCCGCCTCGAAAATTGAAGTTTCCAAAGGCTTGCACAAACACAAAACATTCATCTGGAAAATTATTACCTCTTATTGCAACGCAGGTTGCCTACAATAACTCCGGCCTTTAATGAGCCTGTCAACTCTGCTCAGGCCAACATGTCTCCTATAAATGCTGCTTCTTCCTTCAGGCAGTATATGATCATACGCCAATATACTAAGCTGGTCCCAACCGTGATTACCGACAGAAAATGCGTGTGAGTGTGAGACATACTGTCAAAGCTGACAGAAGCGATGTCATCTTCTCTCTCCCTCACCCGGCAGCTGGAGACATTTTCTGGGCAGAACAGGAACAGCCCGTAACATTCACCGAGTGCAAGTGCATCTGGAAAAAGAAGCAGCTCTTAAACATGTGCATGGACAAGTACCGGGCAACCAAGAAGAATGGTATAAGGCCGCTCTCTTGGCCTGCTCGTTGGGTGATGAGATGGACCGTCGTGTCCCCGTTATCAGTACTCGCGGGTATAACAGACGAGGTGACCGCGAATATCGCTAAAAAAAGAAAAAAAAAAAGAAAATGTTGCTTTGAATTGCAAACGTGTGTGGCAGTCAACTGCGCAGCGTCTGAAAAGCGAGAGAAGCCGCGTCAGCAAGAAAGGCGCATCTAGAAGGAACATGACCGCTCACAAAGACAAATTCTATCCAGAAAAGTATATATTATTTCCTCAGGGACGAGGAGCGAAGAGACACTCCTGTGATTAAATCACCAAGGAATTCCATCCAACAAAGTATTGCTTCGGAACAGCACATTGTTGGCAATTAAATAGGCGTCGTAGTACGCCTAATTGAGAATGTATTGCAGGATGTTGGCAGTGTTTTCACTTTGTTCCAGTTAGAAGTTATGTTCGGAGATGTCCATGTTGGAGGGATCAGGAGATCTCCTCATACAATCATGGCCAGACTGACATACAGGAGCAAAGGTCTGTATGGTTGGGGAAGTCAAAACCCCATGGAGAACAGATCTAAATAAGAGATTAGCCAAGCCGTAGCCAAACCACAACGCTACTGTTTCGCCGGCCAGCGTGCTTGCTTGGCTATTTTCCAGAGATGCCTGGTGTTCCATCGACTATGGCGGTTTATGATATAGAGCCTCTGTCAATACTTGAAGATACTTCTACATTCCCGAAGGAGTCCGGACACAAACACGAGAGGTGTCAATCGACCAGACTCTATCAGCCGGAATCGAATCCCACTTTGACAAAAAGAAAACATCGTCAGCCAGTGAGCCGTATGCCAGGGGAGGGGAGCTGGCTGCGAACGAAGCTTTCCAGGAGCTCCTCGAGGTAGGGGGAAGATTTTTTTAATACTTCTCTGAGTCGAGCTCCTCTTCTTGACTTTTCTTATTGATGATATATTCTTTTATACACATCAAGATATCCTGACCTTGTGACACCCAGCCACAACCACCCACCGGGGCCAATTATAGCGGCTAAAGGTGCCTGAGTTGGAGGGTAAGAGAGCGTCGGTGGTTCTACCTGTTGCATGTTTGCAGATGAAGCCTACTGGAGTGGAGCTTCGTGAGAAGGATATGCACAAAAGCCAAAGCCAACAGCTGACTCGTTGCATCGCATGCTTGGCTTACCCATTTGATATGTCGCCATTTACGAAGAGCAATGGCATCGTGCGGTGCGGTTCGGGTGGTTTTATATAAAACTCGATATGTTCTCTCCATCTGTCAAACCAAACTGGGGGAAAAATAAATAAAGAGGTATAACGAGACAGAAAACTAAAGGCAATAATTGACGCCTGTAACTGGTAGCTTTTGTGATTGGGTAGAGATAATAACCATGTTTATGTGAGATGCATAACTCGATGGACAGCCCCGAATGGTTTGTTAATTTTGTTGGGTAGGGCAGCATCAAAGGTTCCGTCCCGTCGATCTGTCCCATCCGTCTGGTCGAAGAAGGAAAAAAGCAGTCGATCTTGCAAGATCGTACATAACAAGGCCCTTATATAGATTTAGTGGAATAGATTGTTTCCCTCGATAAATAGATGGATATGGGTGGGGCATATACTTCACAAAAGGTGCCGCTAAACGCAATGTCTATCCGTACAGCACATTATGGAGGGGAACTTCGAAACCAAAGGAATTTGTTACTATAGTATAATATCCATCGTTTTTCACCAGGTATTTAACGTCTTTTTGTAACAGTTGAAAGGAGTTAGATTAGTAGAGTCGAAACCCCGCCCCAACATTTTAGGTGCTTAGATATCTAGAAATATGCCGTCCGGTGAATGCTTTGTTTGGCGGAGTCATGCCATTATCTTTATCCATCATATCAGCCACCACCCTGTCCGTGAGTCTCTGACTTCCTTTCTTTCCTAGACATCTATTTAGCTGTCGAGTTTGAGCTTCCTCGTCCACAACTTCTCAATCCAACCAACACAACCAACTCAGACATACATCCCACACCACCAGTCTATCATCACTCGAACTGTGTCCGTTCAAGCAAGAAAGCCGGCTTCGAGTTGGTGGGTGGGTGTATTTCCTTCAAAGCACCGCCGTCTCCCTGCGTCTGTGCCCTTACCTCCTTCGTGTTCCTGATTTTTATTTTCTCTTCTAAATTCGGAACGCTGACAAAGAGAGGTACACATTTGCTCTTTTTTTTTTCTTCCTCTGCGGAGATCTTTACTACACGTACGCACAAGGACGATGGAAGATAACACCAATGTGCAAGGCGACGGCAAGACGCACGACGACACCAGAGACAGCAGCGAGACTTTGAGTGATATGTCGCTTACTAGCAGCGTATGTCCTTATATCGTCTCCGTTCGGAGTTGTACTTGTTAAGAAAAGGATCCGCTGACATTTCATGCTAACAGTCAAACAATGACCTACAAGCTTCGAGTCCGAGCAGCGAGTCATCATCCCCACGAGTCCTAACCAGCAGACGCGGTGGCGGGCGTCGCAAGGGCAAACCCAACTGGACCGCCGACGAAGACGCCTGGCTGGCCAACCAGATCATGAAGAACGTGTCGACCGCATGGCTCAAGGCCAACCTCCCCGGCGACGTGACCCGCTCCGTCGGCTCGCTGAACCAGCGCGTCGCGAACCTGCGCAAGAAGGGCGTGATCCCCCGCCGCTGGAGGGACCCGTACTCCGCCGCCGTCGACGGCGCTCCGTGGACGATGGCCGAGGATATCGAGATCATGCAGTGGCACGCCTGGGGGCGGGAACACATTGACGCCAAGGTCTTCATCGGCAACAACCGCTCGGGGGAGGCCGTGCGGATGCGCGCGGATTACCTCTGCCAGGATGAGGATCTGATCGACATCGTCAAGGCGATCGAGCAGAATGCGAGGGAGGCCACGTGCGAGCTGGACCTGGTGCGGGCGGAGGGGGCGCCGCAGGAGAGTGTGGACGAGGAGATGAGGGATGTGGAGTGGATGGCGGAGGAGGCTATCCGCCAGGCAATCTGGGAATCCCTGGCTAGGAGAGACTCATACCTGTAGAGCCTCGCGCGGTACGCGGGTAGAAAACGTGACCACCCGGAATTGCCTTGAATCTGTGGGTTGGAGAGCTGGAAGAGTGTTTATTTGAGGAGGACATAGGAGAGGCTGGAGCCCTTTCCTGTCTTTCAGTCATCTCCAATTTGTACACCACGGACGAAGATACCCAGAAAATTCAATATCATGTTCCTTACTTCAATCCCGTATAGTATCTCGTTTTTAGTATGTGAATACTGTAAAAGAGATAAGATGTCTCAACGCAAAAGGAAAGTATCATGATTTCCAGCATCAAGTGGCTGAGATACTTCGCAATAGTGAGGCAAACACGCGCTGAAAGCATGCATTACTTAACACAGGCAAGTGAGAGAGATATGGTAAAAGGCGTTTCCCTCAGATTTGGCGATGTCATTAAGAATGCAAGTGCAAGGTACTGCAGAGGCGAAGATAGCCTTCTGCTGCCTCCAAACTCGAAATTTGGACAGCGCACTTGCCTTTTGTCCAAAAATTGAGGCTGATAAAGCTGTCTCGCGACGCACACAACCAGCCCCGTTCGCAAGGCAGCGGGATATTTTTAGTAAATCGCAAATTTGGAGGAGGAGAGCAACAAGAACCAACTAAATCGGTTGTAAATCGCCGCGTTCGGTCCTGCTCCGAAACGGTCCGTCGCAATCCTTGAAGGTATGATCTTTCCCTGCCCACTGACACTGGAACATCCCAAAGAATCAAGTCCGGACGTGCTAAAAAGGGCATCCGGACGCGGGAGAGTTTGCTTCAGGAACAGGCACGCATCCAGAGCGAGGGGTGCTGAGAGGGAGGGTCCGGCGGCCTCCTTACCGCTCTTTTGCACGGGAATCGCGGTCCACATGAAAGCGGGATGGAGAGCGACATTTCTAAAGAGTGATGGAGCGAGATCTGGAACTGTCATGGTGGATCAGCAACGCGGTTGTGAGGAACCCGTTTCCGCAGGGCAGGACGCATTCCGCACAGAGGGAAACAGCCTCGAAAGAGCTCTGGAAGGATGGGAACAGGGACATTTCCGGGGATGACGTGGGGAAGAAGATGGAGGGCGGCGGGCGGTCGGGCGGGCGGTCAGCGGCTGTGCGCGACGTCCATGTCTCCGCCTCGCTTCTCTCCTCGCATGCCCACCGACGGGCTGTCCACAATGTCATCATACAATCATCCTCTGAATGTCGCCTGTCAGGTGAGGAACATGGCCGGGAGATCTCTGGCTGCCCACTGCGCTCGATGTGGCGCAGGACAGGAACTCGAACGTTCGCAGGGACCCGGTACGGAGTACAGTACATGGTCCCTCGGCATCAGCCACATCGCGTTGACTACCTATTTACTTAATCTGCAGCAGGAATATCAAAGAAGCACAGCACGAATATCTTACTGGCTCGACTCGCGCGATTAATTCGACCCAGTCCAGTGGTCTCGGGTTCGCAGGGAACAGTTGGAGCCACGCTGGCAGGCCCTGGCCGACATTGCCTCAACCATGTCGACGGCCAAAATCGTGCCCAGCCGCGGCGGTGTTGACCTTGATCCCAAGGTTCCTCTTGCTAACCGCCGTGGGGGCTCTGCAGCCCGCCAACGGCGCTGGTCTGAGCTGCGAGATCCACCGCGGTTGAGGCTTGTTGACCCGGCCGGGATTAGACAAGATGGACAGCTCGGGCTCTGACACGTAACTTATGCATCCCCTCCTGCAGGACCAGCTCAACAAGAGAAAGGCTCGGATTGCCACCGTCGTCCGGCCTGCCGTTTCCACCCTCCGCCCCGGATGACTGGTGCACCAAGATCCCATTTTTGTGCGTGTGACGTGCATTGGTGGCGGACGGAGGTTTTCTGTAAACAGGGCGGCCCGGCCGTCATTTCGATTCCTGCACGGGGCCTACTTTTTCTCGCGTTTTCGTTCTCCAACCGCGTCGCGTCAGGAGGCGGATTTAGGGCAGCCTGATTTCGCTGCATGTTTGTGCGCTATCAGCTACGAACGGATTCTTAGCTTTTCTCGTGTCTTCTAGCCCATGACTTTACTCAAGATCGTCTTGTCTTCCGCCAGCTTCGCAGAATTTCACCGTGAGACGTTGATTGATTTGCACCAGGTGTTCCGGCCGGGTTGCGGTGTCGAAACGTCTGGGGCCTGACATCGTCAGCACTGTGCTGGCAGAAGCACAGGCTTACGCCTTACCACGCCAATTGCACATGATGAATGGGAAATATCTGCCATTGTACAATCACGACCTCTGTGCCCCTTGCCTCACCGTTGACGGATGTGTCATTGCCCGTCACTCGCGTACTTGCTGGAACAATCTCTGCTTGTTCACTGATTTGAACGTCGAGGTATGCCATTGGATGCCTTCAAATCAGCAGCCATTGCTGGAGATGACCGGAGCTGATGGCATATAGAGTTGACGGTCATCTCTTCCGTCTATCGCAGACTGTACATTGCCAGGCATTACTTCCTTTTCAATTGTACAACAGGATAATTGTCGCTTTTCACGACCTCTCAAAAAGACGATTCTTCGAGCTCGATAATAGTCGTCCGATATTGTTTATTTGTCTTAATTGGCCATCGTTAGTTGGGATCTTTGACGGACGGGGCTGTCTTGCTGCAAAACCCTCAACCGCTGGAAAGGGGCCGACATAGCACATCTTGGGGACGACAACACATCGTCACTCGAAGTCCACTGGAGAGCATCCCTGGATCCCCTTGCGTCAAGACTCGGCTCGTCAGATCTCGGTGCAGATTCAGAGAAATTGCGTTTAGCGCCTGCTTGCGGCCTGTGCACATTCATTTTCTCTGAGCGCGCGGCACTCCGAACAACGACATTCGTCCGCGACAAACCGGCGGCGCCAACATTGCGATCGACTGTGAAACCTCGCGATATTGACCGAGACCAGGTTCAACAGGTCTTGAATACGGAGCCCCCAGTTATTACCGCGCGCTACCAAGGTAAGCGCTGCACGAGCCGTTTCACTCTTGCCTCTCCTTGCCGCCCAGTTCCCATGTCGCATCCTAAAGCTGGCATTTTCGACCCAACGGCCGGTATACAGGCCCTTATAAGCCATTGCCTTCCCGCTTCTGTTCTGTTGACGTTCAAGTTTCCTTTCCTTTTCTTGGATACTCATGGATGCGACCAATTGCAAAGAACAGGACATAGAGGCTCTAGGATGCAGAGAGAGCACGGGGATGGCTGACTTGAGTTGTGATCTGCAGACTCCGGATATTCCTCAGACCACCTCTTGGATGGCATCCTCAGAAGTCGATCAAAAATGCCTGGGCCATTTCGCTGCCAGCACGAGCCGCGACAACCCGTTCCTCTCTGGGATGCTGTATAAGATCCTCGGCCTCTCCGTGATCCTGTCGAAGAAGCTTCTACGTGCGCGAAGGCTGCGACGCTTAGATCCTACTCGTGACACGAAGTCCCTTCAGCTTTATCATCATATAATATGGCTTTCCCGCGAAGGACTCGTGATCGTCGAACAATACATCCTTCCCATGGTTGAGGATTATGTGGAGTTGAAAGTGCTTGCGCACAAGCTGAGGGCTTCTTTCTATCACATCTTTGTCCTTTTCCATAATCAACCAGCGATTCATCCACCCGGGATCTACAGTCTCGATACTGCCAACCGTCACAATGGAGTCTCTGGAACGACCAACCGCGCTTCGATCTGCATTACACCGCCACCGGCGGAGGGAGGCCCCGTAGGGGGTGGTTCGCATTCCCATCCGCCTGGCCTGGCACCGGTTCAACCCCCGAAATCCGCGTTGTCCTTTCTGCTCCCTGCCCTCGATTATACCCCAATTGCCACGGCCTGTTTCAACAATGCTGCGGCTCTAGCAGACAAACTGCTTCCTGGGTCCCACCCTCTCCGGCTATCCGTCAAGCTGGAGTACGCCGCGTATCTGTATGACTGCCTACATGACCCCGAGGCCTGCCGGCGGTTGGCGAAAAAGGCAATTGCGGACGTGTATAACGCGCAAGAGGCCATGGACGACGAGAGCTTTGAGGATGCGGCCGAGCTTGTTGGGATCCTAGGCAAGATGGTCAAGAGAAGTGGAATGGCGAGCAGCGCGGTTAGCACCGCGGGTGACACTCCTGGAGGCGAGAGATCCAGGAGCGAGGGCAGCAGGGGTACGCCTACATACCAGCAGCAGACGGCACTACCAACCAAGATGACATCCAGGACGGAGAACGGTGGCATGCGTCCCGCAGTTCCCAACCCGATGATGATGAACCCCATCTGACGTGTTGCATACGAGGTCGAACGTATATATAATTATGGGATACAGCGTTCCGATGCGACATGATGCATGTACTGATAGTTTTGTCGTTTTGTGAGCCGTTTTTTTCTCGGTTCTGCAATGTCTTCAATTCGAGTGTTGTCTTTTTTGGAGGGAGTTCGCTGCACTTCTACTTTCGCGACTTTTCATTGGGATCTGGCCTTTCTGGAGTTGATTCCTATGTTCACATTCTTGCTGTTACACATCATGGAGGCCAGCGTCTTCGTGCCACATTTTCCGTGGCCTTTGTCGTCTACTATATGGAGCGGCTGTAGTTTATAATATCACTAGCGGGGAGTGTAATGATATCAGAACGTTTTCTCGGAGCAATCGATCTATCTGTAGGGGAGTGAAACTTGGATCTGAGCGAGTTTCGAATCCACCGGTCTCATTGCCAACCCAGATGCCATCCATCGAGGCCTACCGGCATAGACAGCGATGCCCGTGTTAGGGCCGGAGCCACTCACGTGGCGGCGTAGCCTCGGCCCTGCAGGCGTCCCGAGGATCACCCGCGGAGAGTTCCGCCGGGGTCTTCCCCGCAGAGATATACCTACAGTAGTACATCCATCCAGACTTAGGTACACGAGCAGTCATCATGCTACCGCACGGGGAGTTATCATCTCTGTGCCCCATCTCCATCTAGATCTGATCCTGCACCTTTCTCTCTCACTCCCTCCCGATTCTGCCTGAATCGATGATCCCATTGATCGATTGATACATCGCAATCATGTCCACCGTCCCCCCCAACCCCATCCCCTTCTCCGAACCCCCCTACCTCCGCGGCCTCCCCTCCCCCTACTACACCGACTCGCACCGCCGCTTCCAGAAAGCATGCCGCGCCTTCCTGTGGGAGAACCTCATCAAGCATGCCCTCGAGTGGGAGCGCGAGGGCACCGTTCCCGAGCATGTCTTCGACACCTTCTGTAGGCATCACATGCTGATCCCGAACCTGCCGGCGCCGCTGCCGGTCGAATGGCTGAAGAGACTGGGGATCCATGAGATTCTGGGGGTTAAGGTGGAGGAGTGGGATTATTTGCATACGGGAATTTATTGTGATGAGGTATGCGCACCCTATATTCTCTCCACATATATGGCTTTTGATAATTGTACGAGGCATATTATACTGACGTATCTAGATGGCCCGCTCCGGTCTTGCGGGCCCTGGAGCCTCGATGACAGCCGGCTTCGCCTTTGGCATACCACCCATGCTCCGCTTCGGGAGCCAGGAGCTCCAGGAGCGCTTCCTCCCGGACTTCCTGACGGGCAGGAAGCGGACTTGCATCGCTATTACGGAACCGGAGGCCGGGAGTGATGTGGCCAACATCACGACCACGGCTATGATGACCCCAGATGGAAAGTACTACATTGTTAATGGGACCAAGAAATGGCAAGTACCTACAGACTGGTTCTGGTGGCTGCTATGCTAATGAGTGCAGGATCACCAACGGCATCTGGTCCGACTACACCACCATGGCCGTCCGCACCGGCGGCCCCGGCGCGGCTGGTCTCTCCCTCCTCGTCGTGCCCCTCAAGGGCCACCCCGGCGTCACGATGCGCCGGCTCAAGGTATCCGGCCAGATCACGGGCGGGACGACCTTCATCGAGCTGGACGACGTCAAGGTCCCTGTCGAGAACCTCATCGGCCGCGAGGGCGAGGGTATGCGCTACATCATGACCAACTTCAACCACGAGCGGCTCACCATCGCCGTCGGCGTCACGCGCCAGGCGCGCGTCGGCCTCGCCGCCGCCTTCGAGTACTGCCTGAAGCGCGAAGCCTTCGGGAAGACGCTGATGGACCAGCCCGTTGTGCGGCACCGGCTGGCCAAGGCCGGCGCAGAGCTCGAGACCATGTGGGCGTGGATCGAGCAGATCCTGTACCAGCTGTGCCATCTGAAGAGGGAGGACGCGGACCGCGAGCTGGGCGGCCTCACGGCGCTGGCGAAGGCCAAGGCGGGCATGGTGCTGCATGAGTGCGCACAGTGCGCGGTGCTGCTGTTTGGTGGGAACGGGTATACCACGACGGGGCAGGGGGAGATTGCGGAGAGTATGTCTTCTTTTTCACACTCCTCTCTCCTAGAAGAGTTTGTGGTTCTGTTCGCTGACTCTATCCCAGAACTCTGGCGTGAAGTTCCTGGCGTCCGCATCCCCGGCGGATCGGAGGACGTGCTTCTCGATCTGGCCGTCCGTCAGCTCGTCAAGAACTATCAGGCGCAGACGAAGAAGCTGGAGAAGGAATCGAAGCTTTGAACATGCGGACCGTAAGAATCAGACGTCGAAACGATTGTTCGCCCTGTGAATACCTAATGTATCCTAATTGCTAAGGAACGAATCTTAGCGACACTCCCGCCCGAGGGAAACCATCCACATGTTCTCATTAGACACATCCGAATGGCTTACATCGAACAGAACATACATTTGAGTAATGAAATCTCTCTTTGCTCCCGCCCAAGCACGGAAGATACCAGAGCATTGTGAACCCCCCTTGGAACAGCTTGCTTCTTTCTTTCTCTTAACGCCATTGCTTGCTTGTCAACTTGAATAACTGCTCCAGCTTTTCAGTAAAATGGCATCGAACTCGACACTAACCCAGGTGAAGGAAGTGTTCGTTTCCCCGCTTGCGGTTGCACATACTTCGTCCCTTCTCTGCATGGTTGTCATGCTCTTTCTTTCTTGCATAGATAAAAAAGGTAGAAGGATGAATGGATCGGTTTCCCCCCCCTTTCTTTTAAAAGCCGCCATGCAATGCAATGCAAAAAAAAACATGATTCGTGGCAGTAGCTACAGTACATTTAGGTAGCAGGCTTCTGTATGTACATACAAGTAACGCATTTGTATCTAATGTACCCCGTACATGATATGCACACTGTACATCCAACGAAGGATGTAGCTTAACAGGCCGCTTCAATTTTTAAAAAGTCTGAGACAGCAGATTGGAAGTAATGAGGCATGATGACACTACTTTAAATAATTGGTCCTCGTAGGTAATAGGTACAATACCGGTGGCAGGTTGAGCCGGCCCGCGCTGGCATGCCTTGCCTTAGGTTACGGTATATATCACCTTCCTAACGCGTCAGCCTGCTTCTTGCTTCCTGCTTCACACAACGTTCCGATATCATCATATCCATCATACTGGAATGTAATATTGTAGTAGTGCCGCGCGCCAAGGCCCGTGTGTGCGCAGTTCCATAAATGTACGACCACCCTAGGATGTCGACTTTGTTTTTATAGACGCACGGAACAGTCAATCATTCATCACTCGGATGGGTAGAAACCCAGCGGTACGAGCAATGTATCTTCCGGTGCGACGGCCTCTGAGGTCTCTCCTCCAGAGGCTTGTCTTCTCAGAGGTCAAATTGCCTGCGAAGCGCCTCGTTTCTTCTCTCACAGAGCGTCCACAAGTCTTTCTTTGAGTCCCAGATATCCCCGAGGCTGTCCTGGTAGTTTAACCAGTCGCAAGATGGCACCCTCAACCCAAGATGGGTTGACATCCCCACTACTGGAATACGAGGACTTCTTTCGCTACACCAGCGGCCGCTGGCTCTGGGATGAGAAGCAGCAGCTTGCGATAGGTACCAACGCTTCAATGTCTGTGAGCTTCAAAAGATCGCAGCCAAGAGCGTGGGCTCAGACGGCTGCGCGTCGATGATAAAGCTCGCAGAGGGAGGGTATCACCAAGTCTTCCCGTCTCATGATGAACGACGGGAAGACCGTCATCGCCCGCATTCCAAACCCGAATGCCGGGCCTCCGTTCTACGCAACTGCTTCTGAGGTAGCTACAATGGAACTTGTAAGGAACAGGAAGAAAAGATATCACCTGCGATGCAAGGCCAGACAAAACAAGACTGATGCCGTTTGCAAGGTTCGAACCGTGCTCCGAATCCCGGTCCCTGAAGTGTATGAATGGTGCGCTTCCGCTGATAATAATCCGATTGGCGCGGAATATATCATCATGGAGGAGGCACGGGGAGTGCAGCCTGCAAATATATGGAATGTCTTGACGGCGGATTCGAAACTTGCGATCATGAGAGAGGTCGTATCGATTGAGACGAAGCTGTTATCATTGTCGTTTTCACAGTAAGCTACCTGAACATACATACCTGGCTTCATCTGCCCTCAGGTTGTTGCCAAACCCGTGCTTACAGACACAAAACACAGCTATGGCAACATATACTTTGCTCAAGACGCGGTTCAACAGCGTCCCGGCGGAGATAATTAGTGAAGTACCTTCTGAAGTCAAAGAACAGGTGTCGAGACTGTTCAGGATCGGACCCTCAGCCGACAAAGAGTTCTGGTGCAAAGAGCGTTCAACGATGGATATTGATCGTGGCCCATGTAACTTTCTTTTCGACGATCCTCATTTCGAATCAAGCATGTGTGGAGCCATGTCAAACTGACGACATTATATACCAGGGTCAACCCCGCTGGACTATGCGACGTCCATTGCCCGTCGAGAAATTGCGTGGATCAAGAATTATGCTGTCCCGAAAGCCCCGGACGACCCGCTTCTGGTCTCAGCGGCACAGAATAGCCCAGACGCGCATATACGGCTTCTGGAGGACTTTCTCAAAGCTGCCCCTTATCTCTTGGACATTGACCGCCGGCTGACCCGTCCCACGCTTTGGCAAACGGATCTGCACTCCTCCAACTTATTTGTACATGGCGATCGCATTACATCCGTGATTGATTGGCAAGGCGTATGGGCCGGGCCCCTGTTCCTCCAAGCCCAGCCGCCGCAGCTTGTGGACTACCAGGGCGAGATGTTGTTGAAACGACCCGACAACTTCGACGACCTGGACGACCGGAAGGCCCAGATCAGACAGCAGATCGCCAGGTCGACTCTTTTCCAACTCTACCTGCTCCAGATCCGGAAACAAAATCCGCTTCTGGCCGAAGTGTTCCATCTGGACCATGGAAAGACGAGGCGTCTACCTGTGGAATTCGCCGGGAATACGTGGGACGACGATATCGTGTCCTTTCGAGAGGTCCTTATCAACGTGGAAAGGTATTCAACTTGGTCTCCTTATCCTATACTCTAACAAATTGACCGACAATCTAGATATTGGGATGAACTAGGTATCAAAGGAAAGGAATGCCCTATCCACTTCTCCGAAGAGGACCTGAAGAACCACCTGCGCGATTCGGAGGGATGGAACGAAGTCCAAGACTTCCTCGAGAGCATCGACGGCCTCGTGAAGCGGGATGGCTGGACGCATAACGAGACATTTGATGAGGCGCTCTTCGAGGCTGAGAGAGGTTGGGCTCAGCGAGATGAAGGGGAGGGAAAGGGAGAGATTTGAGAGGGAGACGCGCTGGGTGGAAAGATCATAGCTGCCTTTGCCTGTCCCTTCCTGTCTAAGATAGAATTATCAGTTAGGTCCTATGTGCAGCACAGGTTTTGCTGGTAGCATTAAATAAATGCATAAATAATGGCTCCCCCCCCCTCTCCCCCCCTTTTTAAAGAGGCAGTACTGTTCATGACCGACAAAGAATACGGCTCAGTAGAAGTAGCACTTTCAGCTGATAAAAGAGATGTAGCTGAACATGGCTTTCAGAATACCCTCCCCGGTTATTTTATTAATAGAGAGGGTTTGGCGGGGCAGGGGCAGGGAATATCAGGTCTCAAGACGTCTTAGGCAACTGATCTTTTATTTTAATACATTAGGTTGATTTCTAATAACATTTTGCGACAAGTCTACTAGGACAGTTGTCAAATTCGTAAGTTGATACTGGGGGTTTAAGGTGTTGTGAACCCTCCAGGATCAACAGGATCAAATTGCGCTCTACAGTACTCTGCCAACCGTTGATCATCTTCCAACTTCCTTCTAGAAGGAGAAATTGTCCATCTTGGGCTAAACCCTGAAATCATGATTTGCTGGATGTTCAACTTGGCTAATTTTCTAGTGTTTGTTTAGCGCGTCCGCAAACCCGCACGCTTTCCCTGGGATAGTAACGATGGCTGATATCGCGGATTGAGACTCGATACTGCAATCCTGGTGGGGGGCGCCAAAAGACTCCCTAATCTTTAGTTATCTGGATCCGGAAAGAAAACGGAAAAGAGACAGAAGCAAGCTTGGTGCTAAACCACCGCGTCTGCAGCCCAAGACGCTTGTCCCGTCTGCTCCGTGCTGCCTCAGGCGATGAACTGCTCTTCTGGAGAGATGCGATTGGCGTTCTTTGTCCTTCCCCAACGCTACTAGTGATAAACTAGCGTACTAGCCTCAAGCCTTGTGCTATCCGTACTGCGTACTGATGTCTGTAGGATTGCTTGCGCGCTGGTACGCTGATGATGAGACATGACAAGAGACAGCTGGCAGGATGGCCGCAGGTGGAACGGCGGGCGAGCTGTTGCCCGGTACGACGGAAAGGATGCGTTGTCGAGAAAGAACGCAGAGGCTGTCCATCAACTCTCTTCCTCTTTTCTCGCTCTTGGTCCCTCGATCGACGCGTCTTGTCGATCGGCCACGGCGGGCTTGGCGACGCGCAAGACTGTGACGGCGCACTGACGGGCCCGTTGCGTCAGGGCCGGTGAGCCGCGCACACGGCTTCTCCTGTCGACCGCCAGCCTCTCCTCCGTCTCTCTGCTTCTCCCACCAGCATTCTGCGCCCCCCACCCCCCGCCATCCTCCGTGTCCTCAGGTCCGCTGGTCGTCGCGGCGGAGCCTCTCTTTCTCTCTGTTTTATCTGTCTCTCCCTCCCTCTCCCCGTTGCTGCGTTGGATGGGACGACGAGGCCGGCTGCTCCAGGGGACCCGCATGGCTAGGACCACGTCCTTATCCTCCAGCACATTTCTCTCGTCAGCATCCTCGACATTCGCTCGTCCCTGCTCGAATCTTGATACCCCGTCGTGCTGAGTCCCCTGCTGCCTGACAATGCGCTCGGGACTGCAGAAACCTGGAGCGATCCCGTTGCTGGCCCTGCTGGTCTTCGCGCTGCTCAGGCTGGCTCCGGTTCTCCCCCAGGCATGGGATAGCCAGACGTCCAGCCCGCGGACGCCCAGCGACGTGTCCAATGGCTTTTCCCGTGAGTCTCCGGCCCCCGGAGTGTGCAGACTGTGAGAATTGTGCTGACCATCGGTTGTCCTAGAGCCGTGTCTCGTGCCGAACGGCCCGTTCCTGGAGACCGAGATAGCCTCTCTAGCCGGTTGTGATAAGGGTTCCGGTTCGATGCCGCATCCCGTCGATGAACGGTACTGTCCCTCGCAACAATGCGTCCGTCCCTCTGCAGAATCGAGTCCCCGCGACCCGGAGCGGGTGATCACCGGCCCTGCAAACCCGGAGTCGCCAGAGGCTGCGCAACGATCCAAAGACAACCTGGCAATCTCCACGAGGATAGGGGCCCTGACCTCCTTCGTATCGCAAAGCTATCAGCTCTCCTACCGAGAACTGTTCCACTTCCTCGCGGACCGGACCCTGCCTTCAGGTTCTCCGGACTATCGTCTCCTCTCGACAGCAGCAGATTCGTCCAATCCGGCGTCGAACATCAATAGCACTGGGTCGCCGGACGAAGCACGGTCCACTCACCCTAGGGCGTCACACACCCCGAATGGCCTTGACACCACTCGTGGGTCGTCCTCTAAGCTTTCCTTGCGTCTCCGTGAGATGTGGCAGCAGGTCTGCAAGCGTGGAGTGGATCGCTCCAGCCCGGAAAGCTCGATGACCGCATCTCCTGTGAATCCTCTGAGGGCGCTGGTGCCCAACAGCAGGATGTCCTCCCGCCGCGGTCAGACTCTCACGAAGAGTCGACCATCATCTAGTCAGCCGTCGGACAGTGGCAGGCCCCAACTGCCACAGTCCAAGCGTGCTCCTGCAGTTGCACCAAGATCGCATCCCCCTATCGCCCATCTGTTCGACATTTTTGCTCTCATGCCTACACCGTCGACGGTTGCAGAGCAACAGAATGTCGCTGGAGTCCCTTCCAACCCGAAGCAGATGCGCGGTAGCTGCATGGCTGTCATTGTCGGCCTCGTGGTTGGGATTATGTGGTTCTGAATTTGTCCTCTCTCATGACTTCCGGAAGAAACGACCTCACGAGCAGATTACGAGCCGACTTGTCACGAGCGAATGGTGCCATGAGTGGAAAAGACATGTTATCGCCGGCGTCTATAAATTTCTTCCTCGATCCGTTTTTGGACTCTGGCAGCAGCTGGAATGGAGTCGTACCCAAAAAAAGCTACTTCAAAGCCATTATCTGTGATTGTTTTTAGTCCACCTCCAGCGACATGACATTCTGGATAGGACCAAACTGGATGACTTGGATCCGATCTGGCGGCTAACTAGTCCGTCGGTGATGTCGTCGACACTTTTCGAGGATATCAGGAGACCTGAAGTCCGTTCTGGCGACCTGCCTCGTGGTATCGGGTGGACGTGTCTTCCCCTTCCTGGCTCCCAATCATGCATGCAGTGATAACACGGGTGGCGGGATTTGCTGTGGAAGATGCTCAACCGAAATCATGCGCATCATCTTTTTTTTTCCTTTCAGGACCGAGCTTGTCACTTGTACCACTCTTTCTGCATCGAGGCCGGACATGGCGCAGGCGTTGCATTTATTCCGAACCATATTCTTTCAGTTGAGATGCAAAGCACTCAACTGTGTTGCGTCCCATTGCATATATACTATCTACTTTCTGTCCACCGTCGCGAGCCGACGTGCATTGCGACAGACGATATATATCTTTAATGGGTGGATGTATATAGACCTTTTCTTCTTCCTCTTTTCTCTTCTCGATTTTTGTACACTTATACCCTGCATGTCGTGTCATGTCCGTTACGTTCAGTGCACATTGATATGGTTAATGGGTACTTGTACCCGTCCGATATTGCCATTTGAAGTTGGATGGGATGTGGGTTGAGGTGGACCTAGGTATGTATGTATCATGTGATATCGAGGAAGGATTATATAGTGAGTAAATAGATAATCTAGTAATTAATTAATTACCTAATGGTGAATTGTGCTTTGTTTTTTATTTCATACTCTTTAATCGAACGAACAAAATAAAATAAAGCAAACGGGGAGAGGTTTAATCCATTAAGTAGATAGAAAGGGGCCGGGTGGATGTTTGTGGCGGTGATGTTAGTATTAATGTTCTTCTAGAGTCAGTGATTTGAAACGGGAGACAGAAAGGGGAACTTGGTACGGGGACAATTGATGAAGGAGAAACGGGGTACTAGGTACTACTCTCTATCTATGACTTTGAGCCACTGGGCTTGACGCGGAAAAGCGCTTGCTTCAGCTTCTCGAGGGGTATGACGCCCGAAATAGCATCGAAAATCCGCGCACTGACTCCCGCTTGATAACGCAGATAGTACACCGCGAAGAAGAGCACCGTGTTGAACGCCGTGAACGCGCAGAGGTACCCGAAATCGCGCCAGCGGTCCCCGTACGACATGTTCAGGGCCGCCAGGTAGGCGTCCGCCACGGCGAACCGACAGAACCGGCACTGCTCCGCGTCGTCCGGGTTGTAGATGGCCGCCAGGGCGGCCTGCGCGAACTGCCCCGCGTACTCGCCGCATGTCATCCCGGCGGGCGGGTTGAAGATGTTGATCTCTGCTTCCGCGCAGCGGACGGGCACGCCGTGCGTGGCGGTCGACATCATCGCGGAGACGAGGTACGTGAAGGGGGAGACGTAGTAGGCGAAGTGCCAGAACCGGACGAGCTGGGGCAGGGGCTGCACGACGCCCGTGAAGGCCAGGATGAACGTGTAGAAGAGGATGGTCAGCATGGCGGCGGTCTCGGCGTCCGGGGCCACGATGGCCAGGCTCTGCGAGAAGCTCGTGTGGTACAGCTGGTAGAGCATGAAGATGAACCACACCATGGCGCCCCGGCCGCCCGAGATGTCCTGCCACCACCCGATCGGGAAGTACCAGCAGATGAAGCAGAGCGAGGCGATGACGAGGTTGAACGGGATCTCCACCGCGATGCTGGCGACGACGAAGACGGTCCAGTGGTACATCTTGGAGTGCTTCTCGCGCACCTCGTAAAGCTCCCGGTACTGGATAAGCCGCGGTTGCAGCTGCACGATGATCACCAGCGACAGGAGAAGGAGCATAAACACGGAGAAGGTCTTGTTCTGCAGGCCTGCGACGGAATTGGGTTCCTTGTAGAAGGTGAAACCGAGGAACAACCCGCCGACGAGGTTGATGAATGCCTTGCTCATGATGTACACCGGGCTTCGCCAGTACTGCTGGAAGAGACGCTTCTGCACGGCGATGTATTGCTGCAGCCAGGGCATGGCGTATCCGCTAGAAGACGACGACGATGATGTGTGAATGTCTTTCTTAGCCGAGTCTTTCCCACGCTTCATGGAGTTCAGTTTCTCGATTTCCGCAGAGACATTTTGGAACTCCGGGCTCGACTTCCAGACCTCAACCCAGTCCTGTGCGGCTTGCGCTGTCGCTCCGGCTCCGTCGTGTCGAGGATGTATTCGGCGGGATTGGCATTATCTGGACAAGGAGGGGCCCCATTTCTCTCAAAATACTGAATCACAGTGCTGGAGTTGGGGCCAATTTCACCAAAGTAGACGGTCTTTCCACCTTTCGCGAGCAGCAGCAGACGGTCGAACTGTTCAAACAACATGGCAGATGGCTGGTGAATAGTGCAGAGAACGGCCTGGCCGGCATTGGCAATTTCTCTCAAGAACTTCACAATGGACCATGCGGACTGAGAGTCTAGACCTGACGTCGGCTCATCCAGGAACAGGAGGAGGGTAGGTTTGGCGACAAGTTCAAGCCCAATGGTCGTCCTCTTGCGTTGCTCGACGTTCAGTCCCTGGCCAGGCACGCCGATAACGGCGTCCGCGTACTCTTGCATGCCTAGAGCCGCAATGATCTTTTCCACATATTCGTATTTCTCTTGAACCGGAACCTCCTTCGGCTGACGCAGCAGAGCGGAGAACCGAAGCGCCTCACGAACAGTTGCTTCTGCCAGGTGGATGTCTTGCTGTTGAACGTAGCCCGTTTCACGCTGGAATGAGCGTCCCAGTGGAGATCCATTGACGAGCATGTCACCGGTAATGACCCCGACCGAAATTCTCTGCGCGAGGACATTGAGCAAGGTCGTCTTTCCGGCTCCGGATTCGCCCATCAACGCCGTTAGGGTCCCCGGCTTCACATACCCCTGAACGTCAGAGAGTAGACGACGTGTTTCTCCCTTCAGATCGATATCGTAGTTGATATGCTGCCAGGTAAAGACATCCTCACTCTTGGCTAGAGCATGCATCAGACCTTCCCGCTGACAGACTCCGATAAATTGGTCTGCCTTGTCCTCCGGGTCATTATCCTTGGGGGCACGCTTCGCGGAGCGCAACGTGGGTTTATGGAAGACAAGACATTCACCCTTCGAGGCCGGCAGCTTTTTGAATTCCGTGGCAGCGGCATATGCGGCAACGAAAAACACAAAGAAGGCTATGCATATCGCGAAGTTCCTCCACAGATGAGAATAAGAGTAGGAGAATGAAAGCTCAACGTAGTCGTCACCGGACACATATAGCTGCCCAGGACGGGCCCCGGTTACGGCGCACACTTGGTTCGACACGCTCACATGTTCATAACCCGGGCCAGAAGGCACAAGCGTCGTGCATAGAGCTTTTCTCCCGTGAAACTCGACAACCATCAGCGCTTCTATTGCGTAGTATATCGGATTGATATAGCTGATCCACTTGAACCACGGATGCATGGATGGCCTGGGAATGATGTAGCCAGCATAAACCCCCAGCAGCAGCAGCAGGACACCGGCCACAGCCAAGGCCGTTTCCACACGGTCAACCAGGGCAGCTATCGTTCGGAAAAGGGCGCTCATCATCACTGAAATGAGGTAGGTGAAGAGCATGAATAGGAAGAAAGGGCCGGGTTCCTGTTTGAAATTCGCCATGAAGTAAATGATGACGCTGAAGACGCCCACGTTGAGCAGCTTTACCGGATACTGGACCACCATCGATGCAAGCGCATCGATGAACGGATGGTACATGGCGTAGGATTTATGCTTCTCCACAATCGGTCGCTGAGAGAACTGCGCGCTGATCTCTGCGAAGTTGACGATGATGTTGAAGAGAACGGAGAAGAAAATCGCGCCCCCTTTGGAGAAGAACCCGCTGGTGTCCTCTGGGATGTTGTAGAACATGGATCCGATGACCAGGGCGACGACTGCCATTGTGACGACAATCGATAGCGTGTATGCTTTGTCCCCAAGGATTCGTTGATAGGAGCGGATGTAGGTCGCCACAAACTGCATTCCCAGATTGAGAGTATATGGGGAAAGGCTCCTAGTCCAGGAGGCCTTCTCTGCAGCTTGGACTGACTTGAAATTCTCAAGAGCATCAGAGAAACCTTGAGGGTATTGCTTTGTGTGCTCCTCGATTTCAGCCATCAGCCTCTTGTAGCACACGCTCTCTTTCCAGCGGGAGACAAACTCCTCAGGGGTCCGAGGAACCCGCCCTTCAAATCCCTTTCTCACTTGCCGAGCTGTAGGATCAGTGATGGATGTGAGAAACTCTGCTGTGGTCTGACGGGGACCGCAGAAGAAGCCCATGTCCTGAAAGAAGCGCTTTGCGTCGTTAGGATCACCGAACCAAATCTGATGACCGGCGTATAGGAGTGTGACTTTGTCGTATATTTCAATGAGCGAATCCCCCGGTTGGTACAGCGCGGTAACAGCAACATTGCCGGTCAGATTGGTCGCAACACGCAGGGCACGGGCAAATTCGAGCGATGTCGATGAGTCCAGACCACGAGTCGGATTATCCCAGTATGTAACAGAGGCACGAGTTGCCAGCTAAACAACGTCCAGATTAGCCCGTGTTTCCGAAGAGGGTAAGGCAGTACGAACCATCTCAGCAATAGAAACTCTCTTCCTCTCTCCTCCAGAGACACCTCGTACAAAGTCGTTTCCAACCCTGGTATTGAAGGTATGCTTCAATCCAAAAGTGGCACCTAGAATGTCTCTCATCTTCTCGATGTATTGTTCCCGGGAGATCTGGCCGATCCTCTGCTTTGGGGTCTTTGTCCTGACGGCGAATTCCAACGTCTGAGCAACTGTGAGATATGGGAAATGGTTATCGACCTCTGCATTGTACACAACTTTCCCACGAAAATACTCTTTCATAATTTCGATTGGGACGCCGCTGTATGTGATATCACCCGACCATCTGGAGTAACTTTCGGTATGGCCGGCGAGGGTTTTCAGCAACGTAGAGCATCCACTTCCCGGACGGCCAAGGACCAGCAGCATCTCTCCCTCTTTGACTAAACCATCAATCCCATGAAGTATCACCCGCTGAGGACCTTTGCTAAAGACTCCACGAACGGCTCGAAAGACGTCCAAGAATATCGACGATACATCAGACTGGGACATTGTTGTCGCACCCTCGCCATGCACCTCAACATTTTGCCATTCGATCGAAGTGCTGGAAGAAATAGGCGCGACACCTTCATCATTGGCACGCTTAACAGCGGCTCTGAGAGCTTTCTCAAGCGTCCAAGCGGGCTTCTCCGTGTCGAAAGGATCATCGCGATCGGACACCCTCGTGCTGCGTTTTGAAAGAGTCTTGATAAGGTGCAAGAATTGATGTTGAAACTCGTTGATTTCATCATCAACTCGCGTTACAAGATCTTGCCGGCACTCTGTTTGCGAGCTCTCCTCGCTTTCAGGATGGGACTTTTCGGCGTTCATGTTCCCTAGAAGATGTCAACGACCGTATCTTGAATGAAGAAACGAACATCCATCTATCAAATCATGCTGTATTCTCATTTATAGGAGCTTCAAACGTAAAGATGAAAGGAAACAGCCATCAACACTTACCTCGTTCACAATGAGATCCTGAATCTCTATGGATGGGAGAATCTCACCAGAGAACAAGCATGAATAAAGGGACCTGAAAAGCACAAAGCCGAGAGAGCATCAGTCGACAAAGATGATATGTGAAGCAGCAGTTGGAAACGATTGCTGGCCTAACAACTGTTTATATGATGCCCATGAGATCCATGTTTTGCAATAGACGGAGCTTCCAAGCTGGCTCCATGCCGACAGCTTGGTCGCGCTTGTCCCAAGCGGATTTCGGCATTGCAATCGGAGTTTTCTCTGACGTGTCTGATGGAAACTAACTTCCTGAAACAGTCCCGAACCTGGCGTTCTGGACAGGTTTGTACTGTGGAAAGCCGGGGTTCTCATATCGGCATCGATGGATGTGGTGCCCGCAACCCTGTTCCGCGCCCAATCACAGTGCTGGATTCTCCACTCGGCACCGAAGCCTTCGGGACCGAACGGCGTCTCGGCCAGACCAGGCCTGGGAGCTGCGAAGTACCGAGTACTAAAGTCCGTCTTCGCTTCATTTGTCTCAAGAGATCGGAACTTGTTTCATCGCCGATTCTGATTTTTGTCCCCCGTGTATTCGGTGCCGGTCTAAATGACGGACGTGCCGGTTAGGAAGCTCTCCAAGACTTGCGATGCGTGCAAGGCTCGCAAAGTCCGCTGCGCCAGTATGTTCGGACCTTTCCGGTTACAGAAACATCAAGCTCATAGCTCGTATCTAGGATCTGATGGGGCTCTCCACTCTGCTTGTGACAACTGCATTGTACATCCTTCCTTGCAGCAGTTTTGAGCTACAACTTGAGCGCAAGCTGACACAGATCCATTCGAACAGTCACGGAAAGCTCTGTGTCACTACAGCTATGCCAAGCTGCCAAGGAGGCGCAAGCGGCCGCCTCCAGAAGCTGAAACGAACGAGGGTAGTTACTATCTGTGAATGAAAATTGGATAACAGATCTTATTGCTTACAGAGTAATCTAGGATCAAATGGGTTGAGTTCAGAAACAATCGCCCCGATGCTTAAACGTCAAGCAACCCCATCGACGCGAGATAGTCCTTTTTTCAGCCAGAATTCAAGTTCCTCAAATGGAGCGCCTGATTACGAGGGACATCGAGAAGCTGGAGCCCGCATTTCTTTTGCTGTCAGCAATGACAACAAATGTGATGGAGGGAAACCTGCTTCATCAGAGCAATTTCTATCGCTGTCTGCGAATGGCTCCCAAAGGCTCTACGTCGATCTTCTTCTGGCAGACCGTCAGACACCTGCCAGATGTAGAGATGAGAATGCTCCAACCAAGGTCAGCTACTCCTTGAAACGCATTTCATTACTGCAAAGTTTGCTGACATCTTTCAGCTGACAGAGTTTTTCGGTGCGTATAACACACTTTTCGTTGCACAGCGACAAATGTGCTTGTCTCTTCTAATTCCTTTTAGGGCCCAGTTCAAACATTTCGTTCTTTTCCGCCAGCAGGGTGAACTCCCTCAGCAATCGGCTTGGACATACAAAGCTGAACCGGCTAGTGGAAACGATAGGCGCTGTAGCGAATTCAAGGGTGAAGGGCACAGGCCGGACGCTACAGTTGAATTTACTACGTGGCTCAAATAAGGCGTCTCTGCAAATCACCAGTGACTTTGTGACCTCTTGCGTGCGATGTATGTTCTTGTCCCCCTCCCCATCGGAGTCCCAGTCAAGTGGCCTTGGTTAATTTCGATAAAGCCTACTTTGAACAAGTACATCCGGTCTATCCGTTTCTCGACCAGGAAGCTTTTGAACGGAAAGTATTTGGAGAGGTCCTCTCCCAATCGTTGGCAACGGATAAAGTTTGGTCTGCGCTGTACCATACTGTTCTTGCCATTGGCTGTCAATATAACGACGGTGGAAGTTTTGACCCGGGAAACGGACAAGCTTGGAATCTCTTTGAAATAGCACTTTCGCACTTCCAGGACATTGTAATGACCAGAAGCTCCTTGATGGCAGTCCAGGTATGTTGTCATTTTTGTTCAATGTCAATCGTAGACAAAGATCCCGACTAAGACCAACACTCCATGACAGGCTTTGACTGCAATGGTGGGATTCTCCTCATTTTTGACTCTGAAAGGAAATGGACTGAGACCGATATGCAGGCTATCTTCTCGACCACTGTATCAGCTTGGCAATTTGAATCGCTGATGATCTCCGAAGCGGCCAAGATGGCCCAGAACATGGGTTACAACAAAGCAACAGGTCCGAACGATAGTATATGCTATCGAACCTTTTGGGTCATTTACTCTCTTGAGAAGACATCCTGTTTTATAACGGGGAGAACTTCGGTAAGGCATCATTTGCTTGCTAATACAACAAAAAGCTTATACTAACCAAGCACAGGTCCTCATGGACGCCGATATAGGCTGCCCGATTCCATACGTCCCAGAGTCCGTCTTCGGGAATTACGACTGGTTTCTCACCTTCGCCAGATATGCGAGACTGGTCTCCAAGATCTACAGCAGTTTGTTTTCTGTCAGTGCGGCAGGAAACACGACGAGCTTTTACCACGCCTCTATTCACCGGCTACGCGATGAGCTTGAAGCCTGGAGAATGTCGATACCAGAGCCATACCGACCAGGAGAACCACTCAGAGCGCGTGCGTTGCCTGGTCCGTTGGCAGTCTCAATTGCACTGCACACGCAATACCTGTACCTCAATGCACTCCTCACCCTGGTTCGGACGTCACTCCACGTCGGAGCTGACGAGCTGGGAACTGCTAATCAGCTCGAAACGAAGAAATCATTGATGAAGACCGCCCGCTCAATCTTGGAATTGACGAAGTACATCGAAGTGGCTACCTATACCTCCTTATGGTACATTCCTCCCCATATACATATATAGATACTTTCACCCCACGGATCTAACCAGTAAAACAACCATACAGGATCCTAGCACTGATGCCCATCTCCGCCCTCTTCATCATTTTCGACCTCGTCGTCCACAACCCCACCCATCCAGAGACGAACAACAACCTGGCGCTCCTGGACGTCGCCAGCGGCCACTTCAGCCGGCTCGAATACGCGAGTCGGGGGACCCTGCCGGGCTCACTGGTGGCCGAATTTGCCCACATTGCGCGGCAGTACGTGCGTGATGTGCAATTGGGCGAGCACAACCGTAATAACCACAATAACGACGGGAACGTCGAGATCAAAAATAAGACAGAGGCTCCGAATCCGAACAATGTCCAGGCTGAGAACCAGGCCCAATTTCAGAACCACGTCCAGTCTCAATCTCAGAGCCAACAATTTCCAAATGATGTCTCCTCCTTGTCCTCTGCGGCAGCTGTCTTTCAGAGAGCAGCAGCAACAACCACCGCTGCAGCACCAGTAACTCCAATATCCCTAACGACGCCTCAACAACAAAACCAAATCTTCGGAGGATCGTCACCGCAACAAGCACAACATCAACAACACTACAGAAGCAACAGCAACAGCAGCAGTGGTAACCTCATGAACGACGGGACTGGTGCCGGCGCCGGGGCCGAATCGCTCTTCTTCCCGCTCGTCGACGACCCCAGCTACATGCCCATGCCGGAGGAGCTGCAGCTGTTGGGCATCGACGTGATGGATCTCTTTGACTCGGTGTCGGTGTATCCTTCAGCAGCAGCTGCTTGTAGTACCTAGTACCTGTAAAAATGAACTACAAACAGGGGAAGGGGGGAAGTAGTTCTGGTTCTCCATTTTTTTATTCATCTGTTCAGAGAGAGTTGTTTATTATTATCTATCTACATGTTTCCCCCCTACTCTGTCGGCTACAAAGGTTTGATGAGACGATATGGGGAGTTCAATTGAGGGTTCAGGGCGGAAGTCTGTTGTAACTAGTATTATCCAGGTAGGTAGACTGTCCTCAGGGGCAAATAAGGTTAGATTAGATGGTGTCAGCCATATATTATCGCTATCTGTATATGGATTAGGCAGCGCTCAATGAAGATATATGCTCTGAGGGATGATATATGTGTCCCCTTCACATACCTGTTGACTATCCTTTGCTTATTCTCACCTATTTTACTCAATTAGTCCTATATGCACAATTCTGGATGTATATAAGTTGCTCATTACCCTAGATAGATTTAGAAATCAGACCTCTGTTCTATACTAGTCAGTACTAGGCGCCATAGGATTCAACAGATGGTTGCATTAGTCCTGATATAGATGAGGACAGGATGGCATGGAAGTCATTGCTACTATCACTCCAATATACGTTAGGAGGTAATCTAGGCACATGCTATGTTCAACCTACAGCTCTGGGGCTAAGGAACCGATCGATCAACGCACCGGAACTTGAGACAAAGGACGGAGGAGGTGGTCCGGTTTTCTGGCTAGGAAGCTGAGTATAATAAGGTTAGAGATTAAATATGTACATAGATCTGTACTCGTATATATGCCCAGTTAAGAAGCAGTCTGTGCTGTATTAAAAGCATGCTAGGCTAGGCCGTGTTCAGAGTTCAACCGCCCAGATCGACAGGCAAGCTCTCCAGCCAGCTCAGGTCAACATGTTTCCTCTGCATCTGTGTCTGCGGATCCTGTTCCCCATCCTCCTCGGGAAAATATAATGATGCATCAGCGGCTCTGCTTCGTCTCTGCAACCTTCGCCGCTGGCTCTCCTCAGCCTCGATTCGCTGGAGGAGCCGCTCTCTTGTGCTGCTGTCGAAACGGGACATAGTCGTCTGCAAGTCTTTGGACGCATCTGAGAGCGTTATTAGCGCATTGAGACACAGTGCTGCCTTTGTTCTTGTGGTTTCAGGTAGTCTAGTTGTCCGGTATTTCGTCAGGGATCGGAGAGTTAGGGCCCAGCCGCACGCAATCTCGCCCTCCACTGCGAATGTCTGACCCAGTGCTGCGGATATGGCAGCGCTCTGTTCCTTATGGATCCGGACAATGCTAGGACACATGCTGGCTGCAATCAGGATGATTCCGCACACGTATAGGTATTCTGTGGTCTCCCATGGAGATGGAACAAAGTCAGCGTACGAGTCGTTAGGGCTGCCTTCAGCGCCTTCATCTGCATTAAGTAGTATTCTTTCAGCTTTGCCGAGAATTTCGACAAGCTCCACCGCTGCTGAGACGCATTGTGCTACGCACTCGCGAGCAAGAGTCAAGACGAGAGGCATGTCTGTAGAAGACAATCCGTGGTCGGTCATTTTCAGAGCTATCTCCGGATTGTTGCTGCCGTTGATGGCTAAAGCAACAGCCAGGATAAAGAGAGGTCTGTATTGCCGCAGGCGGATGTATAGATAGCGAATTCGAAGAATATTTCGCTGTCGGGTCACGATGGGGTCTCTCTGGGGTTCATTGGCTGCATCTACCCGCAGAAACGATGGCAATGCCATCTTCCAATTGTAAAGAAGACGATCAACTCTTAGGAATTGCTGGAGATCTAGCGAGAGAAGCTTCTTGTCTGCGGGAGAATTCCTGAGTCTGAATTCATCTTCAACAGATAGAATATCCTCGACGTGACTATAAAGCCGAGTACACGCCGTAAAGAACTCGATTATAGACGGTCGTTCTATCTCAGTACTTGGCTGTCCCCCGAAGATGGTATCCACGTACTCGTTATCGAGAGGCGTGGGCAGGGGAACCCGGAATGGATCCGAAGTCTGGGGAGAAATCCCCAACTGCAATGCTGTAATTCTTTCCATAATGACGCAACTGTGCCACAATTTGCGTGCTAGCTCTCGGTCTTTCCTGCTGACCATGCCTTCGCTTCCAGACCTCAGATGCAGTCCAAGTGACTGTGCGGTGTGGATGGCCAACCCGATGGTCGCCCAAGCACGCTTCAAACTGCCAATTGCATTCAAGTATTGACTCTGTAGGATGTACGCTTGGACATGAGCCAAAGAGCTACGATTATCGTCGTTGGAGTTGATAAATCTCTGTCCTCTGCTGTAGAAAGTCGATGCATCACTGTCGTTGACGTCCCTCATACTCAAACAGGCAAGGCTGAATATTATATTGAGTATTCCATAAAAAAGAGCAATGTCCTCATTGAGACTCTCACAGTTGCAGAGATCTTCATAGGCAGATCTAAAGTCTAGAAGATCGAAGATCGGCAAATTTACATATTCTCTTGAGAGATATGTAGCAACAAGGTGATCTGAGAGCTCTCGCGGAGGAAGTCCGGGGTCAGTAACATCACGGCTATGTGGTGATGGAGCTCGAGCAGAAAAATGCGCATATGCTCGATGTCGTTGACCATCCTCTAAGTGCACCTCTTGTTTAATTGAATCTGTTCGCTCAGCCACCACTCTCTGCAGTCTCGCAAAAAGGGATGTTTGGTCATGCCGTTCCTCAGTCGACCGCGTTAGGTGATGATTCTGAAATCGTGTGGGAAAGGCATTAGGAGATGTATGTATTGACCCCAGATCATTCAACCCTCCGGTGACGTTTTGAGAGCTGGTAGAAGACCTCATATCGATATCTTCAGGGCGGGAGGAGGATAAACTCGTATCGTGTTCTCCACGGCCATAATCTGCTGTAGTTAGCCTTCCTCGGACGCTACCGTGAATGTCTCCTTCAGGACGTGGCATCTCATTGTTCCGACATTCTTGATAACGGTCTCCTAAATTGAGGCGGCCACTGTTCTCGAATCCAGAGACAAGTGAGGGCCGTTGTTGTCTTGAAGGAGATCCAGACAGATGTGCGCTCCGTAGCTGCTGTGACTGCGGAGTAGAACTGGGTAGATGCACCTCTATTCGTCCTTTATTGCGTGGCGGGTGTCTGCTGCAAGATCAGATCTCAACAGACCCCAACAAGAAAAGGCAGAGTATACCTATGCGGCGGAGGCATGTCCTCAGGTCTGTAGGAACATTGGTCTTGGAGCCCCCTCTGCCTGCATGCTCCGCAAGCTGTATATGCACTGTTAGCAGCTACTTCTACGTGAAAGCTGCGACTGGGTTACAGTTCTGGCTGCAGGGGCAGTAGAACAGCAGAAAAGTGAACCAGTTCATAGAAAAGGGTTCATACTCGGTTTGGCCCCATCACAGCGTCTCTTTTTTAGCCTGCACACCGCGCAGGGGTGTGATATCCTCGTCTTCGCACCTAGAGACCGATTGTTTGGAAGAACCTGGGTGAAGATGCAGGGCTCTTGAGAGCCTCTTGCGAGGCATGTGTCACAAACTAGCTCTTATTAGCAAGAGTAGCAACATTAAATAAACATCAAATCCATAATTAGGAAATCTCTGTGGCATTGCCTCTGGTGGAATAATTCTGTATATATGAGAAACAAGATGCAATTAATGCAAATGCGGAAGGGAAAATAGACTACATCCATGGCAATAATGACAGCAATGATACTATGTTAAAGTAAGAATTTTCCAAGAAACCTCACCTGGTTGAAGTCCATTGCACTTTACCTTATTTGCACGACAGTATGTGCAAGCCACCTTGGTTCTGGGCGTACTATCGGGGGACATGGTCCGAGTAAGATCGACTGTCTTGCCTCTCGGGTGTAATTGCAGCTGTTTATGGCTGCACAGCTGGGTACAACTTCAAATACTGGCGCGCCAAGCAAATACCTTCACATGTATGCTTAGATCTTGATGATATGATACGCAGAAGCAACAGAATGGATGGGTCTGGCAACAAGGTTTCACGATAAACATACCAAGAACGGAGACGAAGGACGGCGGACCGCGAGATGCGCCGCCATGATGATGCCATGTGACATGGTGGTCCGTGCACCTCCTGACCGCCAACTGGCCGGGTGTGGAATATTCGGGTCTCGGTTCCGACAACTGGATCATTGGCTGCATTGCCACCTAAGAGACAACGCTGAATATGCAGTGAAACTGGGGGACAAGAATCCACTGCGTAAAAGATTACAATTATGCTCTTGAAGCCGTAAAGTCTCCCCAAACATTGTGGGCAGTCGGATCGAGTGGCCTATACATTAGGTGGAATCATCCTTTGGAGTGCTCAGAAGGCCACTGTCTATGCAGATTGATAAATTAGTAACGCATGCCCAGTCGGGTGCTGGTTTGATTACGTAGGTAGTAGTTCTTAGATAGCGTGAAAATATTTGTCTTTGCTAGTTGGGTATACATAGTACAGTACATAGCATTCTGTATAAGATGGTCAATCTATCAGCGCCCTTGCTTGTGACAATGGCAATGTGGTTTTATGTTGGCTGCCCACCCATGTTCTCCAGCCTTGTTTGTATAGAATGCGGATCATACTGCCCTTCCTCGCCCTTGTACTCCCTCAGCACGACGGCCCTCATCACCCGTCGTGGCGCGCGTCGTCCCGTAAAGAGTTCGAACTGTGCGAAGCCTTGTTCGGGCAGGACGTCGAGACCGTCGAGTGTCACCCACCCGCGGTGGGAGAGGGCGCGCATCTGCCTGAGAAGTGGTGTGATGAGAGGTTTGTAGGCCAGCTGCTGAGCGACTTAGTAAAACCTATTCTTGGTAGGGGAGATCTCTATGTCGCATGGAAGCTAGTTTTGGTTGATCTTACCTCGACAACAACACCACCCGTAGGGCTTTCGAGCCACTGCGTGGGCATCTCGAAGTTTGGAGCCGGCTGCCCTCCGATACTATGCGCCGGTATGCAAGAGACAATGATGGTGGGTTGCTTGTACTTCGCGGGCCAAGGGTCTTGTAGCGATTCAATGACGTGAACGGTTGCCCTGCCCATTTCCAATCCTGTATTGTTTCCGTGTTTTTCCTGTCTATTATAATGGTCTGCCATCTTGTGGGCATGAGCCGCTGTGCGGTTGTAAATGAAGATATTCTGCACGCCAAGGTGGATCATCGAATATATGGCTGCGCGCGCCATACCCCCAGCTCCGATGACCAGTCCAGTCGACGAGGGGCGCACTGCATTTGCAGGAGACAGTCCTCGACGAATGCAACTGCAGATACCGATCCAGTCTGTGTTATCTCCGTGTAAGGCTTTAACCGGGCCTGCTCTGTTCTTCTCTAGCAACAAGTCGGAGCTTGGGGGAATGCTGCCATCTTTTTGCAGAGTTCGGATAGGAATAACGGTGTTGACGGCCCCAATGGCACGTGCATGCGGTGACATCGAATGCAGTAATGGGATGACTTCGGTTTTGTAGGGAAGGGAGAAACTAGCTCCACCGAAGTGAGGGTCTTCAACTAGCTTGTTGATGTCTCTCAGAGATGGAGCTTGATGGATTCGGTATTCGTGGGGCATTCCGCATGCTCTGTAAGCTGCATTGTGCATCGTCGGAGATAAGCTATACGTCACGTTTGCACCAAAGACGTAGAATCGCATTGGATCTAAAGTGAATGATGCGAATAGAGCTTCCTGTGCTTGGCGTGCGGTAATACATGGGATTCTCTTTTGTTGGGCCTCTGAAGCTATGGCTGGATGTGTCACTGGCGTCAATATTGGATTGAAACAGCAAGATAGTCGTCCGAGAGGGCCGGTATTATAAGCTATTATAGGCGGATGAGGATCGGGGAGAGTATTGATGCGGTGACGGAATCGCTGGACGGCAAAATTGTCTTCTATCGTTGCTGCTGGCTGCGATAACCTGACAAAGTCACAACCAAGTCTCATGGCGCGTTCATATTTTGCCATATACTCCGCATCGTCCCAGCTGCTAGGACTGGGTTGCGTGGCTGAGAAGTGACCCACTATCCTTGTTGACCCTTTTGCAGCAATGATACGGGATAAGACAGAATCGCTGTAGGACAAGTCGACCGTCAGAAGCTCGGGAGCAAGTCTCAAACCATGCTCAACCAGATTCAGATAATCATCGTCTGACTGGCGGATTGCTACAGGATTATTCGAAGAAGCTGAAGGAAGTCCTCCAGGATCCACATGATAAATTATGGGAACGACGATATTTCGCCGGATGGTAGCAACAGTCTGGCTTATTCGGTCCGCAAGTGCCGAGTCTAATCCAAAACTGCTGGAAGGACCTCCTGGGATGTCAACTCTCAGCTCAAATGCGTCCGTAGTCGATTCCAAGTCCTCGATGTCCATATCCCTTTCCCAAAGAACGGATAGCGGCACGGACACGGCATAAGTGAACGACCGCGACTCGATTGGCAACAGTGAAAGTGGGAAGGCTGCTTGCAGCCTCCTAAGATACTCGTTGTTGCCTGTTGCAAAAGCTATAAAACGCAGAAAATCCCGTTCCACGCGTTTCAACGTTAAGGATGGCACAGGAGCTTGATGTCTTGGATCCGACTCTGGCTCGAGAAACGGGTTGTCAGTGCCACCTCGGCTCTGATGCACTTCGGACCCTGTTTCGGAAACGTTGAAGAACTCGAGATTCGAGCACGCTCGATATAGTGGCCCTGAGATTTCCAGGAAACGGCTAATCTTTTCTGTGTCCCAGGCCTTTAAATAAGCCTGAATACTAGCTGCATCCCGGATGATATGGACAACCGGGTGGGTTTTCGCATACTCTTTCAGCAGCTGTTGCCCACTGCGCTCCATAGAACCGGGCCCGCACGCGATCACGCAGCCTTCTCTATGTTCTGCAAGCATCAATTCCATAATTCTAGCCTCTTCCTGGCGATATTCTGCTATACTGTGTTCTTTCTTGAACGCACCGCGAGAAAGGCCGGTGACTTGCTCGAAATATCGGTCCGCATCGATCAGCCGCCTTCCCAATGCCGTTGAAAGTATGACCGCTAGGCTGGACTTCCCAGTGCCACGTATACCGATCAAGACGATGGATGCATTATGGTCAAATAGCCTTGAAGTTCGCAGGGTAGATCCAAGGGGCGTGGGTGATGGATGGCGTGAGGCCGATTCGGATAAAGGACTATAGAACGCTTGGGGTTCGTCCAGGACAACAGCCTGTTTGACGTACTGAGGGTGGACGTTTCTCCCCGGGTCTGCAGCATTCATCCGTCCGCCGGAATTGGCAACATATGCCTTCTGGATGATGTTGGTGATAGTCCCTGCATGGCTTGTATGCGAAGGGTGTCTTCTCTGATCTTCGAACCCATCCAAGTCATTCAGCTTCCGTTTCGAGCCCCTCGCAAGGACAGACATGTTGAGGAGACGAGCCACCTGAAAAATATCTCACCGCAGCATCTGTGGCTAGGCACGTCATTTCCTTGTCGCTGCGGGAAAGGCAGAAAACCAAGAACCGTCCTTAAAGGGGTTCTTCGGCATAAATGTCAGAATCCAAATCTCAGGACCTCCACAAGTGGAGTTTGATCGAACAAATTCCATTGGTGGGTTGTAGAGCAAAGATGCGGGCTATGAGTGACAAGGGCCGTGGCGCCGCAAAGATCTGACACTGATCGACTCCGGGGGACGAGGTGCAACCGCGGCGGTCCCTCCGCGCACCCCGCGCGGAGTTTTCTTCTGCCGGCCAGCGTCGCACATCTGGGGTCAAACATGCGCGCTTCCCCACGGGGCATCGCCACGCGTGCACTCTGCGTGGGTTCCATGGATACACATGGATAACATACTCCATGGTAGTGACTGGGTTCACATAGCTGGGATCTGAGCAATAGATGTATTGGTCAGACCATTTGTAGACCCGTTGGTGGGAAATTCGCAGTACTCCACATTCGGGATTCGGCCTAGTTGCGTCTTCGCCAACCGACAGATCCTCGCCGTGAGCTCGTGTTCACCCCCTCTGGTTTCCCAGCCAGGAAGCCTCTGGAGCTGTCGTTCTTCCATCTTTTCAATACATCGCTTCTGCGTTTGCAACGCAATGTGGACAGCATCGCTCCCGTTGCTGAGAATTGATCCGCTTTCGTGCCGGTACGGTTGGGTCTGATGAGGACTGCTTGCACCCGTGATCGGAAATACGTTCATCTCGTATTCCGCCTGCCCTGGACCTGAAATATGCCCGCTGAAGAGTCGATAGCCGCGGAGAAGACTAGGGAAAGCAATGGACGGCAAGGCTCTGGGGGCGCCAGCAGGTCCAAACGACGATGGACCGACATGGAGGCGGAGAGCAGGCAGAGTGGTGACGACAATACCAACACTCCGAAGCGCCAGCGCGTTTCTCGAGCCTGCGATCAGTGTCGCAGCAAGAAGGACAAATGTGACGGCGTCCAGCCAGTCTGCTCAACTTGCATCTCCTTGTGCAGAGCCTGCACCTACAAATCGAATCCCAAGAAACGCGGTCTGCCCACCGGATACATTCGCACACTCGAGCTGCTATGGGGCCTTGTCTTTTGCAAAGTAAAGGGCAGCGAAGAGGTGGCGCGGGCACTGCTGAAGACAGCAAATATCCCGAGTCATCTGGCCACAATGGGCAAAGAGGGCGAAGGTGCTGATTCAATTCTCTCCGCCTGGAAAAGCAGCGTGGTGCTCAAAGAGATAGAAAAGATGTTAGCGCTTCTGGATCACCCTGAGGAGGAATCTGGAAGGGCAAGTACAGTTAGTTGTGAGACTGATGCGTCAAGGCAACCGGAGAGATCCAATTCGTTGTCCTCTCTGTCCTTGGAGTGGCGCATCCCTGAAGATTTGGTGGACATGGAGGGGAACATTGCTTCTCACACAGTCTCTTCAGAGACAGCGCGGACGCCGGATCCGAGCGGGAGATCTTCTTCCCCCCGTGTCTTTCGAGATTGCGGTACCCAGGTGGACTTGCCAGAACAGCTGCCAGAAGAGCCACGCAGAGACGGTATCGCAGAAGCCGGGTCACGGAAGCCTGTGCATCCCGAAGGATTCGGTCACGCCACTCCATCTTCGATCCAGCTTCCGTCAAACGCATGGCGGCTGTTCGACATATACTTTTCTTATACACACTGTTGGTTTCCTATCATCGAGAAGCATGATGTTCTTCGGACCGCGTTCTGCTACAATGAAGGAGATGTGCGTGTCTCCTGCTCTACTCCCGGAAGCGGGGACCACGCGGCAATGTGGTCTATTCTCTCTCTGGCATCGATTCAAGATGCGTCCCTTGTATCGCACCGCCAAGTGCCAGAGAACCACGACGGTTGCCTTGAACCTGATATTTTGTATGCTGTGGCCAGGAGTCTGATACCACCGGAGAATGGGCACTACGAAATTGGACATATTCAGGCATTACTTATACTTTCCATGGTCAAGTTTGGACGACAGGATTGGTTCACTGCATGGTTTCTTATCGGCTACGCTATTCGAATTGCACTACATCTGGGATTAGATCGTCCTTCGGCCGGAGAATCCAAAGAAGCTGCTGATAGAAAATCCAATGCCAGAAGAAAGCATGTCTTTCTGGGGTGCTTCGTGCTTGAAACCCTGATCGCGAGTCGGACTAATCGATTGCCCCAACTGCGCAAGGAAGACGCTGCTAGAATTGGCACAGTGGATGAGGATGGCCTGGAGGAATGGCACCCTTGGGAGGACCTAGCTGGTCTGCGCCCCCAAGGAACATCCCGTGACTCCTTTCGTCGCGGACCTCTCCATGCACTGAGCACCTTCAATCGTCTTGTCTCATTGTTATCTATTCTCAATGATCTGTGTCGCTGCAAACATAGCCAAACAGCCACGCCATCAAAATTGGAGAGTATTGCTCAAGACTTGCAGCGCTGGGTTTCGGAGCTTCCGAAAAGTTGCCATGTCTCTCTACCACCAAAGCTATCCACGCAGTCTGCCCCTCACCTGCTAGGTCTTCACATTGCATATGAAAGTACGGTCACAGCGTTGCACCTCTATGCGGAGACGCTTCGGAACGACCAGGTCTTCCTAGAAAGATATCTCAATGGCCGAGTTACATGCTCAAACACCTTGATACAGTTGCTGCATGCATATGTGGAGACCTACAGTCTTTCCGCAACATCGCCCACCTTCGAGATATTCCTCAAATTGGCTGACGGTGGTCTGTGCGATAGACCAGCAAACTCACTGGCCTCGAACGCTGGTTTAGAGTTGAAACACAAATTCCAAGCCATGTTCTCTCAACTTGCTGTCGTTTGGGCACCAAAGGATAAGGCTGTAGGAGCGAATTCGACCGCAGAAATAACCAGAGCGGCAGTATGCCTTGACAGAGCTGCGCACGACCATCCTAGTCGTGTTCCTAACAGGTCCCAGGATCATACTGCGCCGCAATTTCCACAAGGCAGAATTAACCTAGACCGCATAATAGATGCGGTGGAAGATATACCACCAAGGAATACGTCGCGGGATTCAGCGGTTTCCCCATCGTGGATGAGAACAAATATTTCCGCATCGCTTCCAACACCATCGCCGTCATTGACAACAACATGCGGCGCATCCGAATCCTCCGCGCAATTCTCTTGGAGGAAAGATTCGATGAATAACCAGTTTCGCCAACATGATTCCACGAACGCACTTAACCCTACGATACCAATGAGCTCTGGTTTTCAACATCGACAATCGCACGATAGTTCGAGTATCGATATCGGTTCTCTGATTACCGTCGACAGATACGGCCCTCCTCAGCAGCCTAGAATCCCCCAGGATCTGGACGCACTGTTTGATGAGTTAGCGTCCTTGGATGGGGCAGAAAAGTAAGCCCACTTCCTCCCGTTTATGATAGCAGTGATTAACCTCTTGCCTCCACAGAGTCGATAACCAACCTGAATTCATGCAGAATTTAGGTTTCGCGCCTGATCTAGGCGTATCGGAACTCTATTCATATTACACTCAGATAGACCCCCTACTGCTGTCCCAGGCGGAACCGGCTCACTCAGGCGCGTCGTCTCTTGGTCAAACATAACAGCGAATATAGTGCTGTTCTATTCTGAACACGTGGGCCTTCAAGGCTTCATCACTCTTACAGAACACTGAAGTCGGGTAGTCCGCATTGGACTCCACGAGAGAGCCTCGAGGAGCGCACAGAAGCCTTACTTGGCTTATGCATCCTAGATGAATAGGGATCGGCAGCGATGCCGCCGTCTGTAATTCAACGACTGTTGTTTACAATGATGCTATCCACTGTATGAAGGATATGCTTAAAGGTTTTGCTATACATGTTTGTAATATTATATCCACTACATGTACAGTACACAGGATAATTCTTGAAGCACCGACTGCTGAATTGTTCGATTCCTGGCATCCTGTACAGCACAACGCGCAGTATATCATTACATTACACCTGTAGACTAGAGATCGACCTCACAGCACCGCCTTCTCCTTTCCCTCACCCTCCTTTCCCTTCCCATTCTCCTTCTCCCCCTCCAACAAATGACACACCACAAACTCCACCGCAGCCCTATACCCGTACGTCCCCAACCCCACCACAACCCCGGCAGCTTTATCACTCAGAAAACTCCGATGCCGAAACTCCTCCCTCGCATGGACATTGCTCACGTGGACCTCGACGAACGGGATCTCCACGGCCAGCAGCGCATCGCGCAGCGCGACAGAGTTGTGCGTCAGGCCGCCGGGGTTGATGATGATGGCGTCGATATGGTTGTCGCGGGCGGCATGGATGCGGTCGATGAGGGCGCCCTCGTGGTTGGACTGGAAGGTGTCGAGGGAGGCGCCGAGGGAGGCGGCGAAGGTCTGGAGGGAGGATTCGAGGGCGGATAAGGTGGAAGTGGTGCGGTAGATGTGTGGTTCGCGGGTGCCGAGGAGGTTGAGGTTGGGGCCGTTGAGGAGGAGGATGCGTTTGGTCATCTTCCTGTTTTTCCCTTCTTGTTCTTGTTGTATGCTTCGAAGGTATGTATCTATGTGGGATATCGTATATAAATGGACGGATAAATCTTGAATGCTTTGAGAAGCAAGCCTATATAAGATATCGATGTTGAGGTATACTATCTATATCCCCTTCCTCCAAGACCGGAAAAGCCCTCTCCTTCACCGTCCTACAGAGAATGATATTCAATTAACTACATTATTAACCGAAAATTCAACGTTTAAATCTATATCCAATATCGCAGGGCTATCTGCAGGATTTGGATAGTGTGGAGTATGGGGCTAAGTTGTATACCTAATCAGGCTGCGGGGAAACGCGGGGAGAAACGCTTTGCCGCCATCCCTGCCGTCCATATGGAGGGGGTTCCTCGACGACAGCCGAGAGAGTTCATATGTGGATACGCAGGCAGGAACCGCAAAAGGAAATAGTTTTACATCGACATGTTTGGTTCTGTTCTTGGAATTCTTTCTGTCATAGATGTGAAGCCGGACATAAGCTGGAGATGGCTCGAAGGGATTTGATGGATTTTTTTCAAGTTAACGCAATATTTACCTATTTAAGTAGACATAGAAGTAAGAATTGATTGTAAATGTTAAAAAAAAGCGTAAAGGGCATTTTTCTTTCTTTTGCTTTTGTGTGCGTGACTGAAATTGTGGTTCTGCGGTGTGAAACAGCTTCTGGTTATTACGACCTCATCTCGTTTTGGTTTCAGGAACAGTTGTCACAACGATAACAGCCCTGGAGTGAAGAAGCCCATTTGCCACTCCGGTAGTATATATTCTTAGGGCTAGACCGGAGCAAGGCTCATATGAAATGATGCAAGAACGATCTATGGTGATGGACAGCCGGGTGAACCATGGGCGTGGTTCCCCAGCTCCACCCGATAACCTACGATGCCATACTAAATCAAAAGTACTCACTATATATATCCTTAAGACTGATCCAAATCTTCTGTGCAGATCTATGATTGTACTTCACCCAAAAATCTGATCTCGGGCAAAAATGCGTCTGCAGAGGTATCGCAGGTCAGCCTGGCCTGCAGGTGCGGGGCATCTAGGCAGCATCCTCTTACTCTCCCAGCCTCGTCAGGCCATACAAATGTGGACTGGAGGTCCAAGGCCGTGCACATGAAGCCTCGATGAGAGAGTGATATATTCCTCTCTCTAAACACGTCTTTTACCCGCCCAGTCTTCAATCGAGATCCGACGCCTACCCGCAAAATGGCTCTCACTTGCAGTGCCAGTCATCGCATCACTCCAGACAACATGAACGATCAACCGCACTGCCCCCTCTTCACCATCATCCCCCCAGAGATCCGCAACCGGATCTACGAGTTCTCCCTCGAGTACGGCGACACCGACCCCAGCACGCGGCCCGCCTACAGGAAGCGCGCCCTGTACTACCGCCCGGGCTTCCAGCGCCCCAGGCGCATCAACACGGCGCTGCTCCAGACCTGCCGCCGCATCTACTTCGAGGCCTACCTCGTGCCCATCGCCACGAACGAGCACACCTTCTGGCTCCACCGGGCCCCTCCGCACGTCAAGAACGCCGCCTCTCCCGAGCAGTACTTTGGGAGGATGACGCCCGACCAGCGCGCCGCCGTGCAGCACCTGCACTTCTTCATGCAGCAGTACTGCCTCGAGGGGTTGTGGGGCCAGATCTGCCGCTCCCTGGGCGGGATCGGGGTCCGGCCCAGAAAGATCACCATCACACTGCGGCACTCGGACTGGTGGTTGTGGGAGGACAACTACGATCTCGGGATCGATCCGTTCCAGGACCGCCGGGTCGACGCGCGGGAGATGAGGCGGTGGATGCAGGTCCCGGGGTACCGGAACAAGGTGATCAGAAGGAACAACGCCTGGGGCTACCAGTTCCAGCACGTCCCCAGCCTCGAGGAGATCGAGATCGAATTCGAGACGGTCATGCGCAAGAAGGCCCAGCTCGACGCCATCGTGGCGTGGGCGGCCAAGGAGTGGATATTTCCGCTGGGCGGGAGTGATAATAGCAAGAAGAACAAGGCGTTTGTCGCGGACGAGCGGACGAAGAGGGTCCAGAAGTGGATCGGCGCGAAGGAAAGTCTGTTGAGGCAATACATCGATGACGATGGTACGCATCTTCTGCGAAACCCGTTTCACAACAATCGTATTTGTGTTTCTGACATCTCTCCAGGCCTAAATTACAGTCTTTCTACATTGGCTACTGCGGTGACACCGCTGGAGACTGAGGCAACTGTGCCAGCAGGTCCCGCTCCTACTAGTACCACTGCAGTCGCATCTGAAAAGCCTCCCTCCGACGGTCCGGAGCAGGGATTTGACCCTGAGACCGAGGAGGAGTACTATGTTGTTTTCCTGACGTGGACGAGACAGGAGGTCGTCGGTTAACCGCAACAGGATGAATCGATGCAGATGGAATGACGTTGTCCAGCAGCAAAGCATAGGATATACCCCAGTTCCGAAGAATAGGAAAATTATTTGGATGAAGAGCAAGCGGTACCATGGCCCCGTGTCTACTGTTGCAAGCTCAACAGATGAGGGACATGAGGATATGATCTCCTGGATATTTCACCTTTTCATGTCTGTCTGTCCACCAGCTTTTTAAGACAACCGAGTAAGTAAGGCATATTTCCAATCATGCTGTGAATGACCCGTACATGCTGTGCATTGATTTGCTAGGGAGACATTGACAAGTAAATTAGTTAGCATCAATATTCGCATTGAAATATGTCCTACATGTGCAGACTTTTAATGAAAACGACTTTCCTCTCTGGCTGGTACTCGTCCTCAACCTAGTTGTGATGTTATGGATCATGATCTCCGGACCCACACCCGGACCCTGGTGTTCACCTACCTAGGCAATTTCCCTCTTCTATTTCTATTATTCCATAATGAGTAAGACGAATCAGCTTACCCGTCACCAATTACTACATCCAGTCCGTCGAAGCGACCTGCATGTTCGACTAATAAAATAATCTAGCGGTCAGGGTACTGCTACAGTAGTAGTTATTATTATTTCCGATACCTGCACGAAGCTTAGGTACCTACCTACTCCTACCTTTAACCTACCTGGGTAGTAGGTACCTCAGCTTACTACCTACCTAGGTACCTAATGTGGGGTGCATGCACGATACACGGAGAGAAGGTTAAACCCGGAATGGGGATGCAGATGCCGAGGCAGAATGAAAACATTTTTTTTGGTCCGTTCGGGACATCCTGTCTCTTGCCTGGTCGTTCTTTTCTAGGCTTGGAGCCACTACAAGATTAGGTGAGGCTGCATATGACGGAACTTTTCCTGATTGCTCCAGAAGTTCAGAAGCATGGAAGATAGTACCGTACTAATGCAGGGTCGGCACCGGCAGGCCGGAGTTAACCTAAACCCCGTCTGCAAGGTCCCGCATACCCTAACCTAATCCCCGAAAAATCCTACCCAACGAGCTTCTCCGACTGGATAAGCAGCGTGCATAACGACGTACCCCGGATGCATGCGAACCGTGGCTTCGGTGATCAGTGGCCAGCTTTGACCTCAAGTTGTATATGGGTACGTGGAAGTGGCTGGAATGATGCTGTTACGGATTTCATGTCACGACGAGACAGGAAGGTGGGCATGTATGGGTCCACCGCGGTGAACTCGGGGTTTGGAGAGGCAAAGTGGTCATGATGGATACAGTGAGGTGTATAAATTGATGATGGCGCTCTTGCTGGAGGGGGTTTGATTCTTGAGAACGAAAAGCAAGTGCGATCAATTCTGAATTCTATTTTACTATAGTACTTCCAGACTCTTTGAATTGATTCCGTCTCCCAAGAGATCTTTTGTTCGAATCGTTCATCGCTATAGATATTGTTCAAGATGACTTCAAAACCATTCTCCTGGTCCACCACCGGCGACGAAGTCGTCCAAGCCTTTGCGGACAGGGTCAAAGGCCGGACCTGTAGGTCAACCACCGCGCTCTCACAGAACAGAACTAATATCCCGAAACAAAACAACAGTCCTCATCACCGGCGCGAGCGCAAACTCCATCGGAGCCGAGACGGCCATCACGCTGGCCCGCCACGGGTCCCCAGCCCAGATCATCCTCCCAGGCCGCTCGCAATCCAAGATCGACCCGGTCATCGCCACGATCAAGGACCTGAACCCCGAAGTGAAGGTGAAATTTGTGCCCCTGGATCTGTCCAGCCCTTCCTCCGTGCGCGCCGCGGCGGCCCAGATCCTGTCGGACCCCGAGGTCGAGAAGATCGACGTCCTCATCAACTGCGCCGGCGTCATGGTCTGTCCGTACACGGCGGTCCCCGAGTTCAAAGACAAGCAAGGGAGACCGCTCGAGCGGCAGTTCGCCACGAACCACGTCGGGCATTTCCTCTTCACGAATCTGCTGCTGGAGAAGGTGCGCAAGGCGGCTCCGGGGGCGAGGATCGTGAATGTCTCGAGCAGTGGACATCGGTTGGGCGGGATCAGGTGGGATGATGTTGGGTTTGAGGTTCGTCTTCCAATGGAGTGCACCGACCTACCTCCTTAGCTTCTGATATTGTCTGGGATGTGAAGGTAGCTGATGAAGATTCGACAAATAGAATGGCAAAGTGTATGACGTGTGGGACGCATACGGCCAGTCCAAGACCGGCAATATCCTGATGGCCGCCTATCTTGCGTCGAAGATCCCGAGCCACGAAGTCGCTAGCTTTTCTCTGCATCCCGGAAGTGAGTGATACACCCGTTACCCTAATCTGAGTTTTTTCCCCTCCTTTTTGACACTCTAAAATGCGTATTGGAATTAACTGACCATATCCACCTACCTAGACGTGCCTTCTGAGCTGCAGCGCTACATGACTCCTGAAATGCTGCAGGATGGCACGTCGAGAATAGTGAACGGTGAGCCGCCCCTTGTCTCGCAGACCGTTGTTAGATTAGATTGGAACTGACCCGATACCCATCCTTCAGACCCCGACTTTGAAGACATCCAGAGGAAGACCCAACAGCAGGGAGTCGCCACGGGTCTGGTAGCGGCGCTGGATCCGGCATTGCAAGGTAGGACCGATCGATCTATTGCCAAAGGAGTTCCGACAACAGAAGTGTATATCTAACATTTGAATGTGATACAGCCCACTCCGGTGCATACCTGAGCGACTGCCAGATCAAGACCCCTGCCGAGCATGCTCGTGGCCAGGACAATGCGGAGAGGCTGTGGAAGCTCAGCGAGGAGATTGTAGGGCAGGAGTTTCACATCTAGGTGAACTCCTGTTGGAAGGGGGATAAACAGCGGTTTGAGGATCGATTGCATAGAAGTACCTAGTGTTGGGGAACTTCATATGCTGCTTCATAGGTGGAAATCTCCGCTGGAGCTTGTCGCACTGCTCGTCTTTGCGATATTGAGAGAATAGGTGTTTGTTTGAATGTACGAGGTAATATTTTCTGAATCCAACGAGTAACGTATTTTGGAATGTCTTTTTTTTTCAAGAAATATGTGATTCCATGACACTCATAAACCTTATCAGCTATCGTGGGGCTGGAATCTCAGCAACGGACTCTATGTTGCGTATATCTGATATGCCAAGAACAGATCGGACAAAGATTTAGCCACAACATGGGGCTGCTTCAACCACTCCGCCGCAGTGGAGACGGCCATAAGCCAGGTCGTCGGCTACCCGCGGTGAAAACGAAGACTCGCCGATATACAGCGTAGTATCGAGAATGAGACGATCCCCCATTCTGCGTTTCTTATGTCCTGGAAGGTTCAAGTATCCTTGTCTTCATAAATATATATATATATATATATATATATATATTTTCTCGATTGTGAGGGTACCCCCACCGGCGCAGATAGCAGTACCTTCTGCAAAGAACCGACTCAGCCAGCAATAATGACCCGACTCAGACAGCAGGAACTGGACGAGATATACGCCTTCGCAGTGGACCTGGGGAAGCGTGCGGGCAAGCTGCTGCTCGACGGGCTCGAGAGGAGAATCGACAGTGCCCGGGAGCAGGATTTTGCGGAGAAGGATAATGCTGTGGATATTGTGACGAAGACGGATGAAGGTATCTACCAATCTTTACTATTTTGTTTAATTTTTCATCGAGTTTTACTGTTTATACGTGAGATTTACGCTGTTGTTCTGAAACTGAACCTGTGAACACTGTTTCTGTATAGCAGCTGCTGTGCTACCTGTGAGCTTGGAAGAAACATTGCATTTATTTGTAGTACTTCTAATTTCATAATTTATGAAAGTTATTCTACCGGTATTCTTAGCGCAGCTTGCTCACTCATCACCAGATGTTGAAGCATTCATCAGGACTGAGATTCGGAACAAATACCCTTCTCACAAGTGAGTACACACATGCACTTTGAAGCCTTGTTCCTCGACCTTTTTTTCCCCCGATTCCTTTCTGTGGGTACGTAACTTCGTGAATGCTATTCCAACACCAGTTCTATCGTTGTTATCAACAGATTTATCGGAGAGGAAACATACTCCAAAGGGCAATCCCGTGAATATCTCATCGATGAAAATCCCACCTGGTGCGTCGATCCTCTAGACGGTAAGCACCTACTCCGTAACAGATCGAAAAGAAATATACAAAGCTAACTCCCCAGGCACCGTCAACTACACCCACCTCTTCCCCATGTTCTGCGTCTCCATCGCCTTCATCCTCGACCACCGCCCGATCATCGGCGTCATCTACGCCCCCTTCCAGGACCAGCTCTTCTCGTCCTGCATCGGCCGCGGCGCCTGGCTGAACGAGACGCGCCGCCTCCCTCTCGTCCCCGGCCGCCCCATGCCGCCCGACGCGCCCTCCAAGTGCATCCTCTCATGCGAGTGGGGCAAGGACCGCAGAGACGTCCCCGACGGGAACATGTACCGTAAGGTCGAGAGCTTCTTGAACCTGGCTGCGGAGGTGGGCGGGAGAGGCGGCAAGGGTGGCATGGTGCATGGGGTGCGGAGTCTGGGGAGTGCGACGATGGATCTGGCGTATACAGCGATGGGCGCGTTTGATATCTGGTGGGAGGGTGGGTGTTGGGAGTGGTGAGTACTATAAACGTCTTCCGCATCCTTTGGGGTTTTTTAAATCCCTTTCTTTGAATTGTCTCTCCTCTGCTAAGCTTCAGCGCTGGATAGGGACGTAGCAGCCGGGATCGCGATACTCTTGGAAGCAGGCGGCCTGGTTACCACTGCGAATCCGCCAGATGATCCCGACACTGCTCCAATCGAAGAGGCGCGGCTCGGGAGCAGACTTTACTTGGCCATTAGGTATATCTTCCGTTTCGTATTTTGTAAAATTGTTCCTCGCTAATGAGATGCTCGGAAAAAAAGACCAGCAGGTCCGTCCAAGACCGAGACAGGTCGTCAGGGACAGGAGAGGACGGTTCGAGAGGTATGGCGACGGGTGCGCCGGCTCGACTACTCTCGACCCGCGGCATGAATTGCTTTCGTTGAATATCTTTGTTTAAAGATTACTCGATTATATATGTGATTATGGCTCATGAGTTGGAAGATATAAACATCGTAGATATATTCATCAAGATCGATTCCGTCTATCCACTCTAGTGCTTGGATACATGTCTGTTCTATAAGTATACACACAATCTATACCCATGAATATATCAGAACCTCTTCCTTTTCAGAGCTTCTCCACGCGCTCCCTCTCCGTAACCGCACCAGCAATAACATCCTTAACCTTCTGCACCAGCCCCGGCACCTGGACAATATCCCTGCCCGTCCATAACCGGGACTGCTCCAGACCCTGCCAGATCATGGCTTCGGTTCCCAAGATGACGTTCCACCCAGCGTTCGCGGCCAACTCGGCAATTTCCGTCCAGAGAGCAGGGTGGTAGCACATCTCCAGAATGACTCCTTTCTTCCCCGACGGATGGCGCAGGAACGCCTCGATGACGGCTCTGGCTTTGATCTCCTCCAGCGTCTTGGGTGGGTAGTTCGGGATCCCGGATACGATGGCCGCAGGGGGCTCGAGGGCTTGGACTTCCGCTGGCTCTGTGATTGGGATGAGCTCCGCCATGGACCCTTCCTCGTTGGATGACGATAACAATGACCTCTCCCGATCCTCCGCTAGCAATGCCTCAACCTCAGCCCGGTCACGGTTGACGACGTAGATCCGACTACAGCGCAACCACCTACGCAGCGTATAGACAGCCGCTCTAGCTGTGCCCCCGCCGCCAATAATCAGCGCGGGCTTGTCGCGATAGTAATCCACGCCGCTCGTGCCCATGCTCATGTTGCTCGCAGGCGCATTCTGCAGCAACGCCTCCCTGATCCCAACGCAGTCGGTATTCGTCCCCACAAACACCCTCCCACCTTTCTCCTCAAGAACAAAGATAGTGTTGCAGGCCCCTATCCGCTTCGCGTTCTCGGTCAGGGCGTCCAAGTGCGGCATGATGCTCACCTTCCACGGCATGGTGACGGAGGCGCCGACGAACTTGGGGTTGGAGCGGGTGTGCGCGAGGAAGGTCTGGATGGGCGGGGAGCGGGTGTAGGAATATGCAGAAGAGGATGATTCAGAGGAAGAGGGAGTAGCCACGGAGAGAGGGATCTGCGCCCAGTTGAGGCCCAGCGCGCCGAAGATGGTCCGGTGCAGGAGCGGCGAGAGGGAGTTTCGTAGCGGGTGGCCGTACAGGTAGGATATCCCGTCGAGGTGGGAGGGAGAGGGGATTGGTTCCTCAGCCTGGGTGGTGTTTGATTGCTGGGATGAGGCCATTGTTTTGTTGTATACTATATGTACTCAAAATCAGTGTCGGATACACATGCAGGTATATTGTGGTGTATGCTCCGCAGAAAGTGAGGACGAGAGGATAGAGGAGCAGTTGCAGTAACACAAAACAGAATATTAGGGAAATGTCGTTCTAAAAGTGTCCGCCATATTAATATTAACACGACTCAATAACGCAAATGTCAGATTAGAATCTTGCCCAAGACTACAGAAAAGGGCCGGAGGGAGCAGCCTGCGTGGAGAAGAGGGAAGGCCGGCCGGAGAAATCTTCTGGGGACGTCTCCGCCCTCCCTTTCTCCTCGACTTCACCAGCGGATCTTAGATCTATCGTACTAGCCGACCTGAACAGGCAAAGAAGATACGATTAACCATCTTTATGCGCTTGACAGAGGCTGACGCGTGCTCTACCGTTGGTTTCGACAGCAGTGAAGCTTCATCTCGCGTTGAGCTCCCGCTGCTGCTTACCACCTACAAACTGCTACGCAGACATGAGCTGCGACTACTCCGTGCGACGACTCTCCGATCCAGTAAGCCACAATGACGGAATAAAAACTGTCAAGGTCTGATGTCTGCAGACCTCTCGAGGCCTTCCCCAGCTGATCGTCGTGGAACCTGAAGAATCCGGAAAAGCCTCGGCTTCTGTCCGCCTCGCTAACGACCACAACCAAACGGCTGAACGCTTTTCCCTGGGAGAAGAGAAACTCAGAAAGAAACTCTTCTCTTCGAGGTCTCACGGATAGATTCTGCCCGGGGAATCCTTTTTTCCCCTTTCTATCCAAAACATGCCGTCGGACATGCGAACGGGCGTCCTGGTCATGAGCGAACAGATCCATACGAAACGTGCTTCTCCTAGATCAGCGTCCCCGCGGGGAATCGCTTGTCCATCTCCAGATCTCCCCAGATCTCCCCAGGCTTTCTCCGGGGTTATGCGGGGTCAGGATAACTCCCCCGCAGGCCCAAGAAAACGTCGTCCTCGGCACCCGCCTTTCGACCGCCCAACGAGCATGGCGGAAATTCTAATGAGCTGAGCTCTCAAGCCTCTCCTCCAGACAAAAAACCTTTCCCCGGACCTGGTGTCTCGTGGCTTATCCCTGGCTGCCAGGTCCTGTCCTGTTTTGTTTTAACTCCATTCTAACCCGGATAACCCCAGATCTGTTGCTGCATGTCCTTCACCACATGGGAACTGGCCTGCACATACATATAAAATCCTTGTCTCGGGATCCATCTGTCTATCTATTCGTGTAAAGTTCCTTTCTCAGATTATTGTCTGGCCATACTTCTGGGCATTCCAGCTAGCCCTGTCAAGCCTCATTGTGCGGCTTCTGATTCATACCATCCCTTCACAGGGATTCTGAAGTTGTTCCATTGCCTCTCTGAACGATATCCGACCCGACTTGTTGTTCAGTTTTAGTATCTGGACTTCCTTGCCAGCATGTCGATATTGACGCTGGTTGAGGACCGGCCGACACCCAGGGCCGTATACAACTGGAGAATATACCTGCTGGCGGCCGTTGCCTCATGCACCTCCTGCATGATCGGATATGACAGCGCTTTCATCGGCACCACGCTGGCGCTGAAATCGTTCCGGGATGAATTCAAATTCGGGGAGAAAACCAAGTCGGAGGTGAACCTGCTGAGCGCAAACATCGTCTCCTGCTACCAAGCGGGTGCCTTTTTCGGCTCCTTCTTTGCCTACCCCATTGGTCATTTCTGGGGCAGGAAGATTGGACTCCTCTCGGCTGCAGCAGTCTTTACTCTCGGTGCCGGTCTGATGCTGAGCGTGACCGGCGAGCGGGGGCTTGGTATGCTATACGCCGGACGAGTTCTTGCTGGTCTTGGTGTCGGAGCTGGTTCGAACCTGACACCAATCTATATTTCCGAGCTGGCGCCTCCTGCCATCAGAGGCAGATTGGTCGGGATGTACGAGCTGGGATGGCAGGTCGGTGGGTTAGTTGGCTTCTGGATAAATGTATGATTCTCTTCCTGCTATGTTACCTTTACCCCTCTTGGTGGCACCCAGCTGACCAATATCTGTAGTATGGTGTCGACTCAACCCTTCCCCCGAGTCACAAGCAGTGGCTTATTCCGTTTGCTATCCAGCTTATCCCATCGGGCCTTCTGATCATTGGGGCTCTATTCCTCAAGGAGTCTCCGCGCTGGCTTTTCTCGCGCGGCCGCCGTGAAGAAGCGATCCGCACGCTCTGCTGGATGCGCCAGCTCAACCCGGACGACATCTACATGGTCGAAGAGATCGGCGCCATCGAACAAGCTCTCGAGGAGCAGCGTGCCACAATCGGCCTGGGGTTCTGGGAACCGTTCAAGGCGGCTGGGACGAACCAGAAGGTCATGTGCCGCCTGTTCCTGGGCAGCATGCTGTTCCTCTGGCAGAACGGTTCCGGCATCAACGCCATCAACTACTACAGCCCGACCGTCTTCAAGAGCATCGGCGTCAAGGGCACCAACACCAGCCTGTTCAGCACCGGTCTTTTCGGCGTGGTGAAGACGGTCATCACGTTTGTCTGGCTCCTCTACCTGATCGACCGCGTCGGACGGCGGATGCTGCTCCTCATTGGCGCCGCCGGTGGCTCTATCTGTCTGTGGATCGTGGGCGCGTACATCAAGATCGCAAAGCCGGAACAGAACCCGAGCGACAAGATGAGCGGCGCGGGAATCGCCGCGATGTTCTTCTTCTACCTGTGGACCGTGTTCTACACGCCGTCCTGGAACGGGACTCCGTGGGTTGTCAACTCGGTAAGCCGGCAGCCCCTGACTCGGAACGACTCAAGTTCAACTTTCTAATGATATATGGATAGGAAATGTTCGACCCCAAGATGCGCTCCCTCGCGCAAGCCTGCGCCGCCAGCTCCAACTGGCTGTGGAACTTCCTCATCTCGCGCTTCACGCCGCAGATGTTCGCGTCGATGGGGTACGGCGTGTACTTCTTCTTCGCGTCGCTGATGATCCTGTCCATATTCTTCGTCTTCTTCCTGCTGCCGGAGACGAAGGGCGTCCCGCTCGAGAGCATGGACCAGCTCTTCGAGGAGCGGCCCACGTGGCGCGCACATGGGGCTGTCATGTCCCGGCTGCACGAGGAGGAGGAGCGCTTCCGTCGCGACATCGAGCAGTCGGGGATCTCGGCGGAGAAACAAGGGTCGTGCGAGCCTGCGCATCATGTGGAGAATGCATGAAGCTGGCCCGTGTTTTCGAATTCGTGCCGTTTTGAGCGGAGGTTGAATGGCTTGACTAGGTGACTGGGCTGACGAAGGAAATCGAGAAGACAGCGTTTGATCTAGTAAATGTGGATATGTACATGTATATCATGTGTATATATATGCGACTATACATATTAGCTACCCTCCTCACGCGCAGCACTGCGTCAGCAGAGGGCGCGGTTTTCAATATTATTGTATAGGAACTTTTGGATGCAAGTAAACCTCCACAACCATGTAGAAATAGCATCTGTCTGCCACTCAGGCAGATGCGATCGAATCCTATCTTGACTATGTACATTCTTTTCGTGAGAAGGGACGGAAAGTCCATGGTTGTATATATTGTCTACATGCGGACATCGCCGTATCTATATCTCAATGCACATGCACACATATCCACATGCATATATAACTAAGCTGACTTTCTTAAACACGTATGGCCTAGTTATATCCGATTACACTCTTTTTTATTACTCTAGACATATATACAGATCTATTGTATGCACATATACTGTACATTACAACCCAGCCTCATCCCGCTCCTCAACCATCCTATCGACATCCTCCACCTCAACTGGCATCCCACTCTCCAGCGCCCTCCGCACTGCATCGCAGACGACCAGCGCCCGTAACCCTTCCCTCCCCGTACACCTCGGCTCCGCCCTGCCCTCGATAAAATCCACAAAATGCGCCAACTGCGCCTCCAACGGGACAATATCCCTTGACACCTCGACCCTCTCCACCGTCAACGGCTGCGTCCAGCTCTTCACATCCCTTCCATCGTAGCTCCAGCGTACCATATCCGGCACGCTCAGCGCCGCCTCAGAGCCAAAGATCCGGTAGAAATCCGCCCCGGTCCTAGGGATCGACGGGTTCTCGCCCGTCCCGGCCTCGAAGCTATGCGGCGAGGGCGCGGCATCGCACACGAGGAACGTCCCCACCGCACCGGACGCGAAGCGCAGCGTGAGCGCCGCGCCGTCCTCGGCGTCGTGGGGTGGATTCGGCCGCGAGGGCAGTGTGCGCTCCGCGTGCACGCGGACGATGGGGCCGAGGAGGTACTGTAAGACATCGACGTCGTGGATGAGGTTGATCAGGATGACGCCGCCTCCTGCTGCCCGGCTTCGTCGCCACTCCGTAGGAGGGACGAAGTACTCGGGGGGCTTGTACAGCGTCCAGAGACCGTTGACGGCGATGATGCGTCCCAGGGATCCTGATTCGACCAGTTCCTTCGTCTTGACGACGTACGGGTTGAAGCGGCGGTGGTGTCCGACGAGGAGTTTCAGATGCGAGTGCTCCGGCTTCGCCGCGTGCCGGAGCAGGGAGAGCCCGCTGGCGACGGACGTGCTGAGCGGCTTTTCGACGAGGACGTGGATCCCCGCGGAGAGGAGGTCCTTGGCCACAGGGACGTGGGTGTCGTTGGGGGTGCAGACGATGGCGGCGTCCGGTTTGGTGAAGTTGCTCTCATCGTCGTCGGAGGCGGCAGCAGCAGCAGCAGCAAGCATGGCGGAGATGGAGGGGAAGTATCTCGTGTGGAATCGAGCAGCCATGGCAGGGCCGCTGGGCGCAGGGTCGACGAGGGCGACGAGCTCGGTGGAGGAGTTGGATATCGCGGCTTGGGCGTGGCGGGGGCCGATGAGGCCTGCGCCGATGATGGCGATCTTGAGGGGCATGGTGGATTTCTTTTATGTATAGATAAGACGGGTATCAAGAATAAATGGACAAAAATAAATTTGATGAAAAGAAGCAGAACGAGTCGTCAATGGAACGTATACTTGCATCCAGACATTTCCCGTATTAGGGCATCGACATCACATGACAGGCATAGCACTCATGTTTCATCGACAAACCAGCATCAGACGAAAATAGTATAGCATGAGAGACAACACGAGGGTAAATAGCAGTGCGGGGGAAAGTCTCAGATGAAAAGGATACATTATTCCCCGGGGTCGAGGTTGATGGGATCAGATATGAGGAGCGGAAAGAGTCCGGATAAACGCAAAGGGTTAAACGCATACCCGCCAACTACCTACTCCTCATATCACTCCGCAACGCCAACGACACCACATGCGGATCACATCCGACGATATGCGAGGCTGCCATGCCTGGTCTGGATAATGTCAGACATGTCTGCTGGATAATGTCTGTTTCTGGGGCGCTCAGAGGCCCGCCCGGGGCGGGGTCCACTGGCGCGATGTTATCCATCTGTAGTCTGATATACAAACGGCACATGGTGTCGATGACATATCAAAGATAATAGTTTGTTGATAAATATCCATAATCCATTGCACTTGATTCCATTACTGACAGCTCAAGCCGCAAGTGAAGCAGTCAAAGAGGCTGGCAGACGGTGTCAAACCAATCAAGTCGAGCAGAGCGACAACATCCAAAGGCATCAAAAAGAGTATAAACATCAATATCTCTCTGGAAAGATATATATATATATATATCACCATGCCCCGACCAGCCATCGCGTCCATGTCCCTCGGACGCCCCGGCATCCACGACCTCGCCGGCAAGCTGGAGCAGGCCGCCCAGCACGGCTTCGAGGGCATCGAGCTCTTCTACGACGACCTCGAGCACTTCGCGCGGAAGCTCTCCGGTACATCATCCTCCTCTGCTAGCTCCAATATAAATATAAACTCCAACTCCAACTCTACTCCCCCACGAAACGCCCTCCTCTCCGCCGCCTACGAGATCCGCAAACTGTGCGACTCCCTCAACCTCTCCATCGTCTGCCTCCAGCCCTTCTCTCTCTACGAGGGCCTCCTCGACCGAGCCCAACACGACCGCCTCCTCAGCGAGAAACTGCCCCTCTGGCTCGAGATAGCACGTATCCTCGGCACCAACACCATCCAGGTCCCGTCGAACTTCCTCCCCGCGGACCAGACGACGGGCGACCGGGACGTCATCGTCTCCGACCTGCGCGAGCTCGCGGACCGCGGGCTGCAGGAGCATCCGCCCGTGCGGTTCGCGTACGAGGCCCTCGCGTGGGGCACGCACGTCGATACCTGGGAAGCCTCCTGGGAGATCGTCCAGCGCGTGAACCGGCCCAACTTCGGGCTGTGTCTCGACACATTCAACATCGCGGGGCGGGTCTACGCCGACCCGACCAGCGTCACGGGCAAAACGCCCACGGCGGAGACGGACCTCGCGGCCTCGCTCGCCCGGCTCCGCGGGACCGTCGACCCGCGCAGGGTCTTCTTCGTCCAGGTCGTCGACGGCGAGCGGCTCCATTCACCACTTCTCCCGGGCCACAAGTTCCACGTCCCGGGGCAGCCGGCGCGGATGAGCTGGTCGCGGAACGCGCGTCTGTTCGCCGGCGAGGAGCACCGCGGCGGGTACCTGCCCGTGTTCGAGGTCGCGCGGGCGTTCTTCGACGTCGGCTTTGACGGATGGGTCTCGATGGAGCTGTTCTCGCGGACGCTGGCGGACCCGGACCCGCGGACCCCCGCGGAGCATGCGCGGCGGGGGATCGAGTCGTGGCGGACGTTGAGGAGGCGGGTGTTGAAGTTGGGTGCGGAGCAGCGGGGTGGTGGGAGTAGCAGTAATCTGTGAGAGGTTGTCATATATATCACTTGTTTGTCCAAGTTGCTGCTGGGTTGTAAATATATATATATGATACACATACATCCAATAATACATATATAGAAGTAGGAAGGAATAAATGGATAAATAGGTTGTGATTGGCTCTATAAGAGCCTACTCTAACTTGAAAGGGATACTTATCAAATGAAACGGAGTGGAAAATCAAAAAAACCTCGACACTCTATTTAAATGCTACTATTAACGTCTATGCCAATTCTAATACCTCACTACGGAACGGAACATCTTATCAAGCAAGGAACACACAGCAGAAGAAAAAAAGTAAGAGGCTTACAACGCCGCCTTCTGCAGACCCAACTCCTTCAGCAGCACTGCCTTGATCCGCTCCAGCACGCGCTGCATAAACTCCGCGTGGTAGTAGGCCTCGTTGAAGGCGGCGCTCAGCTGCAGCTGCCCGCGGAACGTGTACAGGAAGACAAAGACCTCCGGGGTCAGCAGCTCGGGCACGAAGATGACGTTCTCGACGCTCACGCGCTGTCCGTAGTGCGGGCGGATGCGCTGGTCCAGAATGCCCAGGCTGTCCAGGATCGGTTCGCTGGGGAGCGGCTGGCCGGCGGGGCGGGGCAGCGCCGCCGCCGCCACCATGCGGCGCGCGAAGCCGGCCTGGGCGGACAGGACGGGGCTCTTGGCGGGCGTGCGGTCGCGGCGGTAGAACTCGTGGAGCTTCGTGACGTACGTGGTGAAGTCTGCGGGCTGCAGCGTGACCGGCGGGATCATGGTGTAGTGGGCGAGACCGCGGTCGGGGGTGTTGAAGGGCGCGGCCAGGTACGGCCGCAGGTTCATGGGGGCGATCTGGGTGTGTGGCCGGCCCCGAGTCGAAGGGGAAGCGAACTCATGCGTCGCGACCACCATGGCCGCATGGGCGGCCGCGGTGATGCCGAACCCGCGCGCCTTGCAGGCCGCGAGGATGGCCTTGGTGTCCTGCTCGGAGAAGCGCAGCTCAACGCGGCGGGTGCCCTTCGGGACGGTCGCCGGGAGGTACTCCAAGCCGAGTGACGGGCCGTTCATCTTGAGCTCACGGAACTGGGCCTCCGCCGTCCGCTCGGTCTCGGGCGTCGTGACGACGGACGCGGGGAAGGCCTTTTCCAGGCTGGGAGACAGCCGGACGTGCTCGTTGCCGAACTGGACCTCCCGCGGCTCGGCCAGGGCCTGGAGGATCCGGTCCAGACAATACATCAACCCGACACCGTCGATGCGCCAGTGAGCGCAGCGCAGCACGATCTCCGAGGTGTGTGGGAGATAGTACAGCGTGGCCAGCGGATCAGGATGGAGGTTGGCGATCAGGTCGCTGGCGGTGGCATGCTCGGTGGTAATGACAAACGTCTTCGACAGCCAGGCGTCCAGGGCCACGGGGTCGGGGGTCTCGTAGACGATGGTGTCGCCGCTCCGCCAGGTGGCGATGAACGGATAGTCATGCCGCGTTATCTTCCATGCCTCGCGCAGGGCGGAGGCGATCTCCTCCGGGGGAAGGTTCACCGTCAGCCGGGCAGCCGCGTTGAGATAAAGGTACTCGCGGTTGGCAAGGTTCGGGCCAACAACCAGGATCAACTTTTCGGCGTCGTCGAGGGGCCTCTCGAAGCGGCCCGGAGAGACTTCTTTCCACGACATGGCGTTCCGCGGGTTTTCAACCAGGGAGGAGAAGACAAGATGTGCGCGATGGACTGAAGAAGTTGATCGAGGAGAGGTGATATCGAGGGGGATATATATAGATGGAGCGCCGTGCCGTTTAGCCGTTTTGCATCATCTTCAACAAACGTTCACCGTGCGCAGATAAGAGACGTAGAGAGCAACTCCACATAGGAGGGGCCGTAGGGCCCCTGACCCGTCGTATGCAGTCCTACAACACATTGACCCGTCGGAAGATCGAGAACACATCTAGCACAGACATTGTCGCATTGGACAGGTAGCCTGTGCTTTAGCACCTAAGCCAACATTGAAGAGTAGAACCATCCATATGTCTCAGTTGAAATCCGTCTTCTGCCGTTTTAGTAGTAGAGAACACATAAAAAAAAACCACAGAGGTCAGGTTAGAATCCAAGTCCACAGACATCTTGCTCAACACCAACAACCCAGCTGACACCCGCCGTCATGCTCATGTCGCCAAGCATCAGTTATAGCCAAGCATCCAGGCACAGATACTTTGATAGGCACCATGAAAGATCCACTCAAGAGGATCGTGCCGTCTATCTGTGCGTGGTGGATCATGAAGTCCGGCGGTTCCGAGAGCCGAAAAAGGTCGAAGGTTTGAAGAGATGAGGTCAGTCTAGATTCGTCACGTGACCATCAGTGTGCTTCCCTGTGTCGTTCTTGCACGCGCTTTGAACCCAGCGATCATGGCCTGAAACAGCGCTCGATGAGGATAGATGCTCCGACGCGCATGGGAGACGTATCATGTTGCTCTATTCGCCTGGATTCTTGCTAGGTTGCCAGTAATATCACCATCGACCCACAGAGACTGCACATCGAATGGGGCGATGGTTGGATGGACTGACGGGATCCGAGATCACCTATGCTCCTCGGAGCACCATACCATAGGGGCCTCTCATGCTCCCTGCTCCGTAGGCAACACTCGATGTTAGTCGAAACTGCCCAGACCGGTTAATCGTAGCATGATGAACGTAGATATGGTGGATTGAACGGTGGGGTGGGATGCAGAAGGCAGACGCTGGCCGAGTCGGACGCGTAGGGGGTTGCCGGGACCGGCGAGGCCTGGCTCGTGACCGTCGCCGTCGGCCCGGCTGCACCTGCAGGGCTCCGAGGTATGTCGACATCCCGACCTCGGGAAACAGGCCTCTCTCTCAACGGACCGTGACCGTTACACGTCCACACCGCCGGGATGCTGGGCACGCCATGTTCTGGTCCCAATTCTCCTTGCCTGCTTCTGGACAAGCCTGATGCACGGTGTCCCTTGGTGGATTTGTGGACGGGAGAAGCCGGGCCGGCACTCACCGTCGAGAAGTGGGGGTTTCGTGGCAGATAGGCATCAACATCACCCTCATACCTAGACGGAGTATCTGACCATTCTTGAAGATTCTGCTTGCGATGGGCAAAAGCTGGCTTGTCGGGCATGCTAGATAGAACCTCTTTACCGCCATGGTCAAAAAATGCGCCAGCTGCAGGACTTTGAAGCCCAAAACACTTATTATTGCCCTTCTAGGTATCCGCCCGTCGAGGACTCCGTCTGCATCATCACATCGGTTGCCAAGATAAGTAGATTCCCATAACCTCCCTAAACAAGAAAATAAAAAAAAACAGTCCGGGATCCCGATTGAAAAATAAGGACGACACCTCTGGGATTCGAACCCAGGCGGGCGAACCCACAAGCTCAACTGACTACCCCTAGGATTAGGGTAGTAGCAGGCTTGCGCCTTAACCACTCGGCCAAAGTGTCGTGTGCTGATATACTCCTTTCGCCTTTTGATTTCCGTATCCAGAAACCTTTCTTCGATGTCACCTATCTCATCACCGTTCGGCCGTAGTACGGAATAGACTAAGTAGTCCACGAAGTCACCCCACTCCCCAGAATAGAATATTTAGATTAAAAGTAATGTTGACGCGGAGCGGATCTTGTGACTCACTCATGTCATATCATTGACGGCGACAGTTCTTTTTTTTCTTCTTTTTCCTAGCTCGTTGTTGGAGTAAAAATGGTTGGGTACCAGGAGGGGAATGCTCAGTTCAAGCACGTTCAACAGCGATGTGGACATCGCATCTTGTAGATGTCTGCTTAATGGGTCTGTATAGTATTGACTTCTGGGATCGAGATCGAGATCGAGATCGAGATCAAGTTGGGATCTCAGTAATGAGTATAACATCTGAGAGGCTTTTTTCACGTATATATATATATATAATCCTTTTTGCTGACGACGGCGTAAACGCCCCAAGCATGGGACGCATGCACGTACTGTTGTATATAAACTTGGATTGATTGCAACTCAGCAGGAAGAAGGTATCCCACCGTCGGTTAGATGATCAGTTAGATTATACATTTATAATTCCACAACTCGAAGAAAAAAAAATGCCACAGATGTCACATAGCGATATCAGAGTAGCGATATATATATATATATATATATATATACATCATCTCCAAGCTCAATCAACAGTTTCGGTTCATATATATATATATTGCACTTAACTCAATGACAACACTGGTACCGGCACTGCTCGCAGCACGCAAACAACAAATCCAACATGCAGTTCTCACCAAGAAAACATCTAGATCAGATCAGATCAGATCAGATACTTCCATGCACATCTATCGATAATTGCCTGCTGTTAGCGCGGTAGAAGCCAGTAGGACTACAGACCACAGAGGGGTGCCTTATTTGAGTAGTAATTTAATGTATAATGCTGAGGTCAGGCCTGAGGCCATTCAGATATGTGTGTATGTGTGTGTGTGCGTGTATGTGCATGTGCACGACTTGAAGAAGGTATGGAAAAAAAACAGGAAAGAATAGGGACTGAACGAAGTAGAAAATCACACTCCGCCGAATTTATATTTCCTTCTATTCATTTTGTGTATTCCAGCTTTTTGCATGCGTGCTTTTTGCACCATAGTAGACAGATGGGCAGGGTACTAAAATTTACCAAGAATAGTTGCAACTCAGGAAAAGAAAAAAAAAGGACAACATTACTTTATATTTATATAACTGGGCCGAGTTCTCCGTGCTTTCTTTTGCTGTCTTTTTTTTTTAAACAGTACTGACTTCCTGCTTGCTATTACCACGCTATTACCTGAACAACTCAACCCATCCATCTAAATCCGCTCTGAACTGCTCCTAGGGTATCGTAAGTCGTTGAAGACAAACGCCATCGTGTACCTCCGTTTACTCGGCCGGTTCCATCAGCGTTCTACGCCTCGACTCGATGCGAGGTCGTAGTCCGTGTTCCACGTCCTGCATGGTCTGTATCCGGAGGAGTATTGTTGAAATCCTCGTCGTTCAGACACCAGTGCTCGGGCCGTAGATAATGCGCGCAGTCATGTGCAGAATCGCGAACTGCGTGACTGTGTCTTTTCCCCATTTCAGAGATTCTTTTCCCCGCTGCTTCCAAGGGGTTATGCGGATTAGGCTTCCTGCGCCCATCGTCGCTCCCTCAGCGGCATCTCTTCCCCTGCCTGGGCGCGGGACCCGTCAACCTCGCGCCGCCAGGCCCAGTACTCGCCGAAGCGCACCTCGGCGTAGGAGGCGTAGTCAAAGTCGATCTGCGAGATCTTCGACTGGATGAGTGCCCAGACGCCCCTGTTGTTCACGGATATTAGATCAGCATGTCCGACCTACAATGTAACTGCGTATGACGGCGAGGTGAGGGGTCTTACCAGTAGAAACCTGGAATGCCACGGAATCGATCGACGTCCTTGAAGAGCTTGTCAACCGTCTCGTCCAGGGACGACTCCGGAAGACCCAGGTGCTGGTTGTAGCTCTTGACGTATTCCTTCAGGAACTCCCGTCGGACGGATCGCGTGGGCATCATGTTGTAGTCGCAGTCATATCCGCCCCACTCCGCGAAATGGTTCGCGATGTCGAAGGCCGCAGGGGAGGGAATGGCGTATTCGTAGTCGATGAAGTTGACGGTCTCAACTTCATCCTTTGAGGCTGAGTTCTCTGTCCGGGGCAGGATAACCACGTTGGCACTCAGGAGGTCACAGTGAGCAAATACCAGCTAGAGAACGTCAGAAGACAGGTTTGCGACTCCAGGAGACAGGGAGATCAAGCGTACGCCTCCTTCGCCGATACCCTCCCCGTCATCAAGCTCGGACACGATCCGCTCCAGCTCCTTCTGCAGGCTGATCCGCCTGGCACGTTCTTCGTCTGTCGTGGCCGGCAGGGCAAGGATCCACTTCTGCAGGACGGTCCACAGGTTCGGCCCCGGTTGTTTTGGTTGAATGGGAGTGATATCATCTTGCTGTGCTGCAGCCTTGGTTTCAGAATCCACGTCTAGTTGCCGGGCAAGCGGCTGGTCTTCAGTTGCAGAAGTCTTCAACTCGTTGATGGGCAGAACGGCATGCCACTGTCCGAGCCGTCTCGCGACCGCGCGCCAGATAGACGGCTTAGTCAAGTCCTCGGGCGTCGTGATGCGCCCGCGCATGAATCTGTAGAGCAGGCCATTCTGGAAGCGGGCCAGGAGCGGGGGAGCCAGGCCACGGCTGGCCAGGAGGGCGTGGGACTTTGTTTCCCCTATCGAGATCTACTCAGCAAGAGTGTCGCGTTGGGGCAGCGTATCTTCGTTGGGCTTGGAAGCTGGCCTTACTTTCACGGTCTATGAGGATCTCGGTGTGGTTGCCATAGGCGCGCATCAGTACGGCCTCGTTGTCTATCTGCTCCTCGGTCAAGCCAGGCTTCCGGTTAATGATTTTCAACAGCTACACTCAGACGTCAGTTGATACGTTTCCCTTTGGAGATTTACAAGCCCACACAGGGCGTCCTGGAACACACTGTATTGGTGATGCCCTCTGTGAAGCGCACGAACTCGATCTTGTTGCCGGGTCCTTCCCAATCCGGGTTGAGGGTCAGGACGAGCCTCAGCGCGGACGCCTGCGAGTCTGCATGGTTGTACGACTGCGGGATGTATCTGGGGAGAGCGAGGACTCCATCCTGACTGTGGTGAGAGGCCGCCATGCTGGAATCCGGATTGTTCTCGTTGCAAACCTATGCAGTCTCTCGAATGGGCGGAGGAGGATTCGGGGGAGGGGTCCTGCGAATCTTGCGGCAGCGGTCAGCCAGGGAAAGACATCCGCAGCGTGGTTCCCACGGAACACAAGAGACCCAACGAAGGGAACAGGATGCTCTCCGAGGTGGAGAAGCAGGCCATGCTTCCCCTCACGGGAGTAGGTGGATGGCAGCAGGGCACGAACCTGGGGAGATGTAGGTCCTGGAGGATCCTCGACGGGCGGGGGTTGAAGAGCGGAGAAGAGCTAGTTAGCACACAGAAAAGTAGAAAGAAGATGAGAGAGGAGAGAGAAGCGACAGGACAGGAACATTGAAGCTGTCGCTGTTGGGAGAAGGTTGGGGGAGGCTGCGGTGGTCTCGTGCCCCCCGGCCACGCTTGGTCCAGGGACCCGCCGGGCGCTAAGCGTCTCTCCAGTCGGGTCGGTCTGCAGGCACGCGTCCTCGTGGCAGCCAGGCGCTGTTTATCTTAGTCTCCGATTCTCTACGGAGTACACGATTATATATATAAAATCTGGACATCCGTCAGGTACCTCGTGTAGTGATGAGCTGTCCGACGCAGTTGTTGAGGAGCCGTAAACAGCGGACGGACGGGCTTCTCCGTTCCTGGACACCTGGCCCCGTTTGCATGTGATTCCCCGCCCTGCGCAACCCGCAGGCGCAGGCCCCAGGCATCCAGGAACAGGGCCGAGGATGGACAGGATAACGAGCACGACGTATCTCCAAGGCTCCTCTCCCCAGGCTCAGTTTCATCATCCGCTCCTCTGTGCCTAGAGTACAGTATAGCCGCTCTCAACTGGCAGCCCTGTGACGACTGACGTCAGCGCGACAAGCAACGAGTTGAGCGACGAGTTGGCAGCCTGAAGGCGCCAATCCCTACCTCCTCAGGCAACCGACATTTCCCATCACGTGAATAAATCAATCACATGTTCCTCTCAACCCTAACCCTAACCCTCCTCCCCGATCAGTCCTAGCCTTGTCCACAATCCGGCACCACCAGGTACCTTCCAATAGCGCCTCGACGCCAGCCCCACCCGCCCAGCCCACCGACCTACAAAAACCCCAACCCCCTCGCCAACACTTTCTTTCCTCTTTCTTTCTTTCTCTTTTCCTTTTTTCTCCATCATCAGTAGAGGTTTACATTGACCATGTAAATCAAAACCCGGAGCTTTGTCACACGCTGAAGGTGATTCGGACCGTTTTTCCTATGGTTGAGATGGGTTTCCTTCCGTTCCCAGCTTCGGAGAGCTATCTATCTTGTAAGATGGTCGCGTCTTCCTTTTTCCCTAAAACTCTATGGCTCTGCTAGGGCTTTATATATCATAAAGCTCCCATGCGCGTGAGCTGTGGAGGAGGCGTGAAATTTCACTTTTTATATTTATTTTCATAGCACATTTGATGTTGATGTGCGTTGCTTTTGCTTTTGCTGTCGCTGTGCTGGCGACTTTTTTGGCCACAGACAGTATTTTGCAGCTGTGCGACAGTGTGGGATGATGAATTCTGTCAGAAAGCGCACCAGGATCTGCTCAATTAATATGGGTTGATACCTTTGATAAGAAAAGAATAACATTGTTTCGTCAATGAATTACTACTTTCTATACATGCGCATCCAAGCTTTGTGACCCCCCTTTCTAATATCGAAACTTAACCCCTCGGTCCCTCTCCTCGGGAGCCAAATCCCACGCCAATGGATATCATATCATCCCAGAACGCCGCTCGGTCTGATCCTCGTCGTTCTGTCATGTAACCCGACGTCCCATGCAAGGAAATAAAAGCAGCAACAAACGCCATCATGCAACTTTTAGACACGTCCCGCCCGTCCGACCTGGATCCTCTCGCCGGTCCACTTGTCGTCGCTGCGCAGCACCGGCCAGCTGGTGCCGTCCGCCTTGATCAGCGTCAGCTCCAGCTTGGTGCCCATGACCTTGTACTGCGACTGCGCCGGGTCGATGGGCGCGAACAGCTTCCAGGTGGCTTTGAAGCGCTTGTTGTCCTGGGTCGGGAGGTCGAAGTCGATCGTGTTCGCAGTGAACTCGACCTTTGCCTTCTCCTTGTCGATCTTCTTGAGGTAGACCGATGCAATGACGGACGAGGGGGTCTGGTAGAAGTCGTTTCTGTAGAAGCAAGCGTCAGATCTATTCCCTACCTTCTCATTGCTTTTCAAACGTAGGAACGTCAGGTCCAGAAAGTATAGACCCCGCTTACCTCACATCCTCAACTTTCTCCTCGCCGGCCGGCTTGCCCTTGCCCACGAAGAGATGTCTCGTCTTCGTCTTGCATCCCTGGATCTTCATGAACTCGTCAAACTCCAGCACCCGCCTCTTGCAGCACGACCATCCCTTGCTGCCCTCGTGGAAGATGGGCGTTCCGGGATGGTGCACGCACTTCTCCTCGTCCCGCGGGATCGACGGATCGTAGGTCGCCTTGCACCCGCGCCGGCGGCAGGCCGCGTTGGGAGGGATCTCGAGGGATGGGTCGTCCTCCTCGGACTCGGGGGCAGGGGATTCTGAGGCGAGCTGAGGGGTAGGAACGGCGGGACTCACAGCATTCCGCGGCGGCGCGGCGTCCACCGGAGCTGGAGCTGGAGCGGCAGCTGGAGGCTCCGGAGGCGCGGTCTTCTGAGCGGGAGCAACAGCGGGAGCATCCGCGGGCTTTTCGGGCTCTGCGGGCGTGTCATCGACGGTGGAGTGCTTGCCCTTCGTGCAGGGCGGGATCTTGAGGAACTCGTCGAAGGTCAGGACGCGGGGCTTGCAGCATTTCCAACCTGGTCAGCGGGCATTAGCATACGCCGTTCTTCCTCATTTTGCCTGAAGGAGTAGTTGCGCAAAGGGACTGCTTCGCAGACAAGAGTCTTGTCGGCGCTCCCAAGGTCCTTAGGTATCCCACTTACCCTTCTGTCCCTCATGGAAGACCGGTGGGCCGGGGTGATACACACACTCCTCCTCCGGGTCGGTGAAGATCTTGCCGCACCCCTTGTGGACGCACTTGGACGCCATGACGGCTGCTGCGGTGGATGTAGATGCGCGCGACAGCAACAGAGAACAATTCAGGACTGGAGATCCGGACTGTCCAACGGGTGGAACGCTGTAGAAATCGGGGTTTTATCTGTTCCCTTCAACCATGCGCGGCGCGCTCAATGGGCATGCGGCCCAATCGGGTTAGGCTGGGCAAGCTCGAAGATTCCATCATATCCATGGCTCGGCAGCCCGCGCGCCCCGGCCTCACCTCCGCATCGACCGCGACAGGACAAAACAACACCCACGATCTTGTCCTCCAACTACTCCGAACCGATGTTTCCTACACGGGTTCTCTTCACCCCGGGCGTCCGCCTGACGCTCTTCACCCGCGCCGGCTGCTCCTTGTGCGACACCGCGAAAAACAACGTGCTCAACGTCCTCAAGCGCAGACCGCTCGACTACTCCGAGATAGACGTGATGGCACCGGGGAATAAAGTCTGGAAGGATGTCTACGAGTTTGACGTCCCGGTCCTCCATGTGCAGACGGTCAAGGAACGGCAGGGCGGGGCCGCAGAGGAGATCTCCGAGCCCAAGAAGCTGTTCCACAGATTTACAGAGCAGGAGGTTGAGAAGCTGGTTGACGAGGCTGAACAATAATCAATTCGGTTGCTTTCTTTTCTGGCCCTGGAAATCTACAGGAGGAAATAAACTCGTCCGAACTAGGTGTCTAGTACGTAGGGATGGCGGCGTCACTCTTGGCCCCTTTGGCAGTTTCCAATGCGTTCGAGAGGAAGGTCGGGAGAGCAACGACATCAGCAACAACGGAGATCTGGAGCAGATTAGCACATTCGACGGCGTCAACCATGAAGATGCAGAAAGCTCACCATGTGAAAGCCTTGCTCAGCGTACTTCTTCGCTGCCTCACCGCCCACGCAGTAGATACCTGCGCGCTTGCCGTTGTCCACGGCCGCTTTGCGAATCCGCTCGATTGCGGCCTCCAAGTCCTCATGGAAGGCGCCCGTGACCGGGCGGCCGATGTTGTTTCCCAGGTCCCAGGGACCAACGAAGAGGACATCGATCCCGGGCACCTTTGCAATCTCTTCAACCTGTGTTCATCAATCTTGTTAGTTCCTTTTTCCTCGAGTCCTGTATTATCATCTGAATGCCAGCGATATGATCCCACTTACATTCTCGAGCGCCTCCTTGGTCTCGATCTGTACGATGGTAAGGAGGGCGTCGTTCGCCTGCTGGAGGTACTCGAGCTGAGAGACACCGCCTGTCGATCCCATGGCAAAGGGGCTTCCGAAGCCTCTCTTACCAACGGGCGGGAACTTGGCCGACTCGACGAGCTTCCGGGCGTCGTCTGCTGTATATAGAAGTGGCACGACAATCCCGTGGGCACCGGCGTCCAGGGCACCTGTGTCGCGAATTCAGCAACTGCTTGCAGCCTTTTATCCTATGGAGCAGAAGACCTACGCTTCACCATCCAGCCCTCATTGGCTGCAATCCGCACAATCGGGCTGACGCCCGTCGCCGCAATGGCCGCGACGGCCTCGTGCATTTGCCAGTCTATCCTCCGTCAGCATCCCCCTGTATCTATAGTGCGCTGTAAAGCGTCTATCATGACTATGCCAGACAACGTACCAGCAATGTTCCCATGTTCCGTGTCGACGCAGATCCAGTCATACCCGCTCCTGGCCATCAACCGCGCGTGGTTGGCGCCCGGGAGCATCTGCCATGCTCCGAATGACAGGCCGCGCTCACTGCGCAGGGCGCACAGCAGACGGTTCGCGGCTTGCATCGCGGTGGCCATTTTCAGGCTCGTTATGATTAATTAAATGGAAGTATTAAGGAAAAAAGGATTCGATGAATTGAAGTAGATTAATTACCCCGAAAGGAGTTCTGGCCAGAGGAGAGAAGACGATCCCGTCCGGACAGGCAAAAACCACACCACAGGACCTCGTGTATATACTGTCCAAGCAATCAGATCCGGATCCAATTCACATTATATGCCATGTTCACGGAAAACCAGAAGAGAAAAAAAAAGGAACCCAGACCTAGCAATCCTTCTTCTCAATCATCCCCTCGCGTCTCGCTCGCAACTGACCCGAACCCCAGCCCACGCGCGGGGTCGCTGTCGCCGTTCTGGTGGGGTTCGGAGCATCGGCCGATGATGGGACAGGACCGGACAGGACAGGGTTCATCCATGCATGGATACTCCATATCCACCTGAATAAACTAAGGCACGGAACAAAGGAAGATCGATGCAGGACACCACCGCTCAGATATGACGTATTATTTATTGCAACAGTTCCCGTCAAAATTTAAGCCGTCATGGCGTTATTTGGCAGTCCACGGTATCAATAGACATGTACAGCAGTTAGTAACTTAGGGTTAGGTGAGTCGGGCACTCACTCGGCCCGTCTCCGAGAGGGGGAAGTCCTACGTGAAACGGACCAATCGGATAAATTAAATGCCTACTACCCAGGTACGGATACGGGGAGCACTTTACGATTGATTGTATAGCATCCATATTGCATGTACGTCCAAATAGTGTACTGCGACCGTTGATATACAAGTAGTAAAGAGTGCGCCATAACAAATGAGTCATCATCTGTGGCTTTTGATAACCTGTGAAGTTCAATTGCATTCTGCTGGCAGTGCAGGATTAGACCCAATATATAGTACTCAATCGATAATATTAGAGCTTTCTTTTCTTACCAGCGGTATATACTAGTTCTCAGTATGATTTAAAAATTAGGTCAGCTCTGCTGACTATAGAGAGTTATAAATATTGAGTTACCAGGAGGCACCAGATGAGAACAAAAAGCGCAGCCTTGACAAGAAAATCTTCTGTCCTAAATATTGGTATGTATATATATGGACTGGATCTACTGGTCATATATATTGTGTCAGGAACGCTCAGAAAGTACTAGGTATGTATCTATTTTGGTCACATCCATCCAAAATTTGGCACAGTACCCAATTTGCCGTTATATACCCTGCCCATTAATCACCGTAGAAAGCAGCCCACGGCTCATAGTCCTCAGCCTGCAAGATCTTCTCCATCTGGCGCCTCCGGATGCCGATATTCCCGCCGTCGAAGAGCGGGAGGCACATGGCGTCGTTGAGCAGTCGCGGGAAGGGCTGGTCCTTTGCGTAGGACGATCTGCGATGAATCGTGTCAGTCATTCTCCGCCCACAATCTTGAAAGATTCATAGACATTTATATTTGCAGGATAACTCACATCCCAACGACCCTCATCGCATCCTCCACACACCGCACCGCACGATCCGAGCAGAAGACCTTCGCCTGCAGACACAGCTCCAGCCGTGCCTTGAAGTCCCCCGGCCCGTGTTGCAGCCCATGCAGCGCCTTCCACGTCAACAGCCGCGACGCGTCTGCGCGCATCTTGATGTCGATCAGCAGGTCGGCCACGCTCTGTCGCTGCAGGAGGGGCACCGCACCACCGCGGGTGTCCGTCTTCGCGAACCGCAGCGAGGCCTCGAACGCGGCGCGCATGATTCCCACGGAGAGGGCGCCCACGAGGGCCGCGGACGTCCCGAACGCCTGCTCCACGATGGCGGTGCCGGTCCCCGGAGCCGCGAGCAGGTTCTCCTCCGGCACGCGCAGGTTCGTGAAGCGGCTGTGCGGGCCTGAGGTCGCAGTGAGGCCGGTCAGTTCGGGATCGCGCAGGACGGTGTACGCACCGGGCTCGTTCTGGGCGATGACCTCCGGGGTGACGATGAGGATGAGAATGGCGGCTGCAGGGTCTGCGGAGGGATCTTGGGGCGAGTTGTCCTGGGAGTGCCGGCAGACGACGCATTGGAGGTCTGCTCCGCGGCCGTCCCAGCCGCCGCTGTTGGTTGTCCAGAGCTGTTGAAATTGTCAGTCAGGAAGAAGGATAGAAACAGTAGTAGAAATAAATAGACAGAAAAACAAACGGATATAGGTATAGAGGGAGAAAAAAAACAAACCAACCTTCTCCCCATTAACAACCCAGAACCTCCCCTCCTTCCTCGCCGTCGTCTGCAACCCCTTCCCACCCCTTTCCAGCCAATTCGCCGTGCCCCCCGGCTCCGAATGCACCAGACTCGCCAGCGGCTCTCCCTCCCCGCTCAAGAAAGGCTTCAGAAACCGCTCCCGCTGCTCCGGACTCCCCGCCAGGATCAAGGGCGTCAGGCCCAGGCCCGTCCCCGCGATCGTCAGCGCGACGCTCGTCTCGACGGCATAGAACTCCTCGAGCAGGATCGCGGCGTCGACGAGGCTGCTGCTGGTCCCGCCCAGCGCCGTCGGGATCTGTCCCTTGATGACGCCCGCCGCGACCGCCTGGCGGTAGGTCGGGCGTGTGGAGCGGAAGCGCGACGTCTGGTCCGGGAGCTGCGAGTATGTCTCTCTGGCACTGGCGAGGGGGCCCTGCGCGAAGGCGCGCGCGCGTTGCTGCAGCTGTTTCTGCTCGTCTGTGAGGATGAAGTCGATCATTGTTGGACTGCAATGATTATCAAAGATGGTACAAGAAACTACAAGCACGGTATTGACGATTTCAGCATAATTCCTGGCAAGAAACTGAGTATGGGATTATAAGAATATATCCCTTGGTCCAGAGCCCTATCTGATAAATGTGAAAGCAAATGCGACTTCCCAGGACAGTCACACGAGAGAACCATCTACTGTGTAGTGAGACCATAGATCCTACCTAATGCATATTGATTACTGAATCATGCGTTGGCGCATACTGTAGGGCTGGCGCTGACGAAGACGCACTGACTGCGGGGTTCTCCAAGCTGTATTTGCCCATTAAGGACATCTACTTAGGTACATACCACGTAGATTTACGTTAGTAATAAAGTTCATACCCACTGGTTTGTTGTTAAACTGCATATGCGGCAAGAACATGCTTAGCCCAGAAAGTCCCAGATTAGATACTTATGAATAGGTGAAGACATTGCCATAATTCGTGAGGGCTTCAAGGATTCTATTTAGATATAATGAACGTCACTGGAGAAACAACTACTGACTACTTCCCTGTTAAGACTTTGGCAAAATTGAACAAGAAACTGGTTGTAACGAAAGTTAACATTTTTTCCTATCAAGTAAGGTATGGAATAATGTTAATAGTACTACCCAGGGTGCCGAGACTCCGTTTCCAAACCTACAAAGTACCCATTCACCGAGAGCAAAAATATGAAATTCAAAACGCAGCTAATCACCCGTCACCCGCGACCGTCGATTAAAGCATAAATGCGGCCACGGCCGCCAAAATAGCACCTGTCGAGAATCCAATGGTGTGGACAGCAGCACTGAACAAAGAGGACCCTGAAGAGGGAGTAGAGGTAGCCTTGCGGCTCGTCGCAGCCGCACTCGCTGGAAGCGCAGATGCTACTCCCGTGCCGGTCGCACTGGCACTGAGAGCCGAAATCGAGTCACCACCATCATCATCAACCTCTACAAGCCGGAAATTGCCGCAGTTGAGCCGGGTAGCGTTTCTCGCGTGGACGACAATGGAGCGATTGCCAAAGAAGGCATTGCTTTCCGGGCTCGTCGACAGGTAAAAGTCCGTGTACTGGACGACGAACGGCGCCCCGGGAACAGCCACGATAGCCCCGTGTTTCCCACTCAGGTCGCCAACCTGGCAGGTCGCAGGAAGTGAAGCGTTGCAGGGAGGAACCTCTCCGCGGTTGTACGGATCGAGATGCGTAAGAGCTTTCGAACAGTTGCCGTCCTCGGGAATCGGGTCGACATGGATGTGGTACACTGAGAGAACAATGTCAGTAGTAACTTTATAAGAGTGTGAACGAAGGCGGAACATACTAAAAGGCCCAAATTCCTCCTCGTCAGGGAAGCCCCAGAAGTTGACAAGGAAGATGACACCTATCCCGTCCGGAGGTGCACCGGCGACAACCCATCCTCGTACGCCGGTAGTGTCTTTGTTGAGCAATGATGCCTGGTAGACAACACCTCTGGGATTGTTTCTGATAACGGGAACCTCGGTAAAGTTCTGCGCACAGCCCGGGGCCACGGTGAGGGCAACACCCATGAGGAAGCTGGCCGTGAGCGTTGGGCGCATTTTCCGTTACGCAATAATCTTGAGATACGGCTGTCAGTATTCTCTCCTGACTTCACAAGAATCAAATCAGTGTACATACCTACTTGCAAGATAATCGTCCAAAAGTAACAATGGGAATGTGGTAGTTATATGGTGTGGAAATTATGTGCTGATAATCCGTAGTATGCCGTGGGATAAAATCGAAAGAAAGCCAGAAGAGGGAGAAGGGCGGAGGAAATGTTGATGGGGTATGTCCTTGCTCAGCAAGGAACCTACAGGCGAATATCTCTTATGTGGAAAGTACGATTCAGAACTAGGAGGGAGCAAGTAAAGGGACAACTTGGTTATGACTCAGCCTGCACAGCTGCCAGTCTTTCAACGGAACGCAAAGAGCATCTGCGCTTCAAATGAAATATTATTGAAAAGCGGGTTCGAAGAAGGACTCTTTGATGGCCTCAAGATGAATCCTATGAGCTAAGAGGCATGTACTGTACAGGTACATCTGGACTGCACGATTGAACTGGGAGTGCCTGTCCTATATGTTTGTCGCTTACTCCGCAGTCCAATGCTCCATATGTTTTGCTATGAATAGACGTTATTAGCCGTTTTTGTAAACCAGGAACCGCCACAGCGCTTAAAGGCAGTCGAGCATGGGTGCATACATACAAAGCACATGTACCGTACTGGTGTAGGTATCCTTGTTCGGAATAGCAGCCGACATTTCACAAACGCCTTCACAAACCACGAAAGCAGGTAGTACAACCACGTAAGGTTCTAGCTCAGCTCTGATTTTGCAATAATATAGTGATCGAAGAAAAAGGACTCGGGACAACCATGCTCGGTTTGCGATTAGCCCTAAATAAAGACCTTTCCTGGATGCCAAGATTGGACGGCTCTGTAGAGTGGAAGATTTATTGAACGGATTCAACACGAAGGCAAAAAAAAAGCTAGAAAACTTTCTCTTGGCCAACTCTGTTTCCATTGGGCAGGAAAGTGTCTGTGCTTATTGCCGAATTCTGATGGCGCGGATATTCAAGGAAGGAATTCAGAGCAGGGGATGACACTTCCAAAGCTGGGGACATGGATTCCGAGGTAGAACTCGGTAAGTTCACCTGAATGCTCTTCATTGGCACGCGAAACGTTGGCTCCCCTGTCATTTTTATCTTTACGTTTCAAACACGATTGCTGCTGTTTGCATCAGGCCGGCTTGTTGTAGAAGATGACAGGCCGATTGTATTCTTGACCGCATTCGTTCTATCTCATCTGACATGCAGGCATCCAATGTGTTCTATCCCGTAACTGGCAATGCTTCCCGTCTTTATTACAGATAGTAACTATGATAACTGGGGTTAAAGCGTAATGAAAGCGATCAATAGCATCCATCTCAATCTCGATTCGAGCATCAACCCCCAGGCTCATGCATCTCTCCATCAATCGATTAATCTCATATCATATCACAGCTTGGGATTGAGTTTTGCGTCCTGCTTTGGTATTGGCTGGGCTTGAGACGACTGAGAGTAAAGACCCTCTTCGATGGCCTTGATCTGCAGCGCCAGGAACTTGGAGTAGATCCGGCACAGGGCGAGGTTGCCGCCCATGAACCAGAACCCGGGGTGGCCACTTGGTCGGAACATCTGTGTTTATACATTAGTATATTCATGCATATGTGTATGGTGTAGAGACAAGAGGAGAACGTACAGCATTTAACTCTCCCTCCTCATCCAAATCCCACACGTCCTTGCATCTGTCTGCAATCTCATCGCCCAGCGTCTTCCGCACCGTAGTACGCATATTATCGTACCCTGTCGCCAGGACGACCACATCCGCGGGGATCTCCGTCTTATTCTCGTCGTTCAAGACTAACGCGTTTGGCTTGAACCCGGCGATTCCATTCGGGCTTTGTCGTACCTTGATCTTCCCGTCCGCGATGAGCCGGCTGCACCCGACGTCGATATAGTACCCGCCGCCTCGGGTGAAGTAGAGACGGGCGATACCGGAATTGTCGACGCCGTAATAGAGTTTGAAGCCTGCCTTTTCAAGACCGGATAAGGTGGCTCTGTCGACGGCGGAGATACGTTGAGTGAGGAAGACGTTCAGCGCAAATAGGACGGGGTAGGGGAGGCTTTCAGAGCATATGTCGGCTTCTTCTGTCGGGGGACTGTTCGGGCGTTTTAGTCAATAGTTTCATAATGTATGCATGTGTCTAAGGGTAGAAATCGGAGATGGGGACGAAGGGGAAGATGCGATGCTACACACCCATAGTCATCATGTACTCCCTCATGGAGCATAAAAACTCCCCTGTCGATCGATATGACGTACGTGCCACTCCGCTGGATCATGGTGACCTCCGCACCGTTCTCGTAAAAGTTCTCCGCGATATCATGCCCGCTGTTCCCCGTCCCGACGACGATGACCTTCTTTCCTTTGACGTCGTACTCCGACGCATCCTTGTGCTGGCTGCCGTGGTACACCACACCCTTGAAATCCTCCTGGTTCGGGAAAGTCGGGATCTTAGGTTCGCCTGAGTGGCCGGTACACCAGACGATATGGCGGGGATGGAATGTTCGTTCCTCATGGCCATGGTCACGGACACGATTGATTTGGACTGTCCACTCGCGCTTGCTGTCGTCGTATTTTGCGCTCTTGATGGTCGTTTTTAGCCACACGTTGAGTTCCATTACACTGGCGTAGGCTTCAAACCAGTCTGCCAGTTTGTCTTTTGGAGTGAACTGCGGCCAGTTCTTTGGGAAAGGCAGGTACGCCATGTGTGTGTATTCGGCTGGGTCGTGGGTGACCAGCGTCTATATAAGTGGTTAGTTTGTGTTTAGCCACGAAGAAGATACCGGAGGGAATAAGGATAAATAAAACAAACCCTGTAGCGTTTCCTCCAGTTATCACCGATTCTCTCGTTCTTGTCAATTATGAGGCAGGACACGCCAAGGGATTGGAGCCGAGCACCTATGTTAAGACCGGATTGGCCTACACACGAAGTTAGAAGCAGTTCTAATGCCCTCGCAGGTTAGAATAGACCTACCAGCACCCACGACCAACACCGTCGGCTCCTCATCCAGGAACTCCAGCTGCCTCTGACGCCGCTCGTACCAAGTGCCCTGACTCGACCCTCCAGGCATCGAGTCCAGCGTCCCGTACACACGGCGCGGACCCAGCGGCTCCTCGAACCCCTTGAGCTCCTGCAGGGACGTGTACATCGTATAGGCCTTCCAGACCCCGGATTGACGATCCTGAGTCAGACGGAATATACCCGCACCGCGACCAACCTTGGTCTCGAAGAAGAACATCGACACCACCCAGCTCAGATGATGATCGTGGCCCTTGAGCGGCGTGTCCAGATGCGGCTGGTACTTGCCCTGGTCCTGCAGGCGGAACGAGGAGAGCTGTGCCCGGGGCTGGTGCCGACGGACAAAGTCCACGATGCGGTCGAGATTCTGGATCGTACGCAGATCCCAGTTTAGAGCGAGCATGTCACGCCACCATGACTCCTGGTGGAAGAGGTCTGCGAGACGCGAGAAGTCGTTCCTGACCAGGACGGCTTCGAGATCGCTGATCCAGCGCTGAGCGATAGCGCGAGGGTCCAGCGGGCTGGTGACCTCGAGGGTCACTGGGAGCTGGATGATGTGGTGATTCTGGGCGGGTGACATGGTGGCACTTTGGACCTGGACAAGTAATTACTATAGATGCACTTGTAAATAAATATATGACAGAGAGGAGAATATACCGATGTAGACAACACTAGTCCGGCTTGAGTTGGAGACAGAAGCCCGTTGGCACTGAACCGGGCAGAATTCGGATATGAGCATAAATACCAGAGGTCGACATGACTTGTGGAAACTCAGCCGAAGCCCAGATGATTCCATTTTCGACGGAGGGCGCCTGATGTGTTGCGTGGACCAGCGTGAATGGGCGCTGGCTCCGGGCTCTAGAACGGGACAAAGAACGCCGAGCGCCCTGGGGCAGCGCCCGGGGGGGAGCGCGGGGACGTGGGGGCGGAGCTGCCGAGGGAAGGTCTGCCGAGGGGAAGCTGGGGCGAGGACAGGTCTAGACGCTTCCCTAAAGGGAAATGCCACAGCTCAGGTCCGCCGCTGTATCTTTGTCGGAGAACCAGCAGGTTCACGTTGCAATTTCTCACACGACTCTCAGTTGTGGCTATCATGCTCTATGCAGTACGCCAGGGTACTACGTTTTGATATCCTCGGAGATATGGGTTCAGGCCGGGCCGACAGTTCTAGGGCTTAGGGCTGAGGGCTAGGGCTCAGTCGCCTAGCCCTCTCAACCTCCTTCGAGCCGGCTACCTACTGCTTATATCACACCTCAATCACATAAATCCATATTTCGCCTTAGTGAGAGAGTGTCTGCAGTCAATGGTGGAATTTAGCTCGTATGTAGGTATGTATATACTTATCTACCCAGGGAGATCCTCCAGTTTTAGGGTCTTAATAACATCAATACCCAGATCAACAAGACAAATTCCTCATGCTGCAGAATACGAACAGGAAATTGCAACTACCGAAGCTAACTATCAAATCTGCTACCGTGGCTCTAGTAGTTCTTGTCGACAAACATAAGCAACCCATTCTACTGTTATGCTCTTGATTTAACCGGGTACAATTTCCTGCTTGTAATTGTTTCTTTGTGTTAGTTATACAGCTCGCATGAGTTGCTGGCAGGTACAAAGGATAAATCCGAAGGGAGAATTAGAATGGTTTTTCTGATGATATTATATTTACCTAAGTAAGGAAAGTAGCTATATACCGAGATATAAAGAAGTTCAGCCGGAAAATTTGCACACGGTCTCATGACCACATGCTCATTAGTGCTCTTTATAGAACCTCTCTCCCATAACCCTCAGACTGCCCTCCTAACTGGCTTTTCCTCTTTTAGTCTTCAAGTGCCCCGACACGAGTTTACTCACACCCGCGACCTTTGCACTTAGCCCCATGAGTGGCATGGTGCCCAAGATGTCCAGCAAGGGCACGTCTGCAGCCACGACTTTCACCAGACACATGCGGAATTCCACGGCCACAAGGCTGTCAACCCCATTACTGCTGACACATTTGCCGGGATCAATGTTCTCGACCGAGATGTTGAGCAGCTTCGAGAGCTTCGTGCGCATCGCATCTGCAACTATGGCGGCCGCATCCTCCAAGGATGTCGCCAATCCCAATAGGGAAGCGATAGCCAGGCCGGAGTCGCTGTCCTCCCCTCCGGGACCGGTCGTGGCAGCGGAACTCTTGATTGAATAGCGGCATGTGCATCCATGAGGGCGCGGGCATACAGCGGGCCTGGTATTGTGCGGCAGTAGTCAGAGCTGAGGCGATTTGAATGGGCCTCTTAGATTGTCCGGTCGGTTCAAGGCAGTATTCGATCATACGGTGTATATCTTCTTCGCGGATGGAACCAAGCAGCGACGCGACATGTGTTATATGGCCCAGCCGCTGGCGATTCTCGGCCACATAGCCAATGGAGAGAAGCGTACCCAGATCGAAAGAGGTGGCAGGAAGGCCGAGAGACACGCGGTGCGCTGCCAGTGCATCCTGGTATGTGTTGACTGCTGCATAGTTGGCTTGTCCACGATTGCCCACAAGGCCCGTCGCAGAGGATAAGAGAATGAAGAAATCCATGTCCCTCGGGAGAAAGGCGTGGAGGTTCCAAGATCCTTGGACTTTGGGACGTGTGGCCGCTCGGAACTTCTCATGGCTCATGTTCTCAAAGATCTTGTCGGCTAGAACCATGGAGCCCTGGATACAACCTCTCATTGGAGGAAGACTGGCTTTGCACTTCAGAATATCAACAAGACGAGCCTTATCTGAGATATCACATGCAAACACACGAGCTGTGACTCCCCGGCTCTTGAGTTCTTGAATCGTGCCTTGAGCAGCAGAGCTTGCTGCACCAGAACATGAGAGGAAAATTATGTTCTTTGCAGTCCGGCAAGGGACAGGGAAAAGACACCCGGACTACAATCCTGCGCAGATCCAGAAGGAACTGTCGACTTTGAAGATCAGGCAACTTGCAGACGGTAGGCTCTTCATGACTGATGGAGTGATGGGCGTCACGCGATACGATGCAGGCATCCAGGGCACCCTGATTGATATTCCCACCCTGCACGTCCGAAGCCCAACGACGAAGAACCGGCACTGGGGGTTGGAGTTGATGGAGATGTGTGAGCCTCCTCGGGTCAAAGGGTTTTTCCACCAGTATGACCATGGCTTTCCTAGAGGCCATCTTGAGATGAAGAAGATTGCCGAGTTGATCCGTGAGACAGCAGAAATGGCTTAAACTTCGAACAGAGTGCATGCCCCTTATTGAGAGGGTGATCGTTAATTAATCAATTATCTACCTATATCAATCTACCTATATCAACTTTAGAAATCCATAAGCTTCGCAGACGGTAACTCTCTATAGGGTTCAGTAAATCCTTATAGACATAGTTGTTGCATTTCAAAAATTCTTCAGCATCAAAAAGACAACTAATAATAGAAAAAACTTCCGAAATTCATAATCTAATATAACTTCAACAGAAGCAAGCCTTGCATATATACCATCTATATGCTTACATTATCGTAAACATCGATGGCTCGCTGTTCTGCCAGAAAGGATGTATGTATTCCTTCTCCCACACCTGCTTCCCTATCTCACCTAATTTTTTAAACCCCCAGAAACTCGGGATTTCACAAACAGTATCTATGTCACGAACATCACTTCTGTAGATGTTCTCCGGATTTTCAGCTCCATTTTTTTCCCTGTTTGGATCGCTGTAATCATTCACAGTTCTCGAATTACACTCTCATTGATGTTCCGATAGGATGCTAGGTAGTGCCGTCCTGTATTTCCATGTATATTTTGCTTTTGTCTTCAGATCCGACAGCTGATCAAGAAGAATTTCACCACCTCGCTCTGTCTCCGTTGATCGCGCTCAGACAGTCGCCTAGAAGTTGCCTAGAAGCTAACTGTTGATACTAATGATTTTTTTTACTCTTTATTTTAATATTATATAATCCTCTGTCGGCCTTTAATTCTCATTCTCTCATATTTATTAACCTTATATCATTCTTTACATCTGTTGTATATTTCTTTTCATCTTCATTCTCCTTTTGTCTATATTCATCGTTTTTACTCTTCTCAACTATTCCCTGCTCTCTCTCCTCTTACTTTCTTATCTTTATATATTCGCTGACTTCCTAGTCTTCAATGTTCATCTTATTTTTAGGATGGCTCCCCCATCGGGCGCTGGCTACTGCCTGTGTTTTACTTCTGTCTTTTTATTATTAGTTCTAATCTTTAATACCAGTGATACTATTCTGAACTTAGTCAATAAAGTAGTCCACCTAAACACCAACATCTCCAGCTGAGTAATACAATCCTATAATTTCTACGTACCATTCTCTGTTGCCGTGTTGTCTCCATGAAAACAGATCTTCTGGTTTTCGATTAAAATAGATCAACCTTGTGTGGCACCGGCACCCGCACACAACCTCCACTCCACCTCCGCGATAAAGACCCCATTTCGAAGTTCGAAGGGAATAGAATAATACATTTGCCACCACCTCCTGGTCCACCGTCTCGTGGCAGCGGTTTGGATCGACAGACTTGGGGGTTCCACGCGGTCTTGGGAGTTGCGGAATTCGCGTATGGACCTGTAGATAGGAAGAGAGTGCATGTTTACAGTACTGTTGTCCAACAGGAGGCATACTATCATGTGGAGAGGGGTATGGCCTTGAGAGATTGTTAATACTCAATTGATTAAGTACCTGAAAAAAGCCACCCCATTGCGGCGAGGACATGTTTGGTCAGATCGAGGTTCAGTGTAGCAACCACAAAATGAAAAAATATTACAGCAGAATATGGGTAATGTAGAGTGTTGGCCTGCCCTGAGGTGCTAGCATGTCAAACCTGTGAAAGCCATGGAGGTTGGGTCATCCTGGTGATTGTGGACATGACTGCAATCACGCATCGTGTCACAAGCGGCAGAGAGAAGAAGATATCCGGTTTGTGGCCACAGTTTAGAAGGAACTGCACCATGACTTTGTCCTAAACATTCACACGGAACACGGGTATGCTAACATGTGGTTACATTTTGCAGGAGTATGTCCCTCTCAAATCAAAGAGACAAAAAGAATAGCCCCCTCAATGCTTGAGACATCGCCTTTTTTTGAAAAGCTCATGGCACTTGTCTATCAGGTCGCTAATTAGTTTACAGTGCAATAAGAATAAAATGTCCTCTCAATAAGGCATGCAATGATTGCTGTTATATAAAAATCTACATTGTTTTAACCTACAAACTCCTTACAACAACCTTAAATCAATATCCCCAATCACCTATTCCGCAACGGATATATATCCAAGATGTATACTTCGACAGAGTGAAGATATTCAGGCACTCACAACCATCCATTTTTCTATCTAAATAAAAATAACCACTTGAAGATGGAGTGGACAAGGCCAGAGTACATTACTCCTCCCATCAATGGATCGATCATAGCATGTCTAATATGATAGCCACTAGCAACAAACCAAACACGCAACAATGTACTCGAAGGGAGAAGAGGAACTAACATACAGAGAATATCATGTACTTGCTCGGGTACTTGTTGGGAAAGTGAAAAGAAAGAATAACGCCAGCACCGATCGCCATACATATACCGAGAAAAGAGAAATGGAAACAAGTACCCTGATATAATAGAGGAATGGAGAAATAGACATGCTCAACCCTGTCCCCCATCATCAATGATCATATCCACCGACTTGATCGGGTGCAGCAGCATCGGCGGGAGACACATCCGCCCCTCGCCGGCCAGCTCATACTCCTCCCCGCCGTCGTTGTCGACGCGGTAGCCGAGCCAGCGGCGGTACAGGTTGGGCGAGAAGCCCGCCGAGTAGAACCAGGTGGTGCCGCGGAAGTTGTGCTCGCGGTCGCCGAAGACGGCGGTGCGCGCGCCGCCGGACGCGCCGTTGCGGCCCGCGTTGAAGACGGACTCGAGGTAGCGCGTCGGCCAGCGGCGGTCGATGTAGACCGAGTGCGGCACGTAGACGGCCTTGAAGCCGTGGTGCAGCGCCGTCGTGGCGGGCCACATCTCGGAGAACATCGTGTGGCGCTTCAGGCTCGTCTCGCGGTGCATCGTCATGAGCAGCTTGCGCGAGAGCCGCGACGCGGTGATGATGGCCGTCCGCCGCGGCGGGAGGCCGTTCTCCCTGTTGTAGCCCGTCACGTCGTCGCGGAGGAGCCACGTCGTGCCCTCCGGGTCGTACAGGGGGTTGAAGACGATCAGGTCTGCGTCTTCGCCGACGCCCCATTCGTACTTGTCCTTTTCGATGGTCGTCGGGGGAATGCCCTCCCCATCGACCTCCAGAATGTCGCTCTCGTGTGGTCGCTCCGGTCCCCAGATAAATTTATCACCTTGCGGCCGGTTTCCGCCCTCGTTATCCTTGTCCTGCTTGAGGGCACTCCACATGTTGTTAGGGCTGTTCGTGCCGACCTCTGTCTGCACACGGACCATCTGCCGGAAGTCTTCCCACGAGCCATGGACGGAGGGCACGTAGAACCGAGCGTTTCGCTCCCACAGTCCCTTTCGGGGCTGTTCCCTCGCCCAGCTGGTCACCTTGTCGAAGAGGTGATACCAGTGCCCTGTGTACCGCACGTCCATTTCCCAATTCCAGTAGTAATCGTACTCTGGGTGCAGGTATGCGAAATACTGCACTGGCATGAACGTGCTTCGGTAGACTCCGTGGACGGGCAGGCCGCGGGTCCAGGTTTCTTCCAGCCCGCCGTATATCAAGCCCATCTGCCGTTCGGACCACAGCGTCCCCATGCCGCGGAATTCCTCGGGAAGGGCATCGCGCAGCACGCGCTCGTACGTTTCATCATCTGACCATATCGGCAGATTGTCATCCTTGACGTGTACAAGGAAGTGGACCGTGTACTCTCCGCCCGAGTGCAGCGAAAGCTCGGCGATCAGAGAGCGGAGATACAGGATGTCTTCCGGGGTGTATTTGTAGTCGTGCCAGGTTCGAATGAGGAACGCGTTCCTGGGAAGGCGGTCTGTGCCCTTCTTGGTGTCGTCCTTCTTGGAGTCCTTGGCAGCAGAAGCCGCAGCATTGGGCTGATTCGGGACCCCGACTTGCATCGCAAGAGCGCGATCGATCCTGGGCTCGGGAAGATCCTTGAAACGGTGGCTGTTTGCCGCCATACATCGGTTCTGGGCCACAGCCCAGTCCACCTGGCGGAAATCGACCGGTGGAATATCCTCCCAGACCCGTTCCGCACCGTCTCTGTGACCTTCGAGTCCCGCGCCTATTCCCCCTTTCTTCACACCGTATCCCAGGCCGTACGGACCCAGCCGTCCGAATCTGTCGAAGCAGACATCATCCTGGATTCCGATCATCTCATTGGATCCCATCACGGCGTCTGGGAAGCCGCGCGGAACCCCCTTGTAGTACTGGACGGGCGGCAGGCGAACAGTACCCTCCTCGTCCAGGAAGCACTCCTTCTTCTCACCATACTTTTTGATGTATTCCTCCGACGCGTAGTCCGGGTACGGGTTGAATACTTCGCTGGTGATATTGGATGTCCCCTGATCCCTCGCTTCCGATGCCTTCTTGGCATCGTCTAGGATCTGGTCATCCACGCCGTCCCCGGGATATTCGGGGACGTTGTCTTTCCGCGGCACCAGGGTTCTGAGTCCGCCATGATATCGCTTCAGGAACGGAAAGCTCTCCCACTGCGGCGGTTTGGGGGCCGGCTTGGACAGCTCGAGCGCAACCCGCTCGACGGGCGTGAAGCTGAAACGGAAGAGGACCAGGACGAAGAGGATCAAGCTGGCCAGCAGGGACAGGCACAGCCATCGCATAATCCGGTGCGGGACTCTGTAGAAGGTGATGCCAGTCCGGCCCCGCAGCCTGGACGGACCGCCCAACATTGGCTGATGCGAAGCGGAGGTGACACGGGAGGTCTCGGAGGAGGTGTGCGAGCTGTCTTCACTGTCGGATTCGAGGTGGCGATGCGCAACCTTCTCGGGGTCTATGTCACGGGAATGTTTGCGCGAGAACGGGGTGGCATTGTACGCGGCGGGATGCCTCGCCTGCCAGGTCATCACAACCGGCAGCGCGCTGTGTCAATGGGGGCCGTGATAGATCACAGTGACCTCATGCAGGCAGCCCAGGCGGCTTCTGTCAGCACCGTAGGCGGAGAGAGCAAGTGGGCTGTTCCCGCCGTGAGGTCTGCCGGTAAGTATGAGGCGGTGCCAAGAACGCGAGCGGTCGAGACTCGCGCGATAGAAACAACAACAATGGCAGCACGGAAAACACAGAAACGCAGGACGGCCGGAGCAACGCGGGTCACCGCGTCGTACGTAGGGCTGGAGGAGGAGGGAAGACGGATGACAGATGCAGAGACGTTCAGGAACAGCTGTTTGGGGACGAGGCGGGAGGAGAGGGAGATGGGGGCCGAAGCGCTTGCGTACTCCCGGCCCGAGCCTGGTCTTGGCACGCCCGAGACGTCGACCTCTTCATCTTTTTCTCTTTCTTCCTTCTTCTCTCTTCACACAACAACATCATCAAACAACAAACACCCCGGATAAAGCAGGGGTCTTTCTGTCCATACGCAGGCCTGTACCCAAGTCTATGGCTGTAGTATGTGTCCAGGACTCCAAAGCAATCGTGCTGTCAGTCCCGTGTTCGACTCGGCTCGACTCGACTGAGCACTCGATGACCCCGGAGCGGACAGTGCTGTGGTTACCGCGTGTCGTCCTGCAGGTCCCTGGCAGATCAAGATCTACAGGAGCAAAGAGGGTCACCGACAGGCACGGTGCATCCAGTGCATCGTGGACAGCTTAGAAGAATAAGTGGATTGTCCTTTGATCGACAGATCAGCATCGTCTCTTCTGGACCTTTTTCTGCGCTTTGGAACGGCCACTCCTGAGGCCGGCTTCTCTTTTAAACCCGGGAACGTAGGACACGCCGGATGAGCATTCTCCCCGACTCTGGAAGCGAAGCTGCTTCGTTGGAAGCTGCATGACCATGACAGCGGGCGTCTGGAAGCCTCGGACACCTCCGGTCTCCCCGCATCTGTAATCTCGCGATCCCGAAAACAGCAAAGGTCCATGGCCGGCCTGGGGACGGTCAATTACTAAAGGACGTATATGGGTCTGGACACTGTTTCCCTTGCTCCGGGACCGCTGCAGGCTGCTTGAGGCCGGACCAGCATCGTACAGTACGGCGCAACGCAGTAGATGGATACTCGACACCGCAACCCGTGCCGCAGGTGAACAAAGCCGACAGTCCATCTGCTTTTCCCCTGCAGCCAGCGCAGCCAGATCCGGAGCATTCTGGACAGCGAAAGAAAAGAACCCAGACATACATTTCTCCGGCATGGGAACGGTGTGCACAGGCCAATCGCCGCGGACGACGTTCGGCCACCCGATCTCCAGGCTGACCGCTGGAACACGGCAGACACTTCGCAGCCCAAGAGACGCTGGTATCGTCCTACGAGGCCGTCTGGCCGTGGACGTGGATCAATGGGATTCTCTACCGACCCTGGCTAGCCTGCAACAGGCGCCACGGGGTGCGCTGCACCTCCATCTACCGCAGTCTGATCCGACGTCCTGTCTATGATGCTATGTATGTACATGCACATACACACTACACCGATACTTCCATGTTGTCCATTCAGCACGGCCTCGGTTCTCTCCTGCAGTCCTGACGCGGGCTCGATCGATCTCAAGAAGGTCAGACGACCCGGATACCTCGTGGAACGGGTCTGACATGGCAAGCCCGCCGCTTCGGGAGGCAAAGCTTCCCAGACTTCTGGCTGGCGGTGATGCAACTTTGACGACGACTCCGAGTCCCCAATCCACACTAGCTGCCCCTGCTGACCTACCTTGACCATGCCATTGGAAAGCAGGCTGGTGCTACATGGGCTAACGACTTTCTTTTGAGGTGCATCTTGTACCTTCTGCATAGACCCGTCTGTCTCGATAGTGAGAGAGCTGCATTGGCTTGCAGCCGGGGTTTCCATGTCTCATGATCACCGAGCCCTGTCCGACCAGGCGGTCTTCTGGTTCTATAAATGTTTAAATATCTTCATCTCTGCACTCAGTGTGACTTTCATGTCTGCGCCGTTTGCAGACTGTGCTACATGCAAAGGGGTTTCAGTTAGGGCACCTTCTACAGATACACTGGACGGATTGGTCACTTGCCTTATTGCCATTTGCCTCGAGTTTCAATCCTTTTCAGTGTTTGGGGTTTGATCCACTGACATTTCTGACCTGATCAGACAGCATGGTACGCAACAAAATCGTTCAGGAACTTTTCTCCCCTCAGCCTCCCTCGGCGTACTTACCTGGTCGTATGTAGGCACAGTTACTATCTTGGATCCTGCAGCATAGCTCTCCGCCTCACCAACCACTCCACGCTATCCTTGGTTTTATACTAGTCTTGCTGCCCGTGATCTATTATCTGATCAAGCGAATCCGCAATGACTACCAAGCCTTCTTGGCCCTGGGGCCTGGAGGTACGCCGTCCACCCCCAGGGGCTATCTGCGGATCTGTGTCCTGCGCCTCTTCGCCCTAAGAAACCCGTTCGAGCCTCCCTCGCTCCCTCCATTCCTCCAGCCCCAGCACGGCATCCTCAAGGACCTCCCCAAGCGGAGCGGACGCCGTCCCCGAGTCGCGGGCATCGCACCCCAGCGGCAGATGACCCAGCGCGGCGGTCCGGCCATGTACGAGGCCCTGTCCGCCGCGATCCGGAACCTCGCCCAGAGCCACCCTGACCGCCTCTTCCTGGCGACCTCGTGCTTCGAGAAGCACAGCACGGGCATCTTCTGCGACCCCGCGTTCCGCCACCGGCCCACCTGCAACGGGGAGGTCTGCCACGCGCACCCCAGCGACGGCAGCATGCACCTCACCCTGCACCCGGCGGACGTCAAGCTCGTCATCGAGCGGGGCTGGGGCGAGCGGCACCCGCTCGCGCGCGAGAGCTGGTGGTGGAGGGCCAAGATCGTCCCGCCGGGGTTCGTCATGGTGTACGCGCCCCGGGACGAGGAGGAGCTGCGCTGCGTGATGGAGATCGTCCGCGCGGCGGCATGGTGGGTCAGCGGGACGGAGCTGCGGAGGGACGTCGAGCAGAATGGCAGTAATCTTCAGGAGCTGAAGGACGTCGTGCAAGATGCAGAGGTTCGGGTGTGCGAGGGCTGTGATTTCGTCGAGAGTCCGCTGACTGCCACCCCTGCTCCCGCTGCCGCTCCGTCTCCTGCTAGCTGATTCCGCCGGACGTCGGATTAGCCTTGGCCTGCTCGTCCGATTCTCCTTGCATGATACGAAATACTCCGTACTAGGAGAAGCATAAGGTCAGCAAGGCGGCGGTAGGTAGCCTGAGGCCGTGAGTTCGTCGTCGGAATTGTCATTCCCCCCTCGCCTCCCTTCCTGCATATGACCCAACCCTAACGATCCAAACGACGTTACGCAACAAAGATCAAATACAGAATGAACCCCCTCACCTGACACCACCTCTTTTAACGACACATTGATACCTATGTATATATGCCCGTCCAACACAGCTAATGAAATGAAATGAAATGCCCCAATATACTGGAAATAGAATCCCACCTAGTTTCCCCTTTCTTAGGTAGCCAGCCTCCTTTAATATTTGAAAGGGAAAAAAATTCTGTCCTCGTTATACGTCATGTAATTTTTTTTATTATTTATCAAGTTTGATAATGAATATGATATGATATATGATATCGAACTCAACCTAACCTAACCTAACCTAACCCATCCGCCTGTCCACTCATCCAAGCAAGTTCCTTTCGTTTCCCCATTCGTTTCGTCCCTCCGTTTGACCCGTCTGAGGTAAGTGGACAGATCCTATCAGCATCTGTGGGGGACAAGGCGGGAAGCAAAATAGTAGCTCTCCATCCTGACAATTATCCGTCCATCCAGCTCCAGTAAAGGCCACAATCACAATCTTGACATGACAGCGTCAGCAGTACCCCCCCCCCCCCCCCC
>JGI26058J51888_1000009_pt1 | contig 134618 bp, 100 predicted proteins | sample HigsolmetaSP110D_FD_51888 | JGI IMG/M metagenome (IMG submission 51888) | reverse complement strand
CCACACCACCCCTAAATTGAAGCTATTTACATGTAGAATAATTGCCTATTTACTAGGGCAGCTGACCCTAGTATGACCTTGAATATTGCAGTTGCTGCACCACAGTGGTGCATGTCTTCTAGGCTGCATATTAGCTTGGTCAGCTGCCTCTGCCTGCAATTCTGCAGCTTGCTGAGCAAGCTGCTGGCCTTCTTCAGCAGTTAAAATCCCCCCAGTAGTAATATAGGATCTAGCTGTCTCTTGCTTGTGTTTTTGATATTGATTGGCCACACATAGCTGCTTGATTTCATGCTCTAAAAGCACTGTATTATTCATTGCAATTTGGCAGCCCTTAACCACTTGATCAACTGCTTGACTAATTGAACTGGGAGGACTCTGCATATGCTGCTGCTAAAGATACTTAATTAGCTCTGACTGCTTCTCAAGCTCCCTAGCATTTTTGGTGTCTCAGCAGTATAGCTAGATGACTGATTGCTATGGGATGTGCCTGATGGTGTGAATATTTTCAATTAAATATAAAGCTGGTCAATCACCTGCTCTGACTTATATAGAACCAGGCCTGATGCAGCAAATCCAGTGCATATATTAAATACAGTTAGAGCTTGTGAGTGTACTTATTAGTAGATAGTGATGAAATCCTCTTGTCAATATAATTGATGCTGTACTGCATATAGATCTGTGTTTGCTGCCTATATGCATGTTTTAATGGCTCAAAGCAGGCAACATCAAGTGATTGTAATAGATGTGAAGAATGTGGTGATAAATATAGAGAAATAATCATGTTCTCAGTGCAGAATTAATCAAATTCAGCAGATGTATAGCTGCTATAGCTATCAAGAATTAGCAGGTGATATCTGCCTGCTGTACAAGCTTTGATATACTTATTAAAGACATTTCTTAGCCAAAGCATCTCTAGCTCATTAGTGGTTTATTTATTATTGCTAGTCCCAATTGCCCAGCCCTTTGATAGATCTGGATACCAATTAGATTGATGATTCTTGCCAGCAAAGATGATTATTGGAAGCAGGGCTTAGCCAGCTGCATTAATTGCCTTAATTATAATCACTTATTCTTGATTTTCTGGTTGTATTACTTTAGATTGGCCTCTAGATTCAGAGTCAGTAACAACCTTTGCTGTTGATATCATGCTCATTGAAAAGCTAGTTTTATTAAAGTTGTAGATATCCTGTTTAGTAATGCCATATTTTTGTACAGCCTCTAGAACACACTGAAACCACTCTTTAATAAGCTTTAGATCCTCACATAGAGCCTGTTGATAATCATATCTGCAGCTATATTTGGATTTGAGCTCATGATAGCAATTAATAAATCTTCAGATCTAATATTGGCCAACAGTAGCTGGTGCATTCAACCAGCTAGATAGTAATAGATTGGCTATATCTTGTATAATAGTGATTTGTGGTGGTAGTCTCTATTGGTTCATTGATAATATCTATTTGACAAGCATAGATTCTTCAGTGGTGGTAAGCTTTTTGCTGTTTAGTATTGCATCTACATGTGCAGTACACCTGTGTAGATGGTTGTAGAGTGTTGAATATAGCATATTATATGCCTGTGCAGCAGCCTGTATGCTTTTAAATTAACCATTATTGAAAGCTTTAATTGCAAGCAAGATATGGCCCTCTTGATGAACTGCTGAATCTGCTGTTTTGCATGGCATTTTGGTGGTTGAAGTTGATGAGCACATTATGTAGTTTGGTAGGGTGTTTCACTCAGTGATCTGTTTTGCTCAGTGATTGATTACATTAATGTAATCAACCACTGAGCAAGCTACACCACCAAACAGGCCACTCAACTACTACCAAATATTTTCAAATTGCAATTAGACTATCAATGCTGCAAGTATTGAAGCTATATACACTATATATCAATTGCTTAGCACCTAGAGCATTACACCTAGTATGGCCTACTATATTACATGTGCTGCATGTTGATGGTGCCTATTTTTGTGGCTGTAGATCTGGCTATGCAACCACCTCTTCCTGTCTTTAATCAGCTTCTTGAGCATGTTGCAGTCCTTCTATACCTGTTAAAATATCTTCAGTAGCTATATAGAATCTAGATGCATTTCTCTTTCTTTTTTAACACTGATTGGCAGTCTGTAACTCTTTATTTTTCTGTGCCAAAAGGACTGTATTATGTATTGCAATCTGACAGTCCTTGACTAGTTGATTAAGAGCTTGATTTGCAGGACTTGATAGGCTTTGAGAATGGTGTCTTAATAAGCACTTAAGAGTCCAGATCTGAAGCTCCAATTTCTTGATATTATAAGGTATCTCAGAGACTCAGAATGCTGATTGATTGCTGTAAGATATAGTAGATAATGTTGGTGTTTTTATCTAAATATGAAGTTGTGAAAGCACTTGATCAGGCTGATATAGAACTAAGCCAGTAGCTGCAAATCCACTGCAGATATTGGATATGAATAGGGCTTCTGTTTGTATAAATTAATATATAATCAGGAAGTCTTGTTTATCAATATAATTGATGCCAAAATACATGCTTTTTTCAACTTTTTGCCTATATGTCTTTTTCAGAGGTGCAAAGCAGCCAACATCAAGTAATTAAAGAAGATGTGAAGAATGAGATAATATACATAATAAAATAATTATATTCTGGGTGAAGAACTGATTAAATTTAGGTGTGATATAGCTTTTATAGCTATCAAGAATCAATAATCAATATTTTTCAATTGCACAAATATGAATATGCTTGTAGAATATCTCTTTAATTTAAAGCAAGCCAAATTGATTATTTGTTCAGCCATTCTTGCTGACTCCAATTATCCAGTCAGATAGTATATCTCTATACTATGAAGCTTGGTGCATCTTTTATGTGAATATAATCATGGGAGATAAGGCCCATCCAGATAAATTAATTGATTCAATAACAGTCACCCATTTGCAATTTCCAGGCTGTATAGATCTGGCACAGCTAGATCAATCTGAGCTAGTGATAACTTTAACAGTTGATATCACACCCATTTGAAAGCCAGTCTCATCAAAGTTATAGATATCTTGATCAACCACATCATATTGTTGAATAATATCTCACATATGTTGAAATCATTTATAGATGATCTTTGGATCTTCACATTGAGCCTGTTGATAATTATATTTGCAGTTATATCTTGATTGAAGTTCCTCATGGTGTTTAATAGATTATTGTACCCAGTTCCTGCCAATAGTGGTTGGTATAGATGCTGATTTTGAATGCTCAGCTAGTAGTAGATTAGCCATCTTCTGTACAGTGGCAGCATAAGGTGGCATACCACATTTATCCATGGATAATATCCATTCCACAAGGGTAGATTCTTTAATAGATGTGAGTTTTTGGCAATTTGGTGCTGAATCTGCATGTGAAGTGTGGCTGCAAAGACACACCATCAAGGTAGATTTTGACACGTCATATGCTTTAGCAGCAGCTCTAATACTAGAAGATTGATCATTTTGATAGTCTCTAATTGCCAGAAGAAATCTGCCTTCTTTAGAGCTATCTTGGTCACTCTGCAGTGCTGACATCTTGATTTGAATTTGTTGAGTATATCGCGTCGCGTGTTGGGTGGCCCGTTCGGTGGTGTGGCCCGCTCGGTGGTTGACTACGTTAGTTATTAATGTATTAGTCAGAAATCTTAGTAATTGTATAATTATACGCCTTATCTAATTTATTATTAATAATAAAGGAAATCTGAAAGTATTAATTTTATTTTGTATAGCTGAAATTAGTTAAAGCAATTATAATCTATATCAGAAGATATATTAATGAAACTTTTTAAGGAGAAACTACTCTCTCTATATTGAACATAAGACTATAAATATATATCAATTATACCACAAAAGCTATGTATATAATGATACTGAGTACAAGAAGTCATATAAACAGCCAGATAATTATAAGGATTTTATAAATAAACTAATTAAATGTTCTAAATGCCATGGCTAATTTGAATTAAATAATATATTTATGTGTATGCGGCTCTGTAACAAGCCAGTTTTATTAATAGAAGCTCTTCATGCTGATTTTAATAATCAGCTTATGATCATGTTTAGAGCATCTTTCATGGCTAAAAAGCTAACTTACGCTTCAGAAACCAGAAATATATTTCTACTACAGTATATTTAGAGAATAGTAAAAGGCTTAAATTAATATATCTAAATATAGAACATATAAGTATCATTAATAAGAATTTTCTTATACACTAAGTTTCAGAAATTATATTTATACTAATTTTCAGCATTGACAAAGATATAATAAATAACAAATATTAATAGCTTGACAGCAGAAAGATTATCATATAAATTTGCTAAGAAGCTCATATTATTTTAGAGCTTAAAGTAAATCTATATTAAGAATTAATTTTATAGCATCTGAAGGATTTATTGTTAGTATTAACAAGCACATTATATTTATTTAGACATGTCAAAACAGAGATTAAACTATTAGTAAAATTAAAGCTGGATCGTTATTAAAATCTTAGAGATAATCTCTAATAATAGTAATATATTCTTTTTGCATCTAATAAATATTCTTATTTTAAAAACACAGTAATATTATCACTTTCTGTTTTATATATACTAGTATACCAGCTGAAAAAATACTAGTCTTGCTTTTTATTTATATAGTAGATGCTAATTTTATATTTATATAATTAATTTCTCTGAAAAAGCAGTCACGATCTACAAATAGACAAGATTGGGGCACATTTTAAAAATAAATATAATAAAGATAGCTTATGAAAGCAGGTCTAGTACCAATAAAGTGTGGAAACTCTTTATAAAATTATTTCTCTAAGTTGGTTATACACTCAGAAGATTAAGTTACTTAATAATATAACTGTATTTAATGATTCTAAATTAGTTCAGCACCTTGCAAATATCACAATATAACACTTTAAAATATGAAAGAAACTTTACATTAGCAGTTATATTTTGACTAAATTCATAATAATTAATAAATTTATATACTTAGTTCTTATCAACAGAATATATAAATGTTGATCACTCAAATAGCAATAAATTAATTATTGCATGATAGCAGTTTGAGACGATATTATATTGATTTGTAAATAATGTTTGTTTTACATATAATATTCTTTAATAAATGCAAGCTTTTGATAATTTAATGTTGAATCTGCATGTGCAATATAATTACAAAAATAATGATTAAATGTTAAATAATTTACATCAAATGCCTGCACGGCTGCTTATATGCTTGATATTTAATCTTTTTGAATAGCTTCAATGGCTAGAAGAATTCTACCTTCTTTATAAGCGTTTGAATCTGCTTGTTTTGGTGCTATCTTAGTGATTGAAGCTGTTAAAGACATTATGTGTTGGGTAGGTGATCTGCTCACTTGTAGATTATGTTATTCTACCCCTATATATTGTATACAGATTAATAGATAGAAATAATCAACCTGGTTATATCTCAAAAGTGGTAGTAAATTAAAGTAATAATTCCACAGTAAAGATATAGGCTCCAGTCTATCAGCTAAAAGATCTGTCTGATAATCTAATAAAATTAATATTGTATTTAACTACTGCATCTCTATTTAAAGTTTTATTATTATAATTATTGCATTCATGATTATATTATTACTCTTTAATAAGATAATCTCTTTTCATCTAAACAATATATATTATTTTTACAGTCTTTTTCGGTCTTTAAAATTATATCAATAATATAGAAAGAGATAATCTTGATGAGATATATCTCTCTTAAATATTTAGTTGCCTTAATATCTTGCTATTATTATAATAATATTATTGATATTAAGGATTCTTAAAGGAAATATAAATAGATTTTTAAGACTCTTTTTCATATTCTGTTTATTATTTATTATTTATTATTTATTATTTGTTATTTATTGCTGTTTTATTTACTGATGACTTTATACTGTACTATTTAATTACTTAATTATTTAACTGTTAAATTCTTTTTATTAATTTGCTTTAAGTTACAAATCTTAATAATAAAGGTTTCTCTTTAAACACTATATTAAATATATCTGCTAAGATATTTATAGTTGCTGCTGTCTTAATTTCATTATTATTACTGTTTCAAGTAAATATAGCTACTAAAATTTAACTTTATTGTTCTATTAATAGTATTATAGCTCTTATTAATCTGCAATATCAGAACTCTTAATTATAAATTTAATAGCTTAAAACTAAAATAAATATGATATAGATATCTAGTCTTTAAGATCAAAAAGTTTATAAGTTTATAACTATATTAACTTCTACTCTTAGCACAGTTAATTTGTAATTCTTATTAATTTATTAGTATGCTGAATTTCTTAATAATAATATCTGTCTTCAATAAAATATTTGTACTGAAAAATTAAAACAATATATTAATGTTTGTAAAACCTTAGATAAATAGCTTAATTAGCTCAGCATTCTTTTTAAAAATATTAATTAATAGGCTTAAATTTATAATTATTACTAATGTAATTGGACACCAAGCCAGACAGCAAACCCACTCATCAACACCAATATATTGAAAGACTAGACATCTAACGGCACTGCTCAAAATTGTGAAGCTATATACGTTATAAGCTATTTCCTAGAACATTTAATTCCAGTATGGTCAATTATATTGCAGTTACTGCATTGTGCAGGTGCTTGTTTTTAGGCTCTAGATCCTGCTGCTTAACCATTCTCATCTGTATCTGTTCAGCTTCCTGAGTATATCTTTCTAGCCTTCAGCACCTGTTAGAATATCTTCAGTAGTAATATAAGATCTAGCTGCCTCTTACTTTTTTTTCTGATATTGATTAGCTGCATAAAGCTTTTAAATTTACCGCTGAAGCATGATAACTTCATGCATTTATCATCTTAGATTTTTTGCTAGTTGACTGATTACTTGACTTAATGAGCTCTGAGAATTGCAGTTAACTAGGCATTTGATTAACTGCATCTGATACTGCAGATCCTAAGCTGAATATAATGTCTTTACAATCCAGCTAGCTGAGCCATAAGAAGTTGATAGTGTAGATATCTTTAATTAAACATTAAGATATGATAGCACTTTATCTGGCTAATAGTATTAAACCAGTAGCAGTAAATCTATTTTGTATATCAAATATAGATAATGCCTGCATACATGTATATTGATATATAGCCAGAAAAGTCTGCCTTATCAATATGATTGATGCCAAGCTGCATGCTGGCCTGAACCTGCTGGCTATATATTTGCTTTAATGGTGCAAAGCAGCCAACATCAAGAGGCTATAGCTAATGTAATAAATAAGATAATATATAAAAAGATATAATTTGATGCTTCTTGCAGAAATGATCAAACTCTGGAGTTGCATGACTTCCATAATCATCTAGAATCAGTAGACAATGTTTTCCAATTGTATATGCTGCTATATGCTTATTAAACATCTTTTTTAATCAGGCTATATATAGCTTATTATTGCTATATTTTTTACTCACGCTAATCACTCAATCATGTGGTATATCTTGATACTATGTAGATTGATGGATCTTACCAGTAAAGATAATTATTAGAGGTAGGGCTCAGTCAGTTGCATTAATTATCTTAATAACTGTCATTTATTCTTGATTGTCTGGCTGCAGAGCTCTAACACAACTAGTAGTATAATAAGAGTCTTTGCTGTAGATGTCACATCTATTTAAAAGCTAGTTTTATCAACATTATAGATATCTTGTTCCAGAACACTAATTTTTTTTATATAATATTATAAACAAGCTGAAATATTTTATAATAATCTTTAAATCTTCATATTGAGCTTGTTGACAATTAATTATATTTGTGATTGTATTTAGACTAAAAAAATTTTTATAATATTTAATAAATCTTGTCACTTATCTTTCACTAACTGTTGAAGATACACCTTTCTGATTAGATAGTATTCGATTGGCTATATTACGTACAATGCCTTGGCGATGATAGGCTCTATTGATCCAAATTCAATATCCATTTGATAAGTGAAGATTCTTCAGTAATAGTAAGCTTTTAACTGTTTAGTGCTGTATCTACACATGCAGTACAGCCTCTAAGACAGTCAGCAAGTGTAGATCTAGACATCTAATATATCTTAGCAGCTGCCTGTATGCTTGATATCTGACCAGTTTAAAAGGCTTTAAGTGCAAGTAAAATACAGTATAAGCTGAAGAATCTGCTGTTTTAGAGGGCATCTTGACAGTAGGTTGAAGCTGTTGAGTGGTAGTTGGGAGCAAATAGGGGGCCTGTGTCTGGCTCAGTGTCCTGTCCGGCTTGGTGTCTGATTACATTACAATTTTATTCAAGTTTATAGTATCTCTGAATACAGCATTAAAATATTATACTTAATACATTATTTTAATTCATCTTCATCAGAAGCTAAGATTAAAGAATACTTTTTATAGATGAAACAACATATAATAAATTAGAAAAGAACTTTACTAACAACAATTTGTCTTTATAAATATATGATAATAGCTGACTGTATTAATTATATTTATGATTATAACTTATTAGTAGAACTACTCTAATGTTTATAATAAATATCTTCATGCTATAGACAGCCTCTACTTTGATTATTATCTCAATAAAACCTTAATTACAGATTCCATCTTAAACAAGCTTAACACTTTATTTGTTCAATATCTGTAAATACTTAATCTTGTAAAGATATCTTTAAATAAAATACTTGATACTGAGAGAACAATGCTAACTATTATGATAAAGATGAAGAGCACTATAGCTATAGTTGTTATAAATGCTAATGAAAACTTACTGCTATTTTTAATTATATTTAGTCTTCGATATGGATTATAAGATTTCACTTAAAACCTGCTATTCTGGAACCTGAAATCAATCCCTAGAGCACTCCACTTCTCAGATTAAATATTTATTTTTATGCATCTGACTGCTATTAAATATATCTTAGTCTTTAGTAGTTTATATATAACTATATAAACCTATTGTTTTTTAAAATAAATAGAATAAATGTATTAGTAGAGCTCTTAAGAAGCTAGATTTATCTCCTTTTTAGATTTTATCTAAATATTCTATAGAATTTAAAAAGATATTGTAAATTAATTTATATAAAACTTATTAGTGTGGGTTGTTCCAGATTCTATTTTGTTTCATGAAAGCAGCAGCTAGTATTTTAATCTCTGAATTCTGGGTGATTAGCTCAGTCCTCAGTTTTCTCTGACAATAAGCTTTTGGATAATGTTCTGTCTTTCTACATTTAAAACAGGCATTCTTCTTTTGTAGCTTATTCTTTAATTCCTTGATCATAGTTGTGTCTACTTTTATAATAATGTCTCCATTCTAATCTTTCTTTGGTTAAGATGTTTATTGTTGATTAACTGGTTTTTGAGGTTTTCAGTTATCTTGTCAGTTCTCAAGCTTTTATTTATATAATTGATTATCAATCCAAGTTACTTGCTCAATCATTTTATTCAATATCTCAGATCAGTTATTAATATATAATATTTCATCCTTGATCTCACTCTTCAGGCCTTGATAGAACTTGGCCATTAGGGCAGACTTATCCCAATTCAAGTAAGAAGCAATCTGATAAAACTCAGATATATAACTTATCACTGAAGTTGTCTATTAAAGAGAATATAGCTTTTATTCTCTAGTTCTTTTTTATTAAGGTCTCTAAAAGTTGCTTTAAGCTTTTTTGAATTCTGCATAACTCTCAAACATCTTCTTGGTCTCAGTCTTTTGATTTTTAGATAATTGTTTATTAAAGTCTCTTACAAACAGCTTAGACCAATCAAACACTGCTTCTTAAAGATAAGTTCCCAGAAATATAACTTTATCACTTTCAACTATATTAGACAGATTGTTGATCTAAATATGTATATTTATTGATGTCAGATATCTCCTCAGGATAGAACACTTATCATCAAACATTTCTACATTAGCAATTTTAATGCCCTTAGCAATTGCACAGTCTAAATCTAACTTGCAAGTTGGGCAATTTGTCTCTTTAACTTATTCACAATTTCTATATCAATTTCAGAGATACTCATAACAGATGTCTTTATTATAGGAGCAGGTTGTTTGGCCAATTAACTTACTGTGGACATGATTGATTTTTGTAGCTCTCACCAGTACTCATAATGAGGGTGTCTTATTATCAAATTATAGAGATATCAACTAAGTAACAGTTGATAGAAGTCTTCTTAATATAAGAAAGTAGATTGAAGCTATAAAAGAATTTAGTTGATTTTCTATAAATTTTAAAATCTTCTTGAATAAGATGCAGTAGCTAAATACATGCCTAAATAAATTATTCTATTTATGCCCTCTTTTCAGTGTATTATTTTACATATTTTCCAACAATATACTTGGACAGTACACTCATACCTTATGTGATCTGTGTAATATTTCTGCCTTGTTTATTCTTTTATTGGTTCTTGTGCTAATCTCACACATTAGGGTTTCTTTGATCTTTCTGACAGTGCTTAACTTCTGTTGACAGATATCATGACTGACTGATCATTTATTGATTAAGACCTTTTCTATTTTTTAGTCAATCTAAGGACTTTGTTCTTGCAGTTATAATATTTTTAGCACAGCATCATACTGTTTCCTCAAAGATATAACTTTAAACATCAGAGTAGAGATATAACTCTCAGATCTTAACATAACTTTTCTAATCTGAAGTTCTGATTCATTATAAATTATTTCTTTATTTAGTTTTTTAATCCAAATACTTGGTTCTGCCTCTTGAGTTTTCAAATCATAATTCTTAATATATTCTTGGCTGATGAAATTTTCAGATGCTTCTAAATTAATTATAATTCTGGCTGGCTTTCCCTCAATCTATTCTTGAATATAGATTGATAATTTATTTTTTGTGGCTGCTAGTGTGACTGCTTTCCAATGCTATTTATAATGTTGTTGCTCAACTTCATCATTTTTGACTCAGTCTTCTGGCTGTGATTTTTATTTAAGATGCCAAATATATTTTCTGCCCTGCATTTATCTGGATTAATTTTAGAATAACTTAGATGTTTTAGCTCTTCCCACACATATTCACATGCTGAGATATTCATTGAACATTTAAACTGTTTAATCATATCAATCTTCAGTTTCTTGAAGTATTATTCATGGTAATATTTATGAAGTTCATGAAGCAGGTATTGATTATTATAGCAAGTCCTTCAATTCTTCTAATAGTGATTTTCTGAATATTCTGAATATTAATCACGGCTGCAATCAGATACATGTTCAAGAACTCCATTATAGAAGTGTATTTCTTAAATCTATAAGACTTACTCAAAATTTTCAGCCATTGAGAGATTCTTTTTATGTTAAGCATTTTTAAAATATCTATATTTAGCACTTCTTGAATTGATTAATATAATCTTGCCACAACTTGCAGAATTCTTTCTAGCAATCTGCTTTAAAAAAGTGAAGTTGTAAGGTTTATTCTTCTAGATCTTATTTTTGTTCCAGCAGGGTTTTTTTTGCTCTCAACTCAAATTCAGATGGCTTTATCTCCTATTTATTCATGTTCTGAGCTGTTAGACAGCTATGGAACTCACCGTCTGAAAGAGATTTAATATCGCTATTATACAGATTCTTGCCTCTGCAGTCATTTTCTTAGTTGTCCTGAGGTATTCTGATAAATAAATTTTTACTATGAGTGGTTTATCTCTTCTCAAGTTCTTGAGTACTCAGTCTTTTATGCTGATTTTTTTAAATACTAAGATATTTCTTATCTTTCTTGCTGCAGCAATCTTTTTTATAGTTATAACTTTCTTCTTTTTTTGCTTGAGCTTTTTATTTTCTTTATGCATGTTTTCATATTTCTTGAGCTATTTTTCTTTTATTTAAGCAGCAATTCTGAAATCTTCTCAGAATTCTGAATTATTCTTTCAGTCACTTTTATAGTACTCAGATTCTTCACTGTTATTCAGTTTTTGAAAGTTTATACTGATTTTGCTGAAGGTGTCCTTATCTTCTTATCTTGTGATTGTTGCTGCTAAGGCAAGGTCTCTGAATTCTGAGTAGTTAGTCCAGTTCTTAGTTTCCTTTATCAACATGCCTTAGCATAATGTTCAGGTTTTTTATATTTAAAGCAAGTATTCTTCTTTCTGAGATTTTTCTTCAACTTAATCACAGTAGTGTTTAATTTTATGATTATATTATTATCTTGATCTTGTTTCTCTCAGGAATTTTATTGTTGATCAACTGGTTTTTGAGGCTTCTAGTTATCTTATTGGTTTTCAAGCTTTTATTTATACAAGCAATTATTGATTTTTAGGGTTTAGAATTAAGAGTCTTTGGTTAATTATCAATGTATAATATTTTATTCTTGATCTCACTTTTTAATTCTTAATAGAAATTTGCCATCAGAGCAGATTCATCTCAGTTCAAATAAGATGCAATTTGATGAAACTCAGATATATAGCTTGTTATAAAAGTTGTCTGTTATAAAATACAAAGCTTTTGTTCTGCAGTCCTTTTTTTAATTAATTTTTAAAAATTGCTTTTAAGTTTTCTTTGAAACAGTATAGTTTCTGAATAATTTCTTAATTTCTTCTGCTTACTTGATTGTGTCTTATTAAAATTTCTTATATGACTTGAACTAATTAAATGCTGCTTCTTAAAGATAGGTTTCTGCAAACAAGACTTTGTTGCTCTTAATTATATTAGACAGATTGTTGATTTAAATATGCATGTTTATTAATATTAGATATTTTCTTAAGGTAGGTCTTTTACTTAAGTGACTGCATTGCCTGAACTTATTAGATAAGTTATATATTTCTGTAACTTCTTCACAGCTTCTATGCTGATAACTTCTCCAGTATTGGTACTTGCAGCAGATAGCTTGGCAGCAGCAGCAGGTTACTTCATCAATTGACTTACTGTGGATATGGTTATTTTTTAGCTCTCATTAGTACTCACAATAAGGGCATCTTATTGTCAAAAGATATCAACTATTAGACAGTTGAACTGTTATTCTTAAAGTGAGATAATTGATAGAAGTCAAAAAACTAAGAATAAATAAATCAATTAAATATCTAGATTTTAAGACCTGTATGAGAATAAACATAATCAAGAGAAGTAGCTCTTTATTTGAGAAAAAGTGTCTTTATATTAATATATTTTTCTTTTTTGTTCTATTAGTCTTTTTATTACCTCTTATTAGACTTTGTGTCACTTTATATCTCCTTCAAGGCTTTATTCTTCTGACATTGATCAAGATATCTACAACTTTAATAAAACAAACTTTTAAATGCAGTCAACTCTTTCTATAACAAACTTCCTTATAACAGTATTCTTAATAGTAATATTTTCTGCTATCCTCAATTATTTTTGCATACAAATTGCTCAATCTCTCAATACTTGCAATATTGTTACCCTTTAGCTCAAATATTGTTATATCAAGTTAATTTAGCATTAATAAAATACCTCATCAGCCAATCTTAAAGAGTTAACAGAAGATACTACAGGCCTGATATTTTCACCAATATTTAAGACTTTATTAAAAGGACTGTATAAGTTCTACAAGCAATTTAATTATCAGATAAATCAGTTTATAGTCTTAGAGAGCCTTTCTAATTATTTTGTTTATCTTAGTTAGTCAGCTTCACAAATCTTCTTAAGAGATCTCTTCTATTAATAAGCTTTTAATTAGCTAATTCTTGAAGCTATCCTCTTCAACTAGCAGCAATTAATTGTGTCAGAGTGGAATTATAACTGATGATATTCTGATTGAGAAAGTATATCAAATCTCCTCAAATTTCACAATACTTAGATTTGTCTATTTATGAATTTAGTCAAGATTGACTTACAGGCTTCAAACAACATTACAATCTTTAAAAACAGACTCAATATAGAGAAGCCTCTTCTGCAAATACAGCAGAAGAGATAAAGGATATAAAACATTATATGGTGAATATCGTGAGAAAGCTATATACAAATAATACAATATAGATGAGACTGACTTATTTTAGCAAAAAGTTTTTTTCTGGTTGTTCTGGAATAAAGAAGGAAAGAAGCCAGATTACTATTATAGCTGTATAAATTGTACTGGCTCTAATTTGCTTTCAATTTAGTTTATTGAAAATGTAAAATAACTTTATTCTCTGTAGGAGCTTAATATAGAAGCTCTTGAAAAATCTAAAAATCCAATAAAAATGCATAAATTAACTTTACTATTATAAGAGAGTGGCTTCTTGCTTTTTATTCTCATATTGAAAGTTGTACAGCTCTTTTATTGATGAATAACATCAAATTTTTATTGAAGATGTGGAGTTAGCTCCTCCTTTATCTAATATTTGAATTTAGTAGCTTCTGGCAAATTCTACAAGTCTTTATCAATCTCTTAATCAAGAAATCATTTAGAATCTCAAGATTTACTACTGAAAGTACTGGCTACACTTCATGATTTAAGGATTTAAGAATAATACTGTTCTCTTTACAGCAGTCTTATTATATCATGCGGTTTATTAAGTTTCTTAGATTTGGAACTATAATATCTCTAATACTACAATCTACAACTGTTTCTAAAAGAGTATTGTTATACAGCCTTAAATCTCAACTCTATCAATGAATCCACAGCCAGACATATCAAGCCTTTATAATAGAGCTTGGGGAGCAGGTCAAATTATAGATATAATAAGCCTTAGCAACTTTCTTAACCTCTCTGATAAGGATCTTATAGAGGGGAGCAATAAGAATATCTGCAGTCAATTATTGCATACATACAAGTGATGAAAGCAGGAATACTATAAAGAAGCTTCAGTCTGATATTGAGGTAAAAACAGCATCTATAGTGGTGCCATCTCTACGACAGGCTTTAGAGAGTTTTGTACAATTCTTTACTATAAGAAGGACTGCAAGAATATTAGTATCAAGAATATAAGAGATTTGAAGAGGTTGAAGAGAGAATTAGCTTCTAAGAAGCTTAATAGTAGAACTTAGAGCACTCTAGACTCCTGGATTCTATAAAGCTTCAATAATTTTGAGTTGCCGGGATTAGATTGTTATAAAAAGAGTTGACTGTAGATGTGATATCAACTACTAAAATTATTACTAGCTCAGATTAATCAGCTAGCTGTGCCAGATTTATATAATCAGAAAAATTATAAATAGATAACTGTGATTAATTAATTTATCTAAATATGCCTTATTTGTCATAATCGTATCTATAGAAAAGATACATCAAGCTTTATAATATAAAGATATACTATCTAATTGAGTGATTAATATTAGTAAGAATAACTGAACAAATAATTAACTTGGCTTGCTTTAAATAAAAGATATATTCTATAAGCATATCTATGCTTGTGTAATTAATTATTGATCTTTAACAATTATAAAAGCTATATTACATCTGAATTTGACCAGTTCTGCATTCAGAATATAATTATTTTATTATATATGTTATTGCATTCTTCTTATCTTCTTTAATCACTTAATATTAGCTGTTTTTCAGCTTTAAAGAAGATATATAGTCAGAGGGTTAAATTTAATATATAGCTAAGCATTAATTATATTGATAAATAGGATTTTCTGATTGTATACCAACATATAAAAAAGCTCTATTTATGTTTACAGTAGATTTAAGCTACTGAACTAATTTTACATCAGTTAGATTAAATGCTTTTACAACTTTATATTCAGATAAAGACATCTATATTATTTTCTATCTTACAGCAATCAATCAGCATCTTAAGCCCTGAAACTTCTTATAATATTAAGAAATTGAAGCTTCAGATCTGGGCTCTTAAGCATCTTTTAAAGCATTATTTATAAAGCCTATTAAGTCCAGTAAAGCAAGCTTTTAATTAATTAGTTAAAGACTGTTAGATTGCAATATATAATATTGTTCTTCACAGAAAAATAGAGGGCTGCAAGCTGTTAATCAATATCAAAAAAGAGAAATACATCTAGATTCTATATAGCTATTGAGAATATTTTAACAGCTACAGAAAAATTCTAACATGCACAACAAGCTGATCAAATATATGAAGAGATGATTAAACAGTTAGATTTACAGTCAGTAAAGTAGGCACCATCAAAATGCAGTGAATGTGGAATACTAGAGTATACTATTAAATAATGCTCTAATCATTAAATATTTAGGATCTAGTCAATATTAGATATTCTAATTCAGAAATGGTGGTTGAAATTGGTGATAAAGATATCATCTAGTGGATGGTATAGCACTTAGTTATATGTGGCTCTTGCTTATAGACTATATTATAAAGTTGAATATTTAACAGATATTTTGTAAGATATAAATAAATCTGAGCTTAGAAGAATTGATGATCTTAGAACTCAATATAAAATCTATAAATATAAAATAATGCTCTTTAAATTGATTGGTACTGCTGCAATCTTTTAATATTATATTAATAATCTTTTTCTGGACTATCTAAATTAATTTAACTATATTTATTAATAATATTCTTATCTATTTTTAGAATAAATTAAAGTATAAGAAGCTAATAAATAGAAGAGAAACAAATTAAAAAATTAGCTATAAATTAATTCTCAGGATAAAGAAATCAATTTAGGAAAATTTTTCTTAGCAACTAGTTTGTTACAAAGTGCTGCCAAGTCATTATAGCTCAGCAACAGAACTACTTAAATCTGGAAGACTGATTATTATGTGCGATCATGTTGATCATACTAGTTATAGCAATTATATTGATTATGGCAATTATATTAATTACAACCTTAAGATTTTAACTATATATATAAAAATATTCTTTTCAGACAGATTCTGACTTCTGTAGTTGACTTACATAGTAATTTAGCAGTATATATTGCTAGTAACTTAGGCCTACTTATATTGCTCACCCTCTTGTTTTTTGTCTTCAAGATAAACCCGGTGACTCTTCAGCCTACTCAATTGGGCCTGCTGTTACATAGTTATCAAAAATATAAGAGAAAAAATAATTCAGAAAACATTTAAATCTGCTATATACTTAGTGAAAATTCCAAAAAAATCCTTCTTGGGAATAAAAAGGTGAATATATGATATATAATAGCACACACATAAAAGTTCAAAATAGGTTTCTGTAATAGAAAAGGTATTTGCTAAAGATCCGCCTTTTTGATAAAACTGGAAACTCTCTTGATATAATATCTCAGTATAATATATTTTACTGATGAATTCGATTGTTCTTACATAAATAATAATATCTGCTTTTAAACTTATTAGCTAACTACTTGAAAATATTAGGATACTAAGTATGTACTAAGAATTACTACTCTAGTAGGTGTGATAGCTACTGCCTCTTCAAGTATTTTACCAGAGATCAGCATTTCAGTTTACTACTAATACAACCTCTATACTTGTATACTCTCTATCAGTATTACTACCTGGCATTTTTGAATCTCAATATTATACTCTTCTGGAAAGAATTTCACTAGCTTATTTTTTTTTTTCGAAACGTGCTAATTTCAAAATTTTAACAATGAAGAGGATAATCTGATATTTGCTACCTAAATTATAACACTTTGCTGATCAAATCCATGTGACTACAAGATACTGTAATAGTTTAGTTAAAGGTTTAGGTAAAAAAGCTTCTAAATTTTATCTAATATTTAGTTAAAGCTGCCTCCAAAACCGTTAATTTTTAAGGGAAAATACTAAGAATTACAAAATTACCACTAAGTAGAGCTTCACTATTTCAAAGTATACAGTGTCATAATTTGAGCAGCAAGGGGATAACAGGGCACGTCAAAAAGCCTGGCTATTAGGCAATAACAGATTATGGCTGCAATAACTTGGGAAACATAGAGTACACTCTCAATAAAAAAAGTTACTCACATACTAATTGCTTGGCATATTTCCATGCTAAATACACATGATTTTGAAGCTATCTAACAACCATATAGAGTTGGAGCACCCCCAAAATCACCTTCTTTACCTAAATCAATTAATTAGACATCAGATCAATAAGATCACTAGATCTTATGATCCAGGCAAGTGTCTTGATGCTAATGGAAGATGAATTGTGATCTTGGTGATCTAAGACTAGAGTGTTGAAGATACAATCATGGCGGTGATCCATAAGATCACATGATCTATAATAGGCCTAAGCAAAGTCAGCCTAGTAAAAGCAGCATGGCAGTAGGCGGGGGAGTGGGTCAGGTGTAACAAAACTTTTCATCGAGAGTGTAGTTAAGTACAGTACCTAAGTACGGTATCCTCTTTGTGGGCTCTGTACTGATTCTAACCTAAATAGGTAATGGATCTACCTAGGTACTCACCGCCTTTGACAACAATAATCAACACCCAAAGATATTGTGGCTGCAGCAAGAGTACTCCCCCTGCTCTATGCCTTGATGGCACTTTCCAACCGCTCTGATCACTGCCTAGCATAAGTAACCACCAAATCGCAAATGCACTTGGTTTTCTAGGTTCATAATCTGACTCCAGCAATGTTTGCTCCTGGTGTGACCGTTCACTCAACGGTTTCCTCTCTACGGAACCCTCGAAGGCGCCAGAGAACAAATTCAGACGACTCCATCAAGTATCCAAAAGCCAAGAGACGACGATCTCTTTTGCGAGAGGATACCTTTGAACCGCTCAGGGCTTCTGAAGCGGAGTGCGACGTTCATCACGAAGTCCAAACATCTACCACTTATGCTAGCTCAAGTCTCGTCTCAGAGGACAATATAACTCAGAAGCAGCTCGTGTTCAGGGGACCGAAGAAATCAGACAAACAAGGCGATCACGCCAACGGAACTGTAATACTGGTAGGCCATATGTTTACGTTTGTCTTCCAGCGGAAATCATAAGTAGGGGCTAACTTGGTTTTACTACTGCAGTCCAAAAATGACTATTACATTGTTTCCCAGCTTCCTTCGTTGCCTGACCAGATCCGTGGGACAGACTCAGGTAAAACGGCCAGCTTTTTCTTCAACATGCTGTTACTAACCTGTTTCAGTTCCTCTCGAAAGCTTCTTTGCGACTGATCAAGGTTACGCACTTATCCTGACGCAATGTTATGCAATAATTTGGCCGTACGCGATATCCGAATCTTCGCCATCTCCGGCCGATGTCTTCACTGTTATGATTCCGGAATCCTGCAGGGACCCTAGTGGTGGGACTCCTCTTGGTGTTTTTGTGTCGAACACCGCAACTGAACTCCCGGGATTGATGGTTGTAATACCTTCTACTGGGAAAATAATCTACTGGGAAACCGTATCACATGCTGCAGTCCTGGGATTAGTGAGGCAAAAGCAGAACGGACTACAGGGCTCAGTTCCAGGTTTACTCTCAGGAGAATACGCCACTGAAGTTATAAATGCGGAACCTTCGGGCATTATCATCACCTTTTCCTCTGGTCGAGTAGCCCATGTTACTGTGAGGGATCCTCAGGGAAAGCCCACTGTAACCGTTAATTTTCTTCGTGGTATGACTAGAATCACCAGTGGGGGATTCTTTGGTGGGATAAAGAGTGTTCTGGGAGGGAGTTCCTGGAAAAAAGAGGTAGCTGCTGCAAGACCTGGTGAGTCTTTACAACGGGGCCAACGTGATATCATAATCGCTACTTCTACGGGCCTTTTGGAGATGTGGGATACGCACTGGAATAGCGGGAATACATTGAAAATACAGATGGATGTCAGACATGACCTCCACAAGGCTCTTGGGCTGGATCATGTTGAGAGTGGCAGTGAACAGAACCTTAGGATCTTGGATTTTGTGTGTGTGCCCAGGCAAGATAGCGACGCATGCGGCCCAGCGACTGACCACGAAACGTCGCTCTTCTTCTTGGTTGCCCTGCATCGACTCCAAGATTTAAAAGATTTAACAACCTTGGCCGTTGTCAGGATGAATCTTTCAAATAGAGAAGTACAGGTTGTTTCGACTCATCCGGTTGAACGTCAAAGACTTCCTTCAAATCTCGGAAAGCTGAAACCGAAACTGCATATCCCGAAACCTTTTGATACCGCTTTCATTGTGTTGGGCCAGACAGTTGTCCTGTTGTCTCTGACGCGGATTAAAGAGTCGCCGTCATCGCAGTTACTGATGGATTCGAATCGTATTCCTGTTCCTTTCCAGGACTGTATCCGGTTTCGAGATGAAGAAAAGTATAAAATACTAGGCAGTGGTCTTGAAGACCAAAGTGTCGAACAAAAACATCCGGCATGCATTGTCATGGTTCGAGGATTTGGCGTCATTCGCATCACCGCCTTGCCTCGCCAGATTCCAGACAGTGACTTCGAAGATGCCCAAATTACTGCCAAGCTCAAGCTCGAACAGGCCGTTTTCTATGGAAATATGTCAGACAATCCTTTGGACTTTGTCAGCGGAAACGAGTTGAACTTCCCACCGCAAGAATTAGAAGAGGCCGCACTGGAGATCTGCAAGGAGCTGCTCCAATCGAGCTCAAAGTTCATACCGAGTGCAGCCCTTTCGCTTGACCAACACTTGCGTTTACGAGCAAAAGCACTTGATGACTTAGCACTTCTTCTGATTCGCCACGGTGAGCCGCCATCAAGATTAACACGTTGGCAACTGTTATGGGGCGCCGAGAAACTTGCTGCTCAGAGGGCTATGTGGAAGGTGGAAGAAGGATTTAGGAAGAAAAAGAACGGAAAACCAACATTCCTGGCCCGTGTAATTGAGCTGATGAGTGAGAAGTTCAAGACAAGATTTGAGCCCCAAAACGGAGAAAGCGATCGTGTGCGACATTGGTTCATACATGATACCTATAGAATGGAGCACATCATCCCCTGGATCTTCAATGCTATCCGAGATCCGAAAGGAAATATTTCAAGACAAGGACGACTGTTCTCGGACCAAGTTCTGGAAGCCAGCGAGCTTTCCCTTTCGGTACTGGAGACAGCTTTCCGATTTAGAGACGAGCATGCTGGACTATACGGTCTCGGTGAAGAGACATTCGAGGATGGAGTGCTTGTCTCTGGCTATGAAGGATTACCTGAATTTTGGACTTCACAGAGCGTAGGATACGCCGAAACTGGACATCTATTGGATCTGGAACTTGATAGCTGCAGATCTTGGTTGCAGCAAACAGTACCAAGGAACGATACACCGGATTCGCTTACAATAAAGAACATCGCACGTAACAGCTCCCGTCAGCTTCGAGTTCTTGGGAAGATGCACCGTGAGCGAGTTCGTTGGCTCTCTGCGCAGGATGATTCCAAACTGACAGACGAGAGCCTAGCCATCGAGGAAGCACACATAAAACAGAGAAAATGGCAGCTGTTCAAAATTGCGGGAATTGGGCAGTTAAAGGATGCTATTTCCTTGGCTGAGGAATTTCGTGACATGAGTGCGCTAGTAGAGCTCATAGTTGAACTCCAGGACCAAGCGAAAGGCGGGAATATCCAGCAAGGCGTGTCAGGAGAGGATTCTCACGTTGATGAAGATTTGAAGCGGTTTGGGCAGAGAGTCGCAGGCTACTTCGAGAGATTTGGTGAATCTTGGGCAGATGCATTCTTCTCTCGGCAGATATCTGTTGGGCAACCTGGAGTCTTGTTGGCGATGAGGAGTTACCAGCCCTATGTCACCCGCTTTTTGCGCAAGGCTCCTTCACGTTCACGACTGGGTTGGATCAATGATATAATCGGCGAGAACGATTACAATACCGCGTCGCGCTCCCTGGAAAATCTAGCTATCGAGAATGAATCTGATTTATGGAGTCAACGCGTCGAAATTTCCCTGGCGAAACTTACGAGGCTAGCAGCATGGGAAAAGAGCGCAGCGTTCGAGCAATCAGATGTTCGTGAGGAAATAAAACGCCTTGATGACTACGCGGAGATAAGTATGATTCAGGAGCTGGTTTATGAACATGTCTTACCCGCATTGCGCGGCGCCATCGATCAGAAGGCTGAACTCGAGCTGGCAATGGACCATTTTGGCAAACATATTGTTAATGACAAACCTTCTCTCCATGAAATTCTTGAGGACGCACTTGCCAAACTAGTCGCCAGAGAAGTAATTGGCGTTGAGCAACTGATCGATTTGCTGACCCTGATGGATCCAGTACAGTTCCTTGAGGGCGAAGACAATGGACTAGTAGGACGCGAGTTCTATTTGGCCCTACATGTTCTTCGACTTAGTGGCTATGCTCATACAGATCCAGCATACTATGAGATGTTGCAGAAGCTGGTATGGCGGAGATGCATGATCCGTGATAATTGGGAAGCCATTGGGGAAACAGCTCAGAAGCTGGACAATGAGGTCGAGGCTCGTGTCCGCGACACAGCTCTGTTTCGTACTCTAACAGAGTGTCTCAAAGAAGGTAAAACAGAGAGATTCTTGTCACCTTACGTTGCTAACTTGATCATAGAACGTCTGGGAGCGCTTGATGATCTTCCGATGTACACCAGATATTCCCCTTCGGAAATTGTCAACTGCATTTCCCATTCCAGTTTCCTTAAATCGCGGTTCCACCCAGAGCATAGCGCTCGGGTACTTCGTGATCTCGATAAGGAGGCCGAGATCTTGCGTCGTTATGTCGAAAAGGGCAAGCTTGAGGTCTGGTTCAAGGATATTTTGGCATCAGTGGAGGCATCAGTGGCAACTATTCACCAGAAGGCTCAGAATAAGGAACTCGGAGTGCAAGAACCATTGAGTCCTACCAGGTCGTCAGATGTGAAGACAAGGTTGAATTGGCTCTAGGTGTGGGAATAAAAGATGTACATTACTAAGCAGTATGTCCGTTTTAATTAATGTTTGTAGATGATTTACAGCAGCTATTGTTAATGTTTCATCTAAAGAGTAATTTCAGTCTAAACCCTTTCTTGCTTTACCCACTGTTTAAACAGTATGACTTAATCTACATACAACCCAAAAATGCATGCAAAGTTGAATCTGCAATAGATTTGTCTAATATTCAATTACTCCTCATCGTAAATTTCTACATACAATTAAGAAATAAAGAACTTTTTAGTCAGATAGTAAGTAGTAAAGAAAGAAATCAGTTAAATATAAAGGCTATCTTCTAATGACTATATATAGTAGCTTCTAGTATGTTTGAATATAATTTAAGAACACAATAAAATAGAAGGCCTTACAAATATGCAATAATTCTTGAAATCAGGGATTCACGAATGCCATAATACCATAAACAATACCCAAACGGCAGTGGCCGGGGATTAGATATTCTCGGCCCCTAAACACAGCCACTGACTGTCCTCATAATAAGGTAACCATGGACCATGATAAATTACCGGCTGAACCCCTCTCAACAAGGTGAGCCGGCCTGGGGTCGAAGGTCAAACAGGCGCGGAGTAGATGAGGAGGACTTAATTCGATGAACAAGGTGAAGGCGGCTTTACATAAGGGGTCGAGGGAGCCGCCCAGGCTAGGTGTGGCTTGTGTCCGCCGGAGCACCTACCTAGGTAGATCCTGGACCTTTCCATGTTTGGCTAGTCAGAGTATTGACCTCGGGAGGTTAGGTAATGTAAAGAGACTTCGAGTGATTAAAAACCTTGGCATTTCAATGTAATGGGGTTCCCGGTCATTCGGATCAGTCATTGTAAATTGTCCCACCTGCATAAGCTGAGGCGACCGGGTGGCCCAAGATGGGTGTTCAGAAGAAGACACGGAAATTCGCTCAAGTCAAAAGAGCGATCAGTTTACGCGATAGTCGCCTGTTTGTATTCTCATCTTTCTCGACAAGACATACGCTGACATGGACAGCAGGAAGGAGAACCAGGCAAAGAATGACCAGAAAAACAATGAGAAGAAAGATGATCTTGTTAGAGAAGTGTATGTATACCTATATCTTCACTGAGAAATATTCTGAGGCGTACCTAATTGAATTCTACTGCACAGGCCCCAGGTCTCTTCTGCTCTTTTTTTCCAATACAATACCGCACTTGCGCCGCCTTATTCAATCCTCGTCGATACCAATTTCCTATCCCATACCATCCAGCACAAACTCGAAGTCATTCCATCCATGATGGATTGTCTTTATGCGAAATGTATCCCAATCGTTACCGACTGCGTTCTCGCCGAATTAGAAAAACTTGGTCAGAAGTATCGGCTGGCGCTGCGCATTGCGAAAGATCCAAGATTTGAGAGAATAAAGTGTGACCACAAGGGTACATATGCGGATGACTGTTTGGTTGATCGGGTTATTAAGCATCGTGTCTATATTGTGGCAACGAATGATCGTGATCTGAAGAGGCGAATCCGGTAAGGATGCTCTGTTTCTGAGGGACCAAGTTCTAAAACATTTGTCCCTGACGATGAGACTATAGGAAAATTCCGGGTGTACCCATTATGAGTGTCGCACGGGGAAAGTACGTTATTGAACGACTTCCTGATGCACCAGAGAAATAAACACCACCTATACTTGGACTCAAATCTCGCAACAATTTATATGCGACACATGACCCTTCCGTCATACAGAAGGGACGATCTGATAACTCTTGTGGCCCATGTAGGGGGCCAACCAAATCAGCCCGCTTTGTATGGGGAAAACAGCCCACCTTGCTCTGCTGCGGCAGCCCAGCATCTGCAACTCGGGCTTCGACATACGCGACGAGTGGTCGTAAAACAGATCAGTCCCAGGAGAAATATTTAAGGTGGTGTAATGGCTGTTTCCAAGGCCACAAGACGGCTACAACCGTTCCTGTGGTATGATACTGCTATTGTAGCGTGGAGGGCTTGAAGAGAACTTTTCGATCTCTCGCTGAGAGTAGGTATCCGAGCTCAGGAGTTCATAAAACTCGAGTTGGAAAGGGAAAATTAATGAGAAAAGGTCGCACCTTGGAGGTCTACGACAAACAATAAGCGGCACTTGAGAACTCTCTCCGATAGTATGAAAACAACATTGATCTCTGTATAGCACAACTCTCAGCCAATATACTGTCTCAAAGCGTTGGAGTGTTTTTCATTGCCAAATGTACAGGCAGATGAAGTAGTGAATATAGACAACATTTCGATATTTTTATGTTGCTTCTCTAGGAATAAGACCCAATACTGACTGAATGTTTGCCCTATCTGAGTGCATTCGAACCTGATATCTGATTTTCCAAATGGGAATGGGATGAGTGCATGAGGGCTCCAGGAAGCATTGATCCAGGATACCTACTGTTGAGAACTATCTTTCACTCATAACTGTTAGAATATCAGATGGGATAGTGACAAGTAATAATAACAATACATAGATGCTGAGTAAGATGTAAGATTTGTGAATGGATCTATATGATTAGTTGGTGTACTAGACTACAGTCCTGTGTCAAAAGTTACATTAAATTTAGTGCATATACTAATTGCTTGGCATGCTGCCATATCATATTCATGCGACTTTGGAGCTATGTAGAGGTAATTAAACATTATGATTATCTACAGAGTGGAGATATATAAAATAGTATACAGAATCTAGATTACTTACCATTTAGTAGAACCCCCAATTGGATGTCAGAATCAATAAGATCTTTAGATCTCATGATCTAGGCGAGTGATCTTGGTGATCTAGAACTAGGGCGTTGAAGCTATTGATCATGGTGGTGAGCAGTAATCTGGATTGGTCACATGATCACTAATCTGGGGTCATGAGACTCTCTAAGCGAGGTCAGTCTAGTAAAAGCAGCATGGCAAGTGGCTCTGGCTAACTTTCCGCACATGATTACATATCTTTAAATGGGTATGCTTTCAAGGTTTGCAGCTCAGTAGGGTACAAAAATTACTAGGCGGTGTTTAGGCTAAAATTTTTTACTCAGTTATTAACTAGTTATTTGACTGCCAATAAATAAATCATGTGGGGCTACTGAAATGAACAATCTAACAACAGGATAATGCTTTGCAGTGTGAGTCAAACTATTATAATTGGTTCCTTGCTCTACAGTGACAACCTTGTGGAAAGATCAAATTACAAGCTGTTTCTTCCCAGAAGTTACAGAACACACAAGCATTTAGAGCAGCACAGAAAAACCAATAACAAATCACTCTCACCTGGGACATATCTACAGGGTACTGTCTGAACTTGTGGAATAATACCTAACACAATGGGTATACCACATCTAACACGACACTTGCTTCCATTTTCAGAACCAGTGCATTTAGGAGACAACAGCATATCTGGAATCAAGTGCATAAAGTCAGTAGTCATTGATGGGCCAAGCCTGGTCTATCATGTTTATTTCCGATTGTTGTCTTGGACAGATACTCATTTGAATGCACTGGATGCGCAACCCACATGTGAGGAAGTGAGTATCGGTGTGATGATATACCTTTTGCAGCTGAGAAATCTGAATATTCAAATGTAAGTAAATCCCGAAAGTGAATGCTCAATATGCTCTTTTTCTCTTCATCATATTTCCCGTGACTGAAATTGACTTTTATTACTGGTTTTAGAAACAAGATCTTTTTTGATGGAGCTCTGCCGACTACAAAGCGCGAAATGCGATTCGCTCGACTGGAGAAATTAAGAAGAAAACTCGAGCTTTTCTGCTTAAACAATCGAGAAGGCTTTCAGGCTGGGCCTGCAAGGGGACGCTTGCGCATAGACCCTGGAAAGGTCTTCCGCAGCCACAGCCTACCGCAGAGGTATAAGGGCTTGCCCGAAAATCCTTTTATGGTAGCAGCTGTATTTGAAGACTTGAGGAACCGGTGGAATTGGTATAATCTCAAGAGGGTCGCGACAGGTATTCATCTGCCGCCTTTCACGGATGACAAGGAATTTCCATGGGGAGGGATTAGCGAAATGGTCCCAGGGGAAGCAGATATCTACTGTAGCTATATATCAAGGAAAACAGGCTGTGCTGTGTTGACTAACGACTCAGATCTTTTAATTCACGATCTTGGGCCAGAAGGCTCGGTGATATTCCTTGACTCGATTGAATTGAACAAATGGGACATTCAAAACCAAACGGATACAGATATCTGGGCCATGGAACTATGTCCAGCTGCACTTTCAAGAAAGTTGGGTCTGAGCAGTATCCAAAGGCTTGCATATGAACTGAAAAGAGATCCGCACGCGGGGCTGAGAGAACTGATACGGCGTTCAAGAGATACTACAAAGACGGTGGAAGATGGTTCCGATTTCAACCGCTTTATGGAGGAGTACCAACCTCTTACAGATGAGCCAGACATGAAACAGGTGAACCAAGCGGCTCTTCAATGCCTCGACACAAGGGTGTCGGAACTCTTCTTGCAATATGAGTTGCCGAACCTCCATGCGCTTCAAGAAGCGCCGTCTATTTATCTTGCAGTTCTGAATGAAGACCATGCCAGGCGATGTGCGTGGTCTGAAGGTAGAGATATCAGATGTCTTGGATACTCTGTTCTTAATATTTCTCGTCCGCAGTCGCACAGATCCACAGTTGTTCTCGAGTACGTGCGCAGAGGAGGGAGAATGTGTTTTGATGCAATATCTCTTCACGATGAGAATGTCATTGGATTAGAGCTAGAAGCTCTCTTGGATCGGTTGGCTCAAGCATGCGTTGCGTCTAACAATGTTCCAACCACCATTAGTCACTGGAGAATCTTCGCATTGAACAAGATCTACAGCGCCAAGGACAAAAACAGGGTCCTGATTCCCAGTCGAGAGCAGCTGAGACGCTTCTTGACCTTTGGACATATGGGAGAGAAAGTTGAATGGACAGACATCCACCTCCTCGCCCAGATGCAGGCGATTTTCTACTCGCTGAGGATTTTGGCGCAGCTCCTCAATGTCGCGGCGCTTGGCACAAGCATCACGGAAAAGGCACGAGGTGTACTTGCAGGCCTTCCGCCTCTCCATGCACTGATGAAATCGAGAAATGAGATAATGCTGGAAAGGCACTGTGAGGTTACTATCAACGAATTGGTCAACAAGTTCTTCCACATCCAGGAACAAGTAATGCAGCAGAGGACCGTCGACGGGCCAGACGAAAACCAGTACGACATTGTTGGGCAGAAACAAGACATTGATGAAGATGTAGAAGCTTGGAATATGACACAAGCTATACAGAACCGTCCACGGCTGGATTCCAGTGAAGATAAGTTGGTAAAAAGGCAGAAGGTTAACATGTACGAGCTACTCAGATGTGAGGAGTGAAGCTGTCTTTCATGCATACTGTTGCATGCCATGTCGAATAACAGATCAAAACAGTCCATATAGGGGTTTGAAACTGCGGCAAGGCAAGGAAATGTCGATCTGTTGGGAGTTCGTGGCAGACAATAATCTGTTGCGCGCAACAGTCCTCTCAATGATTTCACTTGATTGCTTGTGAGGAATGCACTAGTACTTACTTATGTACTCGTGAGCTCTCTCTAAACATGTGCCTACCTATATAGGTATCTATCTGGTAGTACAGTAGTGGATGGCCAGAGGTAGTACTTGCCTGGGTACCTATCTAGGTAGATAGGTAGACCAGATCTAATACATCTAAGTGGACTTAAGAAGTCTATTCGGATAGCACAGACTTTGACAGGGGTCGGATTTTTCGACACTACTCTTGAACCCCATTGCCGGTTATCTCACTTCCAAGTCCTTTCGACAGAAAGAAGGCTTTTAAGTAACTCTTAGAACTGCCTAACAACCATCTGATATTCATTAGGTCTTATTGGTTTATATTTTCTATTATTCTTATTTGAGATATATACATCTTAAAGGGATTCAGAGGTCCTGCAAGAGCAGTAAAAGTTGCCGGTTGCAAAAAAAAGCAGCGTCAAAGTCTGACTTCTGCTGCTGGCTGTCAGACCTTCTAGAGGTCAGTGGGAGCATCCAAGAAGTATAGTGCCAGGATCAACCACAGTTCTGGACTCCAGAAGAAGAAGGGCTGTCTATTTAGTATGTCTTACTAGAATATTCGGCACTATGTATATGTAGGTGGCCCGCCCAAATGTAAGTGTGGCTCTATCTAATCATTTATTGTCTATCGCTGACCTGCCCAGGCCTTGCACTGTAGGTAGAGATAAGATTTGGTTAACTTTACCGCATACACGGTACACCATACACGGTGGATGCTGAGCTTGTGTAGACCACGATCCTGCTGAGGCAGTAGTGCGCAATAATGATAGTCTGATCTGCTCGGGCTATTGGCTTTTTTTTTATTGATTAACCTTGGGGGTATTATGACATAGATGTTTCGGTCATGTATTGTTACAAGTGTCCTCCCTAGCCTTGCCTAGGGCCCTCATACTTTCTCCCCTCTTTCCTGCCGTGCAATGGTTCCAATCAGCCATCTATATATAATCCAGGTGAGCCTACGTTTATATAGTACGATAAGGCTGCGCGAGCGCTTGGCATCTGCAAGTCTGCCCCCTTTGAGCCATCTGATCATAGTGAAAATTCAACTGCAGATAATATGGAAAGCAGGCATAATGAGTTGCAGGGAGATGGATATTGACCACCTTACTGATTAGAACTATTTTGAAACTCCAAGGTGGCCTCCAGTACCAAGCTGCTCGAGCGGAGTGGACCGGCTTGTTGGTTGAGATAATAACTACATAGGTACCTAGGCATATCTACCCTAAAAGAACACGCCTAGTTCTTAGCGCACTGTTCCTTTTTCTAATATTTCTAATTGCTTGGTTGCCTCCCCTGCCACGCTGAACTCTCACAGTTTCATGTGCTAATTTGAGCCTTCATTGAACACCATCAGTTAAATATCCTGTGGCACTGTATCTCTGATTAGAACATCCCGGCCAGAACTTAGTCCAGCAGCAACCAATGTGCTGGCTTTTAGGAACCGTCCAGTTTCCTCGAAATCACCCTGCAATGACGGCTTGTAGATGGGACTCGGCATATGTTTGCGTATAATTTAATGCACAAAGAGCATCCCGTGTCAAGCTTCAATAGTGAAATTATACCAACACAATGTTCTGATATGCTTCATGAATGGAGACTTGAGAACTCCATTGTCTGCTTTGGTAGCAAGCAATTGATATGCCTGTCAAGTTTTCAGAGCTGAATATTATATTACAGATAATGCGAGCAACTTTTTTCTACCCTTAGCCCCCGGGACCGGGCTTTAACGTGCGGAGCGCAAAAAGCTAACAACTCCACGACAATATCCTACAAGCTCTGCCAATCGCCTTCCTTCTCGTTGCTGCTCAATTCTCCAATCCATCAGAGCATCGTGCAGTGCCTGCAGCCCCTCATATTCACCCTCTGTCATTTCTGCACCGCCTCCTACTATATCAGCGTGCAGTCTCAAGAACACTGCCATCCAAGCATTGACGAGCTCAAAATCTCTCTTTGACTTCAACTGCCATGTCAAGGCCATGACGAAGTCTGCGAGTTCGCATCGACCTTCTCGCACCCGCGGATCGAGTGACCGGATCTCCAGGTCTGCTTTCGCAGGGGAGAGAGACTTCAGATACTCGATGAACGGCTCAAAGTTGCCTGACCGAGAGCCAGATTGGAGGAGAGTGCTGAAGCGAGAACCGTTGACAGCCGCACCATGAGTACGCTGCATCTTTGCTATTCGTGAACGTTCAGCTGCAGTGGTCTCAGTCGTCGCAATCTTGTCAAGGCCTTCCTTGTTCTCAGTGCCGCCAGTGGAATCTGAATTTCCAAGAAAAGAAGGAAGAAAAAATGGGGCCTTTTCTGGGGGCTTCGGCGGCTCCTTTGGCCGATTGCGCTCCTATCAACAGGTTAGTTTCTAGATCAAGAAGCATTGTTACCATAAGAGGAATGTATACCTTGATGATATCGAGATGCAGCAGTGTCTGCCATCTACTCTTAGGAACAACACTAAGCGTCATCATGTCTTGACTCAGCTGTTCGGTGGAAAATATGGGTCCCTCCTGCTCGCGTTCTTCATAGTCTTCGGCAAAAGCAGCCTCGATCGTCACTGCACCGCTCTCGCCAGACGCCGTGGGAATCATAATCTGTGGGATATCGTTCTCGTCAATTTGTTTCGCTGGTACATGCATGAATAAGCTTCTATTGTTCCAGAGGTTGATTCCCACTCCATCGGCATGGGCGGTGGCCAGAAACTCCCCTGTTCCGGAAAAGGCCAAGGAGGTACACGTGCTGGACACTCGAAAGGCGTCGATAAGATGGCCTGTCGGTAGATCCCACACTCGGATGACAGAATCCATAGAAGCAGCGATAATCCATCGACCATCGTTGGAAAACGTAAAGTCATTAATTTGACCTACGCAACCCCAAAATTCGCGGACGACTTTTGCGGTTTCAATATCCACAACGCGAATCGAAAGGTCGTCGCAGGAGAAAGCTACTAAGTCGCTCGCACTGCTATAGCGTAGACCAGTAATAGCGGTCATCGGATGCCAGTTCAGCTCCTTCATCAATTGCCCGGATAGAAAATCCCAGAACTAAAACACATTATTAGCTGTGTAAACTTAATGGAAGAAAGGGCCTATAATGGTACCTTGACTTTTCCGTCCAGCCCACAACTTACAACAGTTTTGTTAAGGCTATCAACCATCAGTCCTGTGACTGCTTTTGTATGTCTGCCCTCGCCCACTCGAAACATTTGATGACCCCCCGAATCCGAATTTGGAAATTCGCGCTCTAGTTTCAATTTCCTAGCTTGAGAAGGAGAGAGACGAGCAGGAAATGTTTGCCGATGCATGCCGGACTGCAGGTTGAACATGTCAATGCTGCCACCTGCAGATCCCACCAAAGCAAACGTTCCACATGGTGAAATGGCCACACTCTGAATAACTAAGTTAGAACGGTCTCGGTTCAAGGATCTCCCAAGCCACCAACCTTGACTTCCGTTGCGTCGCCGGTTTCAAAGGTCCATCGACCTGCCCTTTTCTTCCCCCAGAACCAGGTACGAGCGTACTTGTCTCCTCGGTGGCCAGTAAGCACACTCTCCCATCCGGTTGCATTGGAGGCGTCCGTGTTTGCGCCTCTTGAGTTTGCCCAGATGGGACCGGAAGTTGTAACACCCATTCCTCCGTCGCGGTTAAGGGAACAGGCGATACAAGTTATCTCTGGCGCCTTGAGATCTTCAGACCTCACAGACTGGTCAATCCCGGCGCGGAATCCACCAGCTTTCTTCGCTTTGCTTCTTATGTTGCCTTGTGATAGCTCGGTGTTCTGACCATCCTTGCGCAAGCTAAAGGCCCATAGACTACGGTCTTTGCTTGCACTTAGCAGCCATTTCCCGACAGATTCAGACCCGTCAGATGGAGAGGGAAGGAACTCGAGGGTAGTGATAGCTGCGGCATGGCCGCTCCTCGAATGAAGGGGCCGTGGGATCGGTGAGAATGGTGTCTCGTCGAAAATCCACGACCGGAGAGCATTGTCCTTCCCGGATGAGACTATCACGGGCTGCCCGTCAAGAAATTCAATCCGGTTGATCCCGGAATCTCCGTCATTACCCGATACGTCGTGAGCTCCTCGCAGGATACCTGCCACCCGGCCTCCATTATTTAGGTCCCATATTGTGATATCGCCGCTATCTATACTAGCCGTTGCCATGACACCGGATTTTCTTCCATCGTCACCTGCGCCTAGACCATCATTTCGAAAAGTAATTGACGTTATCGGTGGACTGCTGTGGGAAGCTGATCTAAGGGAGAGGACAATCTGGTCTGTGTCCACATTGTGAATTGACAGAGCGCCATTCCTGTAAGCGATAGCGAGGAGAGATAGCACAGGAGCTGGCTGAAGAGCAGTTACTGCTCCGGCATTAGGAGACGTCGGGAGAATAGTATATAGGAGCTTGCCGCTACTCAAGTTCCAGATATCCACGCTCCCATCATACTTGCCAACGAAGATCTTGTTCAGATATGTTGGCATGTTGCACATCTTGCCGGTCAAAATCCGCTCCCCAGAGCAATCTTTGGGTTTTGCCGGGGTCAAGGTGGTATAATGTTCATAAGACGCCGACTTCCACACCTGGATGCTTCTGCCGCAACAACCGACCACCCAGGAACCAAAAACAAGGAGTTGTTCAATCGGCTCAACAAGCCCCGATGGCGGTTCTTCCAGTGCCGCGATCTTTTTGCCTCGCTTGAAAACCCACACGCCTCCAGGGCTCCCGGGCCGCAGACCTCCCCATGCTGCAAAAACCCTGTCTTTCCAAGCATATGTTGCAGTGATAATGTCGGGAGTCTGTGGTCGGCTGAGGAAAACTAAATTCAGCCCGCGTCGCAAGTCATAAGTCTGTAAGGAGCGTCCCACAGATGTCGTGATCTGGAAAGTAGACTTCCCCAAGCGAACTGAAGTAAACGGGACTCCCGTCGGCGACACTAGACCTAGAGTCTTGAAGGGCAAGTCAGTCATGCAGCAAGCGCGCGTCGCATCCAATCCCTGTACCTACTCTGAATGGAGAAAAAATTCTGGAGCCAGGTGGCCGGCTGACTTTCCGAGCATCTTCGCTAAGAGTTCGCTTTTGTCTTTTTGCAAGAGGCAGATCAAACGCCTCCCCGTCGACGGAAGGCATTACGCTGCCAGTATCAAAAGTCCCTTGGCCAAGTGTAAGGTTTCTCTACCAAACAAGCGGGGGTGAAGCTGAATGTTGAACTCGCTTAAGATACTGTATCGCCCATTATTTCGTGGAATAATTTACACGAGCTTAGCGGAGATTTTGGCGCAGAGTCTGGGCCGTTTTCGGGCGCGTGCTAGCCGGCACAACGACCGCCCAGCGCCCAGAAGCTTGCCAGCCACATCCCACAGTGGCACAGGCCAATTATGATTGCGTCTACCAACGGTCGCATGCCTCTGTCCATAGCGTATCTTGGAACCATCCTCCAATAACGGGGACGGAATCGGCGTTGCAGGGCCCACACCGGATGTGCACAATAATCATAACGGGACAGCTAGACCATGAGGACCACCGTGGCAATTCATAAAGCTTGGGTCGGATCTCCAGCCTGGACCTAACATAATGTCGCGCACAAAGAGGCGGGGAATACATAGTGTTCAATGCAGGCAGAGATGATCTAGAATTATCAACTGCGGGGGTTTTGTTCGCCTGTTCCCAAGCGCCTGCCGGAGCCAGACTGACAGGCCGGATTCTGCAGCACCTTCCACCTGGGCGGGAAGACTGAGCTGCAACCTTTTCTTTTATGCACTCAATTGCCGTCGTCGATAAGCCTCTAGCCATCTCTGCGGAATCATCTGGACAGCGTGGATCAAGCAAGTAGCAGCATGCCTGCCAGCTCTGATTCCAGTGAGACCTCAGACAGGAACCTGTTGACCATTTCGAAAAGCTCGGCACAGGGGAATTCATTGCCGAGCGAAGCCAGTCTATACCACCAAGAACAGTCAACTGTCTCAAACACTGCTGCCTCTGTCAGCAGTGACTTTTCGCGGCCTTCCGAGGAAGATCCCAAAATTCCTGCCTGTGAAGGTCATAGTCCAGCGTCGGTTTCCACGACGTCGGTTCCCGACTCTTCTAGTCAACCTTCTCCTCAGCCCTCTAATCCAAGAGTCAACGCTGGTCTATCTGATAAAGATTCAAATCGCCTCTCTTCCTCTTCTCTTTATTCCCTGGGCCCTGCTGCCAACACTGGTTTTCAAAACATTTCCAGCAATGGATCTTCTCTTGATGCTGGCTCATTCAAGAGCGTGATGGATGAAAATACAAAACTTGCCCCTGGTAACCAGGTGGAGGCGGCATCTTCCAACGACTGCTCGGATACTGCGGCTTCCAATCCACCTAGCTTGCAGCCACGTACACAAATTGCTCAAAGCTCTCATCCCCCTAGGAACGAACCGACTTCGGAGGGTTTGTCTACTGCTAGGGCACCCAATCCCACACTTTCTTCGAGTCGGGCCCCGAGGAGATTGAGCGGGAGCACAGCTGCTAGCTCCGTTAGCGATGCGGAACCCAAGCCTCCCCTCATTGGAAGGATCGGCGTGTGTGCTCTAGACGTGAAAGCCCGCAGCAAACCAAGTCAGAATATTCTCACACGCCTTCAGTCGAAGGGAGACTTTGAGGTTATCGTCTTTGGTGATAAGGTGATTCTTGACGAGGATGTGGAAAACTGGCCTGTCTGCGATTTTCTCATCGCCTTTTTCTCTGATGGATTCCCTTTGGACAAGGCCATAGCCTACGCGAAACTTCGAAAGCCGTTCTGTATCAATGATTTGCCCATGCAGAAGGTTCTTTGGGACCGTCGACTGTGCCTGATGATCCTGGATAAAATGGGCGTTCCGACGCCGAAGAGGCTCGAGGTCAATCGTGATGGTGGGCCGAGGCTGGACTCGCCAGAACTCGCTCAGCATGTTTACAGGCTAACTGGAGTGAAACTTGAGGGACCCGAGGATGGAACTGGTGGAGGGGCTGCCAGGACTCAAAAAGTGTCCCTGTCTGACGACGGAGAAACGCTTATCGTCGACGGGAAAACTTTCCGAAAGCCATTCGTTGAGAAGCCGGTAAATGGGGAGGACCACAATATTCACATATTCTTTCCTAATGACCAACAATATGGTGGGGGTGGGAGGAGGCTTTTTCGTAAGGTTGGGAATAAAAGTTCAGAATATGATCCAAATCTTGTTGTGCCAAGATCCGTCACCGAAGAGAATAGCAGCTATCTTTACGAGCAGTTTCTGAGAGTTGATAATGCTGAAGATGTCAAAGCTTACACAGTCGGCCCAGATTTCTGCCATGCTGAAACACGCAAGTCTCCTGCAGTCGATGGGATAGTTCGCCGGAACACACATGGCAAGGAGTTGAGGTATATCACGAACCTGAGCAAGGAAGAGGCGGCTATGGCTTCAAAGATATCGAGGGGATTTGGACAGAGAATCTGTGGCTTTGACATGCTTCGTGTGGGAGACAGGAGTTACGTTATTGACGTTAACGGATGGAGTTTTGTTAAAGACAACAACGACTATTATGACAAATGCGCGAAAATTCTTCGAGAAATGTTTCTGAACGAAAAGCGGAGGAGGGAGGCAATGTTAAATCAATACGAGCTACCTCCTCCTGATTTGGGTCATCCCAGGCGAGGAAATACTGGCTCTCACAGCAATGCATTGAAGACGTTGTTGAAATCTCCAAGCACATCGAGACTTCATGGTCCTCAGCAGGGACCTAGGACACAGGGATACATCACCTCAGACATGTCCACGGGCGTTGGATCCCCGGTACCATTTTCCGGTCCCGAGAGCGGTAATCTGATAGAAGGTCCAAATGCTTACCATGCCGGAAAAGAATTTCAAACGTATCAGGGAATGGATCCGACAAGTGCCAAAGATCCTCTTTCGATAGCATCTCCCAATGATGAAGGTGCGCCCCCGCCGCCTCCAGCTTCCAAACATTCGTGGAAGTTGAAGGGCATGGTAGCGGTGATACGACATGCGGACCGTACTCCCAAGCAGAAATTTAAATTTACCTTTCACAGTCAGCCGTTTGTTGATCTGTTGAAAGGACATCAAGAGGAAGTCGTAATTAAAGGCGAGGCTGCATTAGCAAGCGTCTCCAACGCTGTGAAAATTGCAATGGAACAAGGACTTGAGGACTTGGACAAGCTAAAGCTGCTTCGCACGTCCTTAGAACAGAAGGGTAGCTGGCCTGGCACGAAGGTCCAAATAAAACCAATGTTTCGCAAGCGGAGGCCAGAAGAGATGCGGGATAGGACTTCCTCAACCGACCCGACAACACCTACCGCTCAATGTGCTCCTGAAGAGCCTACCTCACCTCTGCCCAATGAAGCTTCCCCAGATAAAGAGAACTCGGTTCGGTCGCAAACGCGAAGCGACTCTATTTCAGGCGCGACGTTTTCTCGATTTTCCGCCGTTGAGAATGATCTGGTCTTGGACAAACTGCAGCTTGTAATAAAGTGGGGAGGAGAACCTACTCATGCTGCACGCTATCAGTCACAAGATCTCGGCCTGAACATGAGGGATGATTTGAAGTTGATGAATAAGGAAGCATTGAATAACGTTCGGATATTCACAAGCTCAGAGCGCAGGGTGAGCACTAGTGGTAAGTGTATAATATTGGTTTGCTTGGCATGTTGCTGACGTGCGCCGAAGCTCAAATATGGGCCTGCTCATTTCTTGATCAAAAAGAGCTTCCAGAGGGCCTTATACAAGTTCGAAAGGATCTCCTGGATGATTCCAACGCTGCAAAAGACCTTATGGATAAGGTCAAAAAGAAGCTGAAGCTGCTTCTGAGAGAAGGATCTGCACCTTCGCAGTTTACATGGCCCAAAGACAATTTCCCCGAGCCTTCAGTTGTGCTCGCCACCGTTGTTGAGCTGATGAAGTTCCATCGAAAGGTTATGCGACACAATTTCAAGAAACTCGACAAATCCGCATCCCTCCATTCGACATCTGTGAAGAGCTCAGAGGAGCCTACGGCACAATCGCAGTCCAAGCTGTCATCCACAAACCCTGCGGTGGCTTCCATTCAGAGCCGTTGGTGTGCTGGAGAGGACCCTGATCTCTTCAGGGAGAGATGGGAAAAACTATTTGCTGAGTTCTGCGACACAGAGAAAGTCGATCCTAGTAAGTTTTCGGAGCTTTATGATAGTATGAAATTTGATGCTCTTCATAATAGACAGTTCCTGGAGTGGGTGTTCACGCCTCCAGACGATTTCAGCGATGACAGCAACAGCGAAGGTTGCGAAAACAGGCATGCACATCACTGCTCCAGCTCTGAGGGAGCTAACCGTGATAAGTTTGAAGAAAAGACAGATAACAACACCTTTGCACATCGAATTGGACTTAAGAAAAGGACACAAACTGCTCTGGAATCCATCCCGCACTTCGGAACCCTTGAAGATTCTTATAAAAATTACTTCAAACTGTACAGTGGTTCCAGCCCCACGAAAGCGAAGACGGACGAACGATTGTCAAAACTCAGAGAGCTGTATAAATTGGCCAAGGTTCTCTTTGACTATATAACTCCGCAGGAGTATGGTATCAAAGACAGCGAGAAGCTGGAAATCGGACTTCTAACGTCGCTGCCATTGCTTCAAGAAATTGTTACGGACCTAGAAGAGGTTCAAGCCTCACCGGATGCGAAATCCTTTTTCTACTTCACAAAGGAGTCGCACATATACACTTTGCTGAATTGCATCCTCGAAGGCGGGATTCAGACAAAGATCGCAAAAAGTGCGATCCCAGAGCTGGATTACTTGTCCCAAATTTGCTTCGAGCTTTACGAGGCTAAGGACAGCGAGTCATCTACGTATTCCTACTCAATTCGCATTTCCATCAGCCCTGGCTGCCACGCCTTCGATCCGCTCGACGTCCAGCTTGACTCCAGACATGCAATAGGTTGCGCCCCTAGAAGGAGTCTGACGGCTCATCAGGACTGGAAAGAGGTGATTGAAACGCTGAAAGCGAAGTTTGACACGTAAGAGTTCTCCTGATTGCTCTTTGTCCCAGACACTGACGGTCACTGTCCAGGGTTAAACTCCCAAAGACTTTTATTGCAGTGAACTTGAGCGACAAGCTGGGCAAATCAGAACAGACCTCCACATTATCATAGATTCTTTTGCACACGGCACATACTTGTTCTTTATTACATGGCGTCTGCGTCTGATAGCTGTGGTAGGGAATCAACATGGTCATGGTCGGCGACCTTTTGATAAATAATTTTCAGGGCTATTACATTCTGTGTATACTTGTTGATTCTGTACACATGTAACTCACGAGTATAATGGTATTTGGTGTTTACAAGAGTCGGAAATACCCGTCACTGCCGCTCCTGCCGCTTCCAATTCAACTGTCTGTACTGTACTGCATGCAGTGGTATGAACTGTACTATTTGGGTAATAGTATTAGTCCCCGAGCCCCCGGCCGCCGGGACTCCTGGAAGGAGGTCCTGAGCATCAACTTCGAATTTTTTTAAAGGGTGTTGACCCCACGCTATAAGAATGCAGTGGAAGAGTTTGTGTGTAGTTCCGGCAGATTAGAATCAACCAATAATGTGAGTGGGATGCCCCTCCCGCTCGCACTGACACACACTGTATCCTATGCGATATCAGATGTCATTCTATCTTTCGCCTCATACCTTAAATCATACACCTCCTTCTCAGGTAGATTTATTACCTCTCAAATCCTATAGCGCTGCAGTAAGTGTCAAGACAGTGCCCTTGGATACATGGATGCGAAGGCTTCCCAGGACCTATCTGTGGTCATACACTGATAATTAGCATGCAACAAACAGATGTCGGTATCGTCAGGCTCTATTGGTGGTAAGGGAGTTGTGTTTGAGGTGTGCGATGACTGCCTCCGATGGCGAGATTTGCAGACCGAGATACAAACCTCGATTCATGCTGATGATATTGTCTGTATTCTGCCAAAATTTACCAACCGTGATGGTAGTTACATAGTGATATTCATCGAAAGATATATTAAGACGGATGAGTCGGGTTTAGAGAAGGAATACCCACGCTTGGCGACCTTCCATGCATCAAACTTACCGTCAACGTTGCTGTCACGATATATGTGCCGGCACATCCCTTGCCATCTCAAACGTTCTTGCTCAAATGTCCATGTCATTATATCCACACTTTCAGGAACAGGGAAGGGGAAGGCCTTCTTTGAAGATGTTTTAAAACCATTCCTATCTCACATGCCTGAAGTTGATTATCAAGTACACGAGACAACATCTGATCAGACCATTGTCGAGCTGTCCCGTACGATTTTTCTTCCACAGGCTCGAAATGGAATCCCACAGACAATCATACTCTTATCGGGAGATGGCGGCCTCGTTGACATAATTGGGGCCTTTTTCACAGAGCAAGAAGAGACGGCGGTTTTCACGCCCCCCAGCATTGCTTTGATACCGACAGGGACGGGAAACGCCATGGCAAATTCTATTGGACTGTTGTCGCGATCGACTTTTGGACTGGTTGCATTACTGCGAGGAAGGCCTCAGCCGCTGCCGACGTTTGTGGCAACCTTCTCCCCAGGGGCAAAGTATATCACCGATGAAGGGCGAGGCCGGGAGAGTATTAATACAGTTTCTGCATCCTACCCCAAGATACATGGTGCTGTCGTCGCCAGCTGGGGAATGCATGCTGCGCTTGTTGCAGACAGTGACACTGCTGAGTATCGCAAGTACGGAGCAGACAGGTTTAAAATGGCAGCCAAGGAGCTTTTGTATCCATCAAGTGGCGCTGAGACTCACAAATACAAGGGCAGGATCAAGCTGATCAAACTGGATAGTCGGACTGGGAAGGAGGATACTCAGATGGTTGACAGGACAGAGCATATGTATGTCCTTGCAACCCTGGTGTCGAAACTGGAGAAGGAATTTACAATCTCCCCAGCATCCGCACCACTGGATGGCCGGTTGCGGGCGGTACACTTTGGTCCGATGCCGCCGGATGAAGCGATGAACCTGATGGCGCTCGCGTACCAAGGAGGTCGCCACGTCCATCATGAGTCTGTCGGGTATGAGGAGATTGAGGGCATTAGGATTGAATTCGATGAAGAGGATGAAAAATGGAGACGGGTCTGCATCGACGGCAAGATTGTAGCCGTGGAGCAAGGTGGGTGGGTGGAGGTGCGCAGAGAACGGCGGCGACCCCTAAATTTGATCGCCTGCGTCCATTAGTGCAATATTTCCGATGAAGATTTGTAATTAGCATTTATTTGTTATCTCTCTTCTGATACCTGCGGCTTTTAATATTAGATGCTTGCTATCAGAGATATGCACTTCAAAGTCCAAAGAATGGAAGCAGTGATAATGGCGTCTTATCGCTAAAATCCAAGAATCTAAGAAAGGGGCCGAGGTTCAAGTTGCAGCTTCCTCAGGATGAGCTAGCATTCTCGGGGAATCAGCAACGTGCTATACAGAAATTCCACCGAGACACACGTCGCGAAGGTGGAAGCTTGAATGTGGATTTGGGATTCTCGGCCACGAGGAAGTTAGCACAACAGGGCTGGGACCTTGGAAGATGGGCGACAGTGGATATGTCATTTTATCTCTCTACGTACCTGCCTAGGCAATTAAGCCGCGCCACCTACGCAACAGAGTATGCGCCTGGTAGCATGTACAGGAAGCATGTATGTACTGTATTTACATACGATGCTGTCAGTGGTTCGGCACTCCTAGGCCAGTTATCCGACTGAGCGCTCGTGCCAGCATCAACCGCAGCCGGCCGTCTGATCGCCGATTACGATACCAGAACCCGACTAGCCCTCCACCACCTTACGAGCATGTTCATCACGTAGCATTTATAGCCAACAGCCTTCAGATATTATCAATGCTTGGTACCGCAGTTCCGTGTCTTTGTCCTCCGCTCGATCGTCTTCATCTTCATTCCCGCATGCAGCTTTCTTTCTCCATCCGACTCGTCGGCGAACTCGGGCTTGTCGAAACGGGCTGCCTTCATAGAACAGCTCAAAAGCGGTAGCACTTCTTGATTTTTGCATGTCCGTTAGATGCAGAAGCTACCTCTGGTCGACGTTCAGGACGGCGATGATGCCGCCTAGTTTCGATGCTTATCACTCCGCGCAGCTATACTCTCTCCCAAACTCCAGATCGCGGATTTCCACCGTCTACCGGCAATAGTCACCCTAGATTCCATTCGTTGACCGGCTGGCGCGCTGATCCCACACAGAGACGACGGGCGGCGGAGATGTTGTTGGTCCACCAGGCAGGCAGTGTTCGCGTAGGTGAGGTTGTCAGGTCCGTATCCAGCAAGTCTAAGTTACGTTCATACTCTTCTGCGTGTGACGCCCTGATTTCTAGCATTTGGGCTGTCAGATTCTGATATCGGTATTGCTCTTTTAAACAGGTATACGTTGACTTATACTCCTGCGGCCGACCCTATTCTTCCAACCCCGGGGAAACTGCATGTAAAGATCAAGAACACTTCAGCAATTCCACTGCGAGCGGCATACCTTCATGGGCCCTATACTCTCTACACCGCCTGCTACCCATCGACTTTCGATCCTAACCACAAGCATGAACAATATGAGTCAGAGGGCATGCCTCAGTTTGAACCAAACCTCAGGGCTGGTGGAAATTGGGATGCTGTCATCACAGTGCCCCAGCGCATTCGACAAGCGCCACAATCATCTTCGGAGAATCAAGTGGGTTGTGGGAACTCTCAAAGCGTGACTTGGGTAATTGAGATCATGTCACAAGTAATATTCTCGACTACAGCAGCTGTGCACTTCGAGGTTCTAGTCGGTCGTGACGAGAAGTCGGTCAATTTTGGGTCTAGCGGTGGGATTTCCGCGAGTGGCCTTCCTCCGCCAGCCCAACTTCATAACCACTGGATGCATAGGAAAAAAGGTGATAGTGTTCTTGTTACCTCGCCCGAAGGAGGAGTATACTCTAAGTCTATCACGTTGGTTGTGGATGATACAGATAGCCTCTGGAGTACACCACCTTTTCCGTCATGGGAGGAGAAAGAAAACATTGGGAATGAAGTCGACAAGGGGATCGAGAATCTCAACGATCTAAAAAATGTCCAGAAGGATGCAGATGGCTCGAACGGTATTCCAGTAAAGGAGGAGGAAGCAAAGCAAAAGAGGAAGAAAAAGCGAATCCATTTTGTGGTCTTGACTCATGGCCTGCACAGCAATTTGGGTGCAGATATGCTGTATTTGAAAGAAAGTATCGATGCCGCCGCCAGGAAGGCTCGAGATCAAGCGAAAGAAAGTCGAAACAGACGCAAAGCGGGACAACACCAAAGCCACTCTACCTCTGGGCAGGGCTCCGGATCTATGGATCCGAGACCGTCCCCTACGCCAGAACTCTCGTCAACATCGTCTCCCGGCGAGGCGCATGTATCCACTCAGACGGAGACGGCTCGTGACGATGACGATGAGGATGACGATGAACAAGTGATTGTTCGGGGGTTCCCTGGGAATGCTGTTCGGACTGAAAGGGGGATCCAGTATCTGGGGAAACGTCTCGCAAAATACGTTCTCCTTATGACGTACCCGGATCAGCCGTATTTACCTGTCAAGAGTTCAAAAGCGAAGCCCTTCTCTCGATCTTTCCCTGGTCTGAAGGGACCGCCTGGTTCGGCTGTAGAAACTCCCTCATCTAGCAAATCTATCCTCCAGCAGGAGCGGCAGAATGACAAGGATTATGCTTACAAGATTACAAGTATCAGTTTCATCGGTCATTCCCTTGGAGGTCTCGTCCAGACATATGCTATTGCTTACATCCAGAAGCATTCTCCCGAGTTCTTTGACCGAATTAAGCCGATCAACTTCATTGCCTTGGCTACGCCTTTTCTCGGTCTGAGCAACGAGAACCCGATCTATGTACGCTTTGCCCTGGACTTCGGTCTGGTTGGCCGGACAGGTCAGGATCTTGGACTTAGCTGGACTGCGCCTAAGCTCAGAAGTGGTTGGGGAGCGATGATCGGTGGCCTTGGAAATGAGCCGCGGAACACCCAGAAACAGTCTGATCCTGGATCCAAACCTTTGTTGAGGGTTCTTCCTAGTGGACCGGCACATCAGGCACTTCTGAAATTCCGAAATCGCACAGTCTACTCGAACGTGGTCAACGATGGGATTGTTCCTCTGCGAACATCATGTCTCCTCTTTCTGGACTGGAGAGGCCTGGATCGGGTGGAAAAGGCCAGAAGAGAGAACGGACTCGTAGGAACTATGGCTGAATGGGGCTGGGCGGAGTTGACTGGAGCAAATTCGAACTCACCCCGACTCACACGACCCGTCACAGACGTGCCCTTTAATGATAGCGGGGAAGAGAGCAGTAGCGCTGGAAAACACGCTCCTCGAGCCGAGGTACCCCGAAAGCCTGATGAAACCATCGAGAGCCCATCTTCGATTGAACAATTACAGTCTCCAACACCGAACCAATTCTTGAAGCAGCCCATTCAATCGGGCATTTCTGATACACTGGGGGAGTCTAAGTCCAAGGAGAATTCATCACCGCCTGTCTCCCCAATTCCATTCAGCAATATTTTTTCAATTTTTCGGCCCAAGGAATCCAAGAATTCTCCGAAGAATAAAGAAGCAAAGATCTACAAGCGGAGCCAAACTGTGAACTCATCATCTGGTGACTCTGTTGAAGTATCTGCGTCAGATGATTTAAAACAATCGCGTCCTGGGCCCGTTCGCGGCGACTCTGTATACCATGATGATGAGGGTCTATATACGCCTCCACGGACCACATTATTTGAATCAGCTGGTGATCTTCTCAGGCCTCCTCTACCGCCAATGGAATTTATTGTCGATCCAACTTCCCGGCCTCGCACCATTTTCCATGACCGCGTATATCATCCGGAGGATATCCCTCCGCCTCGTCCTGCCAAGCGACGTACGATTGGGTTTGGCTCTTCTCATAATACACCGTCCAAGTCTGGGCTAGAGTCGTGTTCAGGAACAAACCAGCGGCCTGACCAAGACTCAGAACAAATGGCGGGCTCTGGTAGCGGAATGAGTGTTGAGGAGAAGATCGCCAGGGCATACCATCGAGATCTGTCTTGGCGCAAGGTTCTCGTCCGCCTTGAGCCGGACGCGCATAATAACATCATTGTGCGGCGTATGTTCGCAAATGCGTACGGTTGGCCTGTTGTAAAGCATCTTGTTGACACTCATTTTGGGTATACTCTTACTGCGCAGACTGCAGACACACTTGAGCCGAATGCAGAAAGGGCGAAACCGATCGATGTAGCAGCGACTGACTCGGGCGGGGAGGTGGAAGACCAACATCCGAATCCTCTTCAAGCATTGTCTTCACGGCCGTTGGAGAAAAGTCACAGCGAGACACCTGAGGCTAACGATCATGTGCCGGACCTCTTATCTCATGCTGTGTCCATGCATGAGGACATTGACAGGCCTCTGAGTGGCTCGGGCGAACAGTCGAGCACTTCTAAGATCGCAAAACAAGACTCGGCTAGCTGGCGCGATCGTTATTTCGACGATGACGATCGCGAGTCGGAATCTGATGACGACAGTAATGACCACTTTGATGGCTATAGTGACTGCGGCCCGCGCGGATGGACTGCCATAAGCCAGACTCCGACAGCGAGTGATCGCCAAGCTTCTAATTCCTCCTCTCTACCCCTTTTGTCTCCTAGGACCGACCATCATCCGGAGGTGAAATGATGCACATTGCTACTTTTCATTCGGACTCGAAGCTGTTTGAATGTACAGTACCGGACTGGGCTTATTTCCCTTCTAAGATGAACGGGGATGTTGTTTCATTAGTTCTTTTCCAGTATATATTTTAGCTTAATATAATGGGTTTCATGTCCCTTTATACGTCTCGGAGATAGTTTCCATTGAACTAATCAGAACCAGACGGTACCTACCCAGTAACTATATCCTAGAACAGTAGTAGTAGATACCTCCATGATCCATCCTGGCCCGTGATAGGTCTAGGCAACTGAAAGATACGTTAACTTTACCACTATTTTGTTTAATCCCGTATTCAGTAAATATTTCCTGCGGCGCTGTGCAACGTTATATCTGTAACTTGATCGATAACAGACGGGTCGCATATGAAGAAGAGTAAGCAGGTAATCGAGTCAAGTCAGAGACTATTGGTCAGTTAAGGGCATATAATAACTGTAGAATAGCCCTTGTTCACAGGGATTATACAGATACTGTACTCCGTACGATACATGATCCTTGATGCTAGATACAGACGAGCCGACCTTGCTCACGGTGGATCTCACATACGGATCATCGTTATAGTATGAATGATGTTCGAGATCCGGAGTATCTAAAAGACAGTAGGGTTGTCCAGTAGCAACCTTAAAAAGGCAGCATCAAAACACTGATATTGGCCAGAATCCCTGTCTGTGTGGTACGCTAGGGAATTCTATCGGGGTCAACCGCAGCATCATATTGCACAGTATATCCATAAAACCGTTGCATTGACAAGTATATCGTAAGTCATTTAAAATTGTGCTTCCATACAGCGTGCATCAATTAGCCACCATTTTGAATACACCCGTCAATAGTAGGTGCTAGATGAGGCAGAGAAGCAGGGTATCTGTGTCAAAAAAAAGTCGCGAGGCCAAGAAAATTCCCATGATATATCGTAGAAAGATGCGAGCATGTTGAAGCAGAAGTAGTTGAAAGATAACAGCATATGGGGATTCGGATATATCGATCTGGAGTATGGCAAATAAATGACACGATCATCAGGAAAAGCGGTTAGAAGTGCCAAGGTGGGACAGAGGTAGAAGAAAGACCAGGTAGCCTGCACTCAAGCTTCCACAGCGTTCATCATCATTGGGACTTGGTGCTCCCATTTCTGTACATGAGCGACTGCCGTGGAACATGCATCGTCCAAAGCATTAGACTGAAGCGTGCCTGGGCTGATGTAACTTGGCGCCAGCCTTTCGATCATGAATGGTAGAAGAATGTTTATGCCCTCCTGCCGAGGGCCCCTAGGGCAAGGGTAAGATGTCTGCGGATTGCCAAGTGGTCGATGACGTGCTGCCTCGACATTATAGGAGTCGATGTGCCCGTCTGGGAACCACACGCCTTGAGGAACGAGTCGATGATAGGTTGTCAAAGGCTTGAGACATTGTCATTTGTGTTCGAATCGGAGAGTCTCCAGGATATGTAGGCAGCCCCATCTCTCGACCTCTTCCATTCCGCTGCCTCATACGATCAGGCGGAGGCGAAGGGGTATTGGCGCGTCTTCTCATGGAAGTCTGTGCATCATGCTCACGAGGTAGCCCATTATCGGCAAAGAGGCCAGTCGGCTGTCGAACGAAGGGATCATTCACAAGGTAAGCCATGAAATTCCCAAACTCAAATATCCCATTGGCAGCTCGGGCGGCGAGGTCGTCATCATCATCATCATCAACGCCAAGCAGCTGCAGGTGTCGAGCAATAGCTTCGTCTTGCTGCTCCTGCTCTCTCCTTCTGTCGAGCTCTTCTTGATAACGGATAGGATTTCGCATGGCCGGTATTTCCTGAGGGACGTTCATATGATTTAACCTATCGCCGTGGCCGGAATCATAGTTGAACCATGGACAATCGCACGTCTTCCACTTTGACCCGCAGATCATGCAGAACTCAGCTGTGCAGCGACATGTCATGTGGTTGCAACCTTCCTTGAGCTCGACCATGGCAGAGCAGTTGTAGCACCGTTGCCACCCTTTTTGCTTTGCCATCTCCACAAATCTCTTCGTCTCTTCATCCTTTGGGCAGTCCTTCCCTGAGTGCCATTTCCCGTTGCATAAGCAACAGACTTTGGTTTTGCACTTGCTGCATTTCCCGTATTTGCGGCCCCCAGTCGGTCCGGTGCTGGTATCGAGAAAGATATGACTGGGCTTTATCCACTCCCCGCAGCCTTTTGTCGGACAATATATCCGATTTTTTGTTGTGTATTCTTGATACTTCTTGTTCCATTTTATCTTGAATTTCGTATCAAAGAGGTTCTCAACATGTTTCAAAGGTATATGGTCAGACGTACAACATCGTGGCGGCATATGCTGGGGGTCATTCACAGACATGATGAATATACGCTTCAGGCAAGCATGACACATCCGATGAGAGCAGGGGAGCTTCGCTGATTTGCTTATAGGGATATCGTCCGATAAACATGTAAGGCATGTCACCCTGTTTGACCTGTTAATGTTCGTCCCTTTCTCAACCTTGTATTGCCAACATACTTTTTCTCTAGTGCTGCAGACTTGGGGGCTTTAAATAGAGAAGAGAAAAGACCAGGATGCTTTCGCGCAGCTTTGCTTGCAGTTGCAGCCTTCTTCACCTTGCCTGTTGAGGATCCAGCTGCGGCGGTCGCCGTAGCCTCGGATCCTGTGATCTTACTCCCATGAAGCAATTGCTTGGGGCTAGCACGCGGCGGCTTGGTGCTGGGAGAGGCCCTTGTGTAGTCGTGTTAGTGACTGGCTAGTCTTTGGTAGAACAGATATTCGTACTCTTTGAAGTCGCCGATGCTCGAACTTCGTTGTCGAGAGGCTCTTTCTGTAGAATCCCTGCCGTGCACTAGGTCACCCGCCGTCGAATCTGCTGCTCGCCTAGAAACTGCACTCTTGGTTGTCCCTCCTTTTCTCGGGTTTTCGGACTGTGTTCTCTTTGTTCTGTCAATGGGACTTCTCTCTGACCCTATACCGGGTGACCGTCTGCGTATGTCTCCTTCATATTCTGGATTGCGATGAGAAGTTCCATGCTGCTGGTTACCTCCACCGGAAAGCTGATCACCTCGCGGGATGCTGTTCGCCCGCACGCTCTGCTGTCTTCGATGCCGATGTCTAGGCTCCGCATCTTGCGTCTTGGATCGTGATGTTGAGCTTGATCTCGCCGTACGATGGCGGGCCGACTTTGAAATGGGGGCCCGGACTCTGGACTCACTGACGTATGCCATCTTCAAAGTCGTCAATGGCTCTCGCCCGCTGTCGCACTCGTTGTACCAGCACCGGTCCTCGGATGCAACATATATCGGTGTTTATATCCACTGGAAGATATCGATGCTGACATAGAGAAACGAGTCTCTGAACAGAACGACCCTAAGCATAGCCAGGTATAGTTTGAACTGAACATAGACCGGGACGCTGGAGGAGCTTTTGACTTCAAGTTGCGAGACCGTGAACTCGACGTGGCTGATCACCCTACGTACTTGTCACGGCTTGTCAGGGCACCCCTCGTGTTTGGCGTCTCCCGTCAATTAATTGGACGCAGGGCAAGGCCGAGGCGCCCATGGGATCGCGAAGAAGACATCCGAACCACGCGCACCGCAGCCATCTGCTGCGAGCAGAGACGATGCCAGCCTGCGGAGGCCGTCGAGGCGTCGTGCCCGCAGCCTCGGATCCTGTCGTCAGCCCGCACAGCCCGGTGCGCCAACAGCAGCATGACAGCGCAGCACGACTCACCCGCCATCTTACTTACACTCACTGCTTGACATCCCACTCCGAGCGACAGTAGCACGGCACCCGGCCTGGTCCGTTGTCGTTGACGAAACCACCGGTGTACATAGGTACCGTATGTATGGATTTGTGTTGTACCTGCCGCAGAGATATATAGATACTCACCTAGGTTATGCACTCTAGGCGCCAGTACTCCAGAAACAAGTCTCTAAGCCACCTAATGTTCTACGCACATCAAATGTTTTGGACAGTCATCTAATTATGGACCATGAAGTCTATTTATTGTTTTCATCTATCATCGTAGTATGTGAAATCTCTATGGAGAAATAGTAGAGAAAGAAAGGTCGAGTCAGAGCCGCTGTCGACAAGGTGCCGGCCGTATCGCAGCACCCATGAGAAACTCTCTGACCGTAGTTCCATATGGCAGCGGTCAATACTCGAACGTACCCTGTATATGGCTCCAGAGTTCTTCAATTATTTCCTTCTGACCCTCACCATTCGGCGAGGCCCTGACCGCAAGGTACTTGCGTCCGTCGACCTTGGCATCCCAGTTACCGGGGTTGCCGTCCACTATCATGCCGCCAGCTTCGGTGAGGATGACCCAGCCAGCGCAGACATCCCAGGCCCAGCATCCGCCTTCCCAGTACAGATCGAGAGTGCCGCATGCGACAGCACAGAGGTTGAGGGCCGCAGATCCCATGCTGCGCATCGAATGGACCATCGCGCCGCCGTCTTCCCGCGCCTTTCCGAGGCTCTCGAAAGTGCGGATTTTCGTCTCCCAATTCTTTCCACTACGGTCGGAACCCCACTCCACGCCGATGAGAGCGTTTCCAAGGCCGCGCAGTGGCTCGATCTTGGCGCGTTTGAACGGAAGCTTGATCTCACGATTCAAGTATGCACCCTGGCCACGTATCGCGGAATAAAGCGTCTTAGTAAATGGATTGTAGACCACACCGACCACTGGGGTGCGTTCAACGGCGAAGCCGAGAGAAATACATGAATTGGGGAAACCGTGCACAAAATTGACAGTGCCGTCGATGGGGTCGACAATGAATGTTGGAGCATCCGTGAGCGGGTGCGCCGGATCGTAGGTCTCCTCTCCGTAAAATCTAGGAAAAATCGATGCAAAGGCACTCCGTTAGCAAAATAAAACATTAGACTTGTCACTATTAAGAGGTGCGTACTTGTACTGCGGATACTTCTCTCTCAGAGTAGTGGAGACCATTCGTTCGACGGCACGGTCATACTCGGTGACCAGGTCGGAGCCTAAAGCGCCATCAGTTTGTCGCCCGAGAGCGAAGACCGCTGCGACCATGGAATGAGTTCAGACTGACTGTTCTTCTTTGAATCAACACTGTTGTTTAGCGGTAGGGCACTGGAGATGATTTCACCGGCCTTGTAAGCTAGGTCGATCAGAAAGTCGTGGATCTCCTTCAGATCAGGAGCCCCTCCGCCGACGCTATTCCCGCCATCGACACTGTTCGCACCCATTGCTTCTTCTTTGGACTGGGAATACTCAATGACCCTGGATGTTATGCCTGACGCAACGGCTCTGTTTGTCCAAATCGAACGCGGCAAGGAGATCTAGAGGGGACGTAGAAGTGTCTGGGAAGAAACCAAGGAGCTCAAAAAGAGCTGACCTGGGGCTTGAGAGGAGCAGAAGTTTTCCGGAGACAAAGAAAGGAACAATCAGGCTGCGGCCGGGGACTTCTTTGTTTAACAAAGTCCCATTGCTCACCCTAGCGGCGAGAACGTCGTAAATGCAGTCGCAGATATTATTACAGTTGGCAATGAAGAGAGCAGCAAGAAACACGCACAGGGGGTATCGAGAATTCAGGAAGCAATGGGAAAAAAATGAGAGCAACAACTGTCTATCAATGGCGGGGTTGGTGGCGGGGGAGTCGAGAGGGGCGTGCCGCGCAGTATACCCGGAGTCCGGAGTACAGTGGGACGGGGAGAGGTACGGGGCGTGTCTCTCGAACCATCTGTGGGCCACGGCGCGCCAGACTCGAGCTTCCCCTGCAGCCTCCAGGGACCGGCCACGACAATTTGACCGGAGCTGCTGCTTGTGCCCTGAGCATGGCGCCGGCAGGACGTGGAAGTCCATCCACTACGCAGCAGTACTAGCAGTAGGAGGACGCCGTCGTTGCGATTCCCGCTGGACCGGGAGCAGCCGTCCGTCTCGGAGACCCCGCCGGGACTCGGGAGGCTGAGATCCACCAGCAGCCCGAACCGGCGCACCGCCCATGTCGGAGCCCTCGCGTGTCGCGGCGGAAGGGAGGGGGAGGGATAGGCCCTGCCGACGCCGGACGGAGGCTCTTGGACACAAAATATCAGGGCAGAAACTTCGTTGTCGATTCTCCAAGTGCAGGGCAGTAGATGGAAACGGGGTATCTTGCACCTTGGTTCGATCTGTTGCTGCCCAGGTACATCGGTGCCGACAATGACGTCGGGACATTCCCCACCAAAAATTTCCCCTCGCGGGCAGCAAATTCAAGCTTTCTTTAGAGCTTCATTCTCTTCGTGGTGCATCCATCCTCACAGTCGCACAATAGCGAATCAGAAGAGGAGAAACTTTTGGGTCTTTTGAGTTCGATATGCCAACGGAATTGGAGGAAGTAAGACAACCGTTCCCTGCGCAATCTCAGCCAAGGGACTGACTTTCGATGTTGCAGCTGGTCGAGTTCCTCCATCATGGGAACACGCAAATTAGGCAGATTGGTACGTCTAGCGTCTTGTATCAGGCTGGATGTGCAAACAAAAAAAAAGGGGTGACTGGTGTTGACATTCTTACCTCTCTGTAGCATGCGAAAACCTCTTGGGGTATTCCACCGCACAACCATCGTTGTTCAAGAGGCACCAACTTCTTCCGGTGCGAGACTTGAAACTCTTAGTTCGCGATTATACGGTCAGTTCGAACCCCGTGTTCAAGGTCTTAACCTGCGGAACATCGACTTGCTGACGGACTGCTACGATTATCACGAAACAGCCCATCGCGAAGAACGCGTTGACCATCCTGATCAACCTCTCCACGGACGAGGAAGTACTAAAATGCCTCGCCGAAGATGATGCCTTTTTGGAAACGCTCTTGGCAAAAGTGACGGTACGTGTTTCGAAGGAGAGAGAGCTCTCAGGAGATGTATTCTGCTAACGGCCTTGTTCTGTAGAATGTCAAAGAAGAAAATGCAAATGAAATTTGCATGCTTCTAGCAAACCTCGCGAAATCCGATAGTCTAAAACGGCTTCTCACCCTGAAGAGAAGGGTGCCAAAACCGGTGTCGGAATCGGCGAAAGCAATGGACCAGCTGATGGATTGTTTTGTCAAGGGTGCCGAGGGGACACTCAACAAGAATGCCGACTATGACTATCTATCTTATCTCTTTGCGGATATCGCCAAATCAGAGGAGGGGCGCGCATACTTTCTTACGAGACAAGAGTACGATTCTGTGGTCCCGATAACGAAACTTACCGTCTTCACCGAACACAAGAGTGATATCCGAAGAAAAGGCGTTGCGTCAACAATTAAGAATGTCGCATTTGATATCAAATCACACACCATGCTGTTCTCTGAGGATGAAGTCAACCTACTCCCGTACATTCTGCTGCCAATCGCGGGACCTGAGGAGTATTCCGATGAAGAGACGGCGGCGATGCTACCCGATTTACAATTACTGCCACCGGATAAGAAGAGAGATCCCGACCACACGATTATCACAACGCATCTCGAAACGCTGCTGCTGCTGACCACCACTCGAGAAGGGAGGGATAAGATGAGGGCAGTAAACGTCTACCCAATAATCCGAGAGTGCCATCTCCACGTGGATAATGAAGATGTCCGGGAAGGCTGTGATAGGTTGGTACAAGTTTTGATGCGGCCTGAAGAAGGCGAGGGAGATGCTGAAGCAGAGGCAATGGCGAAAGCCCGGGCCCAAGTCATGGGAGAAACGCAGCAGCAAGAGGATGATGATGATGAAAAGGTAGTTGAGGTGTTCTGAGACCGTATGAAGTTCTTTAACTTCGATAACTCTTCCTGTGAACAGTTTCATCTCTGTTTTTATTAGCTCTTTCGAGTTTCATTTGCTCATCTATTGAGGGGTTTTCTTGGCTGTGGATCTGTTAAGTTTTTGTATTCATCTGATGCATAAATACACCACAGGAGCGAGGTAGGTAGAGTGACGTATTATCACCAACCACGACGATTTAAGCCAGACAGGTTCCGTTCCCTTAACTAGACTGTTAGGAGGTTTGTTCATATGAGTGTACCATACTCCACGCTAGCTGCCATACTTCCACCTAAAGCCGAAGCTAGACTAGCGATACAAGAGACATGCGCACCTGAACAAGAACTCAACGTGAGGATACGCAAACAGAGAATAATTACAGATATGATTGCATCGTCCAAGTAATACATAGTGACGGCGCAGAGTACCTAAACTACCTTTTTCCGCCTTCGCAGGTCAATTATAAAATGCTTCAGGGCGAGGAATCTGTCTTACTGCTTCCTTTCCACTTACAATCGTTCTTGCTTAGATGTGAACAGAGATTCATTCCTCAGTTGGATGAGAAATGCGCCCGGTGCACTCCAGCGTGATGCATTCCGAAAAGAAGAGAACCCAAAGCACAGGCGTATCAGGACATCGCTCCTGTTGTCAACAGTCAGGAGCCAGACCATTGGGGAAGCTTCAATGTAGGCCAATCAGTCCGGCGGGTCGATGGTGTATTGTTAGACGAGTATCCCGAGGCTGTAAGGAGACTTAAGAATGGATCGAAAAGTGAAGCTTAAGAACTTAATATTAGAGTGCTAAAGTTGATGTCTCAATTATTGATAATTATGTACCTAATCTAACGCAAATTAGAGAAAAAAATTATCTGGGGGTTTGGTAACATAGTGACATCAGAAGAGACGACAATAGAGGTGACTGACAGACGCTGACTGTGAAAGCAAGTCTGACAGAACTGCCGCTGGCGGCAAAGAGTCAACACTTGATTTGATCGTTCGGCCGTGGCTGTAGAACACCTTGGAGATCCATCTCACCCATAGCCCCTCCCCACTTCCTTTTTTTCTTTTCTCTCTTTCCTTTTTTTAAAACGAAACGGCTAGATCGCTTTCTTGTTCCTGTAATCCGATACTTTCATTTCAGGGCATTAAGAGACGCTTGCTTCGTGAAAAGGAAGTGTACCCAGAAGCTGAATATCTGGTGTAGAGAACTCACTCTCCGGATAGTTAGTCTTCCCAATGCTTCTATCCTCATAGTTGGAGTAGTTATTGTAGAAGTCATTGGGCTCGGGAACAAAAGGCGTGGAGCTCGAAGGAGGGATTGGACGTCTTAGATGATGTAATTGCTGTTGGTCAACAACTAGGCCACGCCGACGGGGAACGATACCTGCAGCCCGGTTGTTTGCTTCGGGATGGGTTGCACTAGGCATAGTCGCAGGTGTTCCAGAAGATACTGGAATGAAAGTTGAAACGGGCTCGGGATTACCAGACAACAGGGTGCTGTCGCTATCCCGATTACTAGCTAAACTCGCTTCGTTATCTGGAGAGAAATCGGCCATGCCGGGTGTTTTCACTGCTGTCAGTTCGGATTCGACATTCTCATTAAACGGTCTCGAACAATGGTTGTTGATTGAGAAATTACGGATGTGACGGGCAATGTCGTCGGTGTCCTTAGGAGCCATCTTATTTCTGTCGATATTTTTGAAGTCTTGACCAACAACGGGATTCAGGTCGCTCTTCATGGCAGCCGAAGCAGTCGGGTCTGCAGGTACATAACCCGCAGTTTCAGTGCTCCCGTTATTGGGCTCTGACCTGTTCAGGATACGACGCATAGCGTTCGCCACATTAGTAACCTGTTGTTTATATGACTCCTGCTTCTGCATCGCTTGAGATTTTGGAGGACGGATAAGAGGATTGACTTGATAAGCACGCTTCTCTTCAATTGGCGGGTGTTGAATGGTATTTCGAACAGACGCTCGTGCGAAGCGCGAAGACCTCGGGTCTCGATGACCAGGAATGCAACGGTCAATACCAAACTCGTGAGTGCCACTTTGCTCGTTAGAACCAACATGTGGAACCTGAGCACCAACGCCTTCAACTCGGTCAGGGGTATTTAGAGGTCCTGAAGTCAGGCTACTGTGTGAGCCAGCTCGTGAGGGAGATCCGCCACTGGCACTGTCACTTGTTTCATTAACTCCCTCGCTCGACACTGGTCGCTGCAATTCGCCACGGAGTGGCCCTTCATTCGAGGCAGTATGGTTTTGCTTGGGGATATCAGTTTGAACAGATTGCTGATTCATGCCAGCTTCTTTGGCTCTAGCGGATTGCTGGGACAAGGGAATCAATATACTTTCTGCTGGGTGGACCCCTTTCCGATAAGTCTGATCTGATCTCGAAACGTTGGAGGGCCCGACCGGCGCCTGAGTAGTAATGCCTTCCTTTGCCTCAGCGGATGGCTGCCTTGCAGAAATCGAGGACCGCCGGTTTCCATCGCGATGTGGCGGCGACCTCGCATGAGCATGTGTTGATCTCTCGTTATCATGACGGGAAACCTGCAGATTCAACCGATCCTCTGCTTCTGCGAAGAAATCTTCACCTATCTCGCCCTCATCGGTGCGCCACTGCCAACCAGCTCCGGGTATTTCTTGAATGCGGTTGATGATGGTATGGGCACGACGAAACTCGTCCCTGATTGCCAAAAGCCCGTTGTAAGGAACGGTCCTCGCCACATTGTGATCAATTTCGAAAGGATCTTCAATAGCCACCAGGAATCTGTGTCGATTTCCTTTTTCGTCAAGTTTGGCTCCAGTCCAACCCTTTTCTGCTTTTGAGAGAATACCGCCCCGTGTGCGGATCGAGATGACGTCCCTAGCCCAGTTGAAACCGCCGTGAGGTACGTTCCGTCCCTGGCCTCCATAATAGGCAAAAAAACCGCGGAGAAGCTCGCCAACTGACTGGCGATTGCCAAACACTGGATTAAGCTTGGCTCTTGCCTTGATCTCAGCCTCATCGTTGAAAAATCTGACATCATAACCGTCAACAGTGGTGACTTCTTTGTGTCCAGGAGGAGGAGGTCGGTAGTTGATCTGCAGATTCGGAATAAGTGGTGGGTTGACGATATTTATAAGATAGTGGATCACCATGAGAATGTATGCGTAGGAACACATAGTCCCATGGTAGGGACTATTGATCTTTCGTGCCTTGGCCCATTTCTTCACAAAAACACCCACTTTGCGAACACGCTCATCGCAGAGCGCATAACAACGGAGCAGTTCGGTATTGTAAATCGCAAGACGGCCAGAGAAGCTGATGTCGCATTGAATCCCGACACCTGACTTGGGAAACTCAAGACTGCCATCATGCTGCCGAGTACTGCGATCACCACCAGAAGAATCTCGAGAGCGACGCTCTGCTTTTGATGGAGCCTGATCGCTATCAGGGTCTGCTCGCGCTTGCCTAGCCTCCCAGGCTCTGCGCTCCGCCCTGAGGGTTTCCAGAAGCTCTTCAGACGGCTTTTCGCAGAGCTTAATGATCGGGACCCGGGCATTTTCTATCAAACGAGCACCGAAACCGGCATCCAGAAATGCCTTCTCAAGAATGCGGGGGCATTCATCTTCTAGCTCCTTTGGAAAGCTCGAAGCACGAGTGGTCATGGCCAAATCAAGGTCCGCACCAGGGAGACCAAAGCCGTTGCGCAAACTGCCGAAGCATTTAAAGTCAATGCAGTTTGGACCCGCAGAGAGACCACGGCTTCTCGCGCAAGACATGATAGCTTCCTGTGCTATTTCGGCAAGCCGTGCCCTCAGAGCCTCTTTGGATTGAAGCTCGGGCGTGAGGGACTCGAGAGTTGGAATGCCGATGGCCAAAGAGTCCATATAGTTGATCTGCAACTGGACCCTTCGCTTGGGATCCGACTGCTGGTCTCCAAAACGGGTTCTCGGGGCATAGGCATAAGAATATCCTGGGCCAGCAGGAGTGGTCGACGGGCCCTGGATAGCCCGGGGGTGAATTGGGGAAATGGTTTGCGGAGTGATGAATCCACCTCGGCCATGTTCCTGGGCGTGCGGCCGTGGCTGTGTAACGCTAGTCCCAACGATTCCAGGCGGGGTCGGCGTCTGATTAGAGCTATTATTGAACGCCTGAGAAAGGTGAGCGGGCTCGAACTGACGGTCCAGAACGCCTTGGTGTAGATCTGCGCGAGAAAAGGGGAGTTCCGAACAGACTGGGGAACTCACGGGACCGACTGGCCCGCCGAAGGTCATACTCGCGGGCGGATACTCTAACCGCTGCTGAGCCTGCAGCTGTGCGCTGGCACGAAGCAACATCTGATGAAGATGTGGGGGGAAGTTGCCATAGCTTTGAGTGGAAGAGCTGTTGCCATTGGCGGATTCACCATACGTTGGTCCATCGACAGTTTGGTTGGAGGCTATGGGAGGAGCAGGAGCAATCCAAGTTATCCACCCTTCAGACGGCTCGGTGGCCTGGGGGAAATCACTGCCAAGTCGAGCATGTTGCTCCATGGCTAAGTCGTACACAGGAGATAGGGTCGAGTCTAAAATGTGGGTGAAAAAAAGCAAAATAAAGAGGAGATACAGACAAAGCAGAAGCCCTGGGATCTCAATCTCAAATAATGGGAGGTGAAGGCATGAGAGTGTGAGTCAGGTCAAAGACAGATGGTCAGCCAGGTGGATGTGAAGGTAGCAAGAGAGAAGCAGAAGAAGAACAGATTGCGTGAGAGGAAGACAGTGAAAGAAAGTGGACAGCTGATGACAGAGAGATGCGATAGCCACGGCACATGTTTGTGGGCAGCAAGAACACGGACAGAGCCAGAGGAGGCTGCAAGGGGCATTCTCCGCAACACTGAGTGAATGCGCTCTGTGGCAGCGCCGGTCAGCCTGTGGGAGAGGTTAGCCTGGCGGGAGGTGCCGGCGATCTGGGGATAGAGCAGGCAATGCAGCAGAGAGAGCCCGTCTGGGAATATATGAAGCCATTCACCAAGCATCAAGCGCGGGACGGAGAGACTACGCCGTTTGTGGAAGGCTTGCCGCTCGCTTGCTCCGCCTATCTCGTCTATCGGCCGCGGAGCGTCAAGAGTGATTAGATAAGCTGTGGCAGCCGCGCCTTTTGGCATCCCGCATCATCACGTCTCTCATGGCCGCGGCGAGACGTACAGTACAAAGAACAACACGCTCAAGCTTCCTCGTCCCACACTTGGTCATCGATCGCTGGTGTTGCTGGGCCGGTGTACCCGGTCACCCTATCTATCATTGCATTCTTCAAATGCTTCCTTGTTGTCGATCCCCTTGAACCTACACCATCTAGTGAGCATCTTGCCTTCGTCCTCGGAGCCCTCAGGCGCATCCAATATCCTTCGCGGCGAGCCTTCGATGCGCGTGGCTGTATACTCCCATTAACCGGCGGACCATCATCATCTCTCTTTTCCTAGCACTTTTACCCCTGGCCTAAGACCATGGCGACGCCCCCTAACCCATCTGCTGTTCAAACCCCTGCAGGCCCGAACGGGCCTCCGGTGATGAGGATCCGCCGTCCAAGGCCAGCAGATCCCCTGGTGCGTCCGAAGAAGAAGCCCGTGCCACGACCTCCAGATACTGCGCCGTCCGGGCCAGCGACAAATGGAACGGCACCTACTAAGCCCGTGCCATCCGCGCAGCCCGTCTTAGATACGCAGCAGGGATCGCAGCTGGGCAAAGCAAGGCCTGCTCCTGTAGGAGAGGACATGACTGTGAATGGGTTCAGTGGTCCCCTCCTTTCCGAGACCTACGTCGACTATCCACTAGTGACAACGAAACGAGCGTTGCGGGAAGGATTGAAATTTCACGTTGCCAGATTTGCCTCCAAGAAGATTATAGATCCGCGTGATGAGTCACAATTCACTCGACCTGTCCGGCTCCAGCGTCGTGATCCTCGGGCGAAACCAGATGGTGACAAGGGCGAAAGCGCCAAGAGGGCCGCAGCGGATGGTGGCAACGGGTTAGACGATGCTGAGCGTGAAGAGATAGAGGCAAGGAAGGCTGCTCGCGAGAAGGAACGTGAACAGAATCTTGCCCAGATAGCCCCCTCCATTACAACGACCCAGCGGCGAACAAACGTGCCCAAGCAGAAAACCCAGCACGTTGCTAAAGCAGACATGACTCCAGAGGAGATTGCCAAAGCACGGATCAAATATGAGGAAGCTTTGCCTTGGCACCTGGAAGACTTTGACAATAAGAATACGTGGGTTGGGAACTATGAAGCTGCTCTGTCAGAGACCTATGCGATGTTTGTGCTTGAAGACACCGGCAAAATGAGGATGATTCCCATCGACAAGTGGTACAGATTCAACGCAAAGAACCAGTTTAAGGCTCTGACGATTGAAGAGGCGGAGAAATTCATGGCGAAAAAGATCAAGGACCCAAGGTGGTTTATGGAGAAGCAACAGGAACTGGCCCAGAAGAAAGAATTGGAAGAATACGCCAAGCAGCGGAAGGTATATCGGGGCAAGCAGGGCACTCCAGCCGCAGGTGAAAGCTTGGAAGCCGAGGAGTTGGACTTTGAGGAAGACCGGTTCGCCGACGACGAGGAACACGACGGTCTTTTTGACGAAGATGAGGAGGCAAAGGAGACCGAGAAAAGAATCAAGCAAGACCAATTGAAAGCGAACGTCTTCAATCTTAAAGATGAGAGAGACTATGAGGAAGAGGAGCTGAGGGAAAAGAGAGAAAAAGAGGCTCGAAGGATCTTGGGCAGGCGAGTGCGAAAAGCACTCAAACGGCGGGAGAAGAATTACGATTATAGCAGTGATTCCGATGTCAACCCGTACTCGGATGACGAGGTATGCTTTACTGTTAACCTCTGCTCGCCCTCTTCATTGCTAACCACACATTTCTGCAGAGTTCCGATGACACAGAAGAGGAACGGCTTAGGGAAGAGGAGCGAAGAGCCGAAGAAGAGAGACTGAGAAAAGAGAAAGGCAAAGAGTCCGATAAGAACTCGGGGACATCTACAAAAGGCAGCAATACGCCCTCCGGTCGCCCAAAACATACGGATCCGCTAAAGAAAACTACCGGCCCTCCTCGGAAACGGCCTGGTTCTCCGAATCTCTCAGATGCGAGTGGGACTGATACCTCTCGGAAGAAGGCTAAGAGCCAACATGTCTCGTCTCAGCCTACTCCACAGCCGGGCTCACGGCCGATGTCGCCAGCTCCATCGTCTTCGGTTCCGGTGAGTTCAACCCAGCAGCAGTGGTGCCGACCAGCAGAACATTTTGCTGACCTTTTGCAGGTTGGTACGAAACGTGTGCGGAACGTAGGCGCAGGTTCTGGTAGCGACGTTGAAGGTGGTGCTGCGTCAGGGGGAGAGATGAGTGAGAGTGGCAAGAGCAAGAAGTTGAAACTCAATCCACCAGCGGCCTCCTCGCAGAATGGAACCCCGCAAGGATCAAGGACAGGCAGCCCTGCGCCTTTGGCCAGTAAAGGGGTTACTGGAAGTCGCGCGAGCAGTCCAGAAGGCGGTACCGCCGTGAAAGGTAAGTTTCATCTGGTATTACAACTATGAATTAGCAGCGGTCTTCCTATAAAAGAATATATGCGTCCTGCTCCAAGAAGTCTGGTATACTGATCAATCCTGGATTCCTTAGGCCAACAAACTCGAGTCTCAACTCCTGCGCCGGCGGGCCAGCCAAGCAACTTCCCCACCCCAGCGGAGATCCACGCTGCCATCCCTCCGACCGGTATTCTCAGCAGCGACTTACTCAAGATCTTCCGTCCCCGCATCGGCGAGTCAAAGGAAAACCATCGCAGATTCATCGCAATTGTCAAGGACGTTGGTGTTTACGGAAAGGAAGACCGCTTACTGCGGCCCGGCATTTTGAAGGAAAGCAGTCAGTGAAGGCTGGTATCCTTCAGGAACACAGCAACTTACAGACTCCTGCTTCCAGTGCTGGTTCCGGTGCTTAATTACCCGTGCATTCAAGTTCTCTATTTTCCACCTTTTTTGTGGGAGTATCAATTGCGGCAAAGAAACATGCAGAGCATAATATCTGTCATCTGGATGAGCTTTGGGCGTTGTAGGTTTAGAATATGTGAATAGCAAGATATTCATAATAATGCGCGCCTTACAATTTTTACATGAATATGAATCATCAACCTGTCCTTTCCGAGACCTACTGGAATAAGTACGTACAACCCTTAAAACAGTATGATAATATGAACAAGTTGAAAAAGTCAGGGAACAATGCCAGACATCCGACCTATATGAAATGCAAAGGACTGTCGAATATGGTGATCTCAGGATACTGAAAGACCTCCTGCATATATCCGCTGCGTGGCAGTAGATGCCTGAATCCAGGCTCATGATCTGAAGAATCATATAAGAGCACAGAGCAACCGAGATGCTACTCCCTTACAAAGCGAGTGGTTATGTTTTCCCTTTATACGGCGTGATCGCGTGATCACGGATATACCAAGGCTTCTCACCGGGTTATACGGGAATGCAAGTGAGCCTAGGTCGCTCTATTCCATGACCTCACTAAATACCATGTTAACTTTACTGTTTTATTTTTATGTAATTCACCAATTGGAGGCTCGACCAATTGTTGTACGCTGGAAAAACCTACATCAATAGTGCCGGGGAGGGGCCAAGTTTGGAAGTTGAGGCAGCAGGTCTTGGAGTCAGCAGTTGATTGATCGACCCGCTAAGATGACGGTGGAACCACCTCAATCCGCCAATCAATCATATTGTATCACCGTGCTAAGACGACAATAGGATCAGATACGTAGGTATGTAATTCTAACCGTGCAAAACATCATCTCATTGCGATTGATATCCATGCAGAAAGCTAACATAAGGGGCATTATACTGAGAGATAAATACTCATCGATGGAAAAAGCATTACAAGAAAAAGATGCCGGCGTCTAATTCAATTTTAAGCAGCAGTTGTACCGGTCTCACGTGCCGTACTCTCATTTCCATCCTCATACTTGTCCCAATTCGCCAGCACATTTGCAATCCGCGGCGAGTTCGTCAACCTGTAAACCTCCTCAAAGTACTCCTTTGTCAGCTCAAACGGTTTTGCAGTGACGTTAGGAATATATTTCCCAATAAGCTTGGCAGGGTCGATAGTGGTCTTGTTGATCTTCTTGAGCAGGAAAGACCGGAAGGGCTTGACACCGGAGCGGAGGAACGTGCTGTGGAAAGGCACATCGATTCCCTTGAGAGGGATGGTTGCAAAACCACGCTCCAACGTGAGAGGCTTAGGCTTTGCCTCTGTCTGTTTGGCGCATTCATGGATGATGTTCACGAGATGGGCTTTGACATCGTCAAGAGACATCTTCTGCATGAGAGCTTGGATGTCGATGTTCTGAGCCCTAAGCACGTTGAGGAGATTCGTCAAGCAGTCAAGCGCGCGTAGCTGCGGCAAACGTTAGAGAAGCTGGACAATCATGCAAGGTAGGAGGGGGAATACTCACATCACCAGCAGCAACATACTGCATGTTCGCAACGTTATAGTTGACAATCTCCAAGAGCCAGCCTGTTTGTTCGGAGATATTCGCAACAACGTATTGTAGGGCCTGCTCAGTGAACGTCTTTGAAATGCGGCTGGGGTTGACAGCGCACATCCCGTAGTTCGAGCGACCTTGCTCGTCTCGCTCCACCGCAACCTGCATTGTCAAGCCACGATAGAACACAACAGACACCAAGCTCTCGATTGGCATGACATCCGCAAGGGCAGCCAAAGCAGAATACTCGCCGAGCGAGTGTCCTGCGAAGCTGCTGTCCCTCTGAACAAGGCCCTTTGAGCGCATGTCCTCGAAGCTTGCCTTCTCCATCAGTGTCAGTGCAGGCTGTGTGAATTGAGTGGCGGACAGAAGACCGGTAGGCGACCGGTAGGTATAGGACGTAGTGTTCTCGTCAATCTCCTTGAAAATCTTCTCGGTCTTGATTGTGCCATCCGCATTGACTGTCTCAAAGGTCATCGACATATAGTTTTGACGGATGGCCTTGCCACGGGGACCACCAAAGTGGACGGTCAGCTCCTTGGGGTTGTTCTTCACGATGTCAATGATAGAGAAACCGTAGTTCTCCAGGAAGTGTCGATCCGCCCGATCCCAGACCTCTTTAGCGACGGGACTGCTGGCATAAAGGTCCATACCCATACCCTGTTCCTGCGAACCCTGCCCGGTAAACACATACGCCGTTACGGGCTGTTCGACCTCTGCCTCGCCAAGAAGGACCTTGTCTTCGGTTTCTTTGTTGCTGGCCTCGACCTTGATGATCTTCCGGCCGGCAACCATGCCAACGTGTTGCAGCTTGACCGCAATGTCATCATTTGGAAGTACCATTCCGACGAGGGAAGCATGGAAGCTGCGAACGCGACCAATGTTGTTCTCAGCAGCCCATGTCTCCACTAAGCTTCGGACAGCGGCGCTGGTGTACATGCCGTGAGTTATTGTACCAGGAAGATTAGCGTAGCTCGAGAACACGCGAGAGACGTGGATCGGGTTGTAATCTCCAGACACCCGGGCATAGGTCTCATTTGAGGCAGGCGCCCGCAAGACGAGAGGAGTCTTGCCGCTGAGTGGGATGGGTTTCTCGAAATGAACTGGCTGCTCGATGGCAGAGCCATTCCTCTGAAGATAGTCGATCACAGGGTTTCCGTGGGAAGTTCCGGCCTCATAGTCGACAGATGCAACCTGGATGATCTCCTTAGTGGGCAACTCGAGGAGAACTTGGCCGATAGTCTGAACGCTGCTATAGACGGACTTGTTCTTGAACCGGACAAGGCTTTGGAGACGGAACGTAAGCGTTTGGCCCAGGAGCTCCACGTCAGGATCATCCATGTGGAACCATTCCTTGGAGCGCAGGACTGCAACATCCTTCGTGGTGGCGAGGTGGACCTGCATGGGCACCTCCTCTTTGCGTTGGAACGTGTTCTCAAAATCGGTATAGACTCCCCTGTAAAGAAACTGGCTGGTAACATGCATAATTGGCTTGCCATCCCTTTTGATGGTGCCGCGGACCTCAACCATCTTTCCGGAATCCTGGTTGATGACAGCGTTAATCTGAGCTGTTGAATCCACAACGTCGCCAACCTTGAGAGGTTCCGCTCCTGGCACCATCCTGAACTCGTTGGACAGATGGACGAGCTTCAACAGGTCACCGTCAATGGCTCTAGGAAAGATCGGCTTAATAATGGCTTTCCATCCAACAACAATTGCGAAATCCATCGGAGCAAAGACTTCCTTCCCTGGGCGATCCACGAAGGCTTCGCAGGTATTACCAACCGCATGAACGAAGTCTGCGACGGCCCGAGACGTAACCGTCTCGCGCCCACCGTCGAAGATCGCCGTTGTTGGTGTATCGAAGGGAACATCCTTCTCACCAAACCAGATGCGGTAATAAAATTCCTTGATGCGGTCGTTGCGTCCCTCCATGACTTCCCTGATAGGGGCGTACCCAGTCTCGGGATGGTAGGTGAACAAGAAGGAGAGAGGTACGACACCACCTTCGGCCGTCCTTTCTTCGAACAAGGTCAAGGTTATTTCGTTCTTGCCAGTCATTTTCACCTCGACCGTCTTTACGAGCTTGCCAGACGAACATGGTTCTTTTACATTGATTACCGTCTTCGAGGGTTCGTTAGGGTAGGCGATCTCGACGTACATACCGCGGGTCGGCGCAACGATACGTTTCATTGGATTAGTCTGGAAGCGCTGCCCCTGAACGAAAACCTCGGCGGTGAACAGGGCATGTCTCCAGGAATACGACTTGCCAGCAAGAAGGTGTAACCAGCGCTCAAGATCCGGCAGACTTGCCGAAGGGGACGATGAAAGTCGGTATGAGATCTTGTTGGTATCTTCGGAGACAGTGAGTCCGTCGATGTCGGGCTCATCTTCAGACTCGCTGAGCAGCCGACCACCGAAGTACTCAACAACTGGAACGTTGGCGTCATCCCCACCATAGACGTCCCTGATCAGGTTTTTGATGTGGTCATTGTGGATACCGTCCAAGATCTCCTTGATTGGCTGATCGATTGTGGTCGTGTATTTGGCAGCAACTGGACCCTGGAGGATACAAGTCCTACCGACATCCTGGCCTACAACAGCTTCCAGGTCCTCAGATTGCCAGAGAGAATCCTTCTTGAACCAGAACTCAAAGTTCTCGTCAAGAGCAGGAACAAAGGGAACGGGTTTCTGTCCACGTCGCTGGCAAAGCAGAAGGAAGTGTTGTACATCCTGCGCATTGATCAACTGAGTAGCCGCTTCGGGGTATGCCGACAGGATCTTGTCTACCGTTGGGTACGGGTTATCAAGCTCCGAATAGTTCTGCAGCAGCGAAGGTTGACCCTCAGCAGAGGTGAAGCGTTCTTCGACACGGCGAATGAAGTCGCCCGTCAGCCGCTTCAGGGAGTCGTCGATCCACCGAGACTCGTGCTTGACGTACATGAGCTCTACCATGCGGTGAACCACTTCGGCGTAGGTCATGTCTTCAAGATCAACGGCCTCTCCAGCAGAGTTCCGGCCGAACCAAACTTTCTGAAAATCATCGTTCAGCTTCTTGATGATATAGTCTCGGTTCTTTTTGAGTTCTGGAACGCGCTTGGCCCTGTCGAGGCTGAAGATCTTTTGATCCATTTCGTGCCAGAACAAAACACCTCTCGTGGCAAGTTTGTGAATTGGCTCGCCCATCTCAGAAAGGACGGTTATGACACCACCGGCTGGGCCCTTATATGTGTTCTCCCACTGATCATCGTCCACGCCGGGGGCATCAGCGATGGCTTGCTTCGCCTTCTTGGACGTGTGCGCCTCCTTGGCCGTCATCATACGGCTGCCAAACATGCATCCATCGAAGGGCATAGGGGGGTAGCCGAAACGAGAGGACCAGGTACCCGTTAGGTATGGGTAGGTGTCTTCGGAGCCGCCAAAGCCACTGCCGGCAATCAGAACGATATTATCACACTTGCGAATGCGGCTGTACATCTGCAGGATCGGCTGGTGGAAGTCTTCGAAGGAGTGGTGGCCACCGCCACGACCACCGGTCCATTGAAGCATGATGGGGAATGTCGGGTTCGCCTTGGCGATGTTGATAACTTGCTGGATAGCATCTACAGATCCAGGCTTAAAGGAGATGTGCTTGATGCCAAGCGTCCGAATGTATTCATTTGCGACTTCAAGAGACGGCACACCCGCACCAATGGTCAGACCTTCAATTGGGACACCGTCCGCTCTGAGCTTTCCGATCAGAGGGATCTGCCATGCCATAGCCCGAGGGTTGACATAGATCAAGTTCACAGTTATACCGCGGCCTGGAGTAATGGCCTTCTCGATCTTGTGGAGGGCTTCGGTCATCGATTGCGCATTGTAGTAACCACCGCCGGCTAGTTCAATATGGTAACCCGCGTTCATTGTAGCGGCGACGAAATCCCATGGCACTGTCGTTGGGGTCATTCCGGCAACCATAACTGGCGGAACACCAAGTAGTCTGCTCATCTTGGTGTCGACGAAGGTTTGCCCGACAGACGTCTTTACCAATCGCGGGCCATGCTCTTTAACCCAGTCGACTGCATATTTCACGGCGTGCTCGTCACGGTCGAAGAGCTCGGGCTTGTAGCCAACCTCAGCATTCGTGCCATCCATGGCACCCGCTAGGATGACTCGGACACCAGTCCCGTCCTTGTTACGGTTCGTCAGTACCCCGAGACCAGAGACCCCGCCGGGGCCAAAATCAATAATGTGGGTGGCTCCTGGGAAGACCGTCGCTTTCTCCCAATTGACCGGGTCCTGTGTGACCATACGGACCAACGCTGGGACGATGTTCTCATCGCCCAACTTTCTCATATCCTCACCAGTATTTGTGTCGTAGAGCGGAATTGCCAACGAGTTGGCGGTGAGCTTTATGTCTTTCAGATCCTCCAGGATGTGATCGTAAGCCGCCGACAAGTACTGGCTATGGAACGGAGCAGTAATAGGGAGGAAACGGTTGACAAAGCGGACCTTGCGTTGCGTGAAAGGCACACGGGTCTGGTCCAATCCGGTCGGGGCCTTGACCTTGCGCAGCCGGAGATTAAGACCATATAGGGACATTGGAGGCCCCGTGACGACAAAGTTACGGGCGCTGTTGACCAGGGAAATTGCAATGTGCCTGTCAGCTGGGAGATGCTGATTCGTGGCATCAATGTGTTCCTGAACAGCTGCTCTCGGGAGGTCTCGTATAGAGAGCATAGGGGTTGGGGTGCCCTCTCCGTTCTCTATGGAGTCCTGAAGCGTTGACGGCGCAAGAGATGTGCGGGGATAGGCCTGTTGACTGCGCAGACCGATCCAAAACAGCATAGTCAACGCATCCTTTGCTGCTTTCCCGAAGGATTCCCAGGTAGTGGCAGTTGCGATGGCTGCTGCGGTGACGATACCCTGGGAATGACCTGTGGTGCCGCTGAACCTTTCGAGAATCTCACCAGGCTGTCTTCCCATGACTTTGCAAGTGACCGTGTAGTGGGCCAACTGAACAAGACCAATGAGAGGTAGACTGACCGGAGCAGACACCAAATAGTCGGTGTCAGGCTGCGAGCTGCGATCGTGAAGCCATCGGAGTATGTCAAGGCCCTTAGAATAGGATTTGATGGCTTCCGGTTCGCGGGACAGAGATTGCAGCAATTCCGCCGACGAAGAAATTAGATCTTCCACAAAGGATGGGTATGTGGTGTAGATCTCTCTCAGCTCCTCAAAGTACTCTTCAATGTTGCCTTGGCCACCGAAGACCGTATACACTCTGACCTTCTCTTCTGCAGCCGCGCGGAGGAGTGCGGAATCATACGGCTTGGTTGGACGACCCGCCGCTGCGCGACCAGCATAGTATGCCTCCACAACCAACAGCTTCTTGGCCGTGATACCGGGAAGGCTTGCAGCGACCGCGTGGACGTCATTGCCTCGCATGAACGCCCGCTCGAACTCGTTCAGGGCCAGTTTCAGGACCTCAACGTACAATCCCTGGGCATCATCCTCGCCCTCCTCCACCATGTGGGCAACATGACCAATGTATCGTGCAACGAGCTCCGCTACCGATGAAGGCTCGTCATCCTGCGCAAGCTCATCTGTCGGCTGCGGTAATGAAGCAATAAAGGTCTCCTTGAGCTGGGAGGCGTGAAAATGGAGGGATGTAGGGACGAGGAAAGAAAACTCGAGAGATCCATGGCTCAGGATCAGGGGACGCAGCGACTGCGAGGAGCGCGGGGTATTAATGCCCGTCTGAGGGGCCGTTGATGTTCCGTACATCTCTCCGTGGAGGAATACCTATTAGAGGGGAACAAAAAAGAAAGGTGGGTGAATTGAAGGGCCTGTAAAATGAAAAACGGCAGTTAGCACATTGAACTAGTGGACGACCAAATTGTTTTCCCCAGTGAAATGAATGACTTGATGGCTGAATGCAGATTGATATCGAGGCAGAAAAAGGCACAATTGGCATACCAGATCAGAAAGCCCTTCAGCAGTCCTCGACAAGGCGAGGTTGCGAGCGACGCGGAGTTGCACTCCAGCAAAAAAAAGGTGAGGGGAGAGGTCACCAGGTGTTTGTTGAACACGGACAGAAGAATTGAAGACACGTGGAAGGGTAACTAAGACCGTTCACCACATAAGCGAATTCCTTGCAGGCCGCAGGCTAGGGTGCAGCGCCGTTTGTCCGGACGAGAGGAGGCAGAATCCAAAGGATGGTGGAATTATCACCAACAGCAGCGGCGGCGAGAGCCCCTCTGGGGCGGGGCCAGCAAAATAATCCTAACTTTGTGAGCTGGTTGAATAAAGAACATCTCCGATTGGGCATAGCGCGGGGCCGCGGCTCCCCAAAACTCCAAACGGTTGGGCTGGGCCGCGCTGCCCCAGGGCCCGGCGTGACAGTACGTGACAGCACGGCCTGCCCTGATCGGGTACATCTCCCAGCGCCCTCGACGTGTCAAGGCTCCGGCGGGGGCCTCAGCGGACAGCGGAGAGATCCAGAGGGGGAGGGGGAGGGACGCTCACAACGGTTGCTTCTACACCCCAAGCCAGCTGGCTCGGCCAGAGATCATCCCTCATGCAGCATCTCTCCACCGACTGGACGTGTACCGAGCAGGCAGAGGCTCGCGCTGGACGGTCACAGTATTACCGCCGCCATCCGCTTCCCACAGTCTCAACCCTGCACCGCAGCAGGGTTCCCGCTCCACCGCCGCAGGCTCAGTTGTCAACCACCGCCGGGCCTGCCCCAACAGCCCACGGCTTGCTCGCCCAGCACCCAGGCGCCCTCGCTCTCTTCCTCCCGCCTCGCCCCTCCACCAATCTCGTCCTCCATCGTCCTGCCTGTAGGTGCGCGGGCTGTGGTCCCAGCATTCTCGCTCGGTCCTCTTAAGTCCACGCCATGGTCCTCGAGTAAATACAAGTCTGGTCCACTTTACCCGAGATCGACTTTTTTTCTTTTTGGTTCACCACCTTTTCGGGCTTCTGTCCAGGCCCGACTTGCAGTCCCTCCGCTACTGACAAGGCGACAGCGCCCTTCCTCTCCGCTTGTTGTCCTCTTACGAAGGAGGTCACCCTCGTGCGCATTGGGGACGATTCTCCTGGGGACAACTGTTCACCTACCCATTGTGTCTTTCTTGATACCCTTCCGTCTCCTACACAATGCGCCCCGAAGTTGAGCAGGAGCTCGCCCACACCTTGCTGGTCGAGCTTCTGGCATACCAATTCGCCTCTCCAGTTAGATGGATTGAGACCCAAGATGTCATCCTTGGGGAGAAGAGGACAGAGCGGATTGTGGAGATTGGCCCGGCCGATACCCTGAGTGGCATGGCAAGACGGACACTGGCGTCCAAGTATGAGGCTTACGATGCTGCCACCTCAGTCCAACGACAGATTCTCTGCTATAGCAAGGATGCGAAGGAAATCTACTACGACGTCGACCCCATTGAGGAGGAACCGGAGCCCGCTGCTGGCCCGGCCAGTGACACTCCTGCTCCGGCGGCCCCCGCTGCCGCCGCCGCCCCTGTTCCTGTTGCTGCGCCTGCGCCGAGCTCAGGACCGGCTCCTCCAGTTGAGGATGCTCCCGTCACGGCGGTCGATGTCTTGAGAGCATTGGTCGCGCAGAAATTGAAGAAGAGCCTGTCGGATATCCCCTTGAACAAAGCCATCAAGGATCTTGTCGGAGGCAAGTCTTCCCGCCCCAGTGCTTGATACTGACAGTAGCAACTCACACAATGCTGGAATAGGCAAATCCACCTTGCAGAATGAAATTCTTGGAGATCTGGGAAAAGAATTCGGTTCGACGCCTGAGAAACCGGAGGATACCCCTCTTGACGAACTGGGTGCCTCCTTGCAGGCGACGTTCAATGGCCAGTTGGGCAAGCAGTCGTCTTCCCTGGTGGCTCGCTTGGTGTCATCAAAGATGCCTGGTGGATTTAATATCACCGCCGTTAGGAAGTACCTCGAGACTAGGTGGGGATTGGGTCCCGGAAGGCAAGATGGTGTCCTCTTGCTCGCCCTCACGATGGAGCCCGCTTCTCGTCTTGCTGCTGAAGCCGACGCCAAAGCATACCTTGACGATGTAGCGAACAAGTATGCCGCCCATGCTGGAATCAGCCTTTCTTCTCCAGCATCGGGTGGTGACGGCGGCGCCGGGGCGGGTGGCATGCTGGTGGATCCAGCTGCACTTGATGCATTGACAAAGGACCAGCGAGCACTGTTTAAACAACAGCTTGAGATCATCGCACGGTATCTCAGGATGGACCTCCGAGCTGGCGACAAGGCTTTCATCACCTCCCAGGAGACCCAGAAGGCGCTGCAGGCGCAATTGGACCTCTGGCAGACAGAACACGGTGATGTGTATGCTTCTGGGATCGAGCCTGCTTTTGACCCTCTCAAGGCGCGAGTGTACGATTCCTCCTGGAACTGGGCTCGCCAGGATGCCTTGAGCATGTACTACGACATCATCTTTGGAAGACTCAAGGTTGTGGACCGGGAAATTGTCAGCCAGTGCATCCGCATCATGAACCGTTCGAACCCTCTGCTCTTGGATTTCATGCAGTATCACATCGACAACTGCCCGACCGAGCGTGGAGAGACATACCAGCTCGCCAAAGAGCTTGGCCAGCAGCTCATCGAGAACTGCAAGGAAGTTCTTGGTAAGCCTCCAGTGTATAAGGATGTTGCCATCCCAACGGGGCCTCAGACCACCGTCGATGCTCGAGGAAATATCGAGTACAAAGAAGTCCCTAGGGCCAGTGTTCGCAAGCTGGAGCACTACGTCAAGCAGATGGCCGAGGGCGGCCCGATCTCCGAGTACAGCAATCGGGCGAAAGTCCAGAACGACCTGAAGAGTGTCTACAAGCTTATCCGCAGACAACACAGGCTCTCTAAGTCTTCTCAGCTTCAGATCCATGCCCTGTACAAGGACGTACTCCGCGCTCTCGCTATGAATGAAAGACAGATCATTCCACAGGAATATGGTGCCTCCAAGAGGAATGGCCGTAATGGTTCCAAGCTCAATCGCGCCGGCAAGGTAGAAACTATCCCATTCCTGCACCTCAAGAAGAAGACGGAGCATGGTTGGGAATATAATAAGAAGCTTACGGGAATATACCTTGCTGGTCTTGAGTCGGCAGCTCGATCCGGCGTCACCTTCCAGGGCAAGAATGCTCTGATGACTGGAGCTGGAGCGGGCTCCATCGGAGCTGAAGTCCTCCAGGGATTGATTAGCGGCGGTGCCAAGGTGATTGTTACAACTAGCCGATATTCGCGTGAAGTCACAGAATACTACCAGTCTATGTATGCACGCTACGGTGCCCGCGGCTCACAACTTGTTGTTGTTCCTTTTAACCAAGGAAGCAAGCGAGATGTGGAGGCTCTTGTTGAATACATTTATGACCCGAAGAAGGGTCTCGGTTGGGATCTGGACTACGTTGTTCCCTTTGCCGCTATTCCAGAAAATGGCCGCGAGATTGACAACATTGATTCAAAGTCGGAGCTTGCTCACAGAATCATGCTCACGAACCTTCTCAGGCTTCTTGGCTGCATCAAGACCCAAAAGCAGCAACGGGGCTTTGAGACTCGTCCGGCTCAGGTTATCTTGCCGCTCTCTCCCAATCACGGCACTTTCGGAAATGATGGACTGTATTCTGAGTCCAAATTGGCACTGGAAACGCTGTTCAACCGCTGGTATTCTGAGAGCTGGGGCAATTATCTCACCATTTGCGGTGCCGTAATTGGCTGGACCCGTGGTACTGGCCTGATGAGCGGCAACAACATGGTTGCTGAAGGCGTGGAGAAACTTGGTGTTCGTACCTTCTCGCAGCAGGAGATGGCTTTCAACTTGCTTGGCCTCATGGCGCCGGCTATTGTTGACCTTTGCCAGAACGAGCCCGTCTTCGCCGACCTGAATGGCGGCCTTCAGTTTATCCCCGACTTGAAAGACTTGATGACCAAACTTCGCAAAGACATCATGGAGACGAGCACTATTCGCCAGGCAGTTATCAAGGAAACCGCCATCGAAAACAAAGTTGTCAACGGTGAAGACAGCGAGGCGCTCTACAAGAAGGTCGTCACGCAGCCTCGTGCAAACATCAAGTTCCAATTCCCCGAGCTGCCCAAGTGGGAGGAGATCGAGCCCCTCAATGAGAAACTCAAAGGTATGGTCAACCTCGACAAGGTTGTCGTGGTGACCGGTTTTGCGGAAATTGGTCCGTGGGGTAACTCTCGCACTCGGTGGGAGATGGAAGCTTATGGCAAATTCTCTCTGGAGGGCTGTGTTGAAATGGCCTGGATGATGGGTCTCATCAAGCATCATAACGGTCCTCTCAAGGGCAAGCCGTATTCCGGATGGGTCGACGCGAAGACAGGGGAGCCCGTGGACGACAAGGATGTGAAGGCCAAGTACGAGAAGTATATTCTTGAGCATTCCGGTATCCGACTTATCGAACCCGAATTGTTCAAGGGATACGACCCCAAGAGGAAACAACTTCTCCAGGAAGTTGTCATCCAGGAAGATCTCGAGCCCTTTGAGGCGTCTAAGGAAACTGCTGAAGAGTTCAAGCGTGAGCACGGTGACAAGGTTGAGATCTTTGAAATCCCGGAGTCAGGAGAATACACTGTGCGTCTCAAGAAGGGGGCGACTCTCTTCATTCCCAAAGCGCTACAATTCGACCGTCTGGTCGCCGGTCAGATCCCAACCGGCTGGGATCCGAAGAGGTACGGTATCCCGGACGATATCATCCAGCAGGTCGACCCAGTTACCCTGTTTGTGCTGGTCTGTACGGTCGAGTCCCTGCTCGCATCCGGTATCACAGATCCGTACGAGTTCTACAAATACGTCCATGTCTCCGAAGTTGGCAACTGCATTGGCTCCGGTATTGGAGGTACTCATGCTTTGAGAGGCATGTACAAAGATCGGTACCTCGACAAGCCTCTCCAGAAAGATATCCTGCAGGAATCGTTCATCAATACGATGAGCGCATGGGTTAACATGTTGCTTCTCTCGTCTACCGGTCCCATCAAGACCCCTGTCGGCGCCTGTGCTACCGCTGTCGAATCAGTCGATATCGGCTATGAGACGATCGTTGAAGGCAAAGCTCGCGTCTGTTTTGTGGGAGGTTTTGATGACTTCCAGGAGGAAGGGTCCTATGAGTTCGCCAATATGAAGGCTACCAGCAGTGCTGAGGACGAGTTTGCCCACGGTCGTACCCCACAGGAGATGTCTCGCCCGACCACCACAACACGCAATGGCTTCATGGAGTCTCAGGGTTGCGGTATTCAAGTGATCATGAGCGCTCAGCTTGCCCTGGAAATGGGTGTCCCTATTTACGGTATTCTCGGATTGACCACCACGGCAACGGATAAGATCGGTCGCTCAGTTCCCGCTCCTGGTCAGGGTATCCTCACTACAGCCCGTGAGAACCCTGGCAAATTCCCGTCACCGCTGCTCGACATTAATTACCGTCGCCGACAGCTGGAGCTGCGCAGGAAACAGATCAAGCAATGGCAGGAGTCGGAACTCCTGTATCTCCAGGAAGAGGTTGAGGCTATGAAAGCTCAGGCTTCAGAGCCGTTCGATGCATCCGCGTACATGCAGGAGCGGATAAAGCACATCGAGCGCGAAGCTATTCGGCAGGAGAAAGATGCTCAATTCAGTCTCGGAAACAACTTCTGGAGGCAGGACCCTCGTATCGCCCCCCTGCGTGGCGCGCTCGCAACCTGGGGTCTCACCATCGACGACATCGACGTGGCCTCGTTCCATGGAACTTCGACTGTCGCCAACGACAAGAACGAGTCGGATGTCATCTGCCAGCAGTTGAAGCATCTCGGACGAAAGAAAGGAAATGCAGTGTTGGGTATTTTCCAGAAGTATCTCACGGGGCACCCGAAGGGCGCCGCTGGTGCATGGATGTTAAACGGATGCCTGCAGGTGCTCAACAGCGGTCTCGTACCTGGAAACCGCAACGCCGACAATGTTGACAAGGTCATGGAGCAATTTGACTACATTGTGTATCCAAATCGCAGCATCCAGACCGACGGTGTCAAGGCATTCTCTCTCACCTCGTTCGGCTTCGGTCAAAAGGGTGCTCAAGTTATCGGTATCCACCCCAAGTACCTCTTCGCGACCTTGGACAAGGCGCAGTTCGAGGCCTACAAGGTCAAGGTGGCGGCGCGTCAGAAGAAGGCATACCGATACTTCCACAACGGATTGATCAACAACAGCCTCTTCGTGGCCAAGGACAAAGCGCCGTATGAGGACGAGCTCCAGAGCAAGGTCTTCCTGAACCCCGACTACCGCGTTACGGTGGACAGGAAGACATCTGAGCTCAAGTACCCTCCTGTTCCACCAAAGCCCTCCGACAAAGACGCGGAGACCGCTCGACAGATGGCCGAATCTCTTACCAAGGCCACTGTGGGCGAGAACTCGAAGGTCGGAGTCGACATTGAGAGCATACAGGCCATCAACATCGAGAACGACACTTTCATCGAGAGGAACTTCACCGAGAGAGAGCAGCAGTATTGCCGCAACGCCCCCTCTCCTCAAGCGTCGTTCGCTGGACGGTGGAGTGCGAAGGAGGCCGTGTTCAAATCTCTCGGAGTCTGCAGCAAGGGTGCCGGTGCCCCAATGAGGGACATCGAGATTACGAATGACGCAAACGGAGCGCCTGTGGTCACGGTAAGTAGTTGCTCAGAGGCCACTTGCATCGGACGTTCTGCTAATCGTGCTGGTATAGCTTCACGGCGAAGCCGCCGAGGCTGCCAAACAAGCTGGCGTCAAGCAAGTCAACGTTAGCATTAGCCACAACGATTCGCAAGCCATTGCAATCGCGATCGCCAAGTTCTGATATATGTCTAGCCTAGATAGATGAGAGTTATGATAACCGGCCTATACAAGCGCGCTTGAGGGGCTGTGATGGAAACAATAGATGTACATTTTATGATGTCTAAGGCTTGGACTTTATCCCTTCATGTGGTTCCGTCGCCTTTTTTTTCTCCGGTGATTATGAATTGATGAATTAGATAACGTAGATTCTTTACTTTGTTACGTTGACACATTCACAGTAATGGATCACTGTTGAACTCTCTCCTGTGCCGCTATAATTGCGATTCTCACGATGTATAAGGACGTCGCGCGATTTGGCTCTCCCGAACAAGGTCCAGAATATCAAATAGATACAGGAACCGACGTTCCATCCCTTGGGATTTGAGATCCCGTGGCGACGTGGCTCTCAGGCGGGGCTCTCGATGGAACCCGATGCGTCTGGCGTCTTGTGTCGTGTTGGGTCGGGCCAAGCTCATCGCCCCTGCATCCACATTTGCTTGCGCCTAATGCCTCAGGTGCACCCTTCTACGATCAAAGTTCCTGCCTTGCACCCCTGTGGGTTTGAGTGGTCTTTTTCAGATCTCCCCAGTTTTGTATGGTAAGTCAAGAGTCCAATGAAATCTCACAGTCTCCAATCCTGATGATTCTCTGCCTAAAAGAGAAATAATGAAGCGATACTCACTCAGAATCTATATATCTCTTAATAGAGAGATTGATGCATGCTTATATGATCTGACAGATCATTATCAGTCATCATTATAAAGATGAGACTGCCTATGAAGCTATAGAACCCACAGTAGTCTGAATATACTGCTGTTACACATGCTATAGAGAGCCCTCACACAGCTTCAGAGATGGAGGACTTTGTCTCTCTATGGTGGTGAGATCCCTTTGTCAAGAGTGCCAGGACCTGGGTTTACCATGCAAAACAGGTGGAGATTTATAAAACCGACAGGGGTGCACCGCAGGAACTTTTAGTGTGAAGGGGGACACCCGAGGAATTAGGCGCATTTTGCTTGTCTTGCCGCCGTCTCTGAGTGCTGACGAATGGCAACGACAAGCCTCGACGGTTGGATCACGGTCGCCCTGGATCTTGCCGATCCTCAGGCCACTGCATCAGCTCTATTTCTAGGCGATTCAGTTGCTGGCTATTATTTGTTGCGTGGCCTGTGGCCTGGTGTTTGGCCGGTGTTTTGGCCTGGCAGCAGAGTGCCTGCAAGGGAGTCTGGACAAGCTGCACGTTGCTACATATGTATCTGGCGTTGTTTTCTTTCTCAAATGTGCGCAAGGCTCGATTTGGGAACTTCTTGGCTTCACTTGGTTCGTTACATGCGGCTTCTCCCGTAGCTGCTCCAGCATCTTCCTTCTAGCACTTCTCTGGACTTGTTGAACCCTTCATGCATGACATTCCGCGGACGTCTCGGACGTTCAACGGCGACAGTCTATCAACAGCAGCCTCTCCTTTGCTTTCAACCACCCTTGGCGAGGTCATCTGTCGGTCCCCGAGAACTCCACGGGCACGGAGACAAGATGAAGTGAACCACGCAGATCCCGGCTATCTGAAGCCGGCCTCGTCGGCTTTGACAGTGAGGGATGACCTCAGTGCTGATGTCAAGCAAGCGCTGGCTTCTTCCACGACACACGATGTCAATGGACGAGGCCAAGTTGACACCCGGAGGGACTCTTGGGACGAGCGCAGCTGGGCCAATGTGCCGCTCACGCCATGCCTCCTCACAAGCGTTGACGAGGACAAGACGCATCTGGGCGCTTTCTCAGTTATCAATATTATTATTGGGAAAACGGTTGGCGTGGGCGTGTTTTCAGTGCCTGCGTCCATCTTCGTGGGGGTTGGTTCAATCGGCATGTCTATCCTGATGTGGGTTCTGGGGCTGATTTCATTCTGTGGTCTTGCTGTCTATCTTGACCTGGGTACAGCAATTCCACGCTCAGGCGGTGAAAGGGTCTACCTGGAGCGAATCTTCCGCCGACCATATATGCTCGCAACATGCATGTTTGCGGCGTATGTCGTGCTTCTGGGATTCAGCGCTCCCAATTGCATCGTCCTGGGCGAGTATGCGGTGTACATCGCGGGCAGCACCCCTAACGGTTGGAACACTCGTTCTGTTGCAATTGCTGCCATCACTCTGTCGTGTTTTGTTCATGCTCGAGTGCCCAGAATCGGCATGAAGACGATCAATCTCCTCGGAATCGCCAAGATGCTTATCATGGTTCTTGTCGTCATTCTGGGGTTTATCAGCATGTTCATGGGCAAAGACTACAGGCAGCAACTTCAGAACCCCAGCCACTCGAATCGTCACTCTACATCGGGCACTCGCTTAATACCTGAGACGACTGCCCAGCGGAACTTTGCTGATATCTGGTCTGGTTCATCTACTCAGCCTTATGACTATGCCACGGCCCTACTGAAGGTTCTTTACTGTTTTCGCGGATACAGTACAGCGAATCAAGTGTTGTCCGAGGTACGAGATCCCACCAGGACTCTTCGAGTAGCAGCGCCCATTGCCCTCGCTCTCGTTTCCGTGGCATACATTCTGGTAAATATCTCATACTTCCTCGTTGTCGAGAGGGAGGACTTCAAAGCGTCGGGTGTTGTTGTCGGGGCGCATTTCTTCCGCAACATCTTCGGTCCTGTTCTTGGTGAACGGATCCTGCCTCTCCTGATCATCCTTAGCGCTTACGGCAACATTGCTGCCACGTCCTTCGCGCAGGCACGTGTCAACGAGGAACTAGGAAAAGACGGACTTCTACCCTTTCGCTCTTTCTGGAGCGCTGACCGAGATACTGCCATGGATGCCGCGAAGCCCAAGCCACCTGTTGCCGGTTTGTTTCTCCACTGGCTGGTCTCGGTCATCGTGATCCTGGTCCCGCCGGGGGAGATATACGCATTTCTTGTCGACATCGGCGGCTATCCGGTCAGCGTGATCAGTGTCTCTATTGCTGCCGGTCTGCTCTACTTGCACCGTTTGCCCGCTGAACTCTGGGTGTCTCCTTCCTCGGCACACTACAGAGCTCGCACCGGCTACGTCTTGATCTTCCTGGTGGCAAACTGCGTCCTCCTTATCCTACCGTGGATCAGTCCCGTGGGAGGGAAGGGCGATGATTCTTTCCCGTACTTCGCTTATCCCGCAACGGGGCTGGCAGTGCTGGCATCCGGCGGGATCTATTGGATTGGATGGACATGGTGGACTGGGAGGAGTAATAACGATATGCAGGCCGCAAGAGCAGTTCCCACATTTATTAATACCGTGCCACTGAGTTTGTGGCAGCGGAGAGACTTCGACATTGAAATACAGCTCATGAGGGGCTCGCCGGAAGATGATGAGGATTCAAATTCGGACTCACGCCAGTCAGAATCCGCAACTTGACTTGCTGGAAATTATATGCGGACTTGTGCAATGGTACATTACATACATATGTCTTTTTGTGTTCTAGGTGCTATATTTGTCTAACAGGGGTTTCTGAAATTGGCTTTCTGGCGGAGTGTAGAGGATGTCTGATTACCTAGGTTTCCATAGAGGAATATTGTACCGAGCCGTAGCTGCGCATACCAGTTAAGGATGTTGGTCTCATAATGAGATAGAATGTTGTATCATCTGTCTGCCTGTTGTGCTGCCTTTTTTTGGATAGTACAGTACGATGAATCGCATTTCAATACGTCCTTGACATCATTGACCGCCAGGATAGGATAGCATCTTTCCACGTAGAACATTCCTAATAATAATAATTGATCAGACGTCCTCGATACGGATACAGTCCCATCTTTTCCGCAATGTTATATATATATATATATATGTACCTGGATACATACAACACGCAGCTTTTTTTATCCTGGATCTAGGTAGGACAGGAAGAAAAAAGGTGCTAAATAATCTAAAATGTACGGTACAGTACGTACACCAAAAGTGCCCGCCCACCTTTTAGAAGTTGTCTACCTAGGGAAGGATGGAATTCCCAACTGAACTGGCAGCGAGCGCTGATCTTCTTGATCAGCTACCCGATGCCCGGCTCAGCGGGCCCCAATTCGGCCTTGGATTCATCTGATAACGGACGAGCCGTTTCTTCGTATGGGCCGCCGAGGCCTCCCTGCCGAGCCCCTCATCGAATACGATTTCCAGCGTGCTGGGGTGGGGTCTTTCCGGCGCCTTTTCTTTTACAACTCCGGGGCCAGCAGTAGCGCCATTTTCTGCTTGCTCCTGTTGCTGTTGCTCAGCCTGTTGCGGTTGTGGTTGTTCCGTTGTCAGTGTAGTAGTATCTTTACCCAACGTCTGTCTCGACCCCGAGCGGTACAGAGCAGCCTCGATCTTGGTCGTCAGGTCGCTGACGTCCTTGCCGCTCTCCACGGCGGCCATGATCTCCTTCTTGAGCAAGGACAGCCACTGGTTCTCCTCGCCAAGCTTCCGCAGATTCTCCCTGCTCTTCTTCATGATCGCCGCGCCTGCGCTGCCGGGGCTCAAGGCGTCCTCCTTGATGGGTGACTTCTGCCTCACCCACTCCCGCATGATCTCCCAGATGACGTCCCAGGGCGCATCCGTGCGGATGGTGTTTGGCTTGGTGTGGCTGCGCGTGGAACGGTAGCCGAGATGGCGGAGGGCCCCGCGGAACGCATCGATGGGCATCGTCTGCGTGTGGAGTACCTTGGCGAGGGCGCTGAGGGTAACGAAGAACGGGTGATGGTCACGCCGGGCCGGATCCATACGGGGGATGATTGCGGACGGCTGTGCTGGTTCTGTAGCAGCAGCACCGAGTTCAGGAGTGGCTTCTTTGGAGGACGCGCCCAGGTCGAGGTCTTCCTCCAGCGCCGTGGTCAACATGCCTTCGATGCGGTCCACGGTTTGATATATGTTCCTGTCTGCCCCGGGGAGCATATCCAGGATCTTTTGAATGAAATGGGGGTTGTGCAACGGGCCAGCCCACATGGGACCGGCGACGTGCGTCTTGAAGCCGCAGTGCTCGCAGTGCGGCCCGGCGACGGGACCTTGTGCGAGACCGAAGTGATAGAATGGGTCGCCCGTCCTGCCTATCTTCTGCCTGGTGTGCGTGAGAGGCTGCGTCGTCCATGCTCCGCAGCCATTGTCACAGTTGTACACCAGCATCGTGTTTCCCGACATGAATTTCACCTCCGCGGGAGACTTGTGGACCCGAACAAAGACTCGGGCGTAAAAGTCGATGGAGAGAGAAAGCAATGGCTCGATTGCGAGACCATATTTCGCTGCAGAAGTGGCGATCCCGTGGATGATGAGACGGAGCCCGGCCTCGTGGGAGTGAGCACCCTTAAGTGGAACGCCGCCGTAAAGAGCATATGTTTTCTCCGGGTACCCCGTCGAGGCGAAAACCCCAGCGTCCGTACAGGTGACACATAGAAGACCCCCGTCGTTCACGGCCTGGACCGCAGCATCCATGAACGGCGCCGCTGTGCCGTAAGGATCCAGATCAATCACGTCGAACTTTCCAAAATAGGTTCCGTTGATGGTCGGTTTCTGCGGGCCGAGGAGGCTGTACATGTATGCGCATGCGTCGCCGTTGTTCGGCTGCACGATGTTGCCCAGGTCGTTGTATTCGATGTTCAGCTTCATGGACTGGATAGCCGAATGCGACAGGTCGTTCGCGACGACACGCGTTGCGAATGGGATCTCCTTTGCGTATCGTATTGCACGCAGCCCCGTCGCCGACAATGCATCCAGGATCGTAAAGGACGGGGGAGTCTTCTTCTCCGGAGGGACCTTCGAGGAGGCAGCCGCTGAGGGATCAGCAGCAGTGGTATTGTCGCTCGTCGCGTTGCTGTTGTTCTTCTCAGAAGAGGCCGCATCTGCCTCGACGCCATCCTCATCGTCTCTCTTCCGTTTCTTGCCCTTGGCCACGGCGATCTGCTTCCTCCTCTCGGCCTTTTGCTTCTTGACGGCCAGCAGATGCTCGCCGTAGGCCCTGATCGCCAGCACGCTCAGGTCACGGTTGAACTGCTGGACGGGATTGTAAAAGACGGACTGCGGCTTCCCATCGCTTCCGGGCTTCTTGGGATCTTTGACCGAACGAGGGTATAGGATGTACGCGAGCCCTTCCTTGACGGTCTCGTACTCCCGGCCCTCGTGCTGCACGATCTGGCCGGGCGCGGGAGGGTCAGAGAGAGTCGCCATGGCTGCCGGCTGTGGAGAGGAAGACGCGCTCGAGACAGGTCTTCTGGTCCGGAGAAGCAGAGGTCTTGCGAAGCGTCTGTCGCGGGGCGGAGGTGGTGGAGTTGCGCAGAGAAAACTAGGCGGGACAGGCCATCGTGCGCTCGAACTGGAGACGGAGAGCGGACGAGCCACAAGCATTGGCCCTCGAGATCAACGCGGTTCCGCGCGACGGGGAACAGAGACCATGTTCGATGTCTCCGGCCGGGTTCTGCGATGCAAAGGAGAGGCCGTCGGGCGGAGCTCTTTTGTCTTTGACGTGTGGAAAATCTCGGCGCCCGCGCAAGCCCGGCGCGGAGCTGCGATCCGACGGACACCATAGGATATCCATACACGGTAAGATCGAAAACGCTTTCTCCTTGAATTCGTTGCTCCTCACAATGGCGGAATCTTCAGAGTCAGACTTCTCATTATCGTAATTAGGTACATACATAGAACAAATTAACTATTAGTCACACAGTATGGGCATGATGATGAGTATATAACAACTCCGTTAGAACCCGGCATCAACACATAAGGGATTAATATGCAGAAGAACAACATCATAGCCAGCTTCCGACGACAGGAACGTGTCTGTACAACGCGTCCCAGTTTTTTGCCTCCCAGCCCGCACCCGGTCCCCCGCGGCCGACAACACCCAGGGCCCCCGCGAGCCAGATGGCCGTGCCCATGGCGGCGATGCCGTGGACGATCCACCACATCTTCCTCTTGCGCTTGGTCTGTTCGGGGCTCTCCATGTAGCCCAGGTAGCCCCCGTGGAGGCTCTTCCCCTGCCCTCGGGTCTGCCGGGCGCTGGTGACCTTCCACCCCATCCATGTGGCCCATCCGCCCACGATGTGCCACACGCCGGCCGCGACAAACACCAGATAGTATACATTCCAGAACACGGGGCTGCGTGCGAACCCGTGCGCGACATAGCCCAACCCGACGCCGGAGCTCCCGCCCTCCACGGCCAACGGCACCACCCGGTTGACGAGCACATGCGCCCCCAGCAGCGGGATGAGGGCATACCCGAGCCTGGCCTGCACGCTTGGCTTGGGCCAGGACTTGAGCAGGTATCGCTGTGCTCGGGTCTCCGCGCCGTAGAGCCGTGCGCGCCGTCTGGCACGGATACTGCGGAGGGTGATGCCGGATACGACGTGGGTGAGGATGGGGACGGTCAGGACGACATGTTCCAGGGACGGGGCCTGGTAGATCGGTCTCGTGAGCAGAAGGTATGGTTCGCTGGAGGGGACGGAGCGGGTTGCGAGCGGGATGAGCGAGGTGTTGGCAAGGTGTAGGGCGAAGAAGAGCGTCGGGGGGTACGTCGAGTATCTCTGGAGAGCGGATACTGAGGCCCAGGATGTCAGTTGAGAGTTGTTCTTGTCGTCATAACAAGAGCGTTAATATCAGAAACATACACCAGTGATCCCATTGATGGCCGCTGAGACCAAGCTTCAGGCTGGAGAATTTTCCGGCCAGCCCTCCCTGCGCTGGGGAGTCTGCTGCATCTCTCTTGGGGAAATACTCGCCGGTCTCCAGGTCTGGAGGTTCATCTTCGACGGGTGAGGGCTCCAGCTCCTGCATGGACAGCAGAGAGCGCGCGTCGCTGTCGTCGGGCACAGACAGGTTGAGTTCCTTGCGAGGGTCCATGGCCGCCACGGAGTTCCCTGGCTGGGAGAGGTGAATTCGAGGGGAGTGTCCAGCGGTGGAGAAAGATAACGGCAGTGCGATGTCTCCGCGAGAGATGTTATCGATAGTCTTGAGGTCTCGCAGCGGCCATGGCGCTCAATGGCAGCGAGAGGGAGAGGTGTTGGACGATCGTTGGCGCTGTTGGGGCACGGGCACAGGCCAGCCCGCCAGCTCCCCGGCGGGAAATCAGCAGCGTGTCATCCGCTCGAACCATTTCATTTCTATTATTTCCAGTTCCACAATCCCGACTCCAACTTGATCGGATCTCGTCCGTGCGTCTCGTTTCAAGGCTTGACAGATCTCCAACACTGTGGACGGGACTCATAATCCGTAGAGAAACGCAGGCAGCTGTCGGAGACCGGAAGGCGGTCAAGGCTCTCCTCCGCTGGTCCTGGGCGGAGCGTCTCCCTGCATCCCATCACAGTTCTTCTCCACGAAGAGTATCGTTGAACGTCGCGACAGGCAAAGTTCCTTTCTTCTCCCGTGGCGTCCCCTCAAAATTCCGTCGGCCTTTGGACTGTCTGGACTGTCTCAGTTGCCACCTACCGTCCTGTCTCAACACCCCCGCAGAAGCTCGAGGCTCGTACCAGCTAGAAAAGATGGCTCCTGTATGTTCCCCACATCTATTCTGAGCGCTCCAGAGCGTCGTCTGTGCCATGATATTTTAGATGACATGGAATGCTAACTTGTTACTCTCTCTTTCCAGCGTCACTTCACGAATCCTGCTCCGAAGGTACGTATCTTACTCCGGATCCCGTTGTCCTTGCTCCTTGCCGTTGCTAACTTGTTGTGATCTAGACCGACTCGGCGCGCTCCGCTCTCAGCTCCTTCACTTGCACTCTCTGCAACAAGTCCTATTCTCGCCAGCCAGAGTACGAAGCCCACATCTCCTCCTACGACCACCAGCACCGTAAGCGCCTGCGGGATCTGAAGCAGCTGTCGCGCGATCCGAACGCCGCAGAGAAAGCCAGACGGGCGGAGAAGAAGGCAGATGCCGAAGCTGGGTTGAGGGTCGTCGAGAGCAGCGAGGCTGGCTCAGGGACCGGCACCTCAGGCGGGGCCGGGTTCAAGAAAGGAGGGTTCAAGAGCTCCTTCACGACCGTCAAGGGGCCGTCGGTTCCTGCGGCACCGGCGAAGAAAAATGTGCTCGGAGATGACGATGATGAAGACGAGGGCGCGGGGGCGACGGAGCGGCCTGACGCGACCAAGTCTCGAGCTGGAAAGGAAGGGGAGGCGAAGGTTGATGCGGAAAGCGATACAGATGGGGAATATGGCGCCGATGGCACTGACGCAGGTTACTATAACCCGCGCAGACCAACCGACTGTTTCGTCGGCTGTGCGGGTGCAAGGAACGTTGTCGTGGCGTAGCCAGCTGCGAAGGCTAGAGTTGAAAAGCTCAGCCCATTGCACTGTCCGCGGGTCCTAGATACTGGGCTGCTGGAGTGGAACAGCCTCCTCGTGTCTTCGAGCCGTTTACACCTTTTCAACACAGTGGCTGACGTCCTGAGGCGGTTCATTAGAACATACGGAGGTTAGGGCCCTTCCTGAGCACCCATAGGGACGCTTGCCACGTCATCGGACGCAGCCCTTTGCAATGTTTTACTTTGCCGTACTAGCTCGTTGAGACGAAAGCCTCACGGGACTGGTCTCCGGGCTTCAACTTCGGTAAAGACAAGCTTCAACTTGGGCTTCGACACTGGTCTCTTGCCTCTTACGCCTCCGGCCGGTAACCCGCCAGACACCTCGTTGTCTATCCGCAGTTGGATGTGGCTTAAAAAGAGGATGGCTGGTTAAGCATGGCAAATCTTCAGCTTGCTATGTGGTGCAATATCTGCCGTGAGCAAGAAAACAGAGGATTCCGGACGAATACTGTGTTGAAATGGACTGGATGCGTTACGCGGCACACCGAAGTTCGTCTTCGGATGATTCCATCTGGCTGAGTGGAGGCAGCTGTATCCAATGTTCCCTTGTGTACGCATTGACGTGCATGTATTTCTGTTCGTGGGGATATACAGAGATAAACACTCGACGAACGAGTTCTGTCTTATCCGGAAAAGGCATATTCAAATAACATTTCTCAATTTCTCAAACCATGCCAAAAATCTAGCATCTTTCACCCAAAATAACCAATCAAACCTAGAATCCATTTTCCACCAGCCTCGGATATCTTTCTCAAACGAAGCAGCGCGTAAACCAACAAACAACTTTCAGGCCTTACCTTACCTCCAATATGAACAGTCAGGAAAGGGCAGCTTCCGCACAGCGACAAAGCTATCTTGTCTCTCACACGTCTTCATATCCCAGCTCCCAACGACAGGCATCAACCCGCAGACCAAGCTCCCTCAACCGCTGCCGATTCATCTCCAGCCACGCTGCAAGAGCCGGTTCGATCTCGACATCCATCAGCGGAGGTCTCGTCCGCTGCCCCGTGGCCCGAGAGGGGGTGGGCATGAAACCCTTGGGCGTGGAGACGGGATCTCTGGCAGTATAATACTTCAGCACTACGGACCGGAGAGAAGGGAAGCAGTTTAATCGTTGGAGCTGAACCAGGGTGCTGACGATGGCGTGGCTGCGGCGCGTGTCGTGCGCCGGCAGGGAGACCTCGAGGTGCTTCAGGGAGGAAGAAGAAGAAGAAGAGAGAACGAAGTGGAAGATGTCTGCGTCTAGGTCGTACCAGGCCAGAGAAACGGTCTCGAGAGAACGAGCCGCTTCGCGCAGCAGGGACCTGATCGACCTAAGCACGTCCGTCCCGCTGCTGTTGTTGAACCCGTAATAAGAAGTCCCGGACGGCGATAGAGACTGTTGTGCCAGGAATTGGTTCGTTTGAAGACTGAGATGCCGTAGGGAACGGGCATGTGTGTCCCTAACGGCATTGAGCATCTCAGCCGTGAAAAATTTGAGGCCCGGGAACATATCATCTCGGAGCTCATGCAGGCTGAGGGCGCGAAGTGGCCGCAGCGAGGCCATCACCTCCGGAGTGATGGACTGTAGGACCCGCCTACCCCGACAACCCGTTCTCTGGTGAAACTGCAGCTCGGGAGGCGGACCGACAAGGATGAGCTCCTCGAGTTTTGGTAGCTGACTGAGCTTCGCGAGGGCGTCTTCTGGTTCAGCCACGGAGAAGCCGGTGAAGTTGAAGGTCCGCAGGTTCTGGAAGTCCGGAAGAAACGTGAGTGGCATCTTGTGGTCGTGCAGTGTCAAGCTGTCAAACGAGAGCGCCATATTCTTCCTGATGAAGGCAAAGATAGATACTATGATCTCGTCCTTGGGCTCGATGTCCCGTTCCGTATACCTCAGGATCGCCAGGTGCTTCAATCCGGAAAATAACCGCAGTCTGGAAATAAACTGTCGTGCATCCTGCGACTCTGGAGTTTCCCCCGGATCGTGATGATCCGCCGAGTGAAGCCTGCGTAGGAAAAAAGCTTCAAGCGACTGCGCCGACGGGGCGACGACCTTGAGCTTGAGTGTGTGGACGTTGCATAGCAGCGTCCGGTCCGCGACACGGTCAACCCAGTCGAAAAACGCATTCTGCGATGCAAAAATGAGCGGTCTCTTGTAGAGGAATCTGCGAGCTTCCTCGTATATCTGCCGGCAGGTCCTCAGGAGGCGACACAGATCGGAAGACGACGACGAGTCCAGCAGCTCCGCATAGACCTGCTCGCGCAGCTCGACGGGGATTCCGAGCAGCCCGACTCTGGGAGCAGAGATGGACTCGTCTTCTTCTGGCTCCGGGCTCTAGAAGCATTAGCAAACAAAGAAAGAAAACGACCTGAATTTCAGTATGCGGAAGGGAAAGAAAGAATAAAAAGTTCTCACCGTCACTTTTGTGCGATTGTACCTGTACTCCATACTGTCTCGACAGCGGCCGAGCTATCGATACATCGGAAACCGGAAGGACGAAGAGAAATATAATGTGTAGACTGCCATTTTAATTTTAAACAGTGAAAAAGACTCTGCTGATATCGCAAGAATCAACACGCAGCTATATAATGGATTGGAAGGGTTGCTGGCAGTTAGAGAGAGACGCAAATTACCACGATCGCACCGCTTTCCAGAGGGCACACTGGCGCAAAAGATATCCGCAGTAATGTCGTTAGCCCGCGGACCCCGCACGAGATCGTCGTGGCCACGCTATATGCGCGACGACGGTTCTAGAAACGATTTGAGAGAGACAGAGTAACTAACTAGTTAGTCTGTCAGCCGTGAAGTATACTTAAGTCTATACGGCAGGTGATGTTGGCACCGTGACTGCCAAGCGGACAGCATGGAGCGAAATGATAAGCGTGGGACGGGATTGCAATCGCTGTCCATCATCATCATCATCATCATCATCATCATGGGACCAGACCCATCTGCCCGTGAATTCAGCGCGGGTCATTTTTCCTCTCGTCGAATTGTCTAATTTCTCGGGCAGCCGGGTTGCGACGCGGCCACACAAAGAGCCGTTAACTCGCCCCCAAAACCCAGAGAAGACGCCCCGTCGTCCAGTGGAAAGCCCGGACATGGCTGCACGGATGACGGCCCAATGCCTAGGGTAAGGATTCCAGCAAGAAAGAAAGAAGGTCGAGATGGATAGTGATAGTCTCTGGTCCATGCCGCTATGCTCGATGACGCATGCCACTTGCGGCTTCTCTCAACATCTCTCTCGGCTTTCCCCGGCAATGAGTATATTAAAAACACCAAGGTGTCACAATAGAACCCGCATGTAACATCAAGGAACACATCTGAGAGAATGGGAATATCTCAAGTTTGTTTCTTTTTTCTTTTTCACTCAAGGCAGAAGAAAAAAAGCGAATATGAGAAACGACAACTTTGGTGGCAGGGGAATGTCCGCAATCATCTGGAGTAAATGGCATTTGCGTACCCCAGAAAGGCCCAAAGGAACAGATATCCAACGCTGGTTATCGAAAGAAAGAGAGAGAAAGCGTACATACGTGTCGCTCACAACGGCCATTCCTTCTACCAATAAGCTTGGACCAGGAGGTATTAGAAATGCGGGTGCATGGCCAAGCATCATTCGTTTCTTCAGGAGGAGAAAACTTTAAGAGTTGATGGAACGATCCTGATAGGCGGAAACCCGGCGGAATTGAACGGAGGAATTGGCCCCGAGAACAGGACAGATCAGATAGATACCCTATGTCCTGAGACGTCCTCTCGGAAGGGCGGCAGAGAGAGAGAGGCCCTGTCTTAATGATAACATACCGCACTTCTCGTCAGGAGGTGGAGCAGGCATCGGTTTCCACATTGCACACGGATCCAGTTCAGGGTTTGGATTCCTCCTGAGGAGTCTCTCCATCCCAGCGTGACCATTATATTCCAATGTCCGTTTGAAGACAAACCAATGGAACACCTCTGCTGATCAGCAGACCTGCTCAGACTCTCGACCGTCAGGCAGGACTCTAATATAATATTAATACCGACTGGGATTGCTTTGACATTCCCTCTATGTCATGGTATCATGTCCTTTGCACTTTCAGCAACTCCGACAAGGACATTATCCAGCATCCTCGATGGCCTGCCTGACAGGCTTCCGATGGACATCCCGCTATACTATACATACATATGCTCCATATGTGCAGTACTGCAATCTCATGTGATTTTCCTTCCAAACGAGCGGAAAACCCCCCACCGGCCGTCATTCATCCTCGAGGACGCTCTGCGGCCAGCACGTAGTGAGCGCGTACATACGGAGTTAATGCACAATGAGATTATATATGAGCCATGCAGTCCAATGGACCGGCTACGAAGCTCAAGTCTACTGCCTACCTACCTACCTACTACTGCAGGCTTACCCACCCCGTTAACACCTGGTACCGGCCACCTGGGCTGTTGCATGGGCAGGGCGCCTACTACTAACTACTAGGGTAACTAACACTACTAGCTAGCTAGCAGATGACGCAAAGCCTGGTTAACTCCGTAAAACAGCCTAACTAACTAGTAGTAAGTACCAAGTCTTGGGTTCGTCTTGCTGGCTACTACACTAGCAAGTCGAGCCAACGTGGTCGGAAGAAGATTCCTTGGCCATTGATTGTTTGATTAATTAGTAGGAGGCCTTCAAACGAACTTGCTTTTGGGTCCTGTTCTGTCTGATCTCCTGCTGTGGTTTAATCCATTCTGGTGGGCTGACAGGATTAAAAAAATGTCTCTCGATTTTCCTTTTTGGAATCAGAAAAAGGTATGGATAAAGGGGAAATGCTAAAAAAATCACAACGGGGGTTTCATTGTCAGCTCATTCCCACGATACATAAATATTGTTAGTTACATCGGAGACAGCAAACAAAGGATACTCCTATGTGGTCGCGCTACTGCGTACTGCCCTATATATGTGGTTTACTGTGCCAGAGAAGGCTCTACTGCATATGATATAATTTACGTTGACCACGGGTTTATTTAAATAAATTATTCACGTCGGTTGGAGATGGGATTTCCCTCCGAAAAGCGGAAGGAAGGAAAAAGAGGAAGGGATCAGAGGACAGGAAGGCAAGGCCCAGGAGAGGACAAGATGTTTCCAATAGCTACTCCGCATAGTGAACGATATTACTGAAAACGTAAATTACGTCAGGTATGTAGTAACATACCGATGTAATTTCATCTGAGGTAGTCTCTCCCGCCCATGAGTAAGGATTATAGATAAGATCGACCTCCCGGGAACATGTTAGGTCGTTGCATTCACCGTGAACCGGCCGCATGGGTCAGACGGAGCTCCACAAGGCAACGATGCAACTCTCCGGCATCAGAAGCGAAATAGGATATCCATGTATACTGCCAAGTCGATCAGTCCATGTGACATTGCTAGCACCGCTTCGGGACGAGAGATATATCTAGGAGCTGAGAAGGCGGAAAAATCAACCGTGTAGGTCGTCTAGTCGTACAATCTCAACGTCTAACTCGGAAGGAGGAGGAAAAGGAAAAAGAAATTGTGCAAGAGTTCAGGGTACTAGACACATGACAGGATTAGATTTTTTAACATCCCCACCGCCACTTCGCTCGCTCAATCGTCATGCAAACTGTAGTTTACAACCGCAACAACTTAACGGCCTGGCTCACAATCGTGTCCACCTGCGGGAAGCTCATCTCCTCGAGCTTGATAGCGTAGGGCGTGGGGACCTCCGCGCCGGTGACTCGGACAGCGGGGGCGGTCAGGTAGTCGAAGCCGTACTCCATGGCCAGGGCCAGGATCTCGGACCCAACACCGAACATGGGGAAGCCAGACTCGACAGCCATCAGGCGGCCGGTCTTCTTGAGCGACTTGATAATCGTCTCGACGTCGAGAGGCTTGATGGATCGCAGGTTGATGACCTCGGCCTCGACTCCGTACTTCTGCTTCAGTTCCGCGGCAGCATCGAGCGAGAGGCCAACACACCGCGACAGGGATACGATCGTGAGATCCTTGCCGGAACGCTCGATCTTGGCCTTGCCGATCGGCAGCACAAAGTCGTCCTTCTGGGCAGCCTCGCTCATGGGGAAGGACACACCGTACATGAGCCTAAACATTTGTTAGTGCATTGGAAACCAATTGACGTCGTCCACCAGGCTGCACGTACTCGTTCTCCAGAAAGACAACTGGGTTGGGATCGCGGATAGCCGCCTTCAGCAGACCCTTGGCATCCTCCGAGCTCCAGGGAACCAGGACCTTCAGACCGGGAATGCTACCGTACCAAGCGCAGTAGTCCTGCGAATGCTGGGCGGCGACACCTGCCGCGAAGCCATTGGGTCCACGGAAAGTGATGCTGCAGGGCTGGATGCCTCCAGACATATAGTGTGTCTTTGCGGCGGAGTTGATGATCTGGTCGATGGCCTGCATGGCGAAGTTGAAGGTCATGAACTCGCACTGTTAAGGGAGAGATTGGTGAGCAATTGTAGGCCATCGCACGAGTCGATTCGACCATGGTAGATACTTACGACCGGCTGTAGCCCAGCCAGGGCCGCTCCGACGGCTAGACCACAGAAACCGGCTTCCGTGATGGGAGTGTCGATAACGCGCTTCGGGCCAAAGCGGTCCAGAAGACCTCGCGTCACTTTGTATCTGCAGCACAAAGGCCCGTCAGCGAATGCGACGACGTAATAGGAAAATAAAAAAGCTTATTTCCGGAACAGGGAATGGGTTCGCGTACGCTCCATTGTACTGCGCAACCTCTTCACCCAGAATAAACACTTTTTCATTGCTGGCCAGCTCCTCCGCCAGGGCCTCGTTTAAGGCATCTCGGACGGTGACCTCCTTGACGCCCGCCTCGGTGGCATATCTCCGCGAGCGCAGGATCGAAGGAGCACAGACGGACTGCTGGAAGGCCGGTCGGAGAGGGGTGGAGGTGAAGCGCGAGGAGAGCAGGCGGGCTGCTGGTCGGAAAAGTCGGGGGGCCGCCATGACGGAGGGAAAAGGGTGTGGAGTGGAGTGGGAGGAGGAGGAGAGTCAGATGAGAGCGATTGACCCTGGTGCGAAGGGCGGGGGACAGAGCAGGGAGGGAAGAAGCTGGCCGGGATGCAAGGCCGGCGAGACGAAGCGCTGCTCGGTCTGTCTGTTGGTGAGGAGCATCGAGACTGTTGGGCGCCATGACTAAGCGGGCTGCGGAGGGTGTGTATACTCTGTACGTTCACCGGCCTGCCCTCCGCCGGGCGCGTACCGTACCGTACAGCGGAGAGACGCCGGCAGCCCTTCCGGCATGATGGATTTCAGAGATACATGTACAGCACATACAGATACGCCGTACGACTGAGCAGGCAGTCCGTCCTGCATACCAAGATCACAACATTTTCACGGACAAGCAGCAGCAGAGCATCTCAGATCGGAGGGGCTCCGGCCAGCCCAGCACTCTTGGCCGCAGCAAGAGCCGGGGTCGGGAGTCCCACCCGGGGCAGCACGGGCTGCACCGAGTCTCCTGCTCCATATCCACAGAGTGGCAGACGCTGAGGAGCCTAAGTGATAAGGCACCAAAAGCACTCCGTACGGAAATGGTAATACCGCCCCGCGGCTTTCCGGGTATATCCAGAGCCGCGCTCCGCGTTTATCTCCGCGCCATTTCGGCTTGCCGATGTTGATGCCAGCTTCCCACGCGTACACATATATGTATAATATCTAATCTACCAGGAGCATGCTTTTTCCAGTCCTTCTTCTCATCTCCACTTCCGTCCATGCTGTCCAACGCTCCGCTCCCGACCCCGTCCCCGCGCCGCTGCGCGACCTGACATGGGGCCAGCTGAACTTGCTTCACACCACCGACACCCATGGCTGGCTGGCCGGCCATTTGCAGGAGTGAGTCCTTCCCGTGCGTTGTCAGTGGTCATTTCCGCGCTGACGGGACACGATCAATCACCAGGCCTTCGTACTCCGCGGATTGGGGTGACTATGTCTCGTTCGCGACCCGGATGCGCGAGAGGGCCGAGGCCCAGGGCCAGGATCTGCTCGTCATAGACACGGGCGACCGGGTGGAAGGGAACGGCCTCTACGACTCCTCTGAGCCCAAAGGGATCTATTCTGCGCAAATCCTCAAGCAGCAGCACATCGACTTGCTGTGTTCCGGGAACCATGAGCTGTACAAGCAAAACACGTCCCAGGCGGAATTCCTCACGACCGTCCCCAACTTCCACGGCAACTATCTCGCCTCGAACATCGACATCATAGACCCCAGGACCGGGGAGCTTGTGCCGCTGGCTCCGCGGTTCAAGAAGTTCACAACCAAGAAGCAGGGGATCCGCATCGTGGCGTTTGGCTTCATCTTCGACTTCACCGGCAACGCCAACAATACCGTGGTGAAGCCTGTGGAGGAGACCATCAAGGAGGACTGGTTCCAGGAAGCCATCCGGGACAGGGAGGTCGACCTGTTTCTGGTGATCGGGCATGTTCCTGTCCGGTCGAAAGAATACAATGCTATCTTCCGGGAGATCAGAGGGATCCGGTGGGACACGCCGATCCAATTCCTTGGGGGCCACCAGCATATCCGAGACTACGTCAAGTATGACTCCAAAGCGTATGGCCTGGCCAGTGGCCGGTTCATGGAGACTATCGGCTTCATCTCCATCGATGGACTGACTACGGGCGGTCAGAAGAAGACCGAGGCCCGTCGATCCTCACCCAGTTTCGACCGAAGATACATCGACAACAACCTCTTCTCCTTCTATCACCACACTGGCCTCGATGAGGAGACGTTTCACACCGAGCATGGACGGAACGTGTCTCGACTGATCGAGGAATCTAGGCGTGCCCTTCAGCTGGACCGCGTCCACGGCTGCGCGCCCAGGGATCTTTGGATGTCTCGTGTCCAGTATCCGAGCAACGACAGCATCTACTCCTGGCTGGAAGAGGAAGTTCTTCCAGATTCTCTCAGGGACGAGTCACGCGGCGACAAGCCCGCGGTTGCGATTATCAACACTGGGGCTATCCGTTTCGACATCTTTAAGGGGCCCTTCACGCAGGACACAACATTCATCGTGTCACCTTTTACCAGTGGGTTCCGATACGTGAAGGATGTCCCATTTGAGACAGCCAGAAGGGTCCTCGAGGTCCTGAATAAGCAACCACAGATCTTCACCGAGGCCCTGTCCGCCGACCCGCAGACCTTTTCGCTTGCGCCTCCTGAGCAAAGGCCTTTCCCTCATGGTATCATTTCAGAGGGCGGCTCCACCCCAGACAGTGAGCTGGGAGGATACGGGAACCTTCCTGGCCAGGTACCCCTCGGTGTCGCGAACCGCCAAAAGTCGAAACTCACTCCTGGCTACATAACCAAGGACGATGCAGGTACCGACGGCGACGACACCATCCACTCCCCCATCCCGTACTACAGTGTACCAAACTGCATCATGGCATCGATACCGGCCTCTTCCTCCAATTCTTCGCATGAAGTACTGCGTAAAAGGGACGACGCGACGCCGGAAACGGTGGATCTCGTCTACATCGACTTTATCGAGCCGCACGTGGCCATAGCCGCCAAGTTTGCCGGCCTCGATGCGGACTTTGAGAAAGAGACCGAAGCGTACATGCCGGGCACGACACTGACAGACTTGATCTTAGACTGGGTGAAGAAGAATTGGAAATGCGAGTAGACCAGCAAGCCCTCTATTTTCTTTTTGCATTTTCTTTGCGATATATGTCATTGTTGATCTATCTATCTGTATGTCTCGACGTGCCATGTTTTGAGGTACCCCTCTTTCTAGAGATTTTTTTAGTTAGGTACACTTGAGATGCATGTTTAGATACATATACCCTGCTTCCTGGGCGAATAGGTAGGTAAGATAGCCATTAGATAGCGTGACAAATACAGTGAATATCATCGCACAGCCCTTCCCATCGTCAAAACAGGTGTTACATGAGGTGAAAAATAGTAGCGTAGTCTAAGAACAATACATTGGAAAGGGAAAAAAGGGCTTAATCTCCTTCATAGACGAAGACACCCTTTCCAGCGCGGAAACCGCTCAGCGTGCCCTGAACCGCGTTCGCCAGCTCGGCGGCGTCGGTATCCCAGGTCCACTTGACCTCCTGCACGGGGATGTCCTTGAACTTGCCAGCCCGCGTCAGGCGCAGGACGTCCCTGATCGTGTTCTCCTTCTCCTCCGGGTGCTTGTCCCCCCACTTGCTGACCCAGAAGCCGTCGAAGACGATGTTCTTGAAGATCAGCAGGCCCGCCGGCAGCGAGACGGGCTGCTTGGACATGGCGCCGTACGTGACGAGGTGCGACCCCGGCGCGAGCACCTTGGCCAGCGCAGTCGCGCTCTTGCCGCCCACGCAGTTGAGGCCGAGCCGGATGGGCTCCCGGCCCTGGCGGGTGAACTCCTTGACCATGTCGGCGAAGCCGGCGGAGAGCAGCTCGGCCTCTGTGATGACGACGGTGGCGCCCAGGTCGAGCAGCTCCTTCTTCAGCGCCTCCGTCTCCTCGGGCGTGGCGCGCTCGCGGATGACGTTGAGCGTCTTGATCCCCCACTCGCGCCCCAGCTGGATGGCGGCGCGGCCGACGCCGCTGTTGGCGCCGTTCTGGATGAGCCACTCCTCGCCCTGGCGCATCCAGTCCCAGTCGCAGAAGTCCTTGATCATGCGGTACGCGGTGACCGGGTTGACGCTGACGGTGCCGGCCTGCAGCGGCGTCAGGCCCGTCTTGTCCTCGATCTTGATCAGCTGCGACTCGTCCATCTGCGCGTGCGTGCGCCAGGTGCCCTGCGCCGTGCGCTTCATGATCACCCAGTCGCCCTTGGCGAGGTTCTTGACTTCCGAGCCGGTGGACAGGACCTCGAAGGCGCCCTCGTTGCCGCCGACGGCGGAGGGCTCGGTCGTTCCGAGGGTCGTCTCGAATGGCGGCTTGCTAGGGTACACGCCCTGGATCTGGTTCATGTCCGCGGGGTTCAGGGGCGCGGTGAGGAGGCGCAGGTTGACCTGCGTCCCGTGGGGATGGGAAATGGAGTGTGTGTGGAGGCTGTATCAACAGAATCAGTCTCAATTGTCCCATCTTTTTCCTGCCTTGGGTCGCCCCGCAAAAGAAGCACAGACAATCAACACATACCGCAAAACATCCTTTGGCTCTCCGTACTGCGAGTACACGAGCGCCTTGGCCTGCGTATACCCGTACACGGAGATATAACGCCGGCCCTCAACGGCAGCGCCTGCTGCCCTCGACTCCGCCAGACATGTCCGGAGCAAAGGAGCTCTGGCACTTCGCGCAGTCACGGACGGGCTGCAGGCCGCTCGCAGCACACCCCGAGAGAACATGGTCGGCTGCGTCGCAATGCAATTGGATCGAACTGGCCAGGCGTGGGTTGAGGTGTGGTGTTGGGAGAGGGACGAGAGAGTGTGTCTCTGCACGTAGGTATGTACAGGAATATTTACACGGACGGCCGGGATGACGTCGTCGGGACGGGCTGCCGAGGTCTGGCCGGGGCGGAAAAGCCCCTCCTCCGCGTTCTCTTCTCCACAGACTTTTGACAAGGGTTGTACAAAGCTATCTATCTCCGTTTACAGCAAGACGGAACTTTATCTATGACAACTGCTGAAGTTACCCAGACAGCAATGGCAAGAACTGCTAGGATAGCCAACGCCTAGGTCCGGTCGGTTCAACAAGATACCATCGGCACTATATAGCAATGTCTGTATGACTTCATCCGGCCGCTGCCCCATTCAGCTGCCCATCTTCAAGTACCTTTATCTTCCATCCCTTGCACGCAGCACAATCGCCAGAACGATCTCTGCCAGTTCCCTCATATGAGGAGCGTTGTAGATGCTCCGAGGGCCATACCATTCCATCTCGAGGAAGCATCGAGTAGGAGCGCCATTCTTCAAGTAGTCGAGATAGCTTTGGTCATGTCTAACGAAAGTGAGATAAATCCGATCCCCATCCTCCGAGATAATCAGGTGACTAGGTATATATGTCAGTATCAATTCCAAGCAAGGATAATTTAAGTCACAAAAGATCAACAGCACATACCGGCCCAGAAGTCAAATCAGGCCTGTTCTGGTCATCCATCACCCATCCAACCATTTGCGCCGATTCTTGCATCTGTACGTCAGGCATCACTTTGATCCTTCTTGCGGCCTTTACTTCGATAATTGCTTGAATCTTGCCCCCTGGGCTTTGAACTTCCAGACATCCATCGGCGCGGGCCTCATATTCAGCCTGGCCGAATTGAGCTTTGAAAGCGAGCCGCGTTGGCTTCCAGATGCTTTGTACAGTCGGTTCCTTCTCAGTAAAGCTCATGAGCCAGGCTATGAGTGCAGTGTTGACTGTCTCCTCGTCAAAAGTGCTCCCGCTCTGGCTTGCTGGCATTGCTGGCTGAGCACGGGTGTTTGCGGAGACGGCAACTCCAGTCACAGTGATCTTTGGACTATATGCTATCCCGGGGTTGTGTGTAATTTCCCTTTGTGTGTATCTGGCTACTTCGAAGCTTCCCAAATCCATTGGGTCATTAGGCCCGGACGGTGTTGATGGTGCGTTCTGCCGTACGCTTTTCAGGAAATTCTGAAATGCAGGGTTGCTGCTTAATGTTCTCCTGGACGAGGTTGTATGTGGCGGCATTGAATTTCTTTTGCTTTATCCACGACACTCTCAGAAGGAGAAACTGTTTCTGACTGATATCCGATCCTGATTTCATTGTTTTCAATGTGTGGATCGTGTCGTTCGTTAAATTCGCTTTTAGCATGTAAGAATTCCATTCCTGATCTGTTGCTGATGGAGCGGTCTTAGACCATCCTCATAGGTCCGCTGCAGGGTTCTATATGCCCGCATCCGAGATCTCGTTCAGTTCATCAAAGGGTTATACCCGCTTCTTTATTAGAGCTCTTTTGCGAGGTCTGTGACAGTGAAACTTACGATAGAAGTCAAAGGATTAGCTAAAGCTTCTAGGAAGGTCCTGGGCACGTCAAAGGAGGAAATTACCTATATATATATATATATAAATCAGGGCCCTGTAGACTTCTAGGAAGCTTCTAATCTTCACCACTCTCTATGTCTTTTTAAGTAACTAGTAGTTCAGCGTTGTTGCTCCCGAAGTCCATGAATTTATACGTGCTGTATATATGACTCTTCATCTGTCGCTGGCACTCTGTGAAGAATCGGAGATCTTTGATTGTCCTTTTTTTGGCTTTTGGAGACGCAGCGCAAGGATTCCGAACGGTGAAATGTGGAAAGATGAACAAGATGCGTTTTGAAGCGGAAAGTGCAGTACGAAGTCATTCCCTTTCCTCGCTTCACTACTACTACAAACATTAAACAGGGGTAGGCTCTTCCCAAAATTAAGGCGGACATCTTCTAATCTCGCTTCTTTCTTGCCTATGTTATGGGGGAGAACTTTAAAGTATCCGCAAAAAGCTGAAATTTCTAATATCTGCACCTCTGACTGTCTTACAAAATCATAGACAAGTGGCGAGCGAAACGTTAACAGGTGCAGTGCGTCTGGTAGTTTAGTTGGCAGTTAATATGTAGGCCGTAGATCACTACGATGGGGATTAACCTGAGGTATTATAAACCTGAATGTTTACTTTTCTCCAGACAAGTGCAGAGTCGCCTAGAGTTAGCTCCTGAATCAGAACATGGTACGCGTGAGAACTTTCCATAGACAGTGTGCTGCCAAATTTAGTCTTAGGACACTGCCTAATGAACTCACGACCTCAGAGTCTTGTTTTGTGGGTCTAGATTTGCTTTTTGTAGCTCATTAATCTTTCCAGCGGATATTTAATTTACCATGTCTTCAGCAACCAGTCAATCGGTCAGATATCTCGCAATGCCGCCGAAGTCGACAGAACAGCCTTCTCCCCAGGTTGTGATACGAGATCTGCGCAATAAGATTCGCCAGTTGAAACAGACATACCTCGAAGAGCAAGACCTCCAGCGCATTGGCATTGAACGCAGACAATTTCCAGTCGACGAGCCCGGAAAACCTATGTTTACACCATGTTTCGAGCCTCTGGAGCAGGAGACTCATACAGAAGCATCCCCCCGATGAGGCTGGACTGAAAAACCTGCTTGCGAAAAATCCAGGCGTGCTGTACTTCGAGGACTTTGACGAAGATGCTGTCAAGAACTCCGAGAACCTTAGCTTTGAGCAGGAGAAGGCTTTGGATCCGTTCGAGTGCACCTTGCATATATGGGAATTTCTGGAGGAACACCTGTACCATGTGCCCAGGATAGACATGCCACCAAACGAGTGGGCTCTCATCTCCCTCACCGGTTGGGTTGCGGTTCAGTAGGTAAAAAGTCAAGTCATCTATCCTGTCCCTGCAGGCATGCGCTAACGGATATTCATTTCTCAGAGGCCTCGATAATCCAAGCCCGTTGGTACAAGACATAATATGGGGGGATGGCAGAACGTGTTCCACGAGCCACATTCTGGAGTGGGAGGACCAGTCTCTGCCCCATATCATCATGGTGACGCAGCATTATCTCGTGGGCGATGAGAGGCTCCTGTACGGGGAGGTGAGTCAAATCGTCGAGGCCATGGACATTCGCCTCCATCACGAAGAGTTCAAGAAGCGCGGTATCGCTCCGGTAAGTAAGCTTTATTATCACATTTCTGGAGAAAATAAAACCAAATCGCCATTTCGCTAACTATTTCGACCAACAGATCTTGATGGTATCTCTCACGGGACCCAAGGATGGACGCATTCTCCACGCTTACCTTGGAGATGGCCGGAAGCTCGTCATCAACTGCAGTGAGCGCTACAGCTTCATACAACGCGACACCGCGCTCTTCGAGCTCTGTTACCGTTATCTTCTTGGTAATCCCACAGGAGTAGCTCGGATTCGACGAGAAAACGCCTAGAGGACTGGATAGGGTGATATATGTGGAAGGTGGCGCTGTTTCCTCTTGGCGGTGGATATTATTTCTGGAATCATAGTGCAGATACCCTTTTAAAATACTAATTGGATGCCAACAAATAATAAGACGAAGCCATATCCACTATATATCACCTACTAAATAACCGGGACATTGGACCATGGCATGATCTAGAACATTGAATATTATAGTTGCTTCCCTCTGGTGGTGCCCTCTTTTCTGGCTGCGGCATTGGCTGCTTAACTTGGGTAAATACATAATCCTTTCGGCTATTCGACTAGCTTCCTGCGAGAGTTGCTGGCCCTCCTCTATTATTGAGATAGCGTCACTAGCTATATATTGATCTAGGTGTATTCCGTTTCCTTTTTTGGTTGCAGTATGTAAGTCTGTTGGAGTATATAAGCTCAAGGACAAATAAGTAGCGTTGTCTTTCTGTTCTACACGATCTGTAATTTCCTCTGCAAGACGGACTAGGACTTATCACCATGGCGGATTTTGCCGAACCGGGGACCCTCATAGTAGTACTATATTGTAAACTCTGTTCCTATATACAGAAAATGTAATAAGTGTTGAAATAAGTTTTAGCTCTGGGATCTTGTTACAGGGCTCCGGACTATCAATCAACTGTAGGCCAGGTACCTCAGGTAAGTTGATCCGCTAACCCGTTCTTCCCGCCCAAATTCCCTCAACCCAGATGGTACGGTACACAGCCACATTTACTACTTTTGAAACTGTGCACGGTAATTATCCAAAGGAGAGACATCCTTCACAATATCCCACAGCGCATCGATCCTCTTCACCAGCGCCTCATCCAACGGCTTCACCTCCTTCAACAACTTGAACGTCTGCTCAAACTGGTGGAATTTAGATGCCCCAAAGACAACCGCATCTCCCTTTGCCCCGTCCAGCACGCTATGGAATAAAATCCACCTGTACGCCAGCTCAATCTTGGAGATACCCGAGTCGGTCGCGATCCTATCCCATTCCTCGAGCGCCCGGAGATACTCCGGCTTGTGGAAGACGGCGTTGTAGGTGCGGCCGACCCAGTAGGCAGTGTTCCAGCGGCTGTATTCGGCGGTGAGGCGTTCTTTGAATTTCTCGGGGGTGAGAAGGAGAAAGCCGCCAGCAATCGGGGAGTAGGCGGCGTAGGAGATGCCAAGACGGCGGAGAGTTGGGAGCAGTTCCGTCTCCGGACGACGGACAAATAGCGACATGTTGCCAGAGAAAATAGTGGGCAGGACGTAGCCCTTTGATTTGGCATAGTTGTAGGCATCTTCGACTTCGGTCGCGGAGAAGTTGGAGAAGCCCCACTGAATGGAAAGAGGAATATCAGGATGGGGGCAGGGCAAGTAAAGCGGTTGGACAACATACCTGCTTGAAGCCGCCAGAGAGGTAAATCTCCTGGATTGCATCAACAGTCTCGTGGAGATCAGTGTTTGGATCCGGGTCCGGGCTGTGAAGGTACAGCACTTCAACCTGTGATAATTGGCATTCATATGTTAGTGGCAGATGGTCTCTGTGAAATCAATTTCACCATAATACCTGTTTTGCCTTCAGCGCCTCTAAGCTGGCCTTGAAGTTCTCCAAGATCTTCTCTCGCTTCCCACATCCAGGGGAGAACCCGGGGATCTTGGTATGAATCTTGACACCCTTCTCAACAGCGTCGAGACGTCCAAGAGTCAACTCGTTCTGCGCGACGAGCGTTAGCAGACACTCCCTCTCGTCACATATAAGCGAAAAAGGATTCCGGATCTTACATCGGCATATGCCCGCGCAGTGTCGACGGGAATGTCATTCTCGACGAGGATGTCAAAGACCTTGCGGATCTCGTCGTTACTGTAACTGAGAGATTCGGCGCCCTCGAAGCGGGCGAAGGAGAAGGCACCGTAGATGAGAGACGGGGGAGCAGATGCTGTTGCCATTGAGAAAATATGCCTTTTGTTGGTTTGATCTGATGATGTGAAGGAACTGAGACTGGACGCTATGAGCTGCAGGTGAGGCACCGGCGAACCGCGAGGTTAAGTCCTCATCTGGAGGGCAGGTCAGCAATCATATCGGGCAGGCGTCGTCTTGCTGAGAAATCAAGCCCGCTGGAAGAGCAGGCGGGGTTTGACCACGCCTCTCCTCCTGCAGGGTCATGGGCAGCAGCTGGAGCTAGCGATCGGTACAGAGACAGATGAGCCGCGAATCAGCGTAAAGGCTCGTCTCAGAGCCAGTCTCACTCCCCGCAGAGCGACATGGTGGAGTTGATTGAGCTGCATATCTGCGCCAAGCTTAGGAGCCAGGATGCACATCCTGCATCCCATAGAGCAAAAGGAGCCGCCAATGATCGGGGCATAAGGGGCTTTGTATGAAGGCTTTCCGCCGCACACAGCGCCACTCAACCACTGTCTTCTGCTGGCCAGCAATGTTTGAAGAGACAAGGCAGCCTTGGCATGTCAGCACTCCGTTGGTCTTATCCTCTCGAAGCCAACCTGCAACATTTTGGGAATCGGAGGCTCACTTGGAGACATAGATGATATTTGGTTATGATTGGACGTTATCACGCATTTGCTGCCCAATCTCAGGAAAGACCTCAAGACTTGACCAAACCGTTGCAACTTGATGATTGATCTGATATACAAGGTCTTGGAGATGGACGCACGGGCCACACGCGGACGGCCTTGGGCGCGGAGAACGTCGACGGCCGGCGTCGTCCAACGAACCCCTCCACCCCGCTGGTCCCTCACAGATCGGAGATCAATGTCCCTGCTGCGCGAGGCGGAGAGATGCCTCGCTAGCCAGAAGACCTATGCGGGTCTCAATGCCTTCATCACCCCGCTCCACGCCTCAAAGCAGTGGCTCGAGCGCGTGCGGGATGCCGACGCCCGCAGAGAGAGCGGTAGGACGACGATCCGCATACTCCTCATTTCCTTTTCATGAGCACGATGATGCTGACTCCGTGTGCAATTGGGCAGGAAACCCAAAGTCTGCTATAGATGGTCGATTGATCGCAGTTAAAGACAACATCTGCACGCGCGAGCTGCCGACGACATGCGCCTCCGGCATCCTGGACAAGTACACCAGCCCGTTCAACGCGACGGTGGTGGAGGCGCTGGAGGAGGCGGGCGCTGTCGTGGCGGGCAAGACGAACCTCGACGAGTTTGGCATGGGATCGCACTCGATACACTCGCGGTTCGGTCCGGTCAGGAATTTTCGACGGCGTGGGGATGAAGCTCTCTCCGCCGGCGGGAGCTCCGGGGGGAGCGCCGTTGCGGTGGCCACGGACCAGTGCTATGCGTAAGCGTCCTGGAGAGCGCGCGCAGGTTTTCTTTATTGCATGAGCTAACAGTCTGCAGAGCATTGGGGACAGATACTGGTGGTTCAGTGCGGCTGCCCGCTGCCTATACGGGAACCGTTGGCTTCAAGCCCTCCTATGGACTCCTCTCAAGATGGGGAGTGATCGCCTATGCCAATTCCCTCGACACCGTGGGAATCATAGGCAGAAACACCTCGATCGTCCGCGACGTCTTCAGTATGCCAATTCCTCCCCGCATCGTTCCCAGAATGCTGCTCCGTTTTGGCTGACATCTATTTCGAGATATTATCAATCAGCACGACCCCCGCGACCCAACCAACCTTTCCCCATCCTCCCGCTCCCGGTTATCCTCATACTTTACGACCCCTCCTCTGTCAGACCGTCTGACGGCACGCTCCCTCCGCATTGGCGTTCCCGTTGAATACAACATCGCCGAACTAACCCCTTCCGTCCGCCGCGCATGGCTCCTCTCCCTGGCCCACCTCGAGAAACAGGGGCACACGATCCACCCGGTCTCTCTCCCGGCCACAAAGCTGGCCCTGTCAGCGTACTACGTCCTCGCGCCCGCCGAGGCCTCCTCGAACCTGGCCAAGTACGACGGCGTCCGGTACGGGACGCGCGCCGACGGCCCGGACAGCGAGGGCGGCTACCTATACGCGAAGACGCGCGGCGAGGGCTTCGGCGCGGAGGTGAAACGACGGATCGTGCTGGGCGCGTTCAGCCTGAGCGCCGACGCCATGGACAACTACTTCATCCAGGCGCAGCGCGTTCGGCGTCTCGTGCAGGCCAACTTCGACGCCGCCTTCCGCGCGCGGAACCTGCTGGCCCCGTCATCCTCCTCCTCTTCTACTACTGCCCCAGAGACAGCCTCAGAGGAACAAGGAAGAAACGATGGCGAAGGAGTCGACATCCTCATCGCCCCAACAGCCCCTTCTTCCCCTCCCACTCTCTCCTCCCTGATATATCCAGACAAAAACACACCCTCATCCCCACTCGACGCCTACGTCAACGACGTCTTCACCATCCCCGCCAGCCTGGCTGGCCTCCCCGCCATCTCCGTCCCCGTCACCGTGTCGCACTCCCCTGGAGACCAGGAGACAGACGGAGAGCCAGAAACGGTCGGGATCCAAATCATCGGCCAGTTCGGCGACGACGAGCTGGTCCTAAGGGCGGGGGAGATGCTGGAGGGTGTTAGGCTTGGCTAGTAGACTGGAACTAGCGAGTTTTTTTTTGGCTTCACTTCGTAGATGTGTACTTGTATGTATTACGTATACAAATAATGAGCGAAGATCTAATGGGAATGGATGTTCTTGTGATGATGTATGTTCTGCACTACCTACCTACGTAGATACCTAGGTAGATACCGTATGTATGTATATACGTATGTATGCATCATCCATGGACGATATGATATGCTCTTATATGTAGCAGTACTCTATTCGAATTCCATCTTCGGGATCCGTGCCCATTCTACCACTGTACGTATTATGACATTCATCGCAGTAATAATACATGCCATTTAGAACCTGGTTACTAGAGGGCCACAGCAGCCCTACTTCGTAAGACTTACAATGGAGTGCGGGGATTTACTGTACAAGTATACCTAGATACTTAGGGACAGAAGCCATAATTACCCACACTAGGTCCTTCAACTACATAAAGGAATACTACGTCGAGTAGCGAAAAACAAGATCCCACTCCCTCCTACAGTGGAACCCTTGGCAGGCACAGAGAAAGACAATATTTAACAGGTGAAATTAAACTCGAATTGTTTCATCGGTATCTCTAGGACATACATGAACCGGTAAAATCAGAAAAAGAGAAAGAAGAGAAAATCCACTAGTGTACAGAGAACCATGCAGTCCTTGCTATTCTTTACACGGAGCTAGAAGGGAAGAGAGGCAAAAAACCACAACTTTTTTGTACCGCCCCAGCAAACCGTGTAACCACAGTGCCATGCCATTGCCAGCCGTTTCATGAAGCCACATAACAGAGTAAGAAGGATGTAAGACAGCCTGACGCGTGGAAGATGAGAAAAAGGATAAGCAGGCGGAGCCACCAGAGTCAAGTCTCCTAGCCATTCATGCCTCACATTGGAGTTCGTTGCGATGGCAGGGGTAGTAAAGGATCAAGATTGAGGTATGAGCACGAGTAGAACGCGAAGAGGTCGTGGTCAACGCTGTCGTGGGAGCCAGCGGAGAAGCGCCGCCAATCTGCAAACCAGAGATCATGCAGAATATTCCAAAAGTCTCGTCGAACAGGAGAGCCCGGTCATGCTCAGCTCATGGAGTAAATCCTCATCACCAGTCCAGTTGATAGACCTCGGAATTCAGGACATATCGACATCCTCATCATCGCCCGTGCCGTCAAGTCCCGTTACTGAAGGTGGCCCCGCGTTCGGCGTGCTCGCTCCTCCAATACTCATGGCATCCTCAAAGGTAGTGTGGCCCGGGCCCATTGCAGCCATACCTCCAGGTCCAGGATTGGCAGTAGCGGAACCGGCAGAATTGTCAAAATTTGGCGTGTCAGGTCCAGCGCTGGATGAGGCCGCCGCTTCGTACATTGCTCCCACGCCGCCATCCACGACTTCAGGACCTCCAATGCCGCCAGCGCCAGAAGCAGAGAAGCCTGCACCACCAGCAACGACATCACCGTCGACGCCACCCCAAAGGAACATCGCCTCGACTTCGTCAACGATATCAGCTAGAACATCTTCCACGATCTGCTCAATGTATCGCTCTCCTATTGGACGGACTTTTTGGCCGCTTTCAGTTGTCTCAGGAGGGCCAATCCACCATGGTGGTTCGAAACGACATTCTACAGCGCCACCGCCGTAACAGCTCACAGTAGGATAGTATCCGATCATGCCATCATCTGCGTTTTCTCTCTCGCCGATACCAAGGTTGTTGCTTCCGCTCGCGAGCCTGCTGGCCGGGGGAAGGAAGGCGAAGAGTTCTTTGAATGGAGTACCCATCTTGACGCCGTTCTTGTAGATCGTGATGCTAGAGCCGGGCAAGGTGCGTAGAGACGGGTCTTCAGTATTGAGCGGCGAGGGTGGACCGTAGGTAGGGGTTTCTTTCAGGTTGAACGCGTAATCACGAAGCTGCTTGGTGGGAAACACGTTGGACTGCTGCCAGCAAAAATCGGACTTCAAGTGGAAGGGAATACGGTCGCGGATGAGATTCATGGTTGTTGGAGCGTCAGAATGATAGTTTGTGCCGTCACCATCAACCGCAGGATCATACGTTCCTTCGACGACCTTCTTGTGGAGAGAAAGGGGTGGGAGGGTGATCAGCATGCCTATCACGTCGCCTTCGCGGATACCCTCACCCTTGGGGAAGAAGTACTCGCAACGCATCCTGTTGATCACCTCGCCGTTGACGTCGCGGATTCCATAGCCGTAGCAGTCAACGCCCACGTTCACATCAAGATCTGCCTCGCGCCGTGCCCATCCAAGACGGACGTGTCCTCGTGGAGATTTCGTGCTGCCACCGGGAGGAGGGTTTCCCTGCGGGTCGTTGACGATGCCACTGATGATACGTGCCTCGTAATAGTAAGTTCCTTCGCGCGCGCAAACATTGGCACGTGCGGAGTGCCATGGTTCGCTAGTCGTGACAGCCAGACCATCCTTGGTGAAACAGATCGCAGCAGGAGAATCCTCAAAACTGAAGCGGGCGTGATAAGGAGGAACGTCAGTCTGGCGGTACTTGATGTGTGGAAACGCCGGATCGGCAATCGCGTAGCTGTAACGGAAACCGTTCTTGTTGGTGAGCTTGTCAACAACCTCGTAAAAGTCCCAGCTGCTGCCAAGGACATCTGACGTCTTCCGGCAGACAAAGTTCATCTGACGCGGCTGGGGAGGGAAGACATCGGACGGACGAGGGTCTGCAAGCAGCAAAGGCCGGAGAATCGACAAGTCGGATGAGGGGAGAGCGGAGTTGTGAGCGACGACGGCTTTCTTCTTGGGAGGCATGGCTTCCTGATCGAGACCCTTGGCTTCACGCTTCTTGCGGCTGTCACGCTTGTTTCGTTTCGATCTGGCACTGTCGGCTTGCACTGAAGCGTTGCTAGGTGGAGCGGGAGACAACTTGGCGTGAGGCTCTGACATGGTGGTGGTGGTGTTGTTGTTGTTGTTGGCTGCGTTGCTAGGGGGGAGGATCGGAGAGTTGAGGTTGGAGGACGGTCCGGAGGACCCCGCAGGCTGCGGCGACGCCATGGCGAAAACAAGTCGAAAAGCAGAGATACCACGCAGAAACCGAATGCCCGACAGGACCGAGAGAGTATGTCCGAGGATATAAGAGAAGAGAGGAAGGGGAAAGCGGAATGAAAACCAACGGCGTGCACAGTCGCGCTTGCCAAGGTCACCAAACTAGGCCCAGTCAACTGGGGTTCCCTTCACTGGGATCGCCCTCGCGGGGGTCGAAGTTCCGGGAGATCCTAGCCGGCTTACAAGGACAGGCGAGCCGGCGGTGAAGGGTAGGGCGGAAGCAAACTCTCGGGCGGCGGCGTCTCCTCTCTCCAGCCGTTGTCGCCCTGCTCTTCTTGGCTGGGCTGATCGTCCCCTAGGACAGACTGCTGCTGGTCTCCAAGCCCGGAGATCGGTCCAGCAGGCGGAACCCAGGGAACAAAGCCAGGCACAGGGTAGTAGACAACAGGGCCGGGACCGGACGCTGCAGCGGCAGGAACCGCCGGAGCAGTCGGTGCAGGAAGAGCGCTTTGCGCAGGAGTATTAGAGAGAACCGCGGGCGGAACGACAGGCGCAGCCGTGGTGATAAGAGGAGGGGGAGGGGGCGGCGGAAGAAAACCAGCGGGCACACTCCCTGGCGGATACGGCGGCAGAGCAGGGCCGGTATAAAACCGGTGGAAGTTGTGGTGCTGGAGGCAATACGGCAGCACCCTACCCTGGTTGATGGCGCGGATCGCCTCCGCCCGTATCTCCGGGATGAGAGGCCGTGGCACCGGCAGCTGTATTTGCGCACCTCGCTGTTAGCACATTGCATATATACAGATGACCGCTGATCCAGATCTGGTGTTGCATCCTGTCCAACACAACACAACAACCAGATCCTGGAACGGAAACCATGCGAATATTGGAACAGGCGAAGGGTACTCACGTGTGGGTTGTTTATGCAACACTGGAACGCCTCAAACGCGTCCCGGTGCTGCCCCGCGTTGCCCGACCTCCCACTGTGGTGATCCCGCAACCCCTTGTAGCGGGTTGCAGTACTTCCACAGTGGGCGCAACCCCACAGCTGTCTGTTATTGAAATGGGCCGCTTCCTGGGCCCAGACGCTGGACTGCCCGGCGGCGCACGGGTGCAGCGGGTCTGGCCTCTGCCACGGAGTCCCCGCGCTCTCGGGGAGGGCAGCCGGCGCGGGCTGGGGTGCGGCAGGAGCAGCTGCCGCACGTCAGTATATATAAAAAAAGAAAAGAAATATATAAAGCAGAGGGCGGCAGATCGACGAAGGAGTATATAAACAAAGAAGCAAAAAGCCAACGGCGCGTATATAGGGGCGAGGAGAGAGGTGGGGAGGGAACACTTCTCAGCCTCGAGGAGAGAGAGCAAGAGAGAACTTACGCAGGCCAGGCGCAGCGGATGCTTGAGAGGCCATGGCGTCGGCGGTGAGGGTGGCGGTGAGGGATTGTGTCAGCAGAAACAGCGCACGAAACGGAGAGTGGAAGGCGGTGAGTCTTCTGGCCAGTGAACATGCACGCTGTGAAGGCGGTGAGAGTAGGAAGGACCAGGCGGTGTGGCGGTGCCCGCTATTCATCGGTGGCACGTGAACAGGCTATTCCTCTTTTAGCATAGGGCGCCGCGTTCTGCCGCCCAGATCACGCACCTTCACTGCCCACCACCGTCCACCACCGCGGCCCTCACGCGCAGATGGCAGGAAGTCACCATCTTTCTCTATATATAACATCGCCCTCTGATCCTGCCTTTTCCTGCCATGATATGGCTCTGGGGCCCGCCCCCGTCATGGATCTGATCCATCTGAGCGTTCAGGCCATTTTATAACCCCTGTCGACCATAGACGCCATAAAGACCAAAGAACCATTGTTGTGGTCTTGAAACTTTGTAGATGGCATTCACCACCGCGTCCTTCACACCCAGGTCGCAAAGACCCATGGCATTTTCTACATATGATTTTATCCTCGGATCTTGCTTTTCTCTGCAATGATATGCCTCCGAGGTCCACCTCCGTTATAGATCCGACCAATCTGGTCGATCCAGCAGCTTTATAAGTCATCTCGGCCATCGCTGCCGTAAAGATCAAAGAAATCCATCCCTGTTATATAAAGATGCAGGTAACTTGGATGGCTCTAGCCGATATCGCCTGCGGACATGTCCGCCGTATATCTTTGACCCGTCTTTGGACCATATCATTTTTTGTCTCGATTTGACGGCTGTCATTATCCCCTCGAGATTCGATCGAAAACGGAATTATCGAACTCAGAGATTGAGCTCCGATCATTTCGTCAAGTCTATCTCCCAGCCTCCCTCCTAGGCTCACGAAAGGTCTTTATGGCCGTCTTGACCCACGGGGATCGGTGTCATAATAGCCGCTGACTTTCTTTTGTTCAAATTCGCCGCTCAAAACAATGGGTATCGCGGTATATTCTTCGAGTTTTGATGCCCTTTTCCAACTTCCTTTTCTGCAGCATGCGCAAGAGCTTCTGGCATTTCTTTCGGCTGGTTCCGCACTTACAACTTCCACGACCTCGCTGCATCCGGCTCTAGACTTGTCGATTCCAGGAATGTAAAATGAATCCATCTGGTACTATATTTTGCCATGGGTGCTCATATATCAATCGCAAATTAAAGTCTCTGACTTGGATATTGTCGTATTCGCCCCGAGTCCTTATGTTAAATCCCTCGAGTTCGCCCCAAGTAGGTGGTTCTTCTCGTAGAAGGACTTTCTCTCTGCTTTCCTTTAGCGCTGTATACCTATACAATATGTTTAGTTAGCCCTGCCATGTTGAATCCCCTGAAGTAAATCAGCATCCCAATGTCCAACAACGAGGACTGTCTAAGTCGACTTACATCGTGTTCAGGCGATACACGCAGATAGCTAGGTTCACTTTTTTTTTATATTTTTATGTATGCGCAAAGTAGGAAATAATAACTCATCGCTCTCCCTCCGTGCAGAGGCCGCAAGATAGGGCAATCATCTGTCGATTCTAGGATTGATGATATTTTAGGAATGGAATAGGTACTCGATATACGCGAAGGGAGAAGATAGTAAGTTCCTAGTTAAGGTCATCAGCTCAGGCACTGTACTGAATTCCTAGTTAAGGTTTCTTGTCCATGTCGCTGAGGATAATGGGGTCGTAGCTGCGAGTATAAAGACCGTGACCTGCTGGTTCAAGGATCGAACAAGGTATTGGGAATATACTCCGTATATATAATATCTAAAGACAGAAATATCAAGCTCGCAGTTGAGGTCCTCCACATGGGCCCTATACTCCAAAACGAGAGTTTTATATTTTATATAATGGCGACACTGATGTTCGAGCATGCAGCATGCATGGCATATGAACCGGGGGCGGAGCCTCGATTGTAGGGTAGCCTTCCCAACGACCAAGTTTTTCATCCGGAGCAGGCGCGCCTTTCCTCCTTATTAATTGGTGCCATCGCTGCCAAAGAATATATATACCAGGCACAGTCAAACATTATTGACTTATAGTCAAAATATTGGCGGGAATTATAAAATAGAAAGTCCCAATTCGAGCAAGTATAGAGTGCAGCATCGCCACGGAATTTAGAAGGAACTGTTATTCCTTCCGTAAAAACAGAACTTTTGGAATTAGCTCCACCAGAGTCAGACACCGTTCCTGCCCTCAGTTTTCTTTCCTCGTCCTCCATCCGTCCCAAGTATTCGCGAAGAAGAACAAAGGAAGGATTGAAAGGGAGTCGATAAAATATGAAGATATAACATAAAAGATAAACCAACAGGCGACCACAGCCTTATAGAACCTCAAGACCTGCCCCTTAATCAAAACTATGGTGCATGAGGATCACCGCAGGGTGGATGTGGATCTGGCAGGTTCGTGGCTGACGTGGGAGAACGGGCATCAGGTTTGAGAAGGCAGCACCTGCAAAGAATAGAACTCATAAAAATGTTCTTTAGTCATCGTGACAGGAAGCAATCTATTGCTGAGAGACGCCTTGACTATTTCGTTCGCCATCTCCTCCGTCAGTGGTCGTTTGTGAGGCAGCTGTGATAGACGTTAGCACCAAGATATATATCTAAGCGTCCCACTATCTTTGCCCAAATCCATGAAAGCAAGATGAACCCGGTCGGAGAGCTATGACACTGTCAAGGCCACTTACATGTGGATTGTTGATGCACGTCGAGAAGTAATCCCACTTCAGATCTTTATGCTTGTCCCTGACATGCTGCTGCAGCGTCTTGGGCCTGGAGAAGTGTTTCGCGCACCGAGTACATCCCCATCGTGGCTTTGTGCCGTACAGATCCGCCTCGTCCCGCCAGAGACTGGCACCGGTATCCGCACACGGGTGGAGCTTGTTCCTTGGGAATGTCGAGGGGTCTGCCGGCGGACTTGCAGATACAACCCTTATCACCTCTGCTGCAAGCTGTGGAGGCAGCGGTGGAACCTGCTTGAGTAGGAGCAGAGGTGGATCTGGCGGCGGATCGAAACACGTCCTCTGGCTTTGAGAGAGTTCGTTGCTAGACGCCAGATCAATGGAAGGTGGTTCTGAAGACCTTGAGCAATCAGAAGCATCGTTGTTTGGATACAGGGGAAGTCGGCCGCGCCCTGCAAAACCCGGTTGTTTCAAAACGGTCGCTAATGGCGAATCTGATATATGAGGAAGAGCTTTCTCTGTTGCTGTCGTATAGTCTTTGCCGAGAAAAGGAGGGTTCCCGAAACCAACAGCGCCGCTTGTTGTCGTCGTGACAGAAGTAGATGAATTTGTCGGCCTAGCTTTAGGAATGGAAGCCAAATATCGGAAGAGAGAAAAAGACAGCGGATTGGAAACGGAAAACATGCCGTCCCCTTTCTTATATCCTTGAAATTCAGGGAGCTCAGCCACTTGACCGAACTTGACGACAAAGGGATTGAGGTCACTTGTTGATAATAGCGGTCGCTCCATATCAACCACAGCGGCTTCCTTGGGGTTCTTTAGCCACGCTGAGCGCTCGGAGAAAGAGGACCCGTAATCATTTGGACCACAGAAGACGGTCTCTGATTTAAGCCTATCAGTCTGCATCTTGCTGCTCCGAGCATCAAGGTCTTGGATGTCTGTATTGAGGATGTCTGGATCGGCAGAATTAGGTAGACCACCAAGATCGCCAAACCATTCAAAGATAGAATCGGTGTCCGACATGTTGGATGCAAGTGGCAGTCAGAGATAAGAAGTTTGAGTTCTCAATTCTGGTCTCCCTGACGTGTGGAAGCCATAGAGTTTTGAATTGGCAAAATATCTGTTCTGAACTCCCGCGGCCTGCGTGTCTCTGCCATGTCTCGTCCCGACATTATGACTCCCTCATCACACAAATGTCGCGGTGACGGCAACAAGGAGGTAAACAAAGAATCTTCTTGGTTCTCAAGGTAGATGACAGAAGACTGTTCTGTTGTATTTCGGCGGCCGTTAATGAGCGGGACTGGCAGTCTGACTTTATCACCCAGCTTCTTCACAAGTTTAGGTGCTTGTAGGCATTTGGATAACCTGACGGTGGTTCTATCTTAGGTTTCTTGGCCTTTTGTAACTGTTGCAGATACAGCTCAATGACGAGAAGTTGCCTTTGCATTTTTGTTTCCAAAGAACAGGAGAAAGCAGGAACCTGTTTGATATATAGGAGAACTATTTGTTGCGGCCCCAGAAAGAGGGCCTGCATAAAGGATGGAGGAGGACAAACATGTAAATAAAAGATTGTGGGATTTTTTTATATATATCTTCTGCCAATCGTATCTCCGGCTGAACTTTCAGTCCTTTGTCTTCTCAGGTCTGGTTATCTATCCCTTTTGCAGTGCTGTTATTAGGCGTATTATCGTTTCGTTATCCTTTCCCTTGTCGTCATCCCTGTACAGGTTATACGAGAAGAGATTAGGGTATATGGGGCATGCGGCCGTCTGCCTTTCAGGGGAATGTTTCCATTGTTTTCAATCTCAGAAAGATGCAAAACCTGAGATTGGAAGATCTTGATCCACAAGTTTCATAAAAGTGGTATGCATACCACTATTGACGAACGGCGACTTATACATTAAAGAATACCTGCCTCTTCTGGATGAACTCTTCCGGCGATTGAAAAGGACGACATGTTTCAATATATAGGAGTTGGGCATGACCGTAAGATATCCCAAGAGAAGTTCTCTTCGAGCGCGATATGTGGCGATTATATATTGGAAAGGGCAAAACAGAACAATGAAGTGGGGTATCGGCGTTCCTATATATATGCGCTTTTCAGCTCGTTTGAGATCGAAATAGACAGGATCAATGTATAATTGGAAGAAGGTGGAAACGGGATTATTTCAGATATACTGGAGCCGAAAGAAAATAGCACGAGAGATCGAAGGACCCGCGAGCTGTCCAATGGAAGGAAATTGGGGCCAGGTCCTAATCGGTCTTAGGCACAATGGTCCTATAGTGTTCGAGGCACGCTGTGGCCGGAAATATATAAAGCGAACTATAGAGTGTGAAGCATAGAAAATGGCCAAAGGACGTATATTATAGTCAACTATGGGGTATGTACATAAGTACATGTTTATTCGAGTTCTAAGTACTACCTAGAGAGGTACTAATATACACTAGGCAAGGTGTTCCCTATTACAAGGGTAGAAAGCCATACCGCGAATAGACAAAGATAGATGTGAGGAATAAAAGGATGAGCAAGCAACCTGGGAAAAATGCCCCCTCTTATACCTTTTTCCTTCACGGATAGTAACGCAGTGACGGTCATCAAAGAATCCTGCACGGACATATTCCCTAACTACTTGTCCTCCCTGTCACTAAGCCTATACAAAGGCGGTGAGCCCTCAGTTCCGGATCATCTTTTGACCGAACACTGACCGCCTTACCTCCCACCTCACACCGCCTTCACCTTGTTGTTCCCATTTGTCAACACGGCATCACGGTCCATTCATCCTCACGTGACATATTTTCTGCCAGCATTATTTTCCGGACTTCACTCTTTCCTTCACGATGGGAATTGCAATCAATGACTTCAGCGACAGGACTGCTAAGGGCTTTCAATATCTGCTAGAACAGGTTCATGAAGAAGAACTAACTCAGAGAAATTCACTGTTCAACATCCATCTTACAGCTGCAAGAGACAAAGAAAGTTCATTGCAACTTAGGGATGGGTAAAGAGTGTGGCGTGGCTGTTGTCTTTTAAATATATGCAGATGTTTGTTTCTAAGACTCGGTTCAGAGGGAAAGTCGACAAAATTCCCCATTTTATAGAGTGTTGGTAGATACAATCCGGTTTTTGCTAGCCCACGAAAATACTATTATACGGCATCTAGTTCCTCCTACCAATAAATGTAGATGATCCAATCCAAAGCGAGCAGTTAAAACATACAGATAACAGAAATTCTATTCGCCAATCTCAATCTAGGTATCGTTACTCGAGAGTCTGTCAGATTACAGGTTGTCGGCGTTGCTCTATCCCCCACACTGTTCCCAATCCCCTCTCCCACTCCCGGCGCCCGAGGCGCGCTGACGCTGAATTACGCATCCGCGAGCGGGGACATCGACTGTGTTTTCCCGCCAGCGCTGCTGGCGAACTACCTCGGCGCCAAGATTCGCAGTCTACTCGGCATAGTAGACCCCTACTTCACCCCATTGTTTCCTTCACGGCATCGGAGCTGAATCGCCTAATTGCTGCGGGTATGGTAGAATACTATAGTACCGTACTGTTTTGTTCGTTCATGTCCAATTATTGAAATCAACGTGGAAAGTATACGGGGTAGAAAGTATAGGGCGGCGGGCGGTACCTCGGGGCATTTGGTTCCGTATCTGCAAAGATAGAGCAAGCGCCAATCCAATAATCTTCCATGACAAGAATATGTCTTCTCACTTGTAGGGAAAGAGCTGGAAAAGTGACCGTACCGCCTGCGAGAATCGTGAGCACACGGCGCAGGGCCTCTAGGCGCAAGGAGAAGATGAACGGAGTTGACAAAATTAAATGCTCAAGACCGAGGATGCAGAGACCGAATTGACAGAGTCAGGAACAAAGCAGCGCTATCTGGCGCTTGAAAGGAAATAAAGACGGAATGCTCGATGTTAGGAAGACAGGATTACATATCTGCTAGCCCGGGCAAACGATAAACTGTAGACCCAAAATACCGCTCGACTACAAAAAGAGGCCAAGGCCGCTGATTCCAGCGAGAACTTGTATTTTGGCGGCTGAGTCCTCGTTATGAGGCGAGGCTTCTCGATTTTATTGTTAAATCCCTAATGCTAGGGGATTTTCCTGTATTTGCACTGGAGAGTTACTTACTCTCATATGCCTCTATTGTACTTGTCTGTAGGTGAAAGTGGTGATCTGGCTCGCGATCAGTCGGCAGGCACAGGAGGAAGTTGCCAAAATTTTGCTACTATGGGTCCCTGCCCAAGTCGCATACCTTGCTGCTTTTTCTTTATTGTGAACTGGACTGACTTTACTAAGTTCGCTTAGGGTCCTTGACCTATCATTGTCTTTAATGACCTTTCAGTAGCTTCAAAAAGCACACGTGCATAAAATAGCAATTTGTCCAGCCGCTAGACAGGGATGTAAGTGTAACAATTTTTTTGGCAAACTACTGTAGTGTACAAATTGCAATGCTCAGGGAGGCTGTGGAGGCAGAATGCGGCACAGTTACAGCATAGTATATCTCTGTATCCTCTAGGATTGGAAAAGATGACGACAAGGTTGATGGGAAGTCAACAGACACAGGGAGGACCTGTTAGAGCTCTGATAGGCGGAAGGAGAGAAGTATATCCGCTAAACCTGGAAGGGTACCACTGCAGGTGCTCAGATATGGCTGGATGATTTGCTGAGGATGGAAGGCGGTGAGCCAGAAGAGGGGCATTTGTGGCGGTGCAGAACGAAAACAACGGCAGAAAAGGCAGGGCGTCATGTGAAATACTCAGGAGCACGCCAGTGACATGTTATCCGGCGGCACACACCGCCAGCACGGCAGAAAAACTAATGTCACGTGACCGTGAAATTTACACAAAACTTTCGAGGTCTGCGGGCTTCGGGCGAAGCAGCGGAGTGGACTACGGATTCCTATTTCCCTCCCCTGTTAATAGGAGGAAAAGGTTCTCTTGATAAAATATTCCCGATCTTATGAATTCTTTAAGATACCCTTAAAAAGTCAGAAAGAAAGAAACGGTCAACATGCCCAAAGCAACCACTCCCCGCTCCGGCGCCGCTGCGCGCAGGCACAATCCCCTCGCCGACGATATTATTAATGCCGGCCATTTGCGCACCAAGCCTAGCAAGAAAAACAAACACAGATCGCGCTCCAGCGACGATGAGGGAGATCGGGAACACTACATTGACGCGAAGATGTCGCGCAAGATCCTGCAGATTGGTCAGGATCTGGCGGAGGAAGAGGAGGCGGAGCGGAGAGCCGCGATGGGAGAGACTGGGGGCAAAACAAGCTCCGCATTCGATTTCGAGTCGCGGTTTGAGGATGAGGAGCAGATGTCAGATGATGAAGACAAGTTTGGAGATGATCAGTGGGGTGATGAAGAGGAGGTCGAGGATGTGGTATGCTTTTCTACCCCGCAGCGCTTTTCCTTTGAGTCCTACATCTATTGGGAGAAAGAGGCAGTAGTACTTGTAATTGCGAACGCACATACTGATTTAGTCCAGGAAATTGACCCCAATGACCTTGATATGTTTCACAAGTTCATGCCCGGCGGCGACCAAGATCCCATATTCAACTCCGGTCAGTCCGACGGCAATGAAGGAGGCGAGGGCACAAACCTGGCCAATCTTATTCTCGAGAAGATAGCGGCATATGAAGCCAAGCAGGCGGGGGAGAACCAACCTAAGATCATGGGAGGAGGGAGGCCAGAAGATGCAGTCCAGATACCCGCGAAGGCGGTGGAAGTATTCGAGAAGTATGTATCCCGTCTATTATCCAGCTTGTCAAGGTTATATACTGACCAACGTCAGAGTTGGCATGCTCCTCTCCCGCTACAAATCCGGTCCTCTCCCTAAGCCCTTCAAGATCCTCCCCACCCTCCCACACTGGTCGACCCTGCTTGACATCACCCGCCCCGAGAACTGGACCCCAAATGCCATCTACGGAGCGACCCGGATTTTCATCTCTTCCAAGCCAGCCGTAGCGCAGGAGTTCATCAATACGGTCTTGCTTGATCGCGTCCGTCAGGACATCCGGGAAAACAAGAAGCTCAACGTACACCTATACAACTCCCTCAAGAAAGCGTTATACAAGCCCGCTTGCTTCTTCAAGGGACTGCTCTTCCCGCTCGTCTCGAGCGGCACCTGTACCCTGCGCGAAGCGCACATCGTTTCCTCGGTTATCGCGCGCGTATCCATTCCCGTCCTGCACTCTGCCGCCGCCCTGCTCCGCCTGTGCGACATCGCCGCCGAGATGACCACGGCGACGCTATCGTCCGAAGGGACCGGTGCCCTCAACATCTTCATCCGTGTCTTCCTCGAGAAGAAGTACGCATTGCCGTACAAGGTCATCGACGCTCTTGTTTTCCACTTCCTGCGCTTCCGCGCCGTAGCCAACAACACTGAAGACACCCAAATGGCCGGCCAACCCCCCTCTGCAACCGCCGCCAAGAACTTCAAGCTCCCCGTGCTCTGGCACCAGTCGTTGCTCGCCTTTGCGCAGCGCTACCGCAACGATATCACTGAGGATCAGCGTGAGGCCCTGCTCGACTTGCTGCTCGTCTGTGGACACAAAGATATTGGACCGGAGGTAAGACGGGAGTTGTTAGCCGGAAGAGGCAGAGGCATACCCGTCCCTGAGAACCAAGGTGCCGCCGATGCCGGCGACGATACGATGGACGTGACAATGTAGATGCCTCTTTCACTAAAAGAAAAGTGTGCAACCCTTGATTCGTGCAAAGGATATCGACGCGTATTATTTGATCCGCTCTTATGTGTACATGCTTGCGGCCGGTTGGGCGTTTCCTATTTCATGGATGTTTCTTTTTACCTTTTTACCTTTTCTGCATATACCTCTTGCGGTGTTAGGTAAAAATGGCGGTTCTTTGGGGTTTTCAACAAAATTGAATAGTGCTGCAACCATTATCCCTCCAGTGACTGTACTTGCTATAGTCTTGTACAAAATGAAACGATGATCCAAATTATCGACATGTTGTCAAGTTTATGTGTTTCCACCATCTTCAGAAGTAGTCAAGCAAAAAGCAGAAAGCGAGTAAATCGATTCAGTCCAGAGCGTAAATGTTAGATCCCACTGGCGCAACTAGATACCGAAACGAAGAGTGATGATAAATAGTGAAGGTGTCAATATATATCCGGTCATGGAGTTTATAAACGTCAAATGATATAACAACCATCCAAAAATAGCCAGTGCGCATCACGAAGATCGACAAATCGTAGATGTCGTGTATAGAACTGAGCTGTGTGGATAGGTAGCGTCTGGATATATGTTGAGAATGTACTGTATATCGATGCACGCAGTTAAGGTCGTCGTAATAAAGATGTGTATGGTCCTGTCTTATGTAGCGTCCAGTATCGACATAATAGATAATATTCAAAGGTCCCGGTGCAATGATATTTCCAAGTCAAGGACGTTATAAAGATTCTGAAGAGCCGGTCAAGTCGCAGCCAATATGTCAGTTGTGCATCTAACAATTTATGAAACGCCGGAGACCCTCGAAAGTTCCGGAAGAAGCGCATTGAGCCTATCCACAGTATGGGGATTGAGTCCGTTCCGTGCCAGCGTATCGGAAATCTCATCTAACTCCCGGTTAAGGGCAAAGTTGCTCATTTCCTGCCTGCTCACGTTCGCACTTTCTGATACCTTGATCTCCTTCATAACTTCAGCTTGGGCTTCGAGGAGCAGATCACTGAAGTTGAACTTGTTGTATTGCTCGATTCGCTCCTTAGGCGTAGGACGTGCACCTTTCGCGAGGAGCAGCGCAGCGTTCGTTTCACAATTGTGAAGACGTGCTGTATCCAGAGGAGTAGTGGACTGGTCATCCTCCGCGTCAATGTCAGCTCCATTAGAGAGCAACAACTCAATTACCGCAGGTCCAATGACGGTGTCGGCGATCTGTGCTGCTATATGAAGGGGAGTATCGCCATTTTCCGTGGTAAGGTCAACACGAGCGCCATGGTTCAGGAGAAGCTCCACAGACCTCGTCGAAGGCTCAGAGTTACTGAGCACGAGGTGGAGAGGTGTCTGTCCATCATTGGTGCGAGCATTGACGTCTGCTCCGTAATGAAGAAGAATTTCGATCATCTCAGGACTGTTCTGGTGGAGGCATACGCGATGTAATGGGGAGTAGCCGTCGTCATCAGCTAGGTTAACATTTGCCGACTTTTGGAGCAGAAGTTTGACAATATCGATTGATTCAAAGCTATTTTGTACAGCAGAAGCAAGTGGTGTCTCTCCTGTGTCGTCTCTTGAGTCAATATTCGCACCGCACTGTAGTAGGATATCCATAACTGCAGCTCCATGCTCCGCAAAGCAAACCAGCAAGTGCATAGGCGTTCGGCCCACAGCATCCTTTGCTTCGATATCGGCACCACTGTCCAGAAGCAATCGAATAGCAGAGAGGCGACCACCTGCGACGGCCTTATGTAGAGCCGTTAACCCCATTGAATCTTTCGCGTTTATGTCCGCACCGCGACCAAGCAGGAGTCGGACCGTTTCGAGGTTCTCCGCAAGGGCTGCGTTATGCAGAGGCGTGCTACCGATATCGTCTCGCAAATTTACATCCAGGCCTCTATCAATTAGCATCGACACAAGTGTGGGCATATCAAAGTCGCTGTCTGCAGCGTGATGTAAAGCCGACGGCCCTTTACCATCTGGATTGGTAGGCGAATTCGGTTCTTCAAGCAGCAACAGCTCCACAGCGCGAAGCAGGCCTAGTTTGGCGGCAAAGCAGATTGGAGACGGCGGGTGCGGAAGTTTGGCCGCCGGTGAGCTTACCATGTCAATATATGTCTCGCGCGAAGCATCCCAGATACGGAGTGAATTGGCAAAGCAGACCGGTGAGGAATGGAAAAGCATCATACACAGCGCTTCCAGACGCTTCGACCAGTTCCTTGGGTCGATGACTCTTGCATGCAACGGCCAATGCTGTGCAGCATACTGAGCCAGTGGCCAGTCGTCGAAAGTGCTTTCGGTCAAGGAAGACTCTTTATCGAATTGGAGAAGATAAGCAACACAGGCCTCACTTATCAGCTTATGTGAAACCTCCGCAGAAAGCCAAAATCTGGATACCGCGCTTCTGCGGATTTCTTCGGAAATCAAGTATTCCTTCACTGTCGCGTGGGCGAGCACAATTACCTTAACAACCTGGTAATTATACTGGGTATCACACGACCACAGCGTTTCTCGCGTGCTGACAAGGCTTGAGCAGATGCCAAGTACCTCTCTGTGGTCTCGAAATCGCAGACCTGTATCGACAGAGGGAAGCTGCTCTTCGTCACCATGCTCTATGACCACAACTTCTGCAACTTCTTTAAGTGTCAATGGTCGCTCAGAGTAGGCCAGCCAGTAAAGGATCTTGTACAAGTCTTTTTCATCATTTTCATCGACTGATTCCAGAATCCGCTGATACACCTCAAAAAGCTTCCCAGGTAAGGAGGCAAGAGTCTCCTGAAGGTCCTTCGTCCGACGGCTTTTGCGAACCAGCTCGAGCTGGCGGGCAACAAGGAGAAACCTTGGTCCTGTTTAGATGGTGACTCCAATATTTGGAACATACGAGTACGTACTCACATTCCATCCGCCTTCTCCAGAAGACGCGTTTCGATTTCTTGCCTCACGTCTTCTGGCCACTTTTTCAGCCTAATATCTTTCTTAAGCTGTTCCTGGACGTACAGACGGATATCCTGATTTATCTCGTTCTCCACACGCACTTTACAGGTCAGAAATGGTCCCAGGATCTCTTCAATGTAATCTTCCGTTCGACTGAAGACCATGACATGGAGGTTACTCAACTGCCAGTCGACAATCTCCGCGATCATTTCCAGCAGATCCTCTCTTTCTGCGCATTCATCAAGGGCGTCGATGACAATAAAAGTCTCTGAGAACTCCGACACTAGATTTTGCAGGAGTCCTCCCAACTCATCTAACGCAGGACTTCTATCCTCGCGTTTGCAGAGATTGTACAGCTTCTCTAGCTCATCAGATTCCTGACCAAGTCTTGCCCACAACTGGCAAATCAAGGTACGTAACAAACTATCGCGTACGTGCCTGCGCTTGCGATCATCAAATGAGAAGTAAAAATAACCAAGACCGAGGTTCTCGTCAACTCTGCAACACTCGACCAGGCTGTCAACAACGGTAGAGCACAAAACAGATTTTCCAGCACCCGGTATCCCGTGCACCCACAGCAAGGATGACGGTTGAGTCTTCCATTGCATAAAATTCGGGCTGTTGAGGAACCATTTGCCTGTGCCTTGTTGCCGCTGTTTCTGCAGGAGTTTGTGAAAAGAAGATACATCGACAGGATCGAGCCAGTTTCTGATTTGCCGACGGAGGTCATCGACACGGCCCTGCAGGAGAAGCTTCACGTCAGACCCAGTTTGGGAGACAGATACTTCGATAGCGTTCGATCGATGGGCCAAGATGGATAGCTGCTTTCCAAGTTCAGAGACCTGCGTCTGTGTGGTACCAGAACTGTCGAGCAGCAGGATCTGGATCGCTAACAATATGTTCTCTCTCATATCAGCAACCGTTGCCTGCAATTTTGAAAGCGTACTCTCCTTGAATGGGTATCGGAGTCGCTTTCCTTGTACCACCAGCCGCTGCCGTAGGCCGTCTGGAGGAGAGACGTCCATGAACTTCTCCAGTTCCTTCTTCAGGGCATCATTACCCATGCTGCATGAACGTACGCTGCTCTCGATTCGTTTCACTGCTTCCGGGCTGAAGTCGTATTTCTTTAGAGTGTCATCCAACGCATGCAACGTGATCTGCAGATCCTCTATCTGAGTGCAAGTCGCCTGCGTTTCTTCCCGGAAATGGCTGAAAGAGTGATAATACTTGAGCAACCCATCGCAAAGCTGAATTCCCAGCGATATCACCCCGACTGCAGTTCCCAGGATGTCCGCCATTATTGACCTTGGAAGAGATACGCTTCTGGAGTCAAGAAAAGACGAGAGTCCCTGAACAATATGGCATTTGCAGTTTGCAAATCGTGGACATCTGTCCTCTCGACTTTTGTCAAAGGCTACACTGCATGCTTCCAAGGCACAGCATGGCGGGGCAGTGAACCTGCAGATGCTGCGGCAATCCGTCCTGGAACCAATGGCTGATCATGATGAAGCGCTAATCTGGCGAAGACACATCGACTGCCGGCAGACATTGGATGGTAGTTCCTCGTAGTCCATGCCTGAGTCAGCCTGACAGGGGAGCACATCAAACGCGCAAGTCTAACGTCCGGTGCAAAGCCAACAAGATGAATGAGATGGCAGTATGATGACTGCTCACAAACATTCAACCGGGAACGCACCCATCATGTTCTATCCCTCGATACAGCGTATTTCTCCATCATTGGCATAGATCCACTGTGATTAGATATCACAGAAATTATGCAGATGAGTAGGCGGGGTTCGCAGGCGCTGGGGCCCATTCAACATGTCAACGCCTATACTTGAACAGTATCATTGATATCCTGGGACATGTAGGGCATAGTCGCCAAGCCTCAAACGGCATCCGGAGAAAATGCTAAGACGACCTGCTTGCTGCAGGTATGTTGGCAGCATTGGCGAAGCGAATTACAACGGACAACCTCCGCGGGTTGTATGTACTGTACATGCAGCGTATTGTTGGTGCAACTCGTACTCAGCCGAAGTAGATCTGGGCCGCTCTCATGGCGAATCATGCGCCTGAGGCTAATGCAGAAACCTTGCACTTTTGTATGCCAGCCCTGCGGGGCACGAGGGGCCAATGATCCTTTCATTGCCTCGTCTTACGGCAGCGTCGTTGGCGCACGTCACACAAAGAATCACGGCGAGGAGCTGGCATGGATGAAACGGCGGATCCAGAGCGGAGTTTCAGGTGGGCTCGACGGCGGGCGCGTCACCAACGGGATGACGGCTTGGGGGAGCATGCCCCTCGGAGCGCGGAGTGTATCGTACAGACGCGTCTTGGACGGTAACAAAGGGCGACCTCGCTCGGTGTTCCGCCGCCGCAGCCTGCCAAGAGTCGGTAAAAATAGCAGTCCACCGGTGCGTGTCTGGCGGTAAGCACGTTACTGTGTATGCAGCGTACCGTACCGGCGCCGACAGGCCGAGCCGCGCCTCCTTGGGGCCGATGTGACCACGCTGGCCTTTAAAGAGTCCCCCGGGCCCGGCTTCCCCTCGACCCTCAGGCTTTCCCTCGCCCTCTTCTGAACAGCTGTCCTTTTCATTTTTTTCGACTAATTTGCCTCGCTTGTCCTGGCCGTCGGAGCCATGCTCTGGATCCCACCGTGATGACACCGTGGCCTCTGTCGCCTTGACGCTTCATCAAGTGGACATCCTCGATCGGTACCCCTTCTCTGCAAACCACATTCTGAGGAATATCCCAAGAGAACCACGATCAAGAGTGCGACCGAGGACAGTGTCAGTGTACATCCTGTCCACTGTTCATGATGGATAACCTACTCGCTTCCCTCTCTTCGCTGGGCGCCATGGCAGCGCCCCCGAGCACGGAGATGCCCCAGCTGACTATCGCTCCCACGGCAACCTCTTTGAAACCACCAGAGGTGAGGCTCGACGGGACAAAGCCGGAGGAGAAGAAGCCGGTTAAGAAGAGGAAGTCGTGGGGCCAGGAACTCCCGATTCCCAAGACCAACCTCCCACCACGGTATGTCTGGCTTAAACGCTGATTCTAATGATGTCGCGTACTGACAGCCTGCTTCAGGAAACGAGCTAAGACAGAAGATGAGAAAGAGCAACGTCGCATTGAGAGAGTTCTTCGCAACCGTGCCGCGGCACAAACCTCTCGGGAACGCAAGCGGCTCGAGGTAGAGAGACTCGAGAGCGAAAAGAAGAGAATGGAACAGCAGAACGAGTTCCTCCTTCAGCGCCTGGCGCAGATGGAGGCGGAGAACAGCCGTCTAAGCCGGCAAGTCGCCCAGCTATCTGCTGAGCTTCGCGGGTCTCGAAGCAACTCTCCCAAGTCTGTACCTTCCAACACGGCCTCGCCCACTCTCACTCCCATGTTGTTCAAACAGGAAGGTGATGAGGTCGCTCTTGACCGAATTCCCTTCCCGACTCCGTCCATCACCGAGTACTCTTCCGGCACGCAGCCTTCCGATCTGGCTGAGTCCTCCGACGTGGCACAACATCCTGCAGCGGTGTTGTGTGACCTGCAGTGTCAGTCGGTGGACTCGAAGGATCTGGGAGCGCGCTTCTCTTTGACCTCGGATCGAGCCTTGAGTCTCACGCTGCAAGCAATGCTGCAGCTCCTCTTTCTGACGATGACTTCCGCCGCCTATTCCACAGTGATTCAGCCGTTGAGCCAGATTCTTCACTCGTTGAAGACGGGCTCTCCTTTGACATTCTCAACGGAGGAGATCTATCAGCATTTCCCTTTGATTCTCTGGTTGATTTCGACCCCGAGCCTGTCGCCCTCGACGGCGTCGACTCGTCGATCGGTCTTCCGGATGAAGCTTCTCACCAGGCTCCTGGCGTGCAGCCCAGCCTTGGCGCGTCCACTTCGCGATGCGACGGGCAGAGCATTGCAGCTAGCGGCTAGGGAGCGCTTCTCCCAGCAGACTGGGTCGGCTGTCGGTGGCCAAACTGAGCGACAGAGTTGGGAGTTGTTATTGACTTTGGCATGGGCTATTGATTCTCTTGGAAGAAAACATCGAAGGCAGCCTTCGAACGGTCAGAGACGAGTCCGGAAAGATTACTGGAGTAATTATGATAACTGTTACGGGAGTTCAAGGAGTTCAGGGAGTTTGAGACCTGGCGAGAGCCTTACATATCTATTGACGGGGAAGCCATGTTAAATGTACGGTGTACTATACACTAATGTTAAATCGATTTATCTAATTAAGCATGCTCTTCTAACGGCCAGACATGCGGGGTCAAGATCAATGCGAAATTAGTGATTATTCGTCGATGTGTGATCTAAGGGATCTAAAAGGCACACGTAGAGTACCTTCAGAGGAAGATCACCGAATTAGGATAGCCAGTAACAACCCGTAACTGTTCTCTTGGGATTCCCAAGTAGTATCTGAGGGTTCGATGGTATGGCAGGAGCGTCGGCGGCAATAGTTCATGCTGTTTGGATCTCCGACTGTCGTGGGCTTCCTAACGTGGATGTGAACCGACCAGATGACGATGCCAAGACCGACGCCTATTCCAGGCCGCCTCCGACTGGACATCGCCGTTATCCATCTCATTCAACCTTTCATCCCATGCTGTCTTCTTCCATTCTATCACCGGTGAGTGACGACAGTGATTCGAGATGGTGCGGCAAGATCCGATATTCGAAGCCCGCGCGAAGGTGCAAGTAGGTGTTATCCTCGTCCCCTCATCTAGACCCCTCACCGCACGCTCGTAGACCCGACGGCAGAAGACGCCTTTCGTCTGATATCTCCCACTTTCATCGCACCCTTTTGTAGACTTTACTAACAAACGGCTTTTCCTTTGTGATAGTTTCACATGAATCGCCTCAAGAAGGAGGCTATCCGCGCTGGAAAGACCGCGGAAGCGGAAGAGAGGAAAGCTGACAAGGCGATCGCAAACCGCGAGTTCGATATCGCCCGCATCCATGCAGGCTCTGCAGTTCGCGAGAAGAAACGCCAGATAAAGCTCAAATACGAGGCTGCCCAGGCGGAAGTGATCATCAACGAGCTCAAGGCCGTCCAGAGCACACGCGACACCGCCTACACACTGTCTGTCGCCTCCAAGGGGCTCGAGGCCGCCTCGAGGAGCGTCAATCTTGAGAACCTGCTTGCCCATGCGAACAACTTCCTTGCGCGCTCCGAGGACTTTAGGATTGCGAGCAGCGCCATCGAAGGCGTTGCGCAGGGCGTCACCATGCAAGAAAATGGGCCCGAAGGCCAAGAGGAGGTTGACAGGCTCATGCAGAAGCTAGCAGACAAGGCCGGCGTGGATTTGCGCATGGCGCTCGAGCAGGACTCGGCGCCGAAAGAGGACATCAAGGTTCAAAAGCAGACCGATGCAGAAGTCGAGGATGCGCTGGGCGCGAGGTTGCGTGCTCTCAGGGCTGGGACCTGAGGCGGTCGTTGCCATCACATTGCCTGTCCTCGAAGTCAAAGCCTAAGAACTACGCAAAGAGGTGGACTAATGGTGGGGAATTCCCTTTTTGCCTTTTGTCTGTCGTCTGTTGTTCCTACTTCGCAGGGTGCACTTGGAACTTATGTCCCGTACTGACTCTATCCACATCCGTCCTGTGGATGATCATGACGCATTTCATGTTTACGCCACTTTGCCTCTATGTCTCTGATGCTTCTCACTTTTGTTATTCAAGTCTTGTGCCGTATGTCCATATTCCCAGGAATTGATACAAGCCCCTCTTGTTGTGCGCGCCTTGTTGTTACTTTACCGACTACGTAACGGTGTGGCGTTCGCGGTGATCTGGCGCAGAAACGGAGTGTCTTCCTGTTTCCTTGTTTCTAGTCCGAGGGCCTTGTGCAGCTCGAACTTGGATGCTGTCTTATTAATATGAGGAACGAAGCTACTGTGCCTTGCATACATGCTATCTCCGCTTGTCTTCTGTTGGTTGGCTATTCACTACGTAGGGACGCTCTTTCAACTACTGGAGACTGATAAATACAATTACAGAAATACTGATGACATGTGCAACACAGCGTTAATCTCACTATGGGTGAAATGCATTTCGCTTGTGTGATTGAAATGAGGGAACAGTCAATGTTTCTACGATGCCAATAGGCTGGTCTAACAGGTGCACAGATAAATAAATCTTCATCTACTAAAGAAATGCTCCGGGGACGATATTTTAAACGCTTAGCGCGACAATAATTAGATAGTTCTATACCTGCAGGTCCGAGAACAGAGCGCAGCACTGGTTGAAGGGACATTGCTATTCACCAAAAGAAGAGATCCCTTTAACTACTACATTTGGGATGTGACTGGGATTCGATCAAGTGGATACTCCAGTCGACCATGTCCACATTTCTAAAGATGAAAAAAAAGTTGCTGTGAAAATACAGGCAGTAACCCAGTATTGCTTTTCCTTCCTGCCGGAAGTATGGAGTCGATTCTGTCCGCCAAGAATGTGCAAATGCAAAATGACTGCTCTGTTTTTTGAACCTCCTTGTTATGCCCTCGGACATAGCCGAGATACTGACTCATGTGCTGTAGTTTGGAGGCATGAAGAGTAACGCTACTCCTTTGGATCAAAATAGCAGTGTTGCACTGGGGGAGAGTTTGAATGGTGCTTCGGCCTTTTCCCTTGCCCCGCCGGCACGAGATCGCAAAGAGCACTGAGCATGCTATTGATATGGATATCAACAATGTGAGGGGCCTTGCCGGCGATGTGTTCAACAGGCCTCTCATTGCAACAGTCAAGGTCGTTTCCACAGTGAGCCTGAAGCCTACCAGGCAAGTACTCCATTTGCCGCAGCTCTTTATGCCTTGAAGCGTCCGCTAAATTATCCGAATGCTGACAATGAAACCAGGCATGGCCAGACTCATTTCCTCCATGGTTGTTGCCTGCCTAGCTTCCATTTTCCTTTTCCCCTTCCATCTCGCTACTCCAGGAACAGGTCAAGGATCGCGTGGATCTCCAATCACTGCCGGGTTTCTTCTGCGGCGCAGGCCAAAATCTCACACTAGTCTGCTATCACACCCCAATTACCAGACTTGGAATTCCTAATATGTCCACTGGTGTGTCGGCGTGTCGGCATTACTTCTGAATTAGAGTCCTCACATCAAAGACCCTCATGAGAGCCAGCATTGGAGCCTAATCAGACTGCAAAGAATCATGGCCCATAAAATGCTGGCCTTCTTCCTTCTGGGGAGGGAGAGCGCGCGCGTGTTTTTGACTCCAGTTGATACCCAGAGGGCCAGGCATCATGGCACCTTCGCACTTGTTTCTTGTCTTGTTTCTCACATTTGTTTTTTATTTCTCCTCGCTCGCTTGTGCTGCCCCATGGATTGTGACTCGCTACTATGAGCCGGGGGTATATTCTGACGATGGCTACACAAACACCTACATGACAATCACGCCAACAGTGACAATTGACATTATCAAAGTGACCCCAACAGCATCATCAATGCCTGCGGCGCTTTCTACAACCACAGTGACTACAACTTTGACAACATTGTCACTGTGGTGCAGGTACTACTGCTGTCCGGTGCCCTGGTTGCCACAGATAACAGTTTCTACAACAACAATGACTTCATAACCACCAATTACTATGCCGATCTTATTTATACCGCGCTGACAGGCTGTCCGTCTCACTGGACCACTACTACCGCGGTATTGCTTTATGTGCCCGGGCTTCGTGCAGCCTACCTCGACGTCGATATCATACTCAGTCGACAATTATAAACCCTTTCAGCCAACCACCATCATGCAGGCAATTGTGTGGATTGATCCCACACAGCTACCCGTGTTGAGTCTCTCCTTCCTCCGAAAACCTCTATGCACCGGTCACCATGTTGTACGGTGCTGGCTGCCCGTACGATACCAATAGCTTTGACAGGGACGATACCAACGATGGCACAAGTTCCAATAGCGGCAGTTCCGGTAGCGGCACAAGCTACAATACTGGAAGCTATAGCAGTGATGCCTCAAGTGACAACAGCAACAAAGACTGGATATATGATGACTACTGGTACAGCGTCTCCCCTCTGGCCGTTATCCTCATTGTCATCTTCAGCTGGTTCGGCCTGTGGTTTATCATCGGCCTCATGGAGAGCCGGTTCCAATTCTAGCATCTGATGATGGGATGGCAAGCCCGGCGCGGGCTCCCCCTCTCATGGGCTATGCTGGTGCCTGTCCTCTTGTGTTTCCTGCTCTGCTTCTCCCACAAAGGCTACCGGGCCAGGACGGCGGAGGAGGCTGCAGAGCTCCAGAAGAAATGGATGGAGATGGGCAGCAGGAAGAAGTTCGCCCTCTGGCTCCACTGGGGATTCTGCTGGAAGTATCTGCCCATGTTGGGTCCTGTGCCGGAAAAGGTCAGACGCAGGAGCAAGAAGCCTGTTCCTGGTCCTGCTGGTGCGGTGCCGCCCTTGCTGCAAGTGTCCCCACCTCGCAGCAGCGTCGCGTCTAGCAACAACCTGCCATCAACAATGAGCGGAGCTCTGGAGAACGCTCCTGTCCAGTGTGAGATGTCCCAGCTGCAGTCGCAGCCGCAGCCGCAGCCGCAGGCATTCCTCCAAGTTCCGACTCCCACCACCAGGGCGGCTCCTCAGGAATTGTCTCCTGCTAGGCCTCCTTCTTCTCCTCCTCCTGAAGCGCATGCGCCAGCAACTACTCCTCATCCCGCAGACCAGCAAGAGCAAGACAATGAGATCACTGTGATCCCAACCTCTTGATATCAGCAAAACAAATGAGAGCCATACTCTGCGATCTTGCTAGTGCAAACAAGAGCGGCAGCATGAGGAGCGAATAATTGATTGCTTGCTTTCATGCTCTTAATACAACTCATCACTCTTTATGTATGACTGGGACACAAGATACCTCAGAATGCATTGTGGTATCAAGCATCCTGCTGAAAGTGAAAACCTTGTTCATTCTGCCCTGTTTAGATGATAATTGATACCCGCCTCTCGGTACGAGCAGCAAAAGAGTAGTATGTAATACATATGTACTGTACCTACCTGATGACAGTGACAGATACAGTTGTACGTGTACAATAATTTTATCTATTCATGTACAGTACTTACCTAGTTCTTAAGTATAGGAAAAAAAATAACATTGAGATACCCTATAATTAGTCATATTCTGCATCGTGTTTCTTGTTCTTTGATTAATTCATTCAAAGTCCCTCGTGAGCCTATACCATCTTTCAACGAATCACTGTACTGTACATACAATCATCTTAAGTTCTATCCGAACGTGTACCACTTCCACCTTGACCAGTTTCTGCAATGGCATGTAGTCTACTATTATTTAGCAGACAGTCGGAGGACAGACAGTCGGATAGAGAAGACAGACGCAGTACACAGGTATGTATGTATAAAACTAGCCTTATCCCGTTCCTTATGATATACTTTATATCCAGGGAAACAGCCTTTCCTTCATTCCTTCCTTCCTTACCTTATCAAGTAATACTCGTAACTCGTATGCGTACTCATAACAAGCACTTTCTCTTCTTTTATTTTATTCTTATTTCATCGACGGGGATGATAAATCTTATTCTGACGTGCTGATTGATCTATATGTATGCATGTATATGTACAGTACATACATGCATCGTGTGTATCTAGACGTAAGTACTGTACCTAGGTCCTGTACCTAGTAGAAAGAGATCTCCCTAGGTCATGTCGTGTGCATGCATTCGGAATCCATATCTACAGAGTCAGATTTACATTGATGAATGGACGGATGAAAGAATGAATGGGTTGGTGTTGTACTGCATGTTATGTATGGACGAGGTATGTAGTCACTATGTAGTCAGCCAACAAGCTAGCTCGTTGAAAACTGAAACTTCAATCGATATTGTTGGATAGACCATGGCACTGCTGGCATGACTATCCTGCTTTCCATTCATACAGTGCACACACATAGAGGACAGAATCACTGCTGTTCCCTGGTCTGTTCTCCTGATCATCTTTATTTATCTAAATTAAATAGCTACCTAGGCAGGTATGTGGGTACAGTTGTGTAGCTGACTTTAAAAAAATCATTTACCTGATATAGGTAGGCTGGGTGTCCTATCTGAATCTGTGAGAATTGTTGAAGAGATATTTTTTCTCCATAATGCTTGTATGCACTGTACAGTACCTCCTTTCTTCTTTCTATCGGAATTCAAGACAGGTTTCAGAAAAGTGTTTCTGATAAACGGATAGAGTCGAGGGCGACCATTGCTGGATGAAATTCACAAGTCGCAGTTTGTTGGAGAACTTGATGAGAGGAATGCTGTGTATGTACACCTTGTATAACGTATACTGAAGTTCAACATAACCAATAAAAGGTAAGAGAAGAGGTATGACATTCTCAAACCGAAGACCCTCCTGACGTCCCTGGCCTTGCGTGTCCGGACGGATGAGAAATTATTATGCCTTGCTTCTGCGCCTGTTCCAATGCTCTCTTTATGAACTTGTGTCGACGGCTCGCGCCGGCGCGCTCCAGAATCTCAACGATTCCCTGGTGGTTCTTTAGTATAGCGAAATATAATGGCATAAATCCTGCAGAATCTTCAGAATTGACATCAACTCCCTTGTCAATTAGAAGCTTGGCAATTGCCATATGCCCAAAAAATGCAGATAAATGTAGAGGTATGTATCCCGTAGCAGTTTTACAATTGACATCAGCTTCCTTGTCAATGAGAAGCTTGGCGATTGCTTCATCTCCTTGCATTGCAGCATGACATAGAGGTGTGCTACCATCTGAATCTCTGGAATTGACATCGGCTCCCTTGTCAATGAGCAGTTTCACAACTGCCTTGTGGCCAAGCCTCGCGGCACAGAAAAGCGGTGTCATTCCCTGCGAGTCTTTCGAGCTCACACGGGCCCCATTGTCGATCAGTGATGTCACTGCCTTCTCGTGCCCATTGAGTGTAGCCCAGAGAAGCGGCGTCCGGCCAAGCGAATCCTTTTGATGAAACAAAATTCGACCTTTTAGAGGGTAACATTTGATAAATTCCAAAGTAAGCAGTGATGTGCAATGGCGAGAATCCTCTTATCGGAAGCCATATCACGTCGTTGGGGACATACCGTTTGTGATAGAGCCTTATGTAGGCAGGCATCAAGCTTTTGTGGATTCATGAAGTACCTTTGCGTCAGGCAAATTGTATCATCTTCCATAGGACAAGCTTTTCGCGCATGATTGCCCCACTCACAAATGGCATATCTCAGCAAGGCAAACTGTGATAGCAATGAAAGTAGGTTCTCCCTGAATTCTCCCTGAATTTGGATGGTTTGAGGAGGCCAGATTTATTGTTGATACTGTCAAGAGCAGAAGACCTTAACCAAGTAGGCAGTCTAGCGCGTAGTGCTCTGAATTGGAAGCTGAAGAGGAAGCCGGAATCGACTGTATGATTACAAAAGTCCACGAATTTAGCATATATCTGTTCGAAAGCTGCCGATTCAAACATAATGTATGTAAGACATGTTTGGGTAATGCTCTGGAAGATCGGATCCTGGCTATTAAAGAGATATTCGTGAAGAGAGTAATGAACCAGGCGGACAGTTGAAGTTTCATCGTCAACAAGAACCAAGCCCGGACAACAATTCAGGAAGGTATGCCGACTTGGGAAGTTGTTACGATCAAGGTCTCGATCTCCAACTCTTGTAGCGAGTGCATGGAGCAGCTCGTCAACAGACAGAGGCCGTTCTGCCAGATGTACCCACATCAGGATCCGCATAGCTTGGTCCACATATCCTCTTTGCTGGCTTTGATTCTCTCCATCGTGCCGTCAATGCATCACTGAGCTTGGTTGATAAGGAGTCCAAAGCGGAACGCCGTTTGGAAATAGTAAGCGCTCCCAGAACAATTTGTACGTGCAGCGCAGGCAGTAGAAATCTATATATTCTTGTTAAGACATGTAAAACTGGCCAAAGGTGCTGCAACTTACATTCCATTCGAGAGACTCGTGATCTTTTTCACTATTTCCCCCTCTAGATCTTGGGTCATTATCTCAGGGTTGTCATCTCGGTCCTCATCAATCTTAGTCTTGATGAACGCGCGTATATCTCTTTCTTGTGCCTTGATTGGCACGATTAATGTGCCTCGTAGATAGCGTTCCACGGCTGCCCTGATATGTTTTCGACCGGTTACAAAATTTTAAAAGAAGACGGCAGGTCACGCAATGATTGGGATCATCTCACTGCATTCATCAAGCGCGTCAATGCAGATATATATATAGGACTGAAAATTTTGCAGGCTAAACGAGATAATTCGGTAGCATCTGAAAGCTCGAATGACCTTTGTTCCCGTTTAGACTTTTGCTCGTAGAGCGCGATCATTTCTGAGGAAGGAGTGGCAAAACTGCAAATAATTGCTTGAGAATCACTCCGACTATATTTTTGACGGTTTGTTGGGCTTTGTCCCGGTAATCGCAATATACATAGGCAAGGCCAACTCTCTGGGTCCCAGCTTTTCGACTCTGCAATGCAATTCGTCGATCACGAGAGAACTACGTACTGTGAGTCTCTACTATTTTCTTGAGAACATTAGATGCTTACACCTACCTGATGATAGTCTTTCCCGCCCCGGGGTCACCAAAACAGCAGAGAATTCTACTCTCAGTATTCGAAGGCCAATTTAAAAACGCGGGTTCCTCAAGAATCCATTGGCTTGTACCCTGTAGACGCATTGAACGGACATCCTGGTGTCGCTTAGATGGCTCCAGAGGAGATAACCATCCAAGAATCTCCTCTCTTTCCTTGGAAATGTCAGTGATTCGTCGGAAGGACCTGGGTTCTCATACGCTTACGTTCCAACTCTAGGTGAAGAGCTTGAATAGCAGAAGAAATCTCAGGTGAATTATCTGATGACTGTGCAGTTACCAGGAGCAGGGATTTGATCTGCTGCACAAGGCTTGCAACCTCATTTGAGACAGTAGGAAGAGTTCGGGTCGCATCATTTAATGTGTCTTGTTGCGATTTCAACGCGTTCAGCACGTGGTCATAGGCTTTCTCCATTTGCTCACTGGAAGCTGATTAGATCCAGAATACCTTTACCTTTTCCTTTCGATGATATCGCTTTCAATACATTCTTCTGCGGTAGCTCCTTTGTAGTCTGTTCTTTCCTGAGAGTTTGGGCGTCATATCGGACAGTTCATTATAATCGCCAAGTTCACCCCTGAGAGATGCTTTCTTTCCCGTCAATATTGTAACACGTCTAGCGGAATATGTAACCTTCGCCGTAACAATTATTCAGATACTGATTAAGTAATTTGGACTTTCAAGTTTGAGGCGCTACAACCTCATTCTATTGTCATGTAATGGTAATTTGATTGAGGTGCTCAAAGGGAGAGAAATCCGATTTAGAGCCCGAACTTTTCGATTCCAAGGCTCCGAACATTGTGCGCGGAGATCGCCTGAAAGAAAAGAAGCTTGTCATGGATTTTTCAACTAATATTCGTGGCAGATTCGCAGACAGATACAGTTACAAATTTGAAGCGATTAGGTACCTTATGCAACTTGTCCGCCATGGCCCTCATTGAAACAGGTTTATTCCAACATCACGCATGACTACAGACAATCATCGGCGTTCGAAACGTAGTCTGTTTAAGAATGAAAAGATAAAAATCGATCAGACGCCAACGGTGAGGTCTTCCGTGCGTTATGTAGGTAGTGACAAATATCCTTCGCGCATATCGTAGGGAGAAAAGAGCTGGACAAGGGGGAGGGGGGGGGAGATTAATTTAGGTGTAGGTATGTGGTACCTCTTTGAGAAGAGGAATCTTTATCCAATGTCACGCCATCTGTGATCTTCGAAACCCCATTACTCGAACACAGCTTACTGCCTAAACAAGGAGCAAAAAGGGTTTGAAGCTGTTCTCTTGTTTCAGCAAGGGCTCCTTGAAGACTCTGATGCTCAGAAAGACCATTGTTCTGATCATGATCATGAATGATTAATTAGCCACTGAGATTGTTAAAAACTGGACAAGACACATATGTGCCGTTCCTCTCAGTCCTGTTATTCTCGTATCAAGCTCACGGGTCGGGTATATGTCAGAGCAGTAGTCCTCTCACATTTATGTAAAAGGTAAAAAGCGCTAAAAAAAACTCTAGAGAAGCTGACAGCATGCATGAGGTAAACATATAGCATTCTCTAATTAACGCATCCCAGAACATGTGGAGTACAGAGGTGACCCCCAGTTGGGATTCCTAGAACGGATCCATGTACTTGGGGAGTGATGTTTACACATGCTGATTTGAAATTGCATTAAAGGTCACTCGAAAACTTTTTATAACACCTACGACCATAGGGTGTGGAAAGCAGGGCTTCCCGTCCGCTCAGCCGTACTTAAGCCACACGCCGGGCGGTTAGTAGTTGGGTGGGTGACCACCAGCG